>Ga0302157_10000095_pt1 | contig 106626 bp, 81 predicted proteins | sample I_Bog_N3_3_FD_193502 | JGI IMG/M metagenome (GOLD analysis project Ga0302157, IMG submission 193502) | Peat permafrost microbial communities from Stordalen Mire near Abisko, Sweden - I_Bog_N3_3 | ecosystem: Environmental > Terrestrial > Soil > Wetlands > Peat | place: Sweden: Abisko, Stordalen... | reverse complement strand
GGTGAAAGTGATGCAATTGCCCTGGGGTCATGCCCCAGCATTGCTTTCGCGTTATCCAGCAGCGACGTCACCCTACCATGACCATCAGAGGATGCAGCCTCTGATGGTCGTCAGGCGATGGATTCGGATATACCAGCATTGCTACTTGATGCTCACATCATCGATCCACAGCACGGGCACCTTGTTGTCCGCCGTGGGGGCGATGTTGACCCCCAACGCCTTGACCGCGTCATGCCACTTCCCGTCATTCGCACCCCCCCAATGCTCGCAGCCATCCAGCGATGCCAGGGGCACGACGATCTCCTGCCAATCCGTGGTGGTGGCGAGGGGGACCGTCTTCTGATGCAGTTGGTCGGTGGCATCGGCGATCCTCAGCCCGATCGAGGCCATGGGAGTCGCGAATCTGACCCACATATGCAGCTCGCTCTCGGCCTTGCCGTCCATGGGCGGGATGGTCGTCCACACCCCGACATAGGCGCCACCGCCGGTGAAGTCCCCGGTGAGCTTGAACGATGATGCGCTGCCATGGGCGGTCGACGGATCGCGCTCGAGCGAGCCCTTGGCGCCCGGGAATTCCTGGCCGCCGACGAAGGTGAAGGCCATGGCGACGGGGGAATTGACCGGGCTGAAGAAGCGCGTGCGCAGGTGGTGCTCGATCTGGGCGATCTCCTGCTCGCTCAATGCGCGGTCATAGACCCTGAACTCGTCGATCAGGCCACCCCACTCGCCCCAGTGATCGGCGCGGCGGCCGACGACGAACGGGGAATGCCCCGGATTGCGCATCTGGCTGGTCGGATGCTCGGCCTCCAGCCTGCCATTGACGAACAGCCGCTCCTTGGCGCCATCGATGGACAGCGCCAGATGGTTCCAGGAGCGCGCAGCGAGCAGCGACGTGCCCGCGATGTCCCCCTGGTGGTCCGCACCCCCGCCGATGTTGACGAATCCGGCTGGATGCTCCCCGATGGTGAGCAGCGTGAGATCGCCATCGGTGGTCTCATTGCCGTTCTTGCCGGCGATCCAGCGGCGCGTATCGCCGGTCGCCGAATAGGCCTCCTGGCTGATCCACACCATCATCGTCATGCTGGCCGACTCCAGCTCGGCGCTGTTGACCAGATCGAAGCATTCCTCGCCGGTGAACCGCAGCGCCGGCAGGCCATTGATGGCCTTGCGCACCAGCAGCGGACGGACGCCGGCCTTGTCCTGCCGGGCATGGTGGCCGGAGCCCGAGAGATCCAGCCATTGCGCGACCCGGTCGGTGGTGGCCTGGATGCCGGCTTGCGCATTCAGCCACACGACCAGGCCCTGCGCGACCACCGCATCGGCGCTGCTCACCGTCGGGCGCAGCGATTGCCGCAGGCTCATCCCCTGGAGCAGGAGGATCTGGTCCGGGGTCAGCGCTCCGCTGCCATTGGCTGCGCTGCCCCACAATCTCACCTGATCGATCAGGCCATGGAACAGGTCGTTGCGATTGCGATCCTTCACCTCGAAGGGCACATTGCCGATGGTGATCAAGGTCGGCGGATTGCCTGCGATCGGGCCGCGGGTGCTGTCGACGGCACGGTCCAGGATCGCCGGCTCCGTCCGGGTGCCGATGAAATAGCGCACCTGCTCCTTAGGGAGGGTGCTGTCGTAGGTGACCGCGACGAAGCGCCAGTTCTCGCGAGGCAGCTTGTCGTCGGCGGCGATCTTCCCCGGCGTGCTGGCCGGGATGCCGCTCCAGTCATCCCAGGAATTCACGCCCAGGTCGATGGTGCCGTTGCCGAGGACCACCAGCTCGAAGCCATCCTTGCCGGTGGTGCAGGAGATGATGCGATTGCCGCCTGGGCCGGTCTGGAAATTGCGGCAGTTGATCCAGGCCGAGATGGTGAACGACTTCCAGTTGCGGATCCCCGCTCCGAGGCCATTGAAATCGACGCCGTAGGTGGTGTTCCCTCCTCCTGGGCCGAAATCGATGCTCCCCGACCCGCCTCCGGGCGGGATGATCTTGCTCTCTCGCGGCCAATCGGGGGTGAGCACGCCATGCGGTGTCACCGTCGCCCACTGTCCGGTGTTGGGGGTCTGATAGGCCTTGATGGAATCGAAGAGCACCTCGAGCTGCGGCCTCGCGACGGTCGTCTCCTGGGGAGCGGCCAGCGACAGTCCAGCGAGGATGGGCGGGGTGGAGCCCTTCCTGCGCAGCACCACGGTCAGATTCTGGTTCCTCACCCGGGCGAAATAGGGGCCATAGCGTGCCCATTCGCCCTTGACCAGGGTGCCGATCGCCTGCGGCTGCTTGACACCCTGCACCTCGACATCGGCGACATGGGCATTCCCCGCCTTGCCCTCGAACATCCACAGCGAGACCTGGTAGATGCCATCGGCAGTCTCCTGGTTCAGGCGCAGCTCATCCTGGTCGGATTGGTACGAGCTGCTGAGCAAGGAGACCAGGCCAGGTTCGAGACGAGCCCTGGGCGGGGCCGGCTCGGGGGTCTCCTTGCCGCTGCTGATGGTCAGGCCGTCCGCCAACGCCTGCTCACGGGAGATCCAGGCCTGGCCATCGATCTCGACTCCGGGGCCGCCGAGATGGATGCCGCGGATCATCGGGAAGGCATTCCCCTTGCCGATGATCACGCTGATCGCTTCCGAGGATGCGCTCGCACCATGGTCATCGCTGGCGATCGCCTGGATGTGGTGGAGGCCGGGTGTGACGCCCGTCCACGTGCTGGCGTAGGGCGCCGCCGCGGATTCCCCCACCTTCTGGCCGTCGACCATGACTTCGACCTTGGTGAGCTTCGCCTCGAAAGCCGTCGCCTTGACCTTGATCGACGGCCGAGCGGCCTCGCTGAGCTCCTCGCCATCGGTCGGGCTCTCCACGCTGACCTGGGGCGGACGATGGACGGGCGCGGCAATGACGATGCTCTGGGGCGCCGATGCCAGCGTCACGCCACCCGCCAGGGTGGCCAGCGCGGAGACCTCGTAGGTGCCGGCGGCCACCCGCTCCCAGGCCACCTGGTACGGCGCTGCGGTGGCGACGCCGATTGGGTTGCCCGAGGCGCTGAATTCGACCTTGGCGATCGCTGATGCGACATGCTCGGGCTTGACCGACAGCTGGATGGTCGCGGGAGCGGTGGCCGCAGCGCCAATCGATTCGATCTGGAGCGCGAGCGTCGGCTTCGGCGGCGGCGGCTTCGCGATGGCGACAGCGAAGGCCTCCGTTACCGCACCTGCACCAGAGGACATGATAGTGCGTGCCGAGAGCTGATAGGACCCCGGCCGCTGGTCGGACCACTGCAGCGTGTATGGAGCCACCGAGACCTTGCCGATGACCGCGCCATTGGCGGCGAATTCGATCTCCCTGATCACGCCATCGGGATCATAGGCCTCGGCGGCAAGCGTCAGCGGTCCGGGCAGGACCTCCCGGCGGTCCGGCGTCGGGTCCGCCAGGAACACCATGGGCGGGATGCGCCCTGGATTGGCGCCGGCCGTGGAGATCGCCACCCCGCAGACCTGATGATCGGGGATGCCCAGGATGCTGACCGCGAGATGGCCGTTGCTGATGGCGGTGCGTACCGGACCGATCTTTCCCCATCCGGACCTGCGCATCAGCGGTGTGGCCGCTGTGCCTGGCGCATCACCGAGCCTCAGGGACCCGAGGCTGGCGGAATCTCCTGCGACCCAGAACTCCACGTCATAGGAGCCATTGGGGAGCGACTGGGTGAAGGCGACGCTGCCCTGGGAGCTGGGGATGCCTGCCGACAGCAGTGCAGCGAGCTCGGGATCGAGCGCCGGATCGTGCACCGCGCTGGCGGCATCGGCATCCCCTCCCGCAGTCACCTGCAGTCCATCCGCAAGCGCCTGCCGGCGGGACAGCCAGCGCACACCCTTCATCCGCGCGCCGGCGGCGCTGAATGCGATGCCGCGGACCAATCGGCCCCCGCTCGCAACGGAGATCCCGTGATGCGCATCGATCTCGGCGCGGTCTCCGCTCATGACCACCATCGCCGTGGTCGTGCCTGGCTGACCCAGCGAGACGGCGCCCCGCTCCACCTCGAGGCGGTCGCCATCGCTGCCGACCTCGAGCGCAAAGGCGGCATTGCTCGCCTCGCAGAGCACGTGCGTACTGACGATCTGGACGGCCTTGCCGGATGGCGATCCATTGAACTGCACGACGCCATGCTCGACCAGGATCTGACCGGTGTCGCCGGTGTGGATCGCGGTATTCGCGTTCAGGACGAGCTCAGCATGGTCGGCCAACGCCACCTTCAGCAGGCTGCTGCTGCCGGTGGTCTCGAGGTGCTGGCCAGCAGCGATCGTCATGCCCGGCTGGGCGAGGATATGGCGACCAGGGGAGTCGAGGTAGGCGGTGCCCAGGCTTTGCTGCACCTGACCCAGGGTGGCGCCGGGGGTCTGGGTGCCGGATTCCGGCGCCGCGGCGATCGTGGTGGTGGTCGTGGTCGAGACTGAGGACGGCGAGGTCACGGATGCCGCCGGGTGCGAGCGCGTGAGCAGCGCCAGTGCTGCGATCCCGACAACCATCAAGACGATGCTGATGATCATCCACGGTGCCCCGCTCGACGCGGCTCGTTGGGGTGGCGCCTGGCGATCCGAGCTGATGCGCAGTGGTGCGGACTTCCTGGAGGATGGGGCTGCTGCCCCGATCATCTGGTGGCTGCCCGCCGGCATCGGTCGCTGGGCCGAATCGTCCTCGGCGGCGAGCGCAAAAGGATGATACAGGGCTGCGAGCACCATATCGACGCGAATCTGGCGTTCGAATGCGGCCGAACGCGAGATATCGTCCATCAACTCCTGGCCGAACTGGATGCGGACATCGTCGCTGATGGTCCCCTCGATGTATTCCTCTATGTGGAGGGGGAAGCGGCTGTCGCCGGGATCGACGCTCACCTGGCCATTGGCGCTCCAGTCGATGACCATGCGCATGCGGCAGAGCGCTCCCGCGAGCTCCTCGGGCGATTGACCCTGCTTGGCGGCGAGCTCGATGAGGCTCAGGCGATCGCGATAACGCCGCTCGATCAATCCGGTTGCCGCTGGGGGAAGCTGCTTCATCCGCTCCGACAGGGATTCGGCCAGGCTGCGTGCCGAGCCGGCATCCCCGGTTTGCAGGGCTTCGCTCGCCGAACGGGTGGCGATGTGCAGCAGCGCATCATGATGGTCGACCGCCTGCTGCGCGCTGGCGAGGAGCTGCTGATGGAGCCGCTCACGTGCCGCCTGGCGCAGACGGTCGATCAACCCCGGGATCGGCGATCCGATGAGGTTTCCGGCGGAGGTGCCACGCACCACCGCCTCGGCCTCCTGGAGCTCCGGCTTGAATCGGGTCCAGATCTCGGCGACGACGGCGTCGGACATGCCGACGCTGGCCGCGCACGCCGCACTGTCGACGCGCACCTCGCGCTGGACCCGCGCCATCAGCTCCGCCAAGGCCGACGGATTCCCGTCGCGAACTTGGTGGACCAGGGCATTGATCTCGTCGCTGAGCATGCGCCTTCCTGATTGGTGACCATCCACCCGATCGCCGAATAATTGTACACCATAGCCGCGAACCACGGGAGGACCACCACAGAGGTCGATAGCTCAATGCAAGTGCATCACCTGCAAAGCATTATCACCTGCATGATTTCAGCGCCATCGCGCAGAGTGCTCTCGCCGCACGTCGACTCCGTCCTCCGCATCTTCGGCGTGGTGGTGTCCCGCTCATGGCCTGCTGCGGGGCAATGCGCCGTCCCATCCTGGATGGCGGTCCATCCGCGACGCCCGGTGGACCCCCCACGACAGCCGCAGGCAATCCACTTGGGCATCCACCAGCCCATCGGCCGCCAGCAGCGACGCTGCGGTGGCACGCACCCACTCCTGCGCGAGCGCAGCGAGGAACAGCCGGTGATCCTGCCTGCGCATCTTCGGGAACAGGAAGGCCGTGCAGGCATAGGTCCAGAAATCGATATCGGGGTCCTCAGGCGGGACGAGATCGGTCTGGCGGTACTCGGCGACGTCCACGCCGGTCACGGCCTGCACCATGCGGCTGCCCAGCAGCGGCGGATCGGCCACCACCGACGCGAGCCCGCAGCGCAGCAGCCGCAGCTCCTGCTGGAGGGTGGACACGCCGGCTGCATCCGGCAATCCCGCTGCGCTCGCAAGCAGCGCGAGGACCAGTTCCTCCTGGGTGCAGAGGTCGATGGCGCCGGCATCGCTCATCACCATCGCCCAGGCCGCCAGCGCCTGCGTCCCCGCACCGACCGCCTGGGTCACCTGGCCGCAGACGGCATCGAAGCCCTCCTGGCACGAGATGACCGCCGGGTCCCCATGATCGAGGCAGCCCAGCAGCGCTGCGCGCAGCGAGCACGCCTGCGCCAGGGCATCCGCCACCAGCGCCGCAACCTGGTCATTCGACGCGCTGCGCGTCCGGCCGAGCGCCTCCTGGATGATCTCGCCATGCACCAGCGCCACGACCGGCGCGAGTGCCAGGCTGATCGCTCCACCCGATGCATAGCCCGCACCGACCGAGGACAGCGGCACGGCTGTAGGCCCAGCCGATGAGCCACCGTCGCAGGCGCACAAGGCCAGCAGCTGCTCGATGATCAGCAGGTCGGCACACGCCCGGCTCCAGCAGGTCGCGCTCTGCGAGAGGACGCAGGCGGCGGGCGGTGGCGAGCCGGGCATTCCGAGCCGCAGCAGGCATTGCACCTGGCGCACCTGGGCTGGTCCATTCCCCGCTCCCAGCGGCAGCAGCCCCGCCCACGGCGAAGGACCGCCTGCCAACACGATCAGCGCTGACGGCTCACCCGGCACCTGGATCGCTGCGCCAGGCGGGGTGCCAGCGCCACGAGTGAGCGACGTCACGGCATCCTCCAGCAGGGCCGGCACCGCACACGCCGCGAGCATCCGCCAGCTCCCGGGCCAGGCGACGGTGATGCCGTAGATCGCATTCCACTGCCGCCAGAAGGTTGACCACAGCGGCTCCGCCGCCGCCGCCCGCGCCGCCTGCCGCGCCGCAGCGGCGGCAGCCAGGCTGCGCAGCGCCGCTGCCGTGGCGGTCGATCCGCCGCCAGCCTGCCCTGTCCCGTCCCACGGCCACGGCATCACCAATGGTCCACCACCAGACAAGCCGCGTACCAGCTGCCATTGCCCATTCGCCACCAGGCTCACCGATGACGCCCACCCATGGCTCGAGGCCGCTTCGAGGAAGGCCGCACCGCCGATGGCGAGGTTGGCGAGCAGGAAGGGCTCGCCGCCGGCGCTGATGCGCCGGGCGGCCGTGCCCAGGCACGACGGTCCGGCCAGGCCATCGCCCAGCCAGGCATCCAGCTCCGCTGCCGCCGGGTCATCGGCACCGCTCACCGGCTGGTCGGCATAGGGCAGCGTCGGCGAGACCAGCACCGGCTGGCTCCACGGATCGCTGGCCGGTGTCCTCGCGCTGGGCGCCAGACCCCATTGCTGGCGCTGATGGCGCCATTCGTCGCCCATGGTCAGGATGAGCGCGGTGCTGGCCGCCCAGCCGGCGCACGCCCGCGGCCGGGAGCCGATGGGCAGGCGGGGATCCTCCAGCAGCACCATCCAGGCGCGATCCGCCGCCGCCACCATCCCGAGCGGTTGGGTGACCTGGTCATCGAGCAGGACCAGCAGATCGGCATCCGCTCCCGATGCCGATGCCACCCCCAGCGCGAGGATCATCACCGCAGCGCCCAGCCGTCGGGATGGCGGCCCCCTCACGGCGCCGCCTCCTGTCCCCCCGAAGAGGCGGGCGCGTCCGTCGAGGCGCTGTCGGGCAGCGCCTGGCCCGCGGGCACCCACAGCCACTCCCATCCCTGGGTGTCGACCCAGCTGCCGGCCAGGAACCGGTAGCGCGGACTGCGCACGCGCACCAGCCGCCCGCCATCCGCAGGAGCTTCCGCACCCGCCTGCCACCAGGCCCGTTCGGCGGGCGACAGGTCGGCGATCGGGCGGTCATCGCGTGCGGCCTCGTTCCGGCAGCCGGGGCACAGCAGGAGGGCGAGCACTACCACGCCGGTGCCGCGTCCGCCGGGCCCGCGACCAGCGCCGCGATCAGCGACGTGCCAGGCCATGGGGGTAGCGCCTTGCGCAGTCGCGTACCCTCGCGAGTTGCCCCATGGCTTGAGGTCCTCGTTTTCGGCGGCAATGGTGCATTTGGCGGCGGCCTTGCTGGCCATGACCGACTCCCTGTTTATACGTCCGTATAACTGTCTGTCGTTAAGCGCGTGCGCAGCCAAGCGACAACATCCTCAGATTGGTAAGGGTCCGGTATGGGCAGCTGGTTGGCTCCCATGCGCATGGCGCTATGCGGAGTCGATGGTTACGAAGGATGTGGCCATCCTGAAGGCTCCCGTAGGCAGCTGACTCTCGATTCCTCCCGAGACGGTCCAGCGAGTACTCGTCACCGGTTACCTCATTCGAAGGGGTCGTATCGTCCGTGTCCCGCTCACAGGTCACATTGTACGATGGCCATGGCAACTGGCTGGCTGAGCCTGCCCCTGCAGGCCAGAGGAGAGCTCCACGCCGATCTCGCCACTGTCGGATAGCGGCCTAGGCCGCCCAGGCAGCAGCTTGCGAGGTGAGCGCACCCCGGCATCCTCCGCCCTGCCATGACCATCCCTGCAACGACCACCGCGGCATCCGGCTTTCGATCTGCGCTCCTCCTGCTCTGCTCCGTCCTGCGCTGCTCGGTATTGCTCAGCAGCGTGCCGCTCTGCTTCCTGAAGATCGCCGCAGTGGCCGGCGATGCCGGCGCGGCCATCGACCCAGCGGCCTATGACCATCCCGTGCGCGTAGCCTGCGTGGGGGACAGCATCACCTTCGGCGTCGGCACCGCCGATCCGGCGCATGAGAGCTATCCAGCGCAACTCCAGCAGCTGCTCGGTCCGCACTGGCAGGTGGTCAATTTCGGCGTCGGCGGCCGCACCTTGCTGCGCAAGCAGGATCCGCTCGACCTCCGGCCGGCGCTCGATTTCAGACCGGACGTGGCGGTGATCATGCTCGGCACCAATGATTCGCGGCAGGCCACCTGGGATCGCCACGGCGCCGAGTTCACCGGCGACTATACCGGCATCATCGCCGAGTTCCGCGCCCTCGACAGCCATCCGCGGGTGTGGATCTGCGCTCCCATTCCGCTGTTCCCGGGGCAATGGGGGCTGAGCGAATCCCTGCTCGTCGGCGCCACCATCCCGGCCATCCGCTCGGTCGCAGCAGCCACTGGCACGCCGCTGATCGATCTGCATACCGCCTTGCTCGATGCCAAGGCCGACTGCCTGGACCAGGTCCATCCCAATGCGCATGGCGCCCATCGCATCGCCGACGTGGTCGCGGCGACGCTCACCGGGCACGAGGTGCCGGCGGCCGCCCCGCAGCCCCGCTAAGAACGCTGGGCGCGTTCGGTCGGCGGCTGCCTGATGCGCTCGGTCGCGCTCTCGCTCAGCACCAGTTCGCCGCGCGGCGGGGTCGCCTGGCCCAGATGCCGCATGACCAGGCCATTGACCAGGTCGAGCTTCCTGCTGAGAGTCGCAACCGAGTCTTCGAGCTGATGCAAGCGTTCATCGAGTGACGCATCCGACATACACTGTTACCCCCTGGACGATGGTTGGACGCAGGGACGTCGCCGTCGGCGCACGTTGCCGGCATTCTACCGATCGGGGCTGGGGATGCTCGGGCATTCGCCCCACAGGCAGCTCCGACAGCGGTCGGTGTGGCACCTGCGCGATGGTCGCCGCGCCCTCCACCTGCCCGCTCACCAGGCGCCTGATCAGCCCGAGCAGCAGGGGGTGCTCGATGCCGATACGGCTGATCGCCCCACGGCGGCGAATGGCTGGTCAGGTGCGGGAACGGCCGGGTCAATGGCGTGTGACACACAGTGGTTTCCACTCATTCTTGTCACGTGAGTCATGACACAGGACATTGCATAGCAAGAGGATGGAGATCCGATGCCGTACTTTGCCAGGACTGCGCTTTTCCCGCATGGTGGACCCTGATACCACCTGTCCTCTCTGATGGAATACCCTGCAGTCCCCCCACGCTCTCCATTCTCCCGCCTCCGACTCCACTTCGACCCCCGCCCCCGCTCCATCAGTTCGACATCCACATCTGGCCCAGCACCGGAAGGCGTCCATGCACGTCACGACTCACCTGCGCATCCTCTCGGCAAGCCTCGTCCTGGGCGCCGCCCTCCTGCCGGCCGCCGACAAGGCCGGCGGCAATCCGATGGACCTCGATCCGCCCGCCAGCGTGGTGATCCCGCCCGCTCCCCACCTGACGGTGGCCGAATCGCTGGCCGGCTTCGATCTCGAGAAGGGCTTCGCCATCACCCCGCTGATCGCCGAGCCGCTGATCGTCGATCCGGTGGCCATGGCGATCGACGAGGATGGCCGGCTGTTCGTCGTCGAGATGCGCGGCTACATGATCGACACCGAGGGCACCGGCGAGAATTCCCCGATCGGGCGCATCTCGGTGCATGAGGATCCCGATGCCAACGGCATCTACCAGAAGCATGCGGTCTTCCTCGACAATCTGCTGCTGCCGCGCGCCATCAGCTTCGCCGCCAAGGCCCTGGTTTTCGCCGACCAGAACGCGCTCTATGTCGTTCCGCGTGTCGGAGGCAAGGCGGTCGGCGCGCCGCAGGTGATCGATCCCGCCTATGCCGGAGCCGGCAACGTCGAGCACCGCTCGAGCGGCTGCATGCTGGCGCTCGACAACTGGTACTACAGCGGCGCCTGCGGCTTCCGCTACCGCGAGCGGGGCGGACGCTGGGAGCGCGACATCACCGAGGCGCATGGGCAGTGGGGAATGACCCAGGATGACTACGGCCGCCTGCTGACCAACAACAACAGCCTGGCGATGCAAGGCGACATCCTCCCGCCCAGCGATTCGCTGCGCAATCCGGCCTTCAAATGGCGGCAGAAGATCAGCTACTTCGCCCCGGACAATGCCGTCTATCCGATCCGCGTGAATCCGGGATGCAATCGCGCCTACATCCGCTCGGGCGGCAAGGATGGCGGGTTCCACCAGGAGGTGGGCGACGATTGGCGGCTCAAGCAGTACACCGCCGGCTGCGCGCCGATCATCTACCGCGGCGGCGCCTTCGGGTCCGCCAACAACTCGATCTTCGTGCCCGAGCCGGCCGGCAACCTGGTGATGCGCTACACTGCGGTGCACGAGGACTCCGGCACCACCCAGGTGACGCACGCCAATCCCGGCCATGCCTTCCTCGCCTCCACCGATGAGCGCTTCCGGCCGGTATACACCTATGTCGGACCGAACGGCGAGCTCTACGTCGTCGACATGCACAAGGGCATCCTGCAGCACCGGGCCTACATGACCCCCTACCTCAAGCGCCAGGTCAAGGAGCGCCACCTCGAGGACGAGGCCCCGGCCGGATATGGCCGCATCTTCCGCGTCACCTCGGCGTCGGCCGGGGCCGCTGGTCCGGCCCAGCGCCCTGCCATGAGCAGCCAGACCTCGATCGAGATCATCGCCTACCTCTCGAGCCCCAGCTCATGGTGGCGCGAGACCGCCCAGCGCGTGCTCATCGAGCGCGGCGGCACCACCATGGTCGCGGCCCTGTCCACCCTCGCTGGAGCGAGCGAGAACCCGCTGGCCCGGGTGCATGCGCTTTGGACCCTTGAAGGCCTCGGCGGCCTCACCGTGCCCACGCTCACCGCCGCGGCCGCCTCGAGCAACCCGCGGGTAGTCGCCGAGGTCATCCGCCTGGCCGAGTCCTTCGCCGGCACGCCGCAGGCCGAGGCCGCCGGGGCGCTGGTCAAGACCCTGGCCGCCGGCTCGGCCTCGCCCGAGGTCGCCGTGCAGGCCGGGCTCTCCGCCGGACCCCTGGCGGTCGGCGGCTCGGCGAGCGCCTGGGCAGCGGTGGCCGATCTGGCGGTCACGCATGGCCGCGACGGGATAGTGCGCGACGCCCTGCTCTCCGGCCTGGGCGGCGGCGAGGCCGATGCCATCAGCCATCTCCAGGCCCATGCCGACGTGGCGAAGGAGCTCATCGCCGAACTCAAGCAGTCCGCCGCGGCGCGCCAGGGGATGAAGCCGGAGCAGCTGTCGCGCGCGCCCAAGGCCATGCTGCTGCTCAATGCCGCCGAGAGCGCCAGGCAGTCGAAGGCCAGCGTGCTGCCCCTCGGGCAGTCCAAATTCCTCGAGATCTGCGCCGTCTGCCATAGTCCCGACGGCAAGGGCCTGTTCGGCCTCGGCCCGCCGCTGGCGGGCTCGGAATGGATCACCGGGAACAAGCGGCTCAGCCTGAGCATCGCGCTCCTGGGCATCTCCGGACCGATCACCGTCAGCGGCAAGCTGTTCAAGCAGCCGGACATCGGCCCGCTGATGCCGGGGCTGTCGTACAACCTCAAGGATGAGGAAATCGCCGCCATCCTCAGCTACATCCGCTCCTCGTTCGGCAACAGCGCCGAGGCGGTCACCGCCGCCGAGGTCGCGGCGGAGCGCAAGGCCCTCGGGTCGCGCGGCGAGCCGTTCACGCCGGCGGAGCTCTCCGGGCAGGCGCCAGCGAAATAGCGGCGCCCGCCTGGCGGGTGCCGACGAGTGCTGAGAGTGGCGCGCACGGCCTGGCGCTGCACACTGCCGCGCGAGGGCCGTCCATGACCTATACCTTCGCGATCGCCGGCTGCGGCGCGATCGCCGCCATCCATGCACGTGCCATTGCCGAGCTGGGCGACGCGCGCCTGGTCGCCGCCTGCGCCCGCGGTGCCGGCAAGGCCGAGCAGTTCTGCGCCACCCACGGTGGGAGCGCCTACCGCGACGTCGATGCCATGCTCGCAGCCGAGCATCCCGATGTGCTGTGCATCACCACCCCCTCTGGCGCCCACCTCGAACCGGTGCTCGCGGCTGCGGCGCGCGGTGTGCACGTGCTGTGCGAGAAGCCGCTCGAGATCACCCTGGAGCGCATCGACCGCATGATCGCCGCCTGCGCCGCCGCCGGCGTCACCTTCGGTGCGATCTTCCAGCAGCGCCTCAGCCCGGTGAACCAGGCGCTCAAGGAGGCGGCGGACCAGGGCCGCTTCGGCGCCCATCCGCTGATCACCTGCACGGTGCCATGGTGGCGGGATGACGCCTACTACGCCCCCGGCCGCTGGCACGGCACCAAGGCCCTCGATGGCGGCGGGGCGCTGATGAACCAGGCCATCCATGGCGTCGACCTGGTCCAATGGCTGGCGCAGAGCGGTGCGTCCGGCGCGAGCGCGGTGATCGAGGTCTCGGCCTGGACCGCGACCCTTGGCCACCCCCCTGGTGCGATCGAGGTCGAGGATGCGGCGGTGGTCAACCTGCGCTTCGCTGATGGCGGCCTCGGCCAGCTGCTCGCCACCACCGCCTGCTATCCCGGCTCGCTGCGCCGCCTGCACATCGGCGGCCGCGATGGCAGCGCCGAGGTGATGGAGGACCAGCTGACGCAGTGGGCCTTCCGCAGCGAGCTGCCCGGTGATGCCGCGCTGCGCACCGCCTTCGCCGGCGCGACACGCCACGGTGGCGGCGCCTCCGACCCGATGGCGATCACCCATCGCAACCACACGCGCAACATCAGGGCCCTGCTCGACAGCCTGGCTGGGAAGTCGCCCCTGGAGCTGAGCGGCCAGGAGGCGCGCAAGGCGGTGGCGATCATCGAGGCGGCCTATGCCTCGGCGACGACGGGACGCCCGGTGGCGCCATCGCCACCCTGAGGCGGCCGGGGTCCCAGCATGCAGGCAGCCCCGCCGCGCCGCCTAGGGCGCCGCGGCGGGGCGTTCGACCTGCGCCCCCGGTCCGGCGACGCAGATCGATTCCAGGCGCAGTTCCGTCGCGGCGCGGGCGCTCGGTTGCGGGGTGATGATCAGCACGTGCGGCTGCCCGGGCGCCAGGCCGCTGGCGAGGACCTTCACCAGATGCACGTTGCCGCCGCAGCTGCGCGCGAACTGCCCGGGATCGAAGAGCGGGACCTTGGCGCCCTTCACCGTCTCGGTGACCGGCGTGCCGTCGATCGAGGCCTGGTAGGTCCCGGTCGCCAGCGTCGACTCGCCGAACAGCAGGACCATGCTGCCGTGGAAGCGCACCAGCAGCGGCTGCGCGGCTGCGCTGACTCCCGCCGGCTCCCCGCCCCACTCCGCCACCGACTCCTGGTCGAGCCAGCGCGACATCAGCATGTCGAAGAAGGCCGAGGTCAGATGCGGGTGATCGACATGCCAGCCGGCCGGCAGCGCACCCAGGCTGGCGAGCGGGACGCGCACCGCCTCGGTGTAGGTGGACGCGTACAGCATCGCCGCCGGCGCGGCGCAGCGGCGTCCCTCGGCGACCGCGTTGATGAAACCCTGCCAGGCCGCCTCGGCGAACACCGCGTAGCCGGCATCGCCAGGATGCACGCCGTCATAGGGCCAGATCGTCGCGGGCACCAGGGCGCCGGCAGCGACCCGTTGGTTGATCAGGGCGATGGCATCGCCAACACCGGTGCCATAGGCCTGCGCGATGGCGAGGTGCGCCGTGCGGCGGGGCATGTGCTCGAGCGTGCCGGGGCCGATGTTCCACTGGAAGGGGAACAGCACCTGCACCACCGGGATGCCGATGCCCCCCACCAGGCGGCGCACGATCGCCTCGTAGCTCGCCAAGGTCTCCTCGTCCGCCGAGGTGATGTCGTCGTTGGCCGAGAAATCGAGGAACACCAGGTCGGGATGATGGGCGATGACATCGCGCTCCAGGCGGAAGACCCCCAGCTGCGAACCGGTGCCGCCGATCGCCGCGTCCACGAAGTGCAGGTGCGCGGCCGGGTAGGTCTGCTCGAGCCGCTCACCGATGCGGGCGCGGTAGGAGGTGCGCTGTGGGTCCGTGGCATTCGCGCCCCAAGTCAGCGAGGCGCCGAAGAACACCACCGTCAGGGTCTCCCCGGCGCGCGCTCGCCGGTCGAAATCGCTGAAGCTCATCTCGCCGGCCGTCGACAGGGCCGGCAGCAGGAGCGCCTGGAGCGCCAACAGCGTCAGGAGCGCGGCGACGGCAGGTGGAGCCGCACACCGTGCATGTCCGGGGCGGGTGCTCATGCGCCGGCCGGCGCACGGTTGCCGGACGCCAGATCCGCGGGATAACGCAGTCCCCATTGCCGGCGCAGCTCGTCCATGCTGCGCATGATGCTCAGCGACTCGGCATGGGTCATGCGCGGGCTCTCGCGCAGGTGCTCGCGCAGGCAGCGGCCGACCTCGATGGCTTCGTGCTGGTAGCCGTTGCCCTGCAGCGGCATCTGCACGCTCTCGCTCCGGCTGCCGCTGGTCAGCGTCGCCGAGCTGGCATGCCAGAAGGACGGGATGACGATGCGGCCCTCGGTACCGTCGATGCGCGCCTCCTGAGGGGTGGCGGTGCGCACCGCACAGGAGAGCACCGACAAAGCTCCGGCGGCATGCGCGAAGACGAAGGCCGACTGCTCGTCCACCCCGGTCTCGCCGATCGCCGCCAGACCGGTGACGCGCAAGGGGTTGCCGAACAGCTGATGCGCCAGCGCGACCGCATAGACCCCGACGTCGAGCAGCGCACCTCCACCCAGCCGCGGATCGAGCAGGCGGCTGGCGGGATCATAGGCGCAGCGGAAGCCGAAGTCGGCACTCAGCATGCGCGGCTCCCCGATCAGCCCCTCTGCGAGCCACTCGCGGACCTTGACCATGGCCGGCAGGAAGCGCGTCCACATCGCCTCCATCAGGAACACCTGCTTATGGCGTGCGATGGCAATCACCTGCTCGAGCTCGGCGTGGTTGACCGCCATCGGCTTCTCGCACAGCACCGCCTTGCCCGCCTCGATGCAGAGGATGGTGTCCTGGCGGTGCATCGGATGCGGTGTCGCGACATAGACGGCGTCGATGCCCGGGTCGGCCACCAGCTCCTGGTAGGAGCCATAGGCGCGCACGCCCTGGAAACCGGCGGCGAAGGCGGTGGCCTTGTCGAGCGTCCGCGAGCCGACCGCCACCAGGCGGGCGTCGGGGACGTGGACGAGATCGTTGGCGAACTTGGTGGCGATTGCCCCCAGGCCGAGGATGCCCCAGCGGATCACGGTGGCCATGGCGATGTCCTTTCGTCCGGGCGGGCGGGCCGCTCCTGGCGGCGGAGCGGGTGGGCCGCCATGCTAGCCGCGCTCACCCAGCCGCCAAGCCCGCCATCCGCGCGCAAATCCGGCTTCTCCTGGGCCTACCCGGCCCTACGACTCGTCCATGGCCCCGGATGCGTCCCCGAGCTCAGCAAGCGACCTGACCGATACCGACCGCGTGCACCTGACCTGCACCCGGCTGGGCACCTGCTGCCATGGCCACCAGATCTTCATCTGCCCGTGGGAACTGGCGCGCCTGGCCTCCGGCATGGGGCTGGAGGCGACCGCCTTCCGCGAGCGCTACACCGATTGCGGCGGCACCCGCCTGATCTTCAACGGCGCCGCGCTGACCCATGGCCCGCCGAGCCATTTCGGCAAGCCGGCCTGCGCGCTCTACGATCCCGCCTCCGGATGCACCGTGCATGCGCAGCGCCCACTGGTCTGCCGGCTGTACCCCCTCGGCCGTCGGCGCCGCAGCGGACGCACGGTCTACCACCAGGTCGGCAGCCAGCTGCCCTGCTTCGCGCTGTGCCCGACGGTGACCGAGCTGCCGCAGCTGGCGGTAGGCGACTACATCCGCGAACAGGACATCAGTGCCGCGGAGATCGCCCATGATGCCTATGCCGCGCTGGCCTACGGCATGGTCAAGGCGGCGATGGTGATCAGCCGCCATATCCCGTCCACGCAGGCAGGGGCCCTGCCGGGTTACTTCGCCGAGCTGCGCGCGCTCAGCGCCAATGAGCGACCCAGCCGCATCCCCGCCGATTGGCTCGACCGCCTGACCGCACCGCGCCTGGCCGTGCCGCTGGACGACCCCGCCATCTACGTGCAGGCGCACGGCCAGGCCCTTGCCGGCGCCCTGCAGGCGAGCTTCGCCACCTCCACCGCCGCCGATGCCCTCAGCCAGGCGACCCGGCTCTACCTCACCCTCGCGCTGCATCTCGGCGCGACGGTCGGCACCGACAGCGAGGTGATGGCGCGCCTGGTCGCAGGCGAGGCCGTCGATGGCTGAACCCTGCACCGCACCGGTCATCGAGACCGGACGCTGATGGCCGCATCATTCTTCCTCCTGCTCGCCGTCCTCGTGCTGCTCGCCGAGCAGCTGTGGCATGGCCGGCTCAGCCGCACGCGCAGCTGGTGGCTGATGCTCTGCGGGCTGATCCTCGCCGTCGCCGCTATCGCCAGCCTGGTGCGCAGCGATGTCATCTACCCGAAGATGATTGCGCTCATGCTGATGCCCGTCGGACTGCTCTGGCTGCTGCTGATCGGCATCGCGATCGCGGCCTGGCGAGCGCGCCGTACCGCACTGGCGCTGGCGCTCTCAGCCGCCGTCCTGGCCGACACCGTGGCCGGGAACGTCCTGGTCGGCACCTGGATGATCGCCCGTCTCGAGCAGGGCGTGCCCGCCTGCGATCTGGCGACGGTGGCGCGCTTCGATGCCGTCTGCGTGCTGGGCGGGGGCACCCAGATCGACGCCGAGGGGCACTTCGAACTGGGTGACTGCGGGGATCGCCTGCTGGTCGCCGCGCGCCTCTACATGTCCGGCAAGACGCCCTACCTGGTCGCCTCGGGGACCGACATCGCGGGCATCGAAGGCGACCGCAACAACCTCGCCGACATCACCGCCAGCCTCTGGCGCGGCATCGGCATCCCCGCCTCCGCCATCATCACCATCCCGCCGGGACCGGTGAACACCGCCCAGGAGCTCGCCGCCTATAAGACCCTGATCGCTGCACGGGGCTGGCAACGGGTCGGACTGGTGAGCTCGGCCTGGCACCTGCCGCGCGCGCTGCGGCTGTGCGAGCCCCTAGGGCTGAGCCTGGTGCCGATCCCCTGCGACCACCGCAACCGCCTGCCGGCGGTCTCCTGGTACTGGCTCATCCCGCAGGAGCGCGGCTACCAGCTGCTGCACCATGCCTGCTGGGAATTGCTCGGCGGCTGGCTGGGCCGCTGAGCCCTGCCTGGCCCGCCGCGGTCAGGGGCGCGCAGCGCCGGACGGTGACGGCAGCGGAGCATCCCCATCCAGCCAGCGTTCGGCCTCGGGGATGGTGGTGAAGACCTGGGCGCTGACGCCGTACTCCTCGGCGAATACCGCATACATCCGGCCGAGGGCGTACTCGATGTGCATGGTGCCCGCGACCAGGGCGATGCGCCCGGAGAAGCGCCCCTTGAGGTCGCCCGCCCGCCGTGCGCGGGCGCGCAGGTCGACGGTCGTCGGGCTGCCGCGGGAAGCGCGGCCGTCGATCAGCAGATCGAGGCCGGCGACGAAGCCGGGGTCGCTGAAGAGCGCCGCATAGCAGCGCTCCATCTCGTCGATGACGTAGGTCCCCGAGATGGTGAGGATGACGCGTCGGTGCGCACCATCGATGGCGTAGTGCACCGGCATAGCCCCCATGCTACCACTCCGGGGCCTGGGTGCCAGCATGGCGCCGGGCCTGTGGGCGGGACTGGGGCAAGGCGGGGAAGCCGCCCGGGATCAGTGCGGACTGACGCTCTGCGATGCCGGCGAGGTGCCCGGCGCGAAGACGATGCCTGCACCGGCGATCGGCGAGCCCGCTGGCGCCGGCGGAGACCCATCAACCAGGTCGGAGCCGTCGCCACTACCGGGCGGAGAGCCCGTTGCGGCCGCGAGCGACGGGGGCTGCCCGTCATGGGTGCGCGCTCTCTGGGTGGCCGGCGGCACGGTCACCGGTCCGCCGGCCACCACCTCGGAGATCGCACCATCCGCGGTGGTGACCAGGGTGTAGCCCTGCACCTGGTCTTCGGCAGTGATCACCGTCAGCGCGTTGGGGACGACACCAGTGCCGGTGGTGGTCACGCCGATCGAGATCTGGCGGAAGGGCGATCCGGTGATGCGCGGGCGGACGGTGATGTTGCCGATGCGGTCGATCGATACGGTGATCGGGATCGGCCTGCCGGCGAAGGCGAAGGTGGTATCGGCGGTCGCGCCGAAGTGCGCATGGCTGGCATCCGCCAGCAGCTCCTGCACCATGGCGACGGTGAAGGTATCGGCGGCGACAGCCTGGCCGCTGACGGCGGCCAGCAGCACGGCGATCGGGAAGAGCCAGCGCAGACCCATGGGAGGCCTCCTTCAGGGAGCATGATGACCAAGCCCAATGCAGGCGATTATCCGGGAAATGCAACCAGAAGATGCCAGGGTCGTGGGCCGACCCCGACCGTGCGCGACCGTGCGCGACCGTGCGCATCCGGCGACCGCCGCCCTCAGTGCGGCATGTAGGCGGCCGACCCCGGACCTTTGCCCAGCGGCAGGACCTCGGGGCGCGCGGCGAAGCCGTTGATCTTCAGCACCGCCAGGCGGGCGAGCACGGCCGGGATCTTGAAATCCTGCAGGCCGACCAGGGTATGGGTGTTGTTCACCGCGATGCGGCCGAGCGGCAGGGCATCGACGGTCTGCATGATCTTGCGCAGCTGGCCCATGCTCAGCCCGTGGTTGCGCCCGACATTCAGGCGCAGCCACTGCCATTCCCAGCCGACCAGCCGGGTGGGTCCGAGGCGCTCCAGGCGCTCGCGCGCTTGCTTGCCGAGTTCGGCCGGGACGTCCACCACGCCTTCGCCGCCGATGATCGCCACCGGACCCAGCTGGTCCGGCTGCATGCCGGATGCGCATGCCAGCTCGCCGGGGGTCATGCCCTCGCAGCGGGCGAGGCGCACGGTGATGCGGACATACCCTGATGCGATGGCAGGCAGCTCGTCCATGGGGCGCACACGCTAGGCGCTCCTGCCGGTGGCAAAAGCGCTAAACGCCCGCCGCCCCACCGCAAGCCGCAGTGTCGGCGCGGGGAAGCCGGCCTCAGCTGCCCGCGCTCATCAGGCGCGAGCCGCGCTTGCGTTCGTTCTCGGTCAGCAGCGCCTTGCGCAGGCGGATCGACTGCGGAGTGATCTCCACCAGTTCATCCTCCTTGATGTACTCGAGCGCCTCCTCGAGGGACATCTTGTGCGGCGGGGTGATGCGCACCATCTCCTCGGCGCCGGCCGAGCGGATGTTGGTAAGCTTCTTCTCCTTGAAGAGGTTCACCACCATGTCGCTGTCCTTGGCGTTCTCGCCCACCACCTGGCCCTCGTAGAGCGGCTCGCCGACATCGACGAAGAAGGTCCCGCGGTCCTGCAGGTTGAAGAGCGCGAAGGGGATGACGGTGCCGCCGGTCTGGCTGATGATGGCGCCATTGATGCGCTTCTCGATCACCCCGCGGAAGGGCCCGTACTCCAGGAACATGGTATTGAGCGTCGCCTCGCCCTGGGTGGCCGAGAGCATGGCATTGCGGATGCCGAGCAGGCCGCGCGAGGGGATCGAGAACTCGAGGTGGGAGTACTTGCCGTTGACCACCATCTCGCGCACCTCGCCGCGGCGCGAGAGCATCATGTTCATCACCTTGCTGCTGTGCACCTCGGGGACGTCGATGACCGCCAGCTCGATGGGTTCGAGCCGATTGCCGTGCTCGTCGGCCTTGTAGATCACCCGTGGCGGGCCGACCTGGATCTCGCTGCCTTCGCGGCGCATATCCTCGATCAGCACCGAGAGGTGCAGCACGCCGCGCCCCGAGACCTCGAAGACATCGGGCTGGTCGGTATCGGCGAAGCGCATGGCGACATTCTTCTGCGCCTCGCGATCGAGGCGCGCCTTGAGCTCGCGGCTCTGCAGCGGCTTGCCCTCGGTGCCGGCCAAGGGGCCGGTGTTGACCCCGAAGGTCATCTTGATGGTCGGCTCGTCGATGGGGATGGGCGGCAGGGCGTTGGGGAACTCCGCCTCGCAGATGGTGTCCGAGATGTGCACCTGCTCGAGCCCGGTGACCACCACGATGTCGCCGGCCTTGGCCTCCTTGACCTCCTCGCGGCCGAGCCCGGCGAAGCGGTGCAGCTGCAGCACGCGCCCCTTGTGCGGCACGCCGGTCGGGCCGCTGACCACCACCACCGGCATGTTGGTGCGGATGGTGCCGGCGAATATGCGGCCGATGCCCATGCGCCCGACGAAGTCGTTGTGGTCGATGTTGGCGACCTGGAGCTGGAGCGGGGCGTTGGCCTTGATCGGCGGACCGGGGATGTGCTGGACGATGGCGTCGAACAGTGGCCGCAGGTCGCCATCCTTGCTCTTCAGACGGGCATTGCCCTTCTCCAGGGTGTCCTCCATGAAACCCATGCGCCCCGAGCCGTACATCACCGGGAAGTCGAGCTGCCAGTCCTCGGCGCCCAGTTCGACCATCAGGTCGAAGATGCGGTCGGCGATCACTTCCGGCGAGCAGTTGGGCTTGTCGATCTTGTTGACCACCAGGATCAGCTTGAGGCCGGTCTGGATGGCCTTGCGCAGCACGAAGCGGGTCTGGGGCAGGCAGCCCTCGAAGGCATCGACCAGCACCAGGGCGCCGTCCGCCATCTTGAGCACCCGTTCGACCTCGCCGCCGAAGTCGGCGTGTCCGGGGGTGTCGACGATGTTGATGCGCACATCGCCTTCCACCTGGTGCAGGTAGTGCACCGCGCAGTTCTTGGCCAGGATGGTGATGCCGCGCTCCTTCTCCTGGTCCTTGGAGTCCATCGCGCAGACCTCGATCTGCTGCTTGGCATGGTAGGCGCCGCCCTGCTTGAGCAGGGCATCGACAAGCGTGGTCTTGCCGTGGTCGACGTGGGCGATGATGGCGATATTGCGGATATCGTGGCGGCGTTCGACAGCGGGCAGTGACATGACGACCTTCGGCGTGATTGCGGCGTGGGATGCGGCGGTGGAGGCGGCTGGTGATGAGGCGCTGGACGATGAGGGAGGCGGGCGCACCGTCGAGCGGCCCCGTCGCATCAGATCGCGAGGGGGGACCAAACCGGACCGCATACGAGCCGACACCACGACCGGTGGCGCAGATGAGCCGGAAGTCTGTACCTGCCTTTTCCCGGAAGGGAAGCTCCGTCCGCTGAAAGCCCATACTTTTGGTGACGTCACCCCTGTACCAACCTTGACCCGAGGCGCCATCGTCGATGGTGTAGGGGTTGCCATGTCATGCGGGGGGCTCTCTCCATGGATCAGAAGCGAAACGGGCTGCTCGCGGTCCTGATCGTTGCGCTGTTGGCCACCCTGGCGGCCGAGGATGCCCCGGATGCCTCCGCCAGCGTCCCCCAGCCGGTCCCCGCCCCACCAGCGCCGGTGGTCGAACCCCCCAACCCCAGTGCCGACCTGCTCAAGGCGCTGCCCCAGGTGCCCAGCGTGGTGGCCAGGGACGGCGTGGTCAGCTGGCGCGATGGCGACAAGGTGGCCTATACCATCACCGACGTCGGCACCGACAAAGAGGCCACCCCGGTCATCGCCACCCCCATCGGGGCGATCCGCGTCACCCGCAAGCTGATCGAGGACAACCGCACCGATGTCCTCGACCAGCTGCCGTTGCTGATCGACCAGGCCAAGGCCGCCGGGCTGACCGCCCGGGACCTGGTGCTGCGCATCGGCATACTCACCGGCGTCCAGCTCTACTGGCCCGGTGGCCTGGTGCTCACCGAAGGGGTGGTGAAGAAGGCCGAGGTGGCGCTCCCCAACCGCGCCGAGGACAAGGAGCACCTGGTCGCCGCGATCACCCGCCTGATCGCCGACTTCCCCCACACCGAGCTCGACGATCTGGGCAAGAAATGCCTGGAGGACGTGCTGCCGCGCCTGGCCAAGGACGTCGCCAAGGTGGACACCGACGAGGTCTCCTCGAGCCTGGCCCGGCGCATCACCCGCTTCGGCTGGTTGAGGCAGTTCTTCCCCAAGCGCGATGCCGCCGACATCGCCACGGTCGAGCAGCTGGTCGCCAAGGGCGAGCAGCACGTGCCGGTGGTGCTCTACGAGGGCAACCGCGTGCGCCTCAGCGAAGTCCGCGATGCCTTCGGCCGCGATGCCTGGATCCTCACCACCCCGTCGCGCTGCGCCTACCTGGTCGACCACCAGGATCCGCTCTACTACTGGGCCTGGCCCGAGGCCAAGCCCAAGATCGTGGTCGAGCTGCCGGTGGGCGCCGATCCCAACCTGGTCAATGGCGACCCCGTGGGGGCGCGCCTCTTCGTCGGCCAGGAGGAGGTCGCGCAATGGACCAAGGACCGGCCCTTCACGGTCAACAAGGATACCTGGCGGCGGGTGATGCCGGCCAAGGACCACAAGGGCATCGACACCAATGCGGTGACCGACTTCATGCCCCCGCACCTGCTGATCACCGCCCTGAACGGCGACATCATCAAGCTGGTCACGGCCGGCGGTGTACTGACCCCGCCGGCCAACGGCGGCGAGGGGGAATGCGAGCGCTTCCTCGCCGAGGCTGCCAAGGTGCTGCCTGATCCGGCCAATCTCGACCTGATCGGCGAATACATTCTGCAATACTGCTTCGACAGCCCGGACAGCCGCTACCCGGAGATGCTCGGCACCAAGACCATCAAGGGCGACATCCATCAGACCGCCCCCCAGACCATCGCCACCACCTGCGGCGGGATGTTCCGCGGCGATTGCGATGACCTCGCCGAGCTCTACCAGACGATCGCCGAGCGCCAGGGCCGCACCGCCCATGTCATCCTGCTGCCATCGCATGCGGCGATGGCCTTCGCCGAGAAGAAGGAGGACGGCAACTGGCACACCTATGTGCTGCAGACCGGCCCGCCGATCGAGTTCACCGATGCCAAGCTCCCGGTGGCCCTGGAGAAGGCGTACAAGAGCTTCGATGAGGGCAGCGCCTTCGATCCCAACAGCCTGGGCCTGCTGCTGCGCTTCTCGGGCGAGAACACCCGCAGCGCCTGGCGGCTGAGCTGGCGCATCTTCTCCGATCCGGAGTACGCCAAGACCATGATCGACGTCCAGCGCGACTGGCACTTCCAGACCTACCAGCGCGGCATCCGCACGATGAAGAAGCTCATCGCCGACGGCGATCAGGACAACGCCAACTACCGTGAACTGGCGGGCTTGTATACCTTCACCGGCCAGTTCGCCGAGGCGGTGCACTACCACCAGGAGTCGATCCGGCGCACCGACAGCCCGGAGAACCGCATGAACCTCTCGGTCGAGCTGGTCGGCAGCCTGTTCGAGGCCAAGCAGGGCGGACTGGCGCGCGAGACCGCCCTCGACATCCTCGATCACCAGCTGCCGGCGCTCAAGCGCAACGTCGAGCTGAAGGCCAAGATCGAGGCCACCCAGGCCTCGATCGGCATCGCACTGGCCTCGGCGCTGTGCCGCGGCAAGGCCTACGACCTGGCCCTGCGCACGCTCAAGGATACCCAGCTCGATGACGTCGCGGCCAAGATCGAGCAGGTCGGCGCCTGGCTGAACAGCCCGCGCTATTCGCAGCGCACCTGGGAAAGCGCCCAGGCGATCCAGCAGCTGCGCCGGCAGATGCAGATGTTCGTCTCGATCTCGATCGAGCTCCTGCGCGGCTACCAGGACAGCACCCCGATCGAGATCCAGAAGAACCCCGACCTCCAGACCGCGGCGCGTGCGGTGCAGGATTGGCTGACCCTGATCGCCTTCCACGACACCGATCAGCCGGAGGACACCCTCTCCCGCTATGCCATCGCCGGCGCCTACTATTCGGCGATGCTGGGAGCCGAACGCCTGCAGGCCATGCTCGACGCCGTGGCCTGGCCCAAGGACGCCGGCTACGACCACGCCAAGCGCATCGGCGGTCTGGCGCAGCTCCAGCTCGACCTGCCATGGATCAAGCTCTCGGTGCCATTCTGGAGCGGACGGCTGATGGAGCTCTTCGCCAAGGAGAACGCCACCCTCGATCGCGCCCAGGTCGCCAAGCTCGGCGGCCTGGTCGCCAGCGCCCTGGCCGCCGGCAAGGCGATCGGCATCGAGCAGCCCTCCTTCAACCACCAGGCCCACCTGTCGGCCCTCATCACCGCCTTGATCGCCCACGATGCCACGATGGTGCGCGATCGCCTGCATTTCGTCAAACTCAAGGACGACAAGCGCTTGCGCGACGACACCGCGATGTGGCTGGGGCAACCTGCACGCTTCCTCGACCTCGCCTGGTACGAACAGGTGATGCAGATCTGGAAGGATGAGCTCAACTACAAGCCCAAGTACTACCTGATCGCCTGGCGCGCCGCCCTCACCGGTGCGCCGCAGCAGGCGCTGCTGACCGCCAAGCTCGCCGCCAGCCAGTTCACGGATGACCTGTCCTTCACCGAAGAGTACGAATTCATGCGCAAGATGCTCCAGCCTCCCGCCAAGGACCCGGCCACCCCACCGACCGCCCCCGCCCCCGCCCCCGCCCCCGCCCAGCCATGACGGCTGGCGGGTCGTCGTCCTTGCCAGGATGCCCGGGGCAGGCGAGCATGCGCGCATGAGCGATCCTGCAGATGCCTGGCTGCACATCCTGATCGGCCAGCATGTGGTCGTCGACCTCGATCAGTCCTACCTGGTCATCGGCACCCTGGTCGATGTCGATGCCAGCCATCTCGCCCTGGCCAATGCCGATGTGCATGACCACCAGGAGGCGAACTGCACCAAGGAGGTCTATCTGCTCGAAACCCTGAAGCTCGGCATCCGCGCCAACCGCAAGCGGGTCGACATCCCGCGCCACCGCATGCTGGCGGTCAGCCGGCTGGAGGACGTCGTGCCATGAGGATACTCCTGGTCGTGGTGCTGCTGACCTCCTGCGCCTGGCTGGCGGTCAATGTAGCGCTGGTGGCGGTGGTCGCCCCCTCGCTGTTCTCCCATGCGCCCCCGCATGCCGACCTGGTGAGCAAATTCCTCGCCGGCGAGCTGTTCGGCGATCTGCTGCAGCGCTGGATCGGGGTGGCTGACACCAGCGCCTGGCCGCTGACCGTGCTGACCATGTGCATCCTCAGCGGTTACGCCCTGCGCGACCGCAACCGCCTGGCTGGTGGCGCGTGCCTGGCCGCAGTCGTCGGCCTGATCGCCCTGCACCTGTGCGCACGCCAGGTGGTCGCCGAGGCCTGGGCGATACGGCCGCCGGTGAAGGAGGCCGAGCGGGCGAACTACAGCGAGGAGACGCATGCGGCCTTCGATGTCCTGCATCACCGCTCGGTGATGCTCTTCGGCCTCGAGACCGTCCTGCTGCTGGCGGTGGTGCTCGGATCGGCCGGGGTGCTGATGCGTGGGCAGCTGCCGCTTCGCCCTTCCGCTGCCGATCCGCCAAGATAGGGTGGCGTGGATGCCCTGCGCTCATCGCCCTGTGGACCGCCTGCGCGTGCGCGGCGCATGCAGCGCCATAGCACTGCTGCTGGCTCTCAGCGGCTGCGACACCCACGAGGCACGCATCCAGCCCCCCCCGAGCGACCCCGGGAGCGGCGCCGACGATGGGACCTTCACCCTCTCGTTGATCGGCGCCACCATCCTCAAGGACCCCCTGGCAGAAAACGTCAGCCGCTCGCCCTTGCCGCTGGAGGTGCCGGTGACCTGCCTGCGCCGCACCGCCGACGGCGCGCTGTCTCGCTGCGACGGCGACGCGCTGACCCCCCTGTCGTGGTGGCAACGCTTCCCCGCCGACCTGATCTCCGATCCCCTGCCCTGGACCTTCACCTCCGAGGCCTGGATGGCGATCGTTCTGCAGCCGGTGCCGGTGACGGACATCGCCCAGCTGGTGATCCAGGCGCGCCGGGACGGCTACGCCGACGCCGACGCGCACCCCCCGGCGCAGCATCCGTTGCCTGGGACCGCTCCATGAGCCGCATGCCCCTGACCCTTGCCCTGGTGCCGTCCGGGCGCTGCTGCCTGCTGCTCGCCTGCCTGGTCCTGGCCGGAGGACGGTGCGCGGGCGCGGATCGGCCTTCTGCCGAGCAATGGGCAGGCGTGGCGCAGGCGATCACCGCCCAGGATCCCGGCGCCGAGGCCAAGGTGCTCGCCATCACCGCCGCCTTCCCCACCTGGAGCGAGGGCTTCCGCACCTTGGCCCAGATGCAGTTGCGCGGCAGGAACTATGACGCCGCCGTGGCCTCGGCACGCACCGCCCTGAAACTGGATGCCGGCGACAGCTCGGCCGCCGCGTGCGCGGTCCAGGCGCTCGGCCTGCTCGGCCACCTGGATGACGCCTGCGCCATCGCCGACCGCTTCGGCGGGGCCAAGGATGCCAAAGGACTGGTCAACTACCAGACCGCCTCCGCGGCCCTCGCGGCCAAGGACCGCGCCAAGGCCGCACGCTACCTCGCCGTGGCGATGGCGCAGACCAACGATGCGCCGGCCGAATTCACCTATCTGGATGCGCGCATCGCCGAGGCGGGTGGCGATCTCAAGCGCGCGGCCATCAGCCTCGGCCGCGCCACCGCCGCCAGTCCCCGCTTCTGGGATGCCTGGTACGAGCTGGGCGCCGTCCAGGCCCAGCTCAGCCTGACCGCCGGCAGCCCTGGCGAAGCCATCGAGCTGCTGACCCAGTCAGAGGCCAGCTTCAACAAGGCCGCCACCGCCCAGGAGAAGGATTTCCAGTGCTGGCAGGGACTGGGCAGCACCCAGCTGCGGCTGAGCCAGGCGCTGTTGGGCGACAATCCCAGCGATGGCAAGGCCAAGGCCCATGAGGCCGCCACCAGCCTGCGCAATTCGCTGGCGCTGAAGGAGGACCAGCGCGATGCCCAGCTGGGCCTGGGCCAGGCCCTGCTGCTGACCGAGGACTGGGCCGACGCGATCCCGCACCTCGAACGCGCCCGCGCGCTCGGCGTCCAGGACCGCGCGCTGGCATTCAACCTGATGCTCGCCTACCAGAAGGCTGGCCGCACCGCCGACTTCGAGCAGGCGGCCCGCTCCCTCAAGGCGATCTCGCCAGGCGAGAAGATCACCACCGGCATGGGCTTATATCATGCCGGGCAGATGGCCATGGCGGCCAACCTGCTGTCCTCGGCCGTCGGCGACCTCGACCACGAGCGCGACCGCGAGCGGCTGGGCGCGGTCGAGCGCTTCATCGGCCATGCGCACCTCGCCCTGGTCGAGCAGGCGCAGAAGCGCGCGAACGCTCCCGGCGCGACCGATGAGCAGAAGAGCGCGGCCGGAGCGGAGGTGGCGCAGCACCTCGACGCGGCGCGCGATGCCTACCGCGCTGGTGGCGACCTCGGCGACTTCCCCTCCCGCCACCATTTCCTCGCGCTCGAGACCCAGCGCACCAGCGACGCGGGCTATGCCGCCGGCTGGCAGTACCTGGCGTGGACCGGGTATGTCGCGCCACCAGGCTGGGCCGCGGTGATCGGCAACTATGGCGGAGCGATCACCGGCGGAGCCGGGCTGGGCGGGATGTGGGAACGCCATCCCGTGCATGTGGTGGTGTGGGGAGTGCTGGCCTTCATCCCCGCGCTGCTGGTCCTGCTGTCGTTCGTGCGCGGCAGCCCGCCGCCGGTGATGGAGGCGGCCGAGCCCAAGCGCCGCGCGACCAACCCCCCGGCCCCGCCGGCCGCCCCGCAGCCGCGCGCGGCAACCCCACCGGCGGGCAAGAACCGCACCCCCCATCCGGGCGCGCCGCCGTCCAAGAGCCGCACACCGCAGCCGCCCCAGGCACCCGCCCAGGCGCCGGCGGCCAAGAACCGCACCACCCAGAAGCCCAACAAAGCTGTCACCGAGGCCGCATACCGCACCAAGGAAGGCATCGATCCTGCCGTGACCTCGGTGCATATGCCCTCGCGCTCCAAGGAGACCGAGGCGGCCGAGGACGGTGCGCTGGAACGCCGACCGCCCAAGTCGGACCCGCCGCCGCGCCGGCCGCCGCCGCCCTCTGCGCCGCCGTCGCGCCGATGATCCCGGAGCGCCAGCGCCGGTTGCGACCATGCGCGCGAGCCTGATCATCCCTGCCGCCGGCCGCGGACAGCGCTTCGGCTCTGCGGTGCCGAAGCAGCTGCTGCCGCTGTGCGGCCGCCTGGTGCTGCTGCACAGCCTGCATGCCTTCGCCGGCATGGTCACCGAGGCGGTGGTGGCGGTCGATGCGGACAGCCGCGACAGGGTGCGCGCAGCCATCGACAGCGACCGGCCGCCCTTCCCGGTGCATCTGGTCGCCGGCGGCGCGACGCGGCAGGCCTCGGTGCATGCCGCCCTCTCTGCCAGCGCCGCGGACAGCGCCGCGGTCCTGGTCCATGACGCGGTGCGGCCGCTGATCCCGCGCTCCTGCATCGCCGCCTGCATCCACGCCTTGGAGCGCCATGCCGCCGCGGTGGTGGCGGTGCCGTGCAGCGCCACGGTCAAACGCGCCGCCACCGCCCCAGCCGGAGGCGACGACGTTGCGCTGGTCCTGGAGACGGTGCCGCGCGAAGCGCTGTGGCTGGCGCAGACGCCGCAGGGCTTCCACCGCAGCGCCGGGCTGATCGCCTTCGCGCGCGCAACGCAGGAGGGCTGGGTCTGCAGCGACGATGCCCAGGTGCTCGAGCGCGCCGGAATCACGGTCGCGTTGGTGCCGGGCGATGCGCGCAACCTCAAGATCACCACCCGCGACGACTGGGCGATCGCCGAAGCGTTGATGCACCTTGCGCTGCGGGAGAGCGGGAGCGCACCCGCATGAGCCCGCATGGCTGCACGCTCCTGCCGGGCAGGTGCACCGGACAGCAGGGCGAGCGGCCGCGACCCCGGCCGAGAAAGCCGCCCTGCCGATGACCTTAGGGCGTGCCGTTTCCCTGCCCCCGACCGTCCCGACGCCTGCCGCGCCGTGTCAGGCTCACGTCCACCGACCCAGGATCACCACCTCATGCCCCGTCTGCTGCCCCTCCCGCTGCTGGTCGCCGTCCTGGCCACCTCGTGCGGCGTACCCCTCGACTCCACCACGGCCACCGCCCCGGCGCCTGGCGCTGCTGCATCTTCGGCCGTAACCACTACCGCTGCCGCGACGCCCGCGCCGCGACCGCCGCCGCTGATCTCGCCCGAGCTGCTGGCCGACCGCAGCGTCACCTTCCGCCTCAAGGCGCCGGCGGCGAAGGAGGTGCTGGTGCGTGGCCAGTGGGCGAAGGACCCCCTGGCGCTCACGCGCAACGATGCCGGGGTGTGGAGCGCTACCAGCGCACCGATCGATCCCGGCGTGTGGGAGTACAGCCTGGTGGTCGATGGGCTGGCGATGATCGATCCGGCGAATGCCGCGATCAAGCCGATGCGCGAGCCGCGCACCAGCATCCTCGCCATCCCGTCCTCGCCGCCTGCGCTCTGGGATTTCCAGGATGTCGGCCATGGCACCCTGCACAGCCACGACTACCTCTCGACCGCATTCGGCTGCGAACGCGAGCTGGTGGTCTACACCCCGCCCGGCTATGAGACGAGCACGGATGCGGTCTATCCCCTGCTGGTGCTGCAGCACGGTTCGGGCGACAATCAGCTGACCTGGACCGTCCACGGCAAGGCGCACTGGATACTCGACAACCTCATCGCCGCCGGCAAGGCGCGCCCCATGGTGGTGGTGATGCTCAACGGCCACCCGCCGCGCAGCGGCGCTGATTCCAAACCGCGCCGGACCGGACTCGAGGGCTTCCAGCACGAGCTGCTGGACGACGCCATGCCCCTGGTGGAGCGGCTCTACCGCGTCAGCAAGGACCGCAAGGAGCGCGCCATCGCCGGTCTGAGCATGGGCGGCGGCCAGTCGCTGAGCATCGGCCTGGCGCACCTCGAGCGCTTCGCCTGGATCGGCGCCTTCAGCGCCGCGCCCCCGGACGGCGAGATGGTGAAGCCCGCCCTCGAGGATGCCGCCGCCACCAATGGCGCGCTCAAGCTGCTGTGGATCGCGGTGGGCAAGGAGGATGGCCTGCGGACGAAGAACGAGGCCTTCATCGCCACCCTGACCGAGAAGGGCATCCACCATACCTGGCAGGTCACCGCGGGTGGGCACAGCTGGCCGGTGTGGAGGAGCTACCTCGCGTCCTTCCTGCCGCTGCTCTTCAGCCCCTGATGGCTCGAGGCGGCGGCGCCAGGCGAGTCCATCCGGTCCGCCTGGCGCTGCCGGGCCGATCGACCCTTCGACCACCGCCGTCACCATCTCAGGTCGGCGATTTCCAGGTGATGCGGGTGTTGAGGGCGTAGTTCCACAGCGTGGCGACGGCGATGCCCACCATTTGGGCGAAGTAGACGTTCATGTGCATGCCGGTGGCATGGCGGATGCCGATGGTGACCGACCAGTTGATCACCGCCCCCGCAGTGCACACCAGGGCGAAGCTGGCGAATCCCGCCAGCCACGGCAGACCCCAGCGATGGCGCGCCACGCCGAAGGCCCAGGCATTGTCGAGCGCGTAGTTGGACACCATGGCGCAGCAGATGGCGGCGGCGGTGGCGATGGCGGAATCGGCGGTATGCAGCGCCGGGATCTGGCGCAGCAGATGCGTCACCATCAGCTGGATGCCGACCCCGCTGGCGCCGACCACGCAATACTTCAGGAAGCGTACCGGCAGGACCGCGCCGAAGCGCAGATCCCACATCGAGGCGAGGAAATCCCAGGCGATCGACCCGGTGAGCTTGCTATCGCCATGCAGGCGCAGGCCGAAGCGGTACGGCACCTCCGCCACCCGGCGCACCCCCCCGCGATAGAGGATCTCCATCAGGATCTTGTAGCCCCGCGGCTGGAGATCCTGGGCGATGCGTTCGATCAGCGAGCGGCGCACGGCGAAGCAGCCGCTCATCGGGTCGCTGGTTGGGGCACCCAGCACGAGGCGCGCCATCAGGGTGGCGCCGCGCGAGAGCGCCAGGCGCATCCACGACCAGCCGCAGGTTTCGCCGCCCGCGGTATAGCGCGACGCCACCGCGACCTCCGCCTGGTCCAGCTGCGCGGCGAGCAGCGGCACCAGCGCGGGATCATGCTGCAGATCCGCATCGATGACCACGAGCGCCGATCCGGTGACGCGTACCAGTCCGTCGATGACCGCGCTGGACAGTCCCCGGGTGCCGATGCGGCGGTAGCAGCCGAGCCATGGCCGCGTGCGCGCGAGCGTCTCCACCCGCTGCCAGGTCAGGTCGGGACTGTCGTCATCGACGATCAGGACCTCGAAGCGCCGTCCCGCCAGCGCCTCCTCCAGGCGCTCGACCAGGGTGCCCACGTTGTCCGCTTCATTGAAGGTCGGCACCACCACCGAGATGGCGATCGCCTGCGCTCCGGCGACCGCCAGCGACGTGGTTGGCTCCGCTCGGCTGACGCCCGGCTCGACGCCGACCCTGGTGGCGGCCGTCACCGCGCCGGCCTGCGGCAGGCCGGGGCCGTCGTCCCCCGGTGTGCGATCGAGGATCGCGATCGGCTCAGCCCCCGATGCAGGGATCATCGGGGGGCATGCGCGTGAGGTGACACTGCTGCCCGGCATGCTTGAGGACGGTAGGTGGCGATTGGGGAAATGCCACATCCTGCCCTGCTCCGACAGCGCGCCGGCGCCATGTGAAGGAATGATGAAGGATGAGGGGGGTGGTCGCAGATGGCAGTGCCGACATGACTTAAGTCGGTGCATCGGGAATGCCCCACCCGCAGCACACCTGCGGTGCGGGCTCTGGTGACCGCACGGCGCCCGACGCTCACGCCATCTTGCCAGGTGCGGAGCCTGACCTAGGCTCGCGCCCGCCCTGATCCCCGGCCACCGGGAAGGATGAGGGGCTCGGTCTTCTCCCAGACGACCGCATGCCGCTGAGCGCTCGCCGTATGGTGCTGCGACGCCTGATGCCAGCGGTGGTCCGTTCCAGCGGGAAGGCAGGGCGATGAGCGATTCCAACTGCATTCCAGCGACCCGGTCCTGCTGCCGGGATCCCCAAACCTGGCTGCTGGCCGCCCTCACCCTCGCTGCCGCCCTCTCGCTGGTCCTGTGCCTGGCACGTTGCCTGGCACTGCCGACCGATCTGCGCCTGTTCTCCACCAGCGGTGAGGAGGGCGTGGTGATCTACACGGTGTGGAAGGCCGCGCATGGCTATCCGATCTACCAGATCCCCGCGGCCGGGCTCTATGACAGCGCGATCTACAACCTGCTGTTCTATGAGGGCTATGGCCGGCTGTGCTCCTGGCTCGGCGCCGATGGCGACCGCCTGGTGGCGAGCGCGCGCCTGATCACCTGCCTGTCCGGGCTGATCGGCGCCTGGGCGCAATGGCGTGTGCTCGGTCTGCTGGTGAGCGGACCCGTGCGGCCCCGGGAGCGCTGGCTGATGGCGGCCATGGTGGCGCTCACCTGGTTCGGCTCCTCGTTCCTGAACTGGTGGCTGGTGTCGGTGCGCCCGGATGTGCCCGCCACCGCCATGGCGATGCTAGGGCTGTGGCTGGCCCTGCTTGGACTGCGCCGTCGCTCCGCCTGGCTGATGGCGCTCGCGGCGGTGCCCTTCTATGCCGCCTGGGCGCTCAAGCAGTCGCTGCTGTGGATGCTCAGCGGGGCGGTGCTCGCCGGGATGCTGTCGCGGCCGACCCGGCGCGTCGCCCTGGTCCTCGCCGGAATCATCGGGGTGGCCTTCGCGCTGACCGTGTTCCTGGGCGGTGAGGCCTACCGCTACCAGACCCTCTACCTGTCGAGCATCAACCGCATCGTGCCGTGGGACTCGTTCAACCGCTCCCAGCAGCTGCTGCCGCCGCTGCTGCTGATCTGGATCTTCGCCCTGCTGCCGGCCGTGCTGCGCCTGCGGCAGCGCACGCGCGCACTGCTGCCGGCGGTCGACGCGCCGCAGGCGGAGTCGATCCGGGTGGTGGCCTGCGGCTGCCTGATCGCAGTCGGGCTGGGCATCGTCGCCATCGGCAAGGAGGGCTCCGGACGCAACCACCTGCTCGAGGGCATGGTCCTGGCGTCGACCCTGGCGACCGTCACCCTGGTGCGGGTGATGCGCATGAGCGCCAGCGGTGCACGCACCGGCCTGCTGGTTGGCGCCACGGTGCTCGGAGCGCTGCTGTGCGGGCGGCCCTGCCATTCGCTGTTCCTGGACAGCTCCGGCATCACCCGCGGCTCGCCGGCGGACCAGGCGCAGCACCGCCTGCTGGAGCAGGTGCTGGCGGGCGCGCCCAAGCCGGCCTTCGTCGACGACGAGATCCTCTGCCAGCCCTGGCATGCCAACGACAACCGCTATCCCGGCCTGGCGCCCGATTTCCTGATGTATGCGATCGAGCAGCGCCATGGGCTGGTGACCGATGGCGGCCTCGCCTACCTGGTCACCCACGGCATGGTCAATGCGCTGCTGGTGGTCGCCACGCCGCTGATGACCAGCGAGCTGCTCGAGCCGGCACGCGCCGCCGGCTTCACCGCCCGTCCGCTGCCCGATCAGCTGGCCGCGGTCGGCTGGGTGCTGCTCGTCCGCCCGACGCGGTGAGCGGTGCCGCGCCCGGGCGCGGCGTCAGGGTAGGTCGCCGATGTGCCGGCGGTAGGTGTCGTTGACCAGGCCGATGACCGTGCCGGCGATGACCAGCGCGAGCCACCAGAACAGATCCGGCCTCAGATCCATCAGCCCATCCGCGATGATGCACGGCAGCGAGAAGACGACGCAGGAGATGAGGTGGTTGACGGCGAGGAACTGCACCGCCACCGACCAGACGATGCCGAAGAGCACGACGCAGACGATCAGCAGCAGGCTGCCGCCCCCGGTGACCATCGGCACGGCGCAGGCGACCGCAGCAGCGATCAGGCCGGTGAGCAGCGCGACCGCCAGCCGTCTCTTCTGGTTGGCGATGCGCACCAGCTCAAGGCGCTTCAGCTCCTCCTGGTGCGCGGCCTTCAACTCCTCGGGCGGGCGCAGGTCAACCATGGATGCTCCAGCGGTATATCGGCTGCTGGACGTCTGGGGGCATGACGATCATTGTCTCCGCGCGTGCGCACTGCTGTCAAGCGGGCAGCGGAGGGGCACGGCGAGCCGCCTAGCCGGGGATGCCTGCAGGACTTCAGCCGAGTATCGCCATCTTCCTGCAGTGGTGGCATTCGTAGCCCTGGCTCGACTGGTTGACGCGCTGGTCGTCCAGCACATGCGCTGCCAGCAGCAGGTGCGTCGGGGCATGCTCCGATTGGCAGATCCGCTTGAGCTCGATTGCTGACATCCGCTGGTTGATCTGGTGCAGACGCGCACTGCACAGCGAGCACTTCGGCGACCGCGTCGAGACATTGTAGATGACGATGAAGGAGACCAGGAAGCCGAGCGCCGAGTAGCCGAAGAGCTTCTTATAGCCCTGGATGCCGGCAATCATCATCACCAGGAAGCCGCCGATCAGGATGGCGCCGTTGATGCGCGCCATCCGCTCCTTCTGCATGTTGGCGATGATCGCCGCATCGTGCTGGGGCTGCACGGCTACCTCCTGCTCAATTCCTCGACCTTCTTCTCGAACCTGTCGATCTTCCCTTGCAGCAGCAGGGCCCCGCCGGCGATCGTCAGGGCGCCGATGACGGCATGGATCGGATCGCCTCCCATGCCCAGTCCGATCACCATCAGGAGCGGGCCGAAGGCGATCAGGGCTGGCCCCATCGTCTGGCAGGCGGTGCGGAGGGCATTCATGGCTGACGTCCTTTCATGCTCGAGATGGATATCGGTGCCGCAGCGGCGGGGCGAGCGTGGAGCCGAACCTAGCGACACTGCATCCATGCGCCGCTGCCGAGCTGAGGCACCCGACGATCAGCAGGCGGTGCCGCCCCCGTTTCGGGACGAGCACGGCCGCTCCGCACGCTATTGCAGGCGGCGCCGGAACATCCACGAGGCTGCCGTCAGCGTGACGGCGGCGATGATCGCCATCGGCCAGAGGTCCCCGATCAGCTGGGAGATCCCCGCTCCCTCGAGGTAGACGCGCTGGGTGATCTCGATGGCGAAGCGCAGCGGATTGACCAGCGTCGCGTACTGCAGGCTCTCGGGCATGCTGCTGATCGATGTGGTCAGCCCGGAGAGCAGCATGAAGGGCATCATCACCATGAAGGAGTAGAGCATCGCCTGCTGCATGGTGGCGGTCAGCGAGGAGATGAACAGGCCGATGCCCACCGACGACAGGAGGAACAGGATGATGCCCACGTAGAGGGTGATGAACGATCCGGCGAAGGGGATGGCGAACCACAGCTGGGCGACCATCAGCACGAGGGTCGCCTGGATGCCGCCGATGAGCATGCAGGGCAGCGCCTTGCCGACCATGATCTCGGCGGGCCGGAAGGGTGTGACCAGCAGCTGGTCGAAGGTCCCCTGCTCGCGCTCGCGGGCGATCGACATCGCGGTGAGCATCAGCGTCTGCATCATGGTCAGCGTGCCGATCAGGCTCGGGATCATCACCCAGCGGGATTCCAGGTTGGGGTTGAACCAGGCGCGGCTGATGACCTCGGGCGCGGGCGCGGAGGCGCCATGCTGGGTGCGCCAGGTGGCATTGAAGGTGGCGACGATGGTGTTGATGTAGCCGGAAGCCGTGGCGGCGGTGTTGGAGTTCCTGCCATCGGAGATCACCTGGATGCCGACCTGCTGCCCGGCCTCCAGCTTGCGCTGGAAATCCTGGCCGATCTGGACGGCGACGATGGCCCGCCGCTGGTCGATGCAGGCCTTGAGCTGATCGATGCGCTCCAGGTTGGCGATGCGGTGGAAGACGCCCGAGCCATCGAGGCCGGAGAGCAGCTCGCGTGACGCCTGGCTGCGGTCCTGGTCGATCACCACATAGGGGACGTCGGTGAGGTCGTAGGTCGCGGCATAGCCGAACACCAGGCACTGGATGATCGGCGGGATGAGCAGGCTCATGCGGCTGCGCGGATCCTTGAGCACCGCCAGCAGCTCCTTGCGCGTCAGCGCGATGATGCGCAGCAGGGCTTCACGCATGTGCGCTCCTCATGACAGCCGCTTGCGGGTGACCAGCCGCGCCAGCGCCAGCAGGACGATGGCCATGACGGCGAGCACCAGGGTGTTCGGCACGATCACCGCCCACACGTCGCCGGCGAGGAAGAGGGTCTGCAGCAGGGCGACGTAGTACTTGGCCGGGAGGAGGTAGGTGAGCAAGCGGATGAAGGCGGGGATGCTGCGCAGGTCGAAGAGGAAGCCCGAGAGCATCATCGCCGGGAGGAAGGTGGCGAGCAGGGTGATCTGGCTGGCGACGAACTGGTTCTTGGTCATCGACGAGATGAGCAGCCCGATCGCCAGCGCGACCAGGAGGTAGAGCATCGAGGTCACCGCCAGCACCGCGACCGAGCCGAGGATGGGCACATGGAACATCCACTTCCCGGCGAGCAGGCACAGCAGCAGGCCGATCATGCCCTGGGCGAAATAGGGGATGGTCTTGCCCAGCAGGATCTCGTCCGTGCGCACCGGCGTGACGAAGAGGGCCTCGAGCGTGCCGCGCTCCCACTCGCGCGCCATGACCATGGAGGTCAGGAACGCGCCGATCAGGGTCATCACCAGCACGATCAGGCCGGGCACCAGGAAGTAATGGCTGTCATTGGCCTCGTTGAACCACAGGCGGTCCTGCACCACCACCTGGCCGACGCCCGGGCCTGGGAGGGCCTTGCTGGCCTGCCGCTGCTCCGGCATGGCGAGCACCCCCAGGTCATAGCCCAGGATGATGCGCGCGCGGTTGGCATCCGTGCCATTGACCACCAGATGGGTACGCGTATCACCGCCCGACTCGCGGCGATCGGCATCGGAGGCGAAATGCACGATGCCATCCACCTCGCGCCGGCGCATGAGGTCCTCCGCCTGCCACAGCGAATCCATGAAGCGGGCGTTGAAGTAGGGCGACAGGCGGTAGCCGGAGGTGCGCTCCGAGAGCATGGGCGAGGGATTCTCGACCACCACCGCGACCTTGACGTCCTTCACATCCAGCGACAGGCCGTAGCCGAAGAGCAGGATCAGGATCACCGGCAGGATGATGCCCATGGCGATGGTGCTGGGATCCCGCACCATCTGGTGGAACTCCTTGCGCACCAGGGCCCGGATGCGGCGGGCCTTGGCGGGCAGCCACGAAGCCGGTCTGCCTTGCGCGGGGGTCATCGCCTCACCGCTGCGCGGCCGTGGAGGCGTGGCGCGCGTCCTCGACGATGGCGATGAAGGCGTCCTCCATGGACGGCTCATGGCCCGCCACCGGGCGGGCATGCTGGCGCAGCTCGGCGGGGGTGCCCTGGGCGAGGATGCGGCCGGCATCCATGATGGCGATGTGATCGCAGTACTCGGCCTCCTCCATGAAGTGGGTGGTCACGATCGCGGTGACCCCCTGCTCCGCCAGGGTGGTGATCCGCCGCCAGAACTCGCGGCGCGCCAGGGGATCGGCGCCGCTGGTCGGCTCGTCGAGGAAGAGGATCTCGGGCCCATGCAGCAGCGCGGCGGCCATCGCCAGGCGCTGCTTGAACCCGCCTGCCAGCTGCCCGCTGGGGACGCTGGCATGCGAGGACAGCTCGAACTGGTGCAATGCCCAGGCGATCCTGCGCTTCCTCTCGGGGCCGTGCAGGCCGTAGGCGCTGGCGAAGAAGTCCAGGTTCTCATGCACCGACAGGGTCGCGTAGAGCGAGAACTTCTGCGCCACGTAGCCGATGCGCTGGCGCGCCGCGGCGCCAGCGCGCCGCAGATCGGCGCCGGCCACCTGCAAGGTCCCGCCGCTCGATGCCAGCAATCCGCACAGCATGCGGAAGGTGGTGGTCTTGCCCGCGCCGTTTGGTCCGAGCAGCCCGAAGATCTCGCCGCGGCGGACGGCGAAGGTGACGTGATCCACCGCGACGAAGCTGCCGAACAGCTTCACCAGGCCTTTGACCTCCACTGCCAGCCCGCCGCCCGCTGGCAGCTTCGCGCCTTCGAATGCCAGATCCCCGCCGATCGGCGGATCGCCCATCGCCTGGCGCAGCAGCACCATGAAGCCGTCTTCGAAGCGTGCAGCGACCGGCTGCTGCCCGGCCGGCGCTGCGCCCGGCAGCCGGCGCACGATCCTGACCAGGCCGCCATCGGGCACCGCGTCGACCACCTCGCGGTCGCCGAGCAGCCGCGCCTGCATGGAGCGAGCATTCTCCCCCGCCCCGGGCACGGCGATGAAGGTGCGTCCCGCCGCCAGGGCGCTCACCTGCGCCGGCGGGCCCTGGCAGAGCACCTTGCCGCGATGCAGCACCACCACATGGCTGCAGCGCTCGGCCTCATCGAGATAGGAGGTGCTCAGCAGCACGCTCAGATGCTCATGCTCGACCAGCCGCTTGATGATCGTCCACAGCTCGCGCCGCGACAACGGATCGACCCCGACGGTCGGCTCATCGAGCAGGAGCAGCTCGGGGGAGCGCACCAGCGTGCAGGCGAGCCCGAGCTTCTGCTTCATCCCGCCCGAGAGCTGGCCGGCCAGACGGTCGACAAAGGGGCCCAGCGCGGTCATCTCCATCAGCTCGCCATAGCGCACCGCCCGCTGCGCGGCCGGCACGCCGTGGATGTCGGCATAGAGGTCGAGGTTCTCCTGGACGCTGAGATCGTCGTACAGGCCGAAGCGCTGCGGCATGTAGGCGATGCGCGACTGCACCTGCTGGGGGTCGCGTGCGACATCGGTGCCCAGCACCGTCAGCTCCCCGGCATCGGCCAGCAGGAGGCCGCAGATCAGGCGGAAAAGCGTGGTCTTGCCGGCGCCATCCGGTCCGACCAGCGCGCTGAGCGTCCCCGGCTGCACGTGCAGCGCAACCTGGTCGAGCGCGCAGATGGTGCTGCCATCCTCCGAGCGGAACGATCTGCTCAGGCCGCGCCCATCGACAGCAAGCGCGCTCATGGCGCGGCCTTGGCATCCGCTGCTGCCGCCGGTGCGGCTGGCGACATTCCGGGGGACAGGTGCACGGTCGCCGGCATGCCCAGGCACAGGACGTTGCCCGGATCCCTCACGAATACCCGGATCTCATAGACCAGGCTGGTGCGCAGCACCTCGGTCTGGACATCCCGCGGGGTGAATTCGGCCACCGGCGAGACGAAGCCGACCCAGCCGGCGAAGTCGCGGCCGGGAAAGCTGTCCACCGTCACCGTCGCCGCCATGCCGGACTGCACCTTCCCCAGGTTGACCTCATCGACGTAGGCGCGCACCCATTTCGGATCGATGACGGCGAGCGAGAACACCGGGCGGCTCGGCGAGGCCATCTCGCCGGGCTCCATCAGCCGCGAGCGCACCACGGCATCGCAGGGTGCGGACAGCTGGGCATCCGCGAGCTCCTGCTTGAGCAAGGCGGCCTGGGCCTCGTCGGCGCGCAGCTGCGCCTCGACCTGGGCGATGTCCTCCTTGCGCGGGCCGGCGAGCTCGAGCTCGAGCGCCTTCTGGGTGACTTCCACCTTGGCATCCGCCACCGCGACGGCGGAACGCGCGTTGTCCACATCCAGCGGGCTGACCGCGCGTCCCGAGGATGACTGCGAGAGGGTGATCAGGCGCTGGTACTGCAGGTGGGCGTTCTCCGCCTCGGCCACCGCCGACTGGTGGTTCGCGCGCGCCTGGGCGATCTCCTCGGGGCGGTTGCCGTTGTGCGAGCGCTCGACCACTGCGCGCTGGGATGCCGCCTGCGCCTCGGCCTGGGCCAGCTGCGGCTCCAGCCGGCTGGTATCCACGCGTGCGAGCAGCTGCCCGGCCTTCACCCGATCACCCTCCTGCACCAGCACGGCGGCGATGCGCTCGAGGTTGTTGAACGGCAGGTCGACCTGCCGCAGGTCGACGTTGCCGTGCAGCTCCAGCTGGGCGGAGGCAGAGCGCAGTTGCGATGGCCACCAGGCGTAGGCGCCTGCGGCCAGGGCTGCCAGCACGACGACGATCAGGATGGCGTATTTCATCGGCTCTGGTCCACGCTAGCCCCCGCCGCATGATGTGTCAAAGCGAATGCCCAGCTGACCGATCGCATACGTTGGGCATGAGCCATGCGCATCAGCCGTGCTCATCCGCTCAGGCGCTGCATCGCCAGCTGACCCGCCATCAGCACCGCGAGCCATTCCCAGGCGCCTCCGCCACTCCACCGCCGGACTCTCCGCGTTGAACACCAGACCGTGGCGATCGGCGGTCCAGGGCCGCCACGCCGAACAGCCACACCGCGACGGCATCGTCCGTGAACGCGGCGCTCGGCCCATCGACCACCACGGTCGATGGAGACGCGTGGAGCCGTTCATGGCCCGAGCGTCGCCTGAGCGTCCCGGCCCGTGCTGTCCGAAGATGGCCATGCACGGCGCGCGGCGAGGCGAGCCCGACCCAGGCAGCCCTTCCTGCCGACCGGAGTGGCGCTGGACGGCCACCGCCCCACTGCTACGGTCGCATCATCTGGCTCCCCCCTGCATGGCCGAACATCGCCCGGCCATGCCCGCCCTGATCCGAGCACCGGGGTGCGCGCCCCGGGTGCTGCCATCCCGGCATCATCCCTGCCAGGAAACGGCGATGACGAGGCCCCGCATGAAGATCCCCCTGCTGCTCCTCGCCTGCCTGCTCGCCCCGCTGACCGCCACCGAGTTCTCGCTGCTCGACAAGACGGTGGTGCAGTGCGACGAGCTGATCATGCTCAAGGAGGCGCCCCGCACGCTCATCACCGCCAAGAGCGAGAAGAGCGCGAAGACCTATAAATGGTCGGAGATCGACATGGGCAGCCTGCCCGCCAATCTGCGCGACGAATTCGAGGCGTTCAAGAAGGAGCAGCTGGCCAAGCGCATCATCATCAAGAACGACAAGTGGATCCACCGCGATGAGATGCTGCTGGATGATGATGCGCGCTACCGCTACAAGCACCCGCTGGCGAAGGTCGGCGATTCCATCCTGGAATTCAACAACACCACCGACGTCGTGGTCACCATCGGCGTGCGCTCCGGCGATCTGGGATACGAGATGCACATCGAGGCGGGGAAGAAGAAGGGCTATCAGGTCCCCAACGGCACGGTCACCTACATCATGGCGCAGGAGAGCCCGGACGGTACCAACCTGATGGTGCAGAAGTCCAAGCCGGTCGAGCTGAAGCATATGCATTACGAGGTGACGATCGTCACCTCCGACAAGATCCCGCCAGGCGAGCTCGGCACCATCCCCATCCCGCAGGAATACCAGGTGAAGCCGTAGTGATGGCGACCGCGCGACGCGCCAGCGCGACTTATGGCATGCCTCCGGCCAGGGCGCGCCTGCTGCTGCCGTTCCTGCTCCTCGCCGGGGTGTGCGCGAGCCGTGCACACCCCGGCGAAGCCGCGCCGGGCGAGGCGCAGCGCCTCGTCATCCTGCAAGCCGCCGGCAAGGGCCCCGAGGTGGTGGTGCTGGGCGCCGACGGCCAGGCGCAGCGCTACCGTCAGGATGCCGAGCGCCGCTGGCTGGGCGCCGGAGCGCTGATCCCGGCCGCCCCGCCGCTGGGCGCACTCGCCGCCGGCGAGTCCGGCGAGGGACCGCTGATCGTCCTTGGCCGCGATGATGGCCGGATCCGCCTCGTGCTGCGCAACGAGCATGGCGGCTGGGACGCCGGGCCGGTTCTGCCCGATGCGCCCGCCCACCCCTTCTCCGCCATCGCCACGGCGATGGCCGCCGACGGCTTCCGCCAGGTCATCGCCCTGGGACGCGACGACGGGCTGCCCACCTTGTTCATGCAGCATCCGTCCACCAGCGCCTGGACCCGCTTCGACCTGGCGGCAGATGCCAACCGCACGCGCTTCAGCGTGGTCGCCCTTGGCGCTCCCCAGGCCGGGCAGCTGCATGCGCTGCTGCTCGGCCGCGATGACGGGCAGCCGTATCTGCTGACGCAGGCCAAGAGCGGCACCTGGGGGCGGATCGAGGCGCTGCCCAACGGCGAGCAGACGCCCTTCTCGGCGGTGGCGCTGGCCAACGGTTCGGACGGCTATCCGCAGGCGCTCTGCCTGGGACGCGACGATGGCCAGCCCTACCTGCTGTGGAAGGATGTCGTCACCCGCCGCTGGCACGGCTATGGGGCGCTCGCCAACCCCGAGCACATCCGCCTATCCCAGGTCGCAACCGGCAGCGGCGCCGGCAATCTGCTGCAGGCCCTGTGCCTCGGCCGCGATGACGGGCTGATCTACCAGCTGGTGCACAGCAGCAACGGCAAGTGGAGTCCCCTCGCTGCCCTGGTCCCCGGCGATGCCCGGCGCTACGCCGCCCTGGCGGTCGGCAGCGCACCCGCGGGCGCGCTGGTGGCCATCGGCCTCGGGCAGGCCGATGGCGCGCCCTATCTCTTCACCCAGGACCGCACCACGGGTGCCTGGACCGCCGCCGGGCTGCTGACAGCCGCCATCCCGCCAGCACCCTCCACCCTCGCCACCCTTAGCGCCCAGGCGGAGCAGGCGCTGATGGGGCGGTGGTCCCGCCCCGGCGGCGAGGTGGTGCTCCTCGCCGCCGGCGGCATGGGCAGACGCGGGCAGGTCGCGGCCCAATGGGTCTCTGCGCCTGGTGCCATCATCGTCAGCTATGCCGGGCATGAGGAGTGGCGCGAACGCATCACCCCCGGCCCGGCGGGTACGGCGCTCTGCCAGCCAGACGCGGGCGGTCCCCCGGTGACCATGGCGCGGGTCGCTGGAGGCAGCAGCGACGATTTCTGATGCTGGCGTCCGGGCCGCGGGCCGGCCGGCAGTCTCAGCGGGTGAAGACCATGACGTGCTGCCAGGGCAGCGTCTCGATGGTCTTCACCCAGGTCAGCCCGAAGCTCGTCATCTCGCGCCGGGCCTGGGCCTCGCTCATCTTGTGCAGCGTCTTGATCGGCACCGTCGGGTCCTCGGCGCGGAATTCGACCTGCACCACCCGGCCCCCCGGCTTGAGCGAGCGCGTGATGGCGGTCATCATCTCGATGGGATGGTCGAATTCGTGGTAGACATCGACCAGCAGCACCATGTCGACGCCGGCGGTCGGCAGGGTGGGGTCGCTGACGGTCCCCAGCACGGTCTGGACATTGCGGATGCCCAGCTGCTTCGCCTTGAGCTCGAGCAGGTCGAGCATCTCCTGCTGGATGTCCACCGCCAGGACACGCGCGACCTGCGGCGCCATGCGGAAGGAATAGTATCCGGTGCCGGCGCCGACATCGGCCACCACCTGGTCGCTCTTCAGCTCGAGCGCCGCGACCAGGGCGGCTGGATTCTCCTCGTGCTCGCGGCTCGGCCGGTCGAGCCAATCGGCTGCCTGGTGCCCCATCACCTGGGCGATCTCACGCCCGAGGTAGTACTTGCCGATCCCGCCCGCATGGGTCGGCCCGGTCTCGTATTGTGCGCTTGCCGAGGGAGCGGCAGAGGCCTCGCCCGGCCAAGCCGCGACACCAGCCGACCACATCAGGGCGCAGATGACCAGCAGGCGGAGGCGCGGGATCATGAGACGGACCGTATGCGTGCGCGGATCGCTTGCCAGGGGACATCCGCCGGCGCGCCGGGCCGGCGTCTGCCTGCCCGGCCGGCACCGCTTCCCTACTGCCGCTGTCCGCTCAATGGGCCGGGACCGGCTGCACCAGGGGGGTGGGCACCGTGTCGGTCAACGGCCAGCGTCCGATCAGCTGGCGCAGCGAGAAGCGGCTCGAGGCCAGATCGAGCTGGCGCCCGGTCAGATCGCTGTCGGCCTGGAAGGACTGCGCGCTGGCATCCGCGGCATCGAGCGCGGTGGCCAGCCCCTGCTTGAAGCGGGTCAGGGTCTCCTCCTCGTTGAGGCGGGCGACGCGCAGCGCGGTGGTCGACTGCTCCAGCGAGATCTCGGCCGTGCGCAGCGACGACAGCCCGGTGGCGATGTCGCGGTGCAGCTGGCGCTTGGCGAGATTCAGGTTGGCGACGGTCTCGCGCCGCTCGGAATCGTAGAGATCGACGGTCGCCTCGCGATTGCCGCCGTCGTAGAGCGTCCAGCTCGCCACCAGGGCGACCTGCCACTCGGGCGAATTCGGATAGGCGAGCGTCGGAAACTGCGATTGCAGCAGCCAGCTGCCGCGCACGCCGACGGTCGGGAGGATGGTTGCGCCCGCCGCCTCGCTCTGCAGCTCGGTGGCGCGTATGCGCAGCACGCTGGAAGCCAGATCCGGGCGCTCCTCCAGCCCGAACTGCTCCATCGCCGGCAGCTCGCGGCTGGGGACCAGCGCCGGATCGGGCTCGACCAGGGACTCGACCACGTCGCGGCCGACCAGGTCGCCGAGGCTGAAGCGCGCCGAGACCACCGCCTGGCGGTCCTGCGTCAGCGTCAGTTCGCTGGTGGCGAGCGTCAGCTGGCTGCGCGTGACGTCATTGGAGGTCGCCACACCGACCTTGAAGCGCGCCCGCGTCTGGTCGAGGGTCTGGGCCGCGACATCGCGCGCGCGCACCGCCGCGATCACCTGGTGCTCGGCGGCGATCACCAGCAGGAAGCCGCCGGTGATCTGGTACGCCAGCCCGCGGCGCAGTTCATTGGAATCGAGCATCTGGGCCGACACGCTGGCAGTCTGCGAGCGCAGCTGGTCGATCGAGGTCGCGTTGAAGAGGGTGAGGGTGAGGTTGACGCCCAGGTTGTTGGCATTGCCATACAGCTTGTGCTGACCACCCACCGGCGAGTCCCCCACCACATACTGCTCCAGCTGGGAGCTGGCGGCCAGCGTCGGCAGCAGCAGGGCGAGGGCCTGTTTGCGCGTCGCCAACGCCTCCTCGAGACGCGCACGCGCCACCTCGCGCGTCTCGTTGAGGTTGTCGCCCAGATCCAGGGCCTGGGTCAGCGTCAAGGTGCCCTTGGGAGGGGTATAGGGTGCGGTCGGGTTGGGCGTCACCGTCACCTCCCCAGGCAGGATGGGGGTCGGGGCGGGAGCGGGCCCCGGCGCATCACCGGCCTGGAGCAGGGCCGTGGCCAGGACGCCGATGACCACGGCGGAGAAGAGCAGCCGTATGCGGGTCGCCGGGTGGGGGGATGTGGCAGCGGGTGGCAGCAGGGGCAGAAGCATGGGCGGAGCGTCTCGACAGGGCGAAAACACACAACCGGCACCAGGCAGCCGGCATGCGCGCGCTCGCGCCTGCCCGCTTCCCGATGCCTGCGCTGAGGCACGGGGGAACCGCGCATCAGTCCGGGGGGCCGCAGGCTGTGGCGATGCTAGCACCGCTTCATGACGCGATCATGACCGACAGACGTGCTGCCCGCACTCCGGTGCTGATCGTGCACCTGCTCAATACCGCCTGGACCGCCACCCGGAGGACGCCAGATCCGGCGCCGCCGCTCGGCTTCAGGCGAGCGGAGCGCGCAGCACGCCCAGCCACAGGCGCACCAGCCAGAGCGTCGCGTGCCCGGCGGCGCGCGCTCCCAGCTCCACAGCGCGGATGGCCGGCCAGCCGCGCGCCAGGCCGACGGCCCAGAGCAGGGCGGCCAGCAGCACGGCGATCACCGGGGTGAGGAGAATCAGGCCCACCGAGACGAGCTTGCCCGCGACCGCCAGGAAGGTGTGAGTCATGGCTGAGGTCCTCCAGCCGCTGATGGTCGAGCGCTCCACCATGATGTCCATGGCTGCACGGCTCGGCTACCGCCATCGATGCGGTCACCGGTGCTGCCGTCGGCAGGGTGAGCGATCGGGGACTGCGACGCGCTCCGGCGGCGCCTACGGTGGCCGCCCATCCCTCCGGTACGGCTGATGCACCCCCTGGTCATTCTGACCCAGATCCGCCCCCCTGAGCAGCGCTGCCACCACGGCCGGGCCGGAACAGCCCTGCAAACGCTTCCGTATCTCCTGTCAGGAAGCGACGTTCTGCCTCAATGGCCTAATCCGCATTGGCATGGCCCATGCTATGACCACTCCTATCAGCGCATCCCATGCATACCCACACCATCCTGATTGCCGATGATGATCGCCTGCTGCGGGAATCCCTCAGCGAGATCCTGAGCGGTCTCGGCTGCGAGACGCATCAGGTCGGCACCGGGAGCAGCGCGATCCATGTGCTGCAATCCCGGCCCTGCGATCTGCTGCTCTCGGACATCGACATGCCGGACATGAGCGGCTTCGAACTGCTCTCGTGGGTGCATGAGCATGCGACCTTCCCCGATAACCCCATCACGGCCGCCGGCTGGCAGCTGCCGGTGGTGCTCATGAGCGCCCGTGCGGATCGTGAGCTGGGACGGGTCGCCTTGAATGCCGGTGCACGTGGGCTGCTGTCCAAGCCGGTCGAGATCGGGCGCCTGTCCACCCTGGTCCATCAGCTGTTCGACAACTGAATGCGCCGGGCGCACCGCCACCACCTTCATAACCTACGAACATAACCACTTTTCGGCAAAGGATAAGCATATGGGCAAGATCATCGGCATCGACCTGGGAACCACCAACAGCTGCGTCTCCGTGATGGAGGGTGGAGAGCCCGTCGTCATCGCCAACCAGGAAGGCCTGCGCACCACCCCGTCGGTGGTCGGCTTCGTCGAGAACGGCGACCGGCTGATCGGCCAGATGGCGCGCAACCAGGCCATCACCAATCCCGAGAACACCATCTACTCGATCAAGCGCTTCATGGGCCGCCGCCATTCCGAGGTTGGCAGCGAAGAGAAGCTGGTCCCCTACAAGGTCGTGGGCGGCGCCCAGGAGCTGGTCAAGGTCGACGTGCGTGGCAAGCAGTACACCCCGCCCGAAGTCTCGGCGATGATCCTCCAGTACCTCAAGAAGGCGGCCGAGGATTACCTCGGCGAGCCGGTCACCGAGGCGGTGATCACCGTTCCGGCCTACTTCAACGACTCCCAGCGCCAGGCGACCAAGGATGCTGGTAAGATCGCCGGACTGGACGTCAAACGCATCATCAATGAGCCGACCGCGGCCGCGCTCGCCTACCACATGGACAAGGGCAAGAGCGGCAAGATCGCGATCTTCGACCTGGGCGGTGGCACCTTCGACATCTCGATCCTCGAGGTCGGCGATGGCGTGGTCGAAGTCCTCGCCACCAATGGCGATACCCATCTCGGCGGCGATGACTTCGATGACGTGGTCATCAACTGGCTGGCCGACAACTTCGCCAAGGAAAATGGCGGCCTCGACCTGCGCAAGGACAAGATGGCATTGCAGCGCCTCAAGGAATCGGCCGAGAAGGCGAAGAAGGAGCTGTCGCAAGTCACCAGCGCGACCATCTCCCTGCCCTTCATCACCATGGTCGGCGGGCAGCCCAAGCACCTCAACACCACCCTGACGCGCGCCACCTTCGAGAACGTCACCAAGAATCTGCTCGAGCGCTGCCGCAAACCGTCGCTCGACTGCCTCAAGGACTCCAAGCTCAGCGCCGCCGATGTCGACGACGTGATCCTGGTCGGCGGCTCCACGCGCATGCCCTGCGCGCAGGCGATCGCCAAGGAGATCTTCGGCAAGGCGCCGAAGATGAACGTCAATCCCGATGAGGTGGTGGCGGTCGGCGCCGCGGTCCAGGGCGGCGTGCTGACCGGAGAGGTGAAGGACGTGCTGCTGCTCGATGTCACCCCGCTGTCGCTCGGCATCGAGACCGAGGGCGGGATCATGACCGTGCTGATCGAGCGCAACACCACCATCCCGACCTCGAAGTCGAACGTCTTCTCCACCGCCGCCAACAACCAGCCAGCGGTCGACATCCAGGTCTCCCAGGGCGAGCGCCGGATGGCCAAGGACAACCGCCTGCTCGGCAAGTTCACCCTCGACGGCCTGCCGCCCGCTCCACGCGGCGTGCCCCAGGTCGAAGTGACCTTCAACATCGACGCCAACGGCATCCTCGAGGTCAAGGCCAAGGACAAGGCCACCGGCAAGGAGCAGCATATCTCCATCCAGAGCTCCTCTGGGCTGAACAAGGATGAGATCGAGCGCATGGTCAAGGAGGCGGCCGCCAACGCCGACGCCGACAAGAAGCAGGAGGAACTGGCCAAGGTGCGCAACCAGGCCGAGCATCTGGTGCACCAGACGCGCAGCCAGATCACCGAGCACAAGGCGCACTTCCAGGGCAGCGAGGAGGCAGAGATCACCGCCGCGGTGGCGGCGCTCGACACGAGCAAGGCCTCTGAGAACGTCAGCGAGATCGAGGAGGCGATCAAGACCCTCGAGGCCAAGACCCAGGCCTGGGGCAAGCGCATCCACGAGGCCGCCTTCGCCAAGCAGCAGGCCGCAGGTGCGGGTGCGGGTGCGGGCCCCGGGGCATCGGGCGGGCACGCCGATGCCGGTCCCGCCGCCGGAGCCTCGGCTCAGGGCGGCGGCGAGGACAACATCAAGGATGCCGACTTCACCGTCCGCGACGACAAGAAATGACCAGCTGAGCGCGCGCCTGATGGCAGGCCGGCCCGCCCGAGGAGGCGGGGCGGCCTGCCATCAGGCGTATCCCTTCACTATCGACCGGACCGCCATCCCGGCAGTCCCCAACCTGAAAGACCAGAGGTGCCCATATGAGCAAACCAGCAATCAAGCCTGTCGGATCCCATGTCATCGTCCAGCGTGCGGCTGCCAGCGCCAAGAGCACGGGCGGCATCGTGCTGCCCGAGAACGCCAAGGACAAGCCCAAGCAGGGCACCGTGATCGCGGTTGGCAATGGCAAGGTCCTGGAGGACGGTAAACGCCAGGTCATGCAGCTGAAGACTGGCGACCGCGTGCTGTTCACCAGCTATGCCGGCAACGAGGTCAAGGTCGGCGGCGAGGACTACCTGGTGATGGAAGAGAGCGACATCCTCGCGGTCATCCAGTAGCCGTTCGCGGACATTGGACGACGCAGCACCGAGCCGGGCTTGCCTTGCTCGGTGCTGCTGTCGTATGGCGTTGCCCGGAGCCGCGGGTGCAGGCTGGCGCATGCCCGACGTCAGGGCGACTGCGCCCGCGGAACCAGCGGCGGCGCATCGCTCAGACGGGCATACAGGCGGCACAGCCGGCTGCGGGTCGGGATCTCGCCCAGTCCATGCACCAAGAGCAGCGCGGTCGGCACCAGCGCCACCAGGAGCACTTCCCCGTCGGCAGCGAACAGATGCAGGCGGAAGAGCGTCCCGGCCAGCACCAGCACCTGGCCGGTGAAGGCCAGCAGCAGCAGCACGTTGGAACGGCGATGGACGAAGTGCGCCACCTGCCAGGCACGTTCGCGCAGCGAACGGGCTTCCTGGGAGAGCTCGGCGATGAAGGCGCGGTGGGCCAGCACCAGGGTGATCAGGCAGGCGAGCACATGCGCCGCGCAGACCATGGTGGCGATCTGGGTGACGCGGACATCGGCGTGATCGCCATGCAGGCGGAAGTAGTTCCACACCACCACCAGCACGGCGAAAAACGATCCCATCAGCACGCGCAGGAAGTGCAGCTGGCGCAGCGCCGCATCCGTATGGTAGCGCTCCAGGAACGCGGAGAACGCTGCCACATCATCGGCTCCGCAGGTGCGCTCGGTCGACATGCTGTCAGCCTGCGGGGCCTGCCGGCACACGCAAGGGAGCGGCCTGCCAGCATGGGCTTGCCTTGTCACCCAGAGCCCGTTAATCCCTGACTCCGTTCGACTAGGAGCGGCGCATGCCCCTCGCCCCCCTCGGCTACAGCTCCAATCTCCATGCCGCCGAGACCCTCGGCGAGCTCGAGGCGGTCATCGGCAGCTTCACCGCCGAGGTGCGCCGGCGCCTCGGCTGGGCGGCCCTGGGCCTCGACCTGCGCCTGGGCTCGCTCGCCATCCGTGAGCTCGCCGACCCTGCGGCGCGCATGCGCCTGCGGCGGGCGCTCGATCGCGCCGGGGCGGTGGCGCACACCCTCAACGGCTTTCCCCTGCGCCCCTTCCAGGCCGCGGTGGTGAAGGCCGATGCCTACCTGCCGGACTGGACTGATGCCGAGCGCGAAAGCGATTCCATCAGTCTGATCCCGATCGCGCTCGCGCTCAGCGACAGCCCCCTGGTGACCATCAGCACGGTGCCCGGCAGCTACCGGCCCTTCGGACCGGCGCGCAATGACGCGGCGCGCATCGCCGCCGCCCTCGGCCGCTGGGCCGGGTGCGCGGCGCAGGCCCAGCGCGACACCGGCCGCACGGTGGTGCTGTGCCTCGAGCCCGAGCCCTGGTGCCTGCTCGAGACCAGCGTCGATGCCGCCTGGTTCTGGACCCACGAGCTCCAGAGCCATGGGGTGGACAGCTGCGCCGCCCTGCTGGGCAGCGACTTGGCGGCGGCGCGCGCCGCCATCGGCCGCCACCTGGGCATCTGCTTCGACACCTGCCATGTCAGCCTCGCTTTCGAGGACCAGGCCCTAGCGGTCGCGCGCCTGCGCTCCGCCGGTGTGCCATTGCCGAAGTGCCAGTTCTCGGCCGCACCCGAAGTCAGGCAACCGCTGCAGGATGCTGCTGGCGTGGCCGAGCTGCGCGCCCTCTGCGAGCCGCGCTTCATGCACCAGACCGCCGCCTGCAGCGCCAGCGGTTCACTGAGCAAGGTCGAGGATCTCGACCAGCTTGACGCCTGCCTCGCCCGCCTGCCCCAGGCCGAGCGCGTGCGCAGCCACTTCCACATCCCGGTGTTCCGCCCGGTCGCCAACCAGGGGCTGTCATCGACGATCCAGGACAGCCTGCTCGGGCTGGCCGCCTGCCTGGCCGCGGGCAGCAGCCACATCGCGGTCGAGACCTATACCTGGAGCATCCTGGCGGCCAACGACCAGGATGCGCTCAGCGGCACGGTGCGCGAGCTGCAGTTCCTCGACGCCAGCTTGCGCGCGCTGGCAACGCCCTGAGGCTGGGCCGCAACCGCCATGGTCCTCCCCACCCCCTTCGAACGCCTGCTGCGCGAGTGCGCACAGCTCGCCCAGAACGATCCCCAAGGCGCCTTCGCGCGGCTCGACGAGCTCTACGGCAAGAGCCTGAGCGAGCAGGAGCTGATGCAGCTGAGCACCTTCTCGGTCCAGCTGGGGGCCGGCAGCCTCGGCCGCATGGCCGAGACCATCGCCTTCCTGCGCCGGTTGCTCGCCCATCCAGCACTGCAGGAGGGTTCCCAGGTGGCACGCAGCCTGTGGCGCGCGCTCGCCGTCGTCCACACCCTCGCCGACCAGCCGGCCGAGGCGCGCGAGGCCGCCAGCCACGGCGTCACCAACCCCTCCGAGGAGTGCCGCCTGGCCATCGGCTCCGCCCAGATGCTGATGACCCGGGGTCGGGTCGGTGATGCGGTGGTGCGTCTGCGCCAGGTCACCCTGCTGTGCCGCGATCTCGATCCCCAGGATGAGGTGCTGGCCCAGGTCGCCGGCACCACCGCCCATCTGATGCGCCAGACCGAGCCGCAGGCGCGCCTGGCGCAGGAGCTCCTGCTGGCCACCGCCAGCGCGCACAGCGCCGCGCTCAACCGCCACCCGGACTGGCACGTGCATCACCGCACCTGGTTCCAGCACGGCCTGGTCTACCTGCTGGCGGCCAAGCCGACCCAGGCGCTCTCCTGCGTGCAGGCCATGATGGAGCTCGAGGACCTGCACGATGCCGGCGCCTTCGAGCGCTTCCATACCGCCAGCCTGGCCTGCCGGGCCCAGGCCATCCGTGGCCAGTTCAAGATCGCCGGCGGTGCCCTCGAAGCATGCCAGGACTTCGTCCGGCGGGTAGCCGATCCGGAGCAGGCCGCCTCGGCCCAGCAGTCACTGCGCGAGCTCGAGGCCTTCGTCGATGCGGCGCGCCACCCCTGAGCGCCACCACGGCCCCGCCCGGTGCTCGCCAGGCTTGCCGGGGCATCGGGGCAGCCTGACCGCATGGGTTGCCATCGTGATCCGGCTGCTGGTCCTGCCGCTGGGTCTCCTGATGGCGCTGGCGGCTGCCGGCGACGAGGCGCGCATCCGGGTCGATGCCGCGCATCATGGCTTCATCGATGGCAGCGGCCATCCGTTCGTGCCGGTGGGCGTCAGCTATTACCGCCCGGGGACCGGCTGGGCGCCGCAGCTGTGGAAGCGTTTCGATGCCGAGGCGACGCGCCAGGATTTCGCCCGCCTGAGAAGCATGGGCATGACCACCGTGCGCGTCTTCATCACCTTCGGCTCGTTCTACACCCAGCCTGGGCACCTCGATGCGGCCGGTCTGGCGGTCTTCGATCGCCTCCTCGATCTCGCGGACGAGGCCGGCCTGCATGTCCACCCCACCGGACCGGAGGGCTGGGAAGGCATGCCGGAGTGGACGCAGGCGATCGGCGATGTGTTCACCGATCTCGGCAATGAGGCCTGCCTGGCCGCGGTGGAGGACTTCTGGCGCCTGTTCGCCGCACGCTACCGCGGACGCGCCACCATCTGGGCGTACGATCTGCGCAATGAGCCGGTGGTAGCCTGGGAAACGACGAGCGCACAGCGCGGCTGGAGCGCATGGCGGGCAAGCCGTGGCCGCCAACCGGTGGCGGTACCGTCTGCGCTGGCGGCACCCGGCGCACCGGCCCAGGCGGGAGACGACGACCTGCTCGATTACCAGCATTTCCGCGAGCAGGTGGCCGAGACGTGGGTCGAACGGCAGGCGCGCGCGATCCGCCTCGCCGATCCCAGTGCGCTGGTGACGCTCGGACTGCTGCAATGGTCGATCCCCGCCCAGGGCATGCCGGCACGGCAATACAGCGGCTTTCGGCCAGCGCTCATCGCCAGGCATCTCGATTTCCTCGAACTGCACTACTACCCGCTGGCCACCGGCGTCTACCGCTACCAGGGTGAGGAGGCGGAAGCGGCCAACCTGGCCGTCCTCGAAGCGATGGCGCGCGAATGCGCCAAGCCCGGCCTGCCGCTGGTGATCGCCGAATTCGGCTGGTATGGCGGCGGCCCCCTCGACGAGCACGGTCCGCCCGCCAGCGAGGAGCAGCAGGCCCGCTGGTGCGGTCAGGTGGTCCAGGTGACCAGGTCCTTGGCCTGCGGCTGGCTGAACTGGGGGATGTACGACGATCCGCAGGCGACCGATGTCAGCCGCCTGACCGGCCTCATCACCGTCGACGGCGCCGACAAGGCCTGGGGCCGCGCCTTCACCGCCCTGGCGCGTCAGCGCGCCGCTGGAGCAGCCCCGTTCGCGCTGCCCGATCGGCCCGATCTGCCCTGGGATGCCTGCTGCGTGCGAGCCGAGGCCGGCGAGGCCTTCCGCAAAGCCTACCTCGCTGCCTTCCTCCAGCACCGCTGAGCGAACGCCGCTGGCACCCCGACGCTCGCGGGGGCGCGATGGGGGTGCCAGCGAACCGGCTCCGGCCCGCCTTGCGCCGAGCACCCCGATGGTTCTCATGCTTCGCCTGGAGCGCGCCATGGACCGGGTCATCGCCATCATCGCCCTGGTGATCGCCGCCTGCATTCCGCTAGCGGCTGACGATGTGGTCCGCTCGTTCGCGCGAGCCGATCTTGGCCTTCCGGCGGAGCTTACCACGCCCGAGATGCGCATCGACACGGTGGCGATCGCCGGTGGCGAGGCGGTGACGGATGGCATGGGGGCCGCCTGGCGCGTCTACGTCCGTGTGCGCGCCCCTGGCGCCATCGAGGGGGTGGCGGATGTCGTCTCCGAGCCGCCGACGCCCGCTCCCGGTGCGCTGGCGATCGTCGCGCTCCCGCCGGCCGAGACCGCCCCCACGCATCGCTTCATCCATTTCACCATCCCAGCGGCGGCGGTGGCCGGGGCAGCGGATGGCCGCGAGCAGATGCGCACCCTCCAGCTCGCGCAGTTCAATGCGCTGCTCCGAGATCGTCCCGGCCGGGTGCTGCTGCCGGAGTCTGTCGACCGGGGCTCGCGAGCCTGGTGGCTCGCGCGCATCCATCAGCTCGCGCCGCAGGAGCACCTCCCCGCCATCCCGGTCCCGGTCGGCCATGACGATCTGGATCGTTCGATCGACCTGGTCACCGGGCTGACCGCGGTGGGTGAGAATCTCCAGTTCGATCGTCGGCTCCCGGTCGCTGGCGGAGGCGAGGCGACGGTGGCGCTCAGCAGCCTGCCCGCCCTGACGCTGCGCGAGGTGCCGTGGGAGCGCATGCCGGGCGCCGCCGGGGCCGCTCCCCAGCTCGATATGCTCGCCCAGCGCATCCCCGCCGACCAGTATGCAGTGCTCTTCCCCTCCTTCACCGCCCTGGTGTCGGCGATCGAGCAGACCGACGCCACCCTCGCCGGCCCGCTCCAGCTCGTCATCGGGCATGGCGAGGACAGCCTCACCACCACCCGCTACCAGCAGCAGCTCGGCCTGGAGCTCAGCGAATTGTCCAAGCGCTTCGGCGCCGAGGTCATCGATCAGGTCGCCCTGACGGGTTCCGATCCCTTCCTGCGCGCCGGCGCGGATGTCGCGCTGGTGATCCACGCCAAGCAGCCCGCCCTGCTGGCCGGCTACCTGGCCCTGCGCCAGCAGGCCCTGGTGGGCGCCGGCGCGGTGGCGAGCGATGGCGCCGCCGGGGGGCTGGGCTGGCATGCGGTGGTCAGCGCCGACCGCCTGCGCTCCTGCTACGTGCTCAACGATGGCGACGTCACCGTGATCAGCAATTCGCCCGTCCAGCTCAACGCCTATGCCGCCGTGCGCGCAGGCACCGCGCCGGCGCTGGCGAAGGCGCCTGAGTTCACCTTCTTCCGCCGCCGCTATGCCCACGATGCCAACGAGCTGGCGTTGGCGGTCATCAGCGATGACACCATCCGGCACTGGTGCTCCGCGAGATGGCGCATCGGCGATTCCCGCCGCGTACGAGCGGCCGCGGCGCTGGCCGCGCTGCAGGCGGAATGGATCGCTGCCGGATGCGGGCCGACCTGGACGCCGAGCCCGGCCCCCACCGATCTCGGCCGCATCACCATCGCCCAGGACGGCGTCCATTCGTCACTCTACGGCTCGCTCGCCTTCATGACCCCGATCGCCGAGCTCGCTCTGGACCAGGTGACCAGTGCCGAAGCGGACGCCTACAAGCGCTTCCTTGATCGCTACCAGCGCTCCTGGCGGGATTACCTCGATCCCATCGCCGTCCAGCTCTCCAGCGGTCCGCAGGGCCGGCTCGCCATCGATCTCAGCGTCCTGCCCCTGATCGTCTCGAGCGAGTATGGCCAGGTGGTCCGCCTCACCGGCAACGCCAGCCTGGCGCGCGGCGCCGCAGATGCGCATGCCGCCCTGCTGCAGGGCGCCATCGCCCTCGATCACCAGGGCGGCGTGCTGGCCGACATCGAGCACGAGATGGCCGGCATGCTGCAGGGCGTCGCATCGCCGCTGGGATGGGTCGGAGCCGCCGCCTCGGTGTATGCCGACCCCGATCCCTACTGGGCCGATCTGATGGCCCAGTCCGATGGCCAGCATGAGACCATGCAGTGGGTGCAGGCCAATCTCGCCCGCCTGCCGATCGGCATCACCATCGCCGTGCGGGATCCTCTGCGCCTGGCCGGCTTCCTCAGCGGCCTGAAGGTGATGGCCGCCCAGGCTGCGCCCGGTCTTTTGAGCTGGGACACGCGCACCTATAAAGACATCCCCTACGTGGTGGTCTCGCCCACCGCCCAGGGGAGGCAGGAGATCCCCGCCGACCTCTTCTACCTGCCGGCCGCCGAGGGGCTGACCATCACCCTCAGCGAAGCGCTGATGCAGCATGCCATCGACCGCCTGGTCGCGCGGCGGTCGGCGGTCGCCGCCGGCGCTCCGGATACCTCGCGGCCATGGCTGGGCGACAAGGTCGCCGCCCTGATCCAGCCGGCGTTCCTCTCCCAGCTCAGCGAACTGCTCGGCCGCGGCGGCAGCGACGGCGTGAGCACCTGGATGTACGCCCGGGCCTGGAACGACATCGCCATCCTCAACGAGTGGCACCGCCTGTTCCCGGCCGAGGACCCGGTCGTGGTCCACCAGCGGCTATGGGGGACCCGGCTGGTATGCCCCTTCGGCGGCACCTACCGCTGGAATCCCGAGCATCTTTCCATGGAGCCGACCGCGGTCGACCTCACCGCCGATCTCGGCGCGGGGATCGTCCCGGCCGCCTTCGCCGCCATCCCGGCATTGGCGGCCGGCATCAGCTTCGAGGAGCTGCCGGCGATCCGGCCGGGCGATCCGGCGACCGCTCCCATCTCCGCGCTGCCCCATGACGAACGTCCCTCCTTCGCCCTGCGCGCACGCATCCAGATCGAAGCCGCCGTACCTGCGAGCGCAGCGGCCGCGGCGCATGCCCTCCCGGCGCCCAGCGCCCAGCCGGGAGCGCTGATCCCCTAGATATGCTCCGGACCATCCGACCATCCTGGCCGAAGGTCGAGCTGACCGCCGTTGTCCCTGGTAGAGCATCCGATCCGAACCACAAGTCCCTGTGCCATCTGCCGGTTGCGCACCCGTACATGGTCGTGCTGCGCTGCCCCCTGCGGACCGCACGCTCACCACCTGCCGCCATCCGCACGCCGGCCAGGACGGTTTGGCCGCCCCGGCCGGCCGCCGGGTCAGGCCACCACCGTACGACGTGGGATGGATACACCTACCCAACCAGAATCACCGCCATACACCACATGCTCCTTACGAGCCCTATCGCCATGACACAACCGGTCCTCCATGCCTCGCCGGCACTCCCGACCACCCTCGCCGGCGTGCGTGCGCTCGCCCATGTCGATCCGCGCGTCGCCGCGCGGCCGATCAAGCTCGAGCTGCGCGGCAACCTGATCGACGCCCTGTCCACCGGGCGCAGCGGCGAGCAGCTCTTCCCCGGCCTGGTCGGCTATGGCGAGACCGTCATCCCCCAGGTGGTCAATGCCATCCTCGCCGGCCATGACCTGCTGCTCCTCGGCCTGCGCGGACAGGCGAAGACGCGCCTGGCCCGCGCCCTGGTGCAGTTCCTCGACGACCAGGTACCGGCCCTGGCGGGCGACCCACTGCGCTCGCACCCCCTCGCGCCGGTGGGCGCGGTCGCCGAGGATCTGGTCGCCCGCCAGGGCGAGAGTGCGCGCGTCATCTGGCTCAGCCGCCACGACCGCTACGGCGAGAAGCTCGCAACCCCCGATGTCTCCGTCGCCGACCTGATCGGCGACATCGATCCGATCCGCGCCAGCCGCGAAGGCTATGACCTCGGCGACCTGCGCGCGGTCACCTTCGGCATCGTCCCGCGCACCAATCGCGGCATCTTCTGCATCAATGAATTGCCCGATCTGGCGCCGCGCATCCAGGTCGCGCTGTTCAACATCCTCGAGGAGCAGGACGTGCAGGTACGCGGCATCCCGTTGCGGCTGCCCCTGGACCTGATGCTGGTCTTCACCGCCAACCCCGAGGACTACACCTCGCGCGGCCAGATCATCACCCCGCTCAAGGACCGCATCGGCGCGCAGGTACTCACCCACTATCCCAAGAACCGCGATGACGGCGTGCGCATCATGGAGCAGGAATCGGACCTCGAGCCCGCCGGCTCCTGCACCCCGATCATCCCCGCGCTGTTCCCGATGATCATCGAGGAGGCGGCGCGCGCCGCACGTACGAGCGAGTTCGTCGATTCCAAGAGCGGCGTGAGCGCGCGCCTGACCATCGCGGCGCTCGAGGCGCTGCACGCCAACATCCTGCAGCGCGGCCTGCTGCTGCGCGAGAACCGCCCGCATGCGCGCATGATCGACCTGCCGTCGGTGCTGGCCGCGATGACCGGCAAGATCGAGCTCGCCTACGAAGGCGAGCAGGAGGGGCCGCTGAAGGTCGGCTGGCATGTGCTCGGCGAGGCGGTCAAGGCGCTGTGGCAGGAGCGCCTGCCGCCGGTGATCCTGGAGGAGGATGCCCGCAGCGGCAAGCGCGACGAACGCGACGACGGCCCGTGGAAGGACATCCTCGCCTGGTTCGCCAAGGGCAACCGCCTGGTGCTCTCCGACCGCTCGTCGACCAAGGAGCACGAGGCCGCGCTCAGCGCCGTCCCGAGCCTGGCGCGCATCACCGACGAGCTGCTGGCCCCGCCGCGCGACGAGCGCGCGCTGTGGCAGGAATTCGTCATCGAAGGCCTGTTCCTGGGCGGTGCGCTGGCACGCGAGGATAGCGCGCGCGGCATGGTCTACAGCGATCTGCTCGCGCACATGATGACCCGCGAGGACAAGAAGCGGAGGCGGACATGAGCGCGTCCGCTCAGCCAGCGGGCGCCCCCCTGCTGGCCGACACCGTCAAAGCCCTGGTCGCCACCCGCGATGAGACCATCGCTGCGCTCGCCAGCCCCGCCGCCACCCTCGAGCGCACCTACCGGCCGGCCGGCTGGACCATGCGCCAGGTGCTGCTCCACCTGGTCGATTGCGAGGGGGTGATGCTCGATCGCCTGCGCCGGCTGGCCGCCGATGACAAGCCGCTGCTGTGGGCCTTCGACGAGAACCGCTGGGCCGCCGTGCTCGCAGCGCCAGGGCGCGACCTGCGCGTCGCATCCATGCTCTTCGCCGTCACCCGCTCGGCGATCATCGAGCTGGCCACCCTGCTGCCGGCCGGGCTGATGTCGCGTGCGGGCATCCATGCCGAGGCCGGCCGCCGCACCGTCGGCGAGCAGCTGGCGATGGTGCACCAGCACAACGCCCACCACCTCGCCCAGGTGCGCGCCTGCATCGCCGGCACCCGGTGGCAGCCGGAGGGGTGACGATGGAATACGGCTACCAGCAGTACGACTGGCGCGAACGCGCCAACCGCCTGGCGCGCGAAAGCCGCATGGACGAGCTGTTCCGTGAGCTGATGCTGGCGGTCAACGGCGACGTCGAGCAGGCGCTCGACTACATCGAGGAGCTGAATCAGAAGTTCCGCCAGAATTTCGGCTTCGACCGCCATGAATTCGAGAAGCGGCTGCGCGAGCAGAAGCTGATCGCCGGCGCGCCTGGCAAGCGCTCGCTCACCGCGCGCGGCGAGCGGGCGCTGCGCTCGGGCTGCCTGGAAGCGGTGTTCGGCAAGCTCAAGGCCGGCCCGCGCGGCGAGCACATCATCAACCGCCATGGCAGCCAGGGCGAACCCAATGATGTCATGCGCCCCTGGCAGCCGGGCGACGAATCCTATGACATCCAGTACCGCGAAAGCCTGCTCGGCGCACTGCGCAACGGCCGCGAGCAGCTCGAGCACGGCGATCTGATCGTCCAGGAACGCGACCAGTCGACCTCCGCCGCCACCGTCATGCTCATCGACGTCTCGCACTCGATGACGCTCTACGGCGAGGACCGCATCACCCCCGCCAAGCGGGTGGCGATGGCGTTCGCGGAGCTGCAGAGCCGCCGCCATCCGCGTGACAGCCTCAACATCCTGCTCTTCGGCGACGATGTGCAGGAGGTGACGGTCAAGGAGCTGCCCTACATCAGCAACGGGCCCTTCCATACCAACACCTGCGAAGCCCTGCGCCGCGCCGCCGAGATCCTCTCGAAGAAGCATCAGAACAACAAGCGGGTGGTGATGATCACCGATGGCAAGCCGACCGCGCTGTTCGCCAGCCCGGCCGGTTCGTCCGGGCGCAGGCAGCTGACCATCAACTCCTCCTATGGGCTGGATCCCGAGATCGTCACCGCCACCCTGCGGCAGGGAGCACGCTATCCCCGCCTCAAGATCGAGCTGAGCATCTTCATGGTCGCCAGCGACCCCTATCTCGAGCGCTTCGTCACGCGCCTGGTCGAAGTCAGCAAGGGCCGGGCATTCCGGGCCACGCTCTCCGATCTCGGCGACCAGGTCCTGACACGCATCTTCGGCAGCAGCCGCTGACGGACACCGCCATGACCCATGACACGCTCACCCATGCCGCCGTGCGCCTGATCCTGCTCTCCGACTGGGATCCCATCGGCGTTTCCGGCATCCTCGCCGCCGAGAACGAGTACGACGCTCATGTCGATGAGGTCGTGCGCATCGCCAAGCAGGCGAGCGAGAAGCAGCTGGCCCAGCACCTCCACGACATCGAGACCAAGCAGATGGGCCTGGCCGGCGACATGCTGCGCTGCCTGACGACCGCCAAGCGCATCCATGGACTGCGCCATCACAGCAAGCCGCGCACCTCCTGACGCGCGACCGGCCTGGCCTTCATCGTCCGTTCACCGGGCCTTCATCGCCCGCGCGGCGCGGCCGCCTCCAACCCCGCACGCTCATGCGCGCAGCCGCTGCACATGCGGTCGCTCCGCTCCTGTCGCAGGAATGGCTTAGGACCGCGGTGGTGGCGCCGACCGCAGGGTGCCTTGCCCAGCCCGGCAGTTCCCGGCCAGCCACATGCTTCCGTCGCGCGCTGTTCAGTGTTCTCGCAGAGCACCACGAAGGCTCGCGAAATATTCAACGATCGGTCCTAAGAGTGGCGGCACATCCACCCCTCAAGGACCTTCACCCATGCGCATCCATGTCGCCGCGATGTCCGCCCTGGTGGCCGGCTTCGCCACTTCGGCCACCGTGCTCTCGCTGGCTTCCTGCGGCAGCAGCAGCAGCAGCAGTAATTCCGAGCCGCCGGCCCCGGCATTCAACATCAACTCCATCAACCATGTGGTGGTGATCTACCAGGAGAACTGGTCCTTCGATGCGCTCTACGGCCAGTTCCCCGGCGCCAATGGCACCAAGTTCAACACCGCAGTGACGCAGACCTCGACGCTGGGGGCGACCTACGCCGCCATCCCCCATCCGGTCAACGAGAATGACGGACTGGATGCCGCGCTGTTCTCCAACTGGCCAGCGGCCCAGCCGGTCGCGACCTTCAACCTGGTGGGTGCGCCCTTCGACCTGACGCCCGATTTCGTCACCACCAGCTCGATCACCGGCGACCTCGTCCATCGCTTCTACATCGAGCAATGGCAGATCCACAGCGGTGCGAACGACCAGTTCATCGCTTGGAGCGACAATCCCGGCCTGACGCTCAGCGGCTACGACGCCACCACCCTGCCCGAGGGCAAGCTGGCGGCGCAGTACACGCTGTGCGACAACTGCTTCCATTCCGCCTTCGGCGGCTCCTTCCTCAACCACCAGTACCTGATCTCCGCCCAGGCGCCGCTGTATGGGACGATCGCCAACGGCAATGCCCCGATCTCCGCCAGCGTGCTGTCCGGCTATCCCGCCTTCATCTCCACCAGCGGCGTGACGCTGGGTACTCCGGGCATCTCGCCCACCCAGGCGACCCTCATAGCGAACGCCGCCACACCGCTGACCCAGGAAGGCAACGACTGGCCCGGAGCGATCGCCAACACCAACCCCCTGGACAATAACAACACCGTCTACGGCGTCAGCCCGATCCAGGACGGCCAGCTGCTGAGCGCCGTCGATGCCGCGAACCCGCAGCTGGGCAACGGCAACTACTACTGCATCAACACCATGTACCCGGCCAACTGGCCGTTCCCCACCACGGTGAGCGGCGGCGTGGTGGTCCCGAGCGGCAAGTTCGTGCCGCTGCAGACCCATTCCACCATCGGCGATCTGCTCACCGCCAATGGCCAGAGCTGGAAATGGTACAGCCAGGGCTGGAACGATGCGGTGTCCGGCAATCCCGATCCCGACTTCCAGTTCCACCACCAGCCCTTCAACTACTTCGCCCAGTACGCCCCGGGCACTCCCGGGCGCACCCACCTGGCCGATCTCACCGATCTCGACAACGACCTCGCCACCAACACCCTGCCGGCGGTGTCCTTCGTCAAGTTCGTCGGCGAGAACAACGAGCACCCCGGCTATTCCAACATCATCACCGGCATGAATGCGGTGGCCGACCTGGTGCAGAAGATCCAGAACTCGCCCGCCTGGGCCAGCACGGTCATCTTCATCACCTATGACGAGCATGGCGGACGCTGGGACCACGTGGCCCCGCCGACCATCGACGCCTGGGGCCCGGGCCTGCGCGTGCCGATGGTGGTCATCTCGCCCTACGCCAAGCAATCCTATGTCGATCACACCCAGTACGAGACGGTGTCGATCCTCAGCTTCATCGAGAAGCGCTGGACTCTCGGCCCCATCCCCGGCGCCACCCGCGATGCCACCGCCAATCCGTTCACCAACGCCTTCATGGGCACGCCGGTGGGCATCGACTGAGCACTTTGGTGCTCTGGCATGGCCGTGGCCCCGAAGCACGGCACTGAGCGGATGCCTCCGGGATGACGCACCGGCGAGCGGTGCTAGCAGTGATAACGTGGAGTTCACGATCGACCTGGGCGCTCACCGCCCAGGTCGATCGCGTTGTGCCGCACGGCCCATCTGGCCGTGGAGCAGCAAGGGCCACCGCCGATGCACCCGCACCTGTGCGGTGGCTGCGCCGCAGCACATGACGATCCCAGAGCGGCACTGATCGGCCTGGCGAGTCGGGCACGCGTAGCGTGCTGGACGGCTAGCGCGCGGGTACTGCGGCTGACCGTATCAACGGCGGCAGCGCGGCCTCGAATTCCTCGTCGGTCAGCGCGCGCAGGAAGGCCACCAGGTCATCGATGTCCTGGCCCTGGAAGGCGGGAGCGTCGCCGGGATGGCGGCCGAAGGGCTTGGAGACGTTGATGTACTGCTGGTCGGCGGCCGGCGAATCATTGAAGCGCACGCCATGCGGATACCAGCGCCCGGGGTCGGTGTCGCGGGTGGCATAGAAGGCGACCACGTCCTCGAGGCGCGTGAAGCAGCCGTTGTGCATGAAGGCCTCCTTGACCGCCACGTTGCGCAGCGTCGGCGTCCTGAATGCGCCATTGAAGGACGGATCTCCCCGTGGAGCGCGGCGCTTCGGCCCGCCCAGGCCGAGATCGAAGAAGGCCGGATCGGCATTGGCTGGGATGGCCGGGTTGCGCGGCAAGCCCAGGGTCTCGTAGCCGAAATCGGTGAATTGGGCCACCGCATTGACGATCTGCGGCCGGGCGAGATGGCAGACCATGCAGTTGCCCTTGGCCGGATCGAAGAACACGCTCATGCCCCGCGATTCCGCCGCGCTCAGGACCAGGCGGCCGGCGCGGTAGCGATCGAAGCGCGACGAGAAGGGGTGGAAGGTGGCAGTGCTCTCGAAGGCCTTGAGCGCGGCGCCGACCGCCAGGAAGGCGCGGTTGGTGCCGCGGCTGAAGATGTCGTCGCCGAAGGCCGCCTTGAAGCCGGGCGCGTAGGCCGCCTTGATCTTGGCCACCACCGTGGCGCGATCGCCGTTGTTCATCTCCAGGGGCGCGAGCAGCGGACCCTCCGCCTGCTGGTCGAGGACGCTGACGCGGCCGTCGAGGAACTGCCCGCCCTTGGGCTCGAGCACCTCCTCCTCCGCGTCGATGTTGAATGGCGGGATGAAGCTGGCGTAGGTCAGGCTGGGCGTATTGCGCAGGCCATAGGTCCCGGGCCGGCTGCCGAGTGGCACGCCGATGGTCGAGCCATGATTGCCCGAGAACGCCCGGCGCGGGTCATGGCAGCTGGCGCAGCTGGTGCCCCGCGGCTCGGACAGGTTGGTGTCGAAGAACAGGAGCTTGCCGAGCTGTTCGCGCTCACGGCGGATGGTGTCCCGCTCCGGCGCTCCCGGCTGGGCCGGCCTGCCCGGCAGCCCGGCGCCCGCTGCGGGTGCTCCGGCGCCGATGGTGGCCAGGCTGGCCAGGATGAGGAAGGACAGCGCAACGACGATGGCAGCATAGCGCATGGCGGTGGTCCTGCGCCGACGGCTGCGGGGGTTTCCGCGGTACCGCCGTGCGCAGATCAGGATCGCCCAGGCGATGGGGAACCCGTCAGCATCCGGTGAAGATCATGCGAATGCCTGTGAGCCTCCTCACCCCCGTCCTCTGACCGCCGCTCCGCCGTCTTCAGGCAGGCGCGGCGTGCCGGGTCACTTGGCGGGGGCGTCCGCCGGCTTGGGCGCGGGGGCATCGGGCTTGGCCGCGGCTGCACGTTCCGCTTCGGCCTTGGCGGCTTCGGCTTTCGCCGCTTCGGCCTTGGCGGTCTGCTCGGCGAGCTGCTTCTGCAGATCGGCGGTCTTCTCGTCCGCGGCCTTGCGCGCCTTGACCTCGTCTTCCTGCGCCTTGCGCGCCTGCTCCGCCTCGGCCTGGGCCTTCTTGGCTTCCTGCTCGGCCCGGGTCAGCTTCTCATTGGTGGCCTGGAGCTTGTCATTGGTGGACTGGAGCTCGGCCTGGGCCTTGACCAGCTTCTCCTGGATATCCATCAGCATCTTGCCGAGCAGCCCGCCGCCGCCGACCAGCACCACCAGGATGAGCGCGAGCATGATGATCAGCACGGGTGAGGTCTTCGGGGCGCGTTCGGCCATGACGGGTTCTCGAGCGGGGGGCGCCGCTGCGGCTCCTGGGTTCTGCTTGCCCGTGCGGTCGCTGCCCGCGCTGCCTAAGGCGGCCGGGGTCGCTGCCGCCGCCGCCGGCTTGGCCGGGGCGGGCTTGGCCGGGATGCTGGGCTTGGGGCCGCTCGACGGCTTTGCGGGCGGGGCATCGTCGTCGCGGCTGGCAGGCTCGGCGGCAGGCGGCGGGGTCTGGCTGTTGCGCCGCACCACTTTGCCGGTGCGCGAGCTCGCCGGCACCGCGGGAGGAGCCGGCGCATCGAAGCTCAGCTCGTCGCCAGGGGCCGTCCCCGGGACCACCACAGGTGCGGCGGCAACGGCGGCCGAAGGCGTGGTCGGGATGCTCCTGGCAGCCGTGCGGGCGGTCTGCGGAGCGGGGGCCGCGGCCGCCGCCGGCGGGGCGATGACCGGATTGCCGCGCGCCGGTGTGGCCACCGTCAGGCTGCCATTGCCGCCCGCCGACGCGGGATCGGCGATGACGGGCGAACCGAATTCCGGGGTGTTGCTCGGGGCCGCGCGCGCGCGGTTGCCAGATGGCGTGGCGCCGGGACCGGCCACCGCTGGGTGTGCCGGGGCCGGGGCCGGGGGTGCTGTGGCGGCAGGGGCGGCTGGAGCCGCCGGTGCGGGCACCGCAGTCTGCACCACCGAGAGGATCTGGGTGTTTCCGCTCGCCACCGTGCTCGCTGGGCCGCTGCGCAGCACCATCTGCACGACATTGCAGCCGGGGCAGTGGATGGTCTCGCCAGCGTAGGTCGAGGGAATGCGCGCCTTGAAGCCGCACGCCGTGCAGGTGAAGCGGACCTTGTCGCCGGCGGTGGTGAGCGCGGCGGCGAAGGCGCTGACCGGGTCCTTGGCTGCCGCCGCCGGAGGTGAACCTCCGGCGGAGAGGGCTGCCCCCGGTCCGCCGACGCCACCGACCACCTGGGTGGCCTGGCAGCCGGGGCATTTGATCGCCATCCCCGACATGCTCTTGCCCAGCTGGGTCTTGAAACCGCAGGAGCTGCAGGTGAACGGCACCTGCTCCTCGCCAGGGGCGCGCGGGGTGCGCTCGACCGGCTCGGAGGTCTTGATGCGGCTGATCGAGACCGTATCGCCGGTCGCCGGCGCGTCGTTGTCCTCGCGTGAGGCGATCTGCACGGTCTCGCACTTCGGACAGGTGACCGCCAGGCCCATGTACTGGTCGGGGATGCGTGCGCGGTAGCCGCAGGAGATGCAGATGAAGCGCGGGTCCGAGGGCGGTGCCGCCTCGCTGGGCGCTTCCGCGGGGGCCGTCCCCGAGCTGTCGAGCACCACCTGGGGCGCATGGCAGCCCGGACAGCGGATGGCCTTGCCGAGGTAATGCTTGGCCAGCTGGGCCTCGAAGCTGCACTGACCGCAGGTGAACAGGATGTTTCCCGCGCGCACCATGGTCTTGCTGGTCTTGCCCTTGGTCGTGGCCGACGACGCCATGCGGGAGATCTGCACCGTCCGTCCGGTGGAGGTGGCGCCCTCCTCGGGGTTGGCGATCTGCGCCGCATCGCAGCTCGGGCAGCGCACCGCCATGCCGACGTACTGCGCCGGGATGCGCGCGCGATAGCTGCACGCCGAACAGACAAACAACACCTTGTCGCTCGCGCCCGGCGCCGGCGCCGGCGACTCGGCGGCGCCCGCCGCCACCGCGGGCGCGGCGGGTGCGCTCGGAACAGCGGCGGCCACCGCCACCGGCAGGGCCGCGGCACGCGCCACGGCAGGGAGTGGGTGGATGTGCTTGCAGGCGGGGCAGCTGACCGAGGTGCCGGCGTGGATCGCCGGGTAGCGGGCCAGGCGTCCGCACGCGGGGCAGTTCAAGTCGATGAGATCGGGCGCGTCCATGGTGGAGCGAGTATGAACCCTCCGAACGGTTTGTCAGCGACGAGTCGTGGCACTCCGGACGTGCTGCATCGCTCACACCCGGAGGGCCGGTCGCCGTCCCGGCTGGCGCCGGGGTCTATATAGCCCGGTCGCCGGCGCCCGGCACGGGTCAGCCGCCAGCGCCGGCGGCGCGGCGCGGCTTCGCCTCGGCCGCCTCGCCCATCTGATCCGCGCCGATGGTGCCCACCAGGCTGTCGATGTAGGCGGGAGAGCGCACCACCTCGAGCTGGCGCTGGGCCTCGGCCAGCCGGCCAGCCAGGTCCATACGCCGGGACTCGTCCGCGTGGCTGGGGCGGGCGATGAAGGCCTGCACGTAGGCGCAATGCCGCTCGAACAGCCGGATATCGCGCCGCTGCTTGACCAGCAGGCGGCTGCGGTACCACTCGCTGCCCAGCAGATGGCTGCGGGTGAACAGCGCGCGGAAGGCCGGGTCGGCGGCCTTGCGGCCCTCCCAGCTGCCGGTCGCCATCAGCGTCAGCAGCGCCGCCAGCGGCGGGCATGCCTCCTGGATGCTGCCGTCATCGAAGTAGGTGGCGGCCACCCGCCGCTGCGCCTCGACGATGGCGTCGACACCATCGGCGAAGGCCGCCGGGTCCTGGCTCTCCGGCCGCAGGATGGCCTCGTTGAACACCGCCGCCGGGGCGTCGAAGATCTTGCCGAAGTAGGTATGGACGAATTTGGCGGTGATGCGGTAGCCCAGGCGGCTGGCCAGCACCGGGCGGCCTGGCAGCGAGTAGTCAGTGAGCGGCTCGAGGTGGCCCTCGCGGATCAGCATCGCCGGATCGCGGTCGGCGACCGGCAGCCGGCACCAGATCTCCGGGATCAGCAGGCTGATGTCATGGTCGACCTGGACATGCGGGCCGATATGGCCGGCTGCCGAGGTGAAGCCGTCATGGCCGGTGAGGATCCACGAGACCAGGGCGTTGTTGAGGTCGGCGGTGGCGCGCACGGCGTTGAACGGCCCCTTGGTCAAGGCGCCCTCCGAACCCGCACCGGTGGTCGAGGGCGACTTGCCGGTCAGGCTGCAGACGAAATCCATGAACAGCTCGGGTAGCTCCTGGTAATGGATCGGATTGTAGACCGCCAGCATGCGCACCGCCCCCTCGGGGGGGTTGTTGCGCCGACCGGGCAGCACCGCATTGACCGGCAGGTGCAGGGCCTGGTGCGGGGCGATCCGCCGGTAGAGCCTGGTGCCGATCTCGCCGAGATAGCGGTCGCGGTGGTTGACCAGATCGGGGCGCACCTGCAGGTAGCGCGGATTCTTGCTCGGCTTGCCGCCGACCAGACGGGGGTGCGCGGATGAGACCACATAGCCCGCATCGCTGGCGGCGGCGGCCAGCAGGCGCTGGCGCATCGGCGGGGTGAAGAGCTCGAAGCCCATCGCGTCCTCGACCAGCGCGCGCGCCTGGCGGCCGGTGAGCGGCTGGTAGTTGGTGCAGAACAGCCCGGGAGCGGCCATGTCTGCTTCCGCCTGCTTGTCGTAGCCGCGATGGATCGCCTCATCCGGCCGCTGGAACAGCCGGTACTCGCAGTTCTGCGCCAGCTTGACGCTGTCCTGCCGGTAATCCTCGTTCAGGCCTTTCAGGCGCGCGCATGGCACCACGATCGAGGCGCTGATGTCGTCCTCCATCTGGACCTTGAGCGCGCCGATGAAGTCCTGCCTCAGCTTGAAGGTCCGCCAGGAGCCGTCGGTGGCGAGCCCGACGCGCAGGTAGCTGCCCACCAGCTTGCGGTCGCCATACTTGAGCTCATGCCCCGGGGCGCCGTTGACGATGTCGACACTGAAGCGGCTGCGCCAGTCATCGCCCCAGCTCGGCTGGTGGAAGCGCTTGATGATGAACACCAGCGCACGGATGTGGCTGGGGATCGATGCCAGCCAGGCATTGTAGGCGTCGGTGAACTCGCCCGGGGACGGGGTGAGCAGCTTGACCACCGAGCCGAGCGAGCGCCGCGGGCTGAGCAGCGGACGGCTGGCACGCGAGCTGTAGTCGTGCGCCAGCTGGGGAAGCATGCGAGCGGAATAGTCGCGGCTGAAGATCGCCGCGACCTGGTCGAGATCCTTCTCGACCTCGTTGATGAAGATCGGGCCGTAGATCACCGCATCGGTGAGCGACTTGGAGATCTCCGACTTGCCGCCGCCCGAGACCGTGCACGGCTTGTGGCAGTAGGTGCCTTCCGCCACCGTGCCCACCAGCCGCCAGGTCGGCGCGCCGGGGTGCTTCTCGAGGTGGACCTTGTAGCCTGCCGGATGGACGTAGGTGAAGCCCGGGCGCAGGGTGATGGTCTGGGCCAGGCCTGCATGCGTCCAGCGCACCGTCTGGCGATGCAGATCGATGCGCACATCCTCCGGCACGTAGAGCACATCCGGGTAGCTGCGGTCGATGCCGTGGCCCTGCGGCTGGATATCCATCAGCGCGCCGAAGCGCTCGCGCACCTCGGCGAAGGTGTGGCCGCGCGCTTGGACCACCGTGTTGTCGCCATGGAACTCGTCGCCCAGGGTGTAGCTGGCGAAGGCGATCGCGCCCCCGGCATGCTCCTCCTCGGCCAGGCCGAAGAGGTTGGCGGAGAAGCTGATCTGGGTCTTGACCTCCTTCTTGCAGTAGCCGAAGTAGTTGTCGGCCAGCACCGTCACCATCACCCCGGCATGGGTGCGGCAGGTGACCTTGAAGGCGTTGCCGCCATTGTAGCGCTCATCCGGCTGCTTCCAGCACATGCCGTCGCGGCGCTGGCGGGGAGTGGCATCCTCGAAGCGCGGCAGGCCGAGCTCCTGCTTGGTGAGGGTGACCAGATGGGGGGCGAGGATCACCATGCCGCTGTGCCCGGTCCAGTGCTCGACGTCCAGCCCGGCATCGTGCTCGGGCAGCTCGGGGTCGCCGGCATTGCCGAACACCGATTCGACGAAGTCCAGGTTGGCGACCAGCGCCCCTGGCGCGAAGAAGCGGATCTCCATGGTCTTCTCGGGGATGACGCCGGCGACCGCCGGGCAGACCAGCGGGCGCAGCAGGAGCGAGGCGAAGAGCTCGATCGGCTCCGCCCAGCCGGCCGAGAACGGCAGGCGCAGGAATTCGCGCGGTGGGCGCAGGGCATGGGCGAGCAGATTGCCGAACACCTGCCTGGGCACGCTCAGCTTGTCATCGGGCACCGGCAGGCCGCCTTCGGCGATGTGGAATACCCCTTGGGTGGTGCGGCGATCGCTCTGGGGGTTGTGCAGCACCCCCTGGTTGATGCGGTACGACGACAGGATCGGCGACTCCAGGCAGTCAGCGTCGATCGGCAGCGACAGCTCGCGCGCCAGGCCATGGCGATCGAGCACCAGGGTGCGGTTGGGCAGGGTCGCCGGGGCGATGAGCCGCTCGCCCTGCAGGTAGCCGTCGATGAAGACCTGGATGCGGGCATCGGCCGGGCACAGGTGGCCGCTGAGCAGGCGGCTCTGCTCGCGGTGGTTGGCGAGCAGGTCCTCGGCCATCGACAGCAGGTCCCGTTCAGGCTCCTGCGCCGGGACCTGCGCGCCAAGGGCGGCGAGCTTGAGGCGGATGTAGCCGATCAGCTGGGCCCGGTTGCCGGTCAGGTTGCGGCCGCCGTGATCGAGGCCAAGGGTGCGGGTGGTATCCATATGCTGGTCGCCTGGTGATCTGGTCCACTACAGCGCGCTGATGGACGAAGGGAAGCGAGCAAAAGGCAGCACCGGCCAGCAGTGGCGGGCTGGGCGGGCGTGGCGGACAAGGGTCCCTGCCGCGCTCAGCGCGGGCGACCCGTCGGAGCCGGGCCCATGGCCAGTCGCTCAATCAAGGGATCGGCGATGCCGGCCTCGCGGAAGCCGCGGGAGCGCAGTTCGCAGGCGGGACAGGTGCCGCATGGCGGCACCGAGCCGTTGTAGCAGGTGTGGCTATGGGCCAGCAGGTCCATGCGCCCGAGGTCGCGCATCATATGAACGGTTTCGGCCTTGGTCAGGTACATCAGCGGGGTGTGGATGGTGAAGGGCGCCTCCATGCCGCGGCGCAGGGCCTCCTGCAGCGCCACCATGGTGTCCATGCGGCAGTCGGGATAGCCGCTGTAGTCGGTCTGGCAGATGCCGGTGACGATCTCGGTGATGCCGCGCTGGTAGGCGCAGGCGGCGGCCAGGGTGATGAAGATCAGGTTGCGTCCGGGGACGAAGGTGTTCGGCAGCTGGCTGTCGGCTCGCACCGTGGCCGACACCGCCTCGGTTCCGGTCAGGGCATTGCCGCCCAAGGCGGTGAAGCTGTTGCAGGGGATCACCGATTGGCTCACCCCGGCCATGGTGGAGATGGTGGCGGCGGCATCGAGCTCGATCTTGTGCCGCTGGCCGTAATCGAAAGTCACCGCATGGATGCGCTGATAGCGCCGCAGGGCCCAGGCCAGGCAGGTGGCGCTGTCCTGCCCGCCGGACAGGAGGACCACCGCTGCATCCAGAGTCTGCTGCATGGATGCACTCTGGTGGACGGCGCGCGTCCGGCAAGACGGGCGGAGCGAACACCGCTCAGGCGGTCGGGACCACCAGCAGTGGGGTCTCCCCCGCGGCATCCACCAGATCTAGGGGTGGCATGCCGCAACGCTCGGACAGGCGTTGGTTGATGCGCATCGCCATGGCCACCGCTTCGGCGAGGTACTCGTCGCCATCGCCGGTCCGCACCTCGGTGGCGGGGCCTGGGGCCTGGTCGATGGCGGACATGGCACTCTCCAGCAGTGGTTGATGGATATCATGCGCGCGCGAAATCGGTTTGGATGATGCCACGATGAAGTATCGGTGAACAGCTTCCGAACTTGTGCAGCAGGTGCCTCCGGTGAAGGTGCCGTGATGTCCATCGCCGTGGTGAGCGCCGGTTTCCGCCTCGTCGCCCCCTACCAGCCGATGGGCGACCAGCCGCCTGCCATCGCCGACCTGGTGCGCGCGGTGCGCGCCGGACTGCGGGCCGCCACCCTCCTGGGGGTCACCGGAAGCGGCAAGACCTTCACCATCGCCAACCTCATCAACCAGGTGCAGCGGCCGACGCTGGTGCTCAGCCACAACAAGACCCTCGCGGCCCAGCTGTACAGCGAATTCCAGGGCTTCTTCCCCGACAATGCGGTCGAGTACTTCGTCAGCTACTACGACTACTACCAGCCCGAGGCCTATGTGCCGGGCAAGGACCTCTACATCGAGAAGGAATCCTCGCTCAACGAGGAGATCGACAAGCTGCGCCTGTCGGCCACCCGCAGCCTGCTGTCGCGGCGCGATGTCATCATCGTCGCCTCGGTCTCCTCGATCTACGGACTGGGTTCGCCCCATGCCTACCAGGATCTCACTGTGAGCGTCCAGGTCGGCGCCGCCCTGGCACGCGATGATCTCCTGCGCGAACTGGTCACCATCCAATACACCCGCGGAGATCTCGACTTCCAGCGCGGTAGGTTCCGCGTGCGCGGTGATGTGGTCGAGCTGTGGCCGGCCTACGAGGACACTGCCATCCGCCTCAGCTTCTTCGGCGATGAACTCGAGGAGATCGCCACCATCAGCACCCTCACCGGCGAGATCATCAACCGCCATCAGCGGCTGAACATCTATCCGGCCAAGCACTTCGTCGTCGAGGAGCAGGGCCTGGAGCAGGCGGTGGCCTCGATCGAGGCCGAGCTGGAGGTCCGCCACCGCGACTTGATGAACCAGGGTGCGCTGGTCGAGGCGCAGCGGCTGCTCAGCCGCACACGCTATGATATCGAGATGCTGCGCGAGGTCGGGCACTGCAATGGCATCGAGAACTACTCCCGCCACCTGACCGGGCGCAAGGCCGGCGAGCGCCCCTACTGCCTCTACGACTTCTTCCCGCCGGACTTCCTGTGCGTGATCGACGAGAGCCACGTCACCATCCCGCAGATCCGCGGCATGTATGCAGGCGACCGCAGCCGCAAGGAGACCCTGGTCGAGCATGGCTTCCGCCTGCCCTCGGCGCTCGACAACCGCCCGCTGCGCTTCGATGAATGGGAGCATCTGGTCCGCCTCGACGCGGGCACTGGCCGAGGCGCACCCGCTGCGGTGGTGCCCCCCCTGGCAGGCGCAGCGGCGGAAGGCGCGCTCGGCGAACCGCAGGTGATCTTCGTCTCGGCCACCCCGGGCCCCTACGAGCTCAGCCATGAAGAGCTGCGCACCGAGCAGCTCATCCGCCCCACTGGCATCGTCGATCCGCCGATCTCGGTGCGTCCCACCACCGGCCAGGTCGAGGACCTCATCCGCGAGGTCACGGCGCGCTGCACCCGAGGCGAGCGCACCCTGGTGACCACGCTGACCAAACGGCTGGCGGAGGATCTCAGCGACTACCTCAGCGAGGCAGGCGTGCGCACCACCTACCTGCACAGCGACATCGACGCCATCGAGCGCGTGCAGATCCTCCAGGCGCTGCGCACGGGCGAGAGCCAGTGCCTGGTGGGGGTGAACCTGCTGCGCGAGGGACTCGATCTCCCGGAGGTCTCCCTGGTGGTGATCTTCGATGCCGACAAGCAGGGATTCCTGCGCAGCGAAGGCAGCCTGATCCAGACCATCGGCCGCGCGGCTCGGCACATCGACGGCCAGGTGATCCTCTACGCCGAAGGCACCTCGCCGGCGATGGCGGCGGCCATCCGCGAAACCGATCGGCGGCGCGAGCATCAGCTCGCCTACAACCTCACGCACGGCATCACCCCCACCGGCGCGGTGCGGCAGCAGACGCCGCACGCCTTCGCCGATCAGATCGCCGCGCGCAAGGCGAGCGGCGGATTGCCCATCGGCAGCGGCGGCGAGGTGCTCGGGCAGACGGACATCCCCGAGCTCACCCGGCTGATGATCGACGCTGCCGAGGCGCTGCGCTTCGAGGAGGCGGCGCGCCTGCGCGACACCATCAAGCTCATCGAGGCGCAGGGCAGCGCCGAACGCGGCGGCACCACATCATCCCCCGCCGGCCGGGGTGGGCGGCGGCGGCGCAGGCGCTAGCGCGAGCGCCTGGCCCAGGCGCTCATGGCGGTGGCAGATCGGAGAGGCGGCGCTGGTACGCACGGTTGCCCTCGGCCTTGGCGCTCACGCTCAGGCGCGCGCTGATCGCCGCATGGTAGAGCTCCAGGATCGCCGGACCGACCACCTGGATGTCGAAGCGCTGGCTGGCATGGGCCGCGGCGTTGACGATCAGGCTGCGGCGCAGCTCGGCGTCGCGTGCAAGGCGGCCGATCGCCCCGGCCAGCGCTCCGGCATCGCCGGGCGGCACCAGCAACCCGGTCTGGCCGTCGCGGATCATCTCCGGCAGCCCGCCGACCGCGCTGGCCACCACCGGCCGGCCGCAGGCCATGGCGATGATCGCCGGACCTGCCGACGCATCGCTGTCGACCGGCAGGGCGAACAGATCGCAGTGCGCCATGATCCCGTTCGGCTCGCCGGCCATCATCACCGTGCACCACGACTCGCCATGTAGGCGCGCCACCGCCTCGCCCACCGCCTCCAGGCCATCGGCGGGACCCTGCCAGGCGATCAGCGCGCCGACCGGGACCTCATCGAGGCGCAGGCGCGCGACCGCATCGAGCAGGCGCTCGCAGGCCGCGAGATCCTGCGACATCGCCCCGACCGTCAACGTGCCATCGCCGCCACGCGGTCCGCAGCGGGCAGAGGACACCGCATCCACGGCGAACGGCAGGACGCAGACCAGATCGCGATCGAAGCGCAGGCGACCGACGAAATGCGCCCGGTGCACCTCGCTGGGCACCAGCACCCAGGCCACCGACGGGTCACGCAGCCCGCGTGCCTGCTCGGCGCTCAGGAGCGTATCCACGCTGACCACCACCGGCAGGCCGAGCTGGCGTGCGATGGCACGTGCCGCCGGCATCGCGGTCGCGCCATGCAGGTGGATGAGATCGGGGTTCCAGGCTGCCGCCTGGGTGAGCAGGTCCTTCTTGCCCCCCAGCCACCAGGCCGGGGCCTTGGCGCGGTAGCGGATGATATCGACACCGGGGCAGTCCCCGGTGCCGCCCGCCGCCAGGGCGGTGCGATGCCCCTGGGTGCGCAGCCAGCTCATGGTCGTCAGCACATCCCCGCACCGCGCCACCGCGACCGAGGTGGCGAGGTGCACAATCTGCAGTCCGATCATGGCCGGTCCCGGTCGAACCGGCGGCCGAGGGGCTGGTCCTCCCCGGCTGCGGGCTCGGCTCCCAGTTCCAGGCCGGCGACGGCATAGCCACCCGCGATCCAGGTTCCGAAATCGCGGTCACGGCAACGCGCCGAGCAGAAGGGGAAACTGGATGGACGCCGCTCGCCATCCATCGGTACCGGTCGAGAGCAGGTGGGGCAGCTGAATACTGCGGTCATATGCCTATGATCCCCATCACCATAGCCAGGTCCAGGGCTGTACCGCGCATCCTGCCTACGCCGCAAGTCCTGTTGCGTTGTCGAGTTGTGACGGTCCATGTGGACCGGTGCCAGCCTCGGGGAGGGCTGCGTAGGGCTCCCGGCTCGGGCCTTGGCAAGCGACTACGGGTGGAATGATGGACGCATGTACCTGGCCCAGCGGATCTTGGTGGGAATCGCCCTGCTGGTGTGCCTGGGCCGGGTACAGGCCAGCGAGCTGCAGGACCGGCTTGACACGCTGCTCAGCCAACTGCCGGCGGGGTCACGCGCCGGGGTCGTCCTCCAGGACACCACCGATCACCACCTGCTCTATCATGCCGGAGCCGACCAGCCGCTGAGCCTGGCATCGACCACCAAGCTGCTGGTCGCCACCGCTGCCCTGCTGCAGCTGGGGGTGGACTACCAGTTCAGCACCCGCCTGATCGGCCTGGGAGCGATCCAGGACGGCGTGCTCCCCGGGCTCGGGGTGATCGGCGGCGGCAGCCCTTGCCTGGACGAGCACTTCGCCACCGGTGGCGACCCCGAGCATGTATTCAGCGAGTGGGCTGCGCTCCTGCGCCAGCACGGAGTGACCAGCATCGCCGGCGATGTGGTGATCGACAATCACCTGTTCAGCGGACCGATCCGCCCGGCGACCTATCCCGCCGATGCCGAGAACCAGCAGCGCTGGTTCTCCGCTCCCGCCAGCGCCTTCGCCTGGAATGACAACTGCATCGAGGTGCGCCTCGAACCTACCTCGCTCGGCAAGCCGGCGCAGGTCGATGTGCGTCCGCGCTCTGGCCGCATCGCGATCGTCAACCAGAGCCGCAGCGGAGCCAGCACCAGGCCGATCCTCAGCCGCGATCTGTTCAGCAACACCATCACTGCCGCCGGAACCTGCAGCAGGACCACCGCCTGGTTCCCGCTCGCGATCCAGGCCGACCCCGACCTGCTCAACGGCGATCAGCTCAAGGCCTCGCTGATCGAAGCCGGCATCCCGGTCAGCGGCACGGTGCGCCTGGGGGCGGTAGATGCCGCCGCCGGACACCTGCTGATCGATTCCCGCCAGGACCTGGTGCCAGCGGTGACGCTGATGAACCAGCACAGCCAGAACTTCTATGGCGAGCAGCTGCTGCGCCTGGTGGCGGTCGCGCGCGGGGCGGAGGGTTCGATCGATGCCGGCAGGCAGGCAGTGCTCCAGGTGCTCAGCGATAAGCTCGGCGATGGTTTCGCCGGCATCACCCTGCTGGACGGCTGCGGGCTGAGCTATGGCAACCAGGCCTCGGCGGCGACCATGGCCCACCTCCTCGATGCGATCCAGGGCACCCCGCTGCACGAGGTCTTCATCGACTCGCTCAAGGAGCATCCCACCAGCGGCGTGCGCGGCCGCGTCAAGACCGGCACCCTGGCCATCGCCTGCTGCCTGGTCGGCTACCTCGATCCGCCGGGCCGCCCCCGCTACGCCTTCGCCATCCTGCTCAACAAGGGGGATGCGCCGGCCTTCGATTGGGCACCCCACCTGCGCGACCAGCTCTACGAGGCGATGGCCGAGGGCGTACGCTGACGGCACGGGTGTGCGCTCTCGCCAGGGGTTGCCCAGGACGTGCCTCCGGCGCTCAGCGCGCGAAGCCGATCTCGTCGAGGTAGATGTCGGTGTTGAGCGGGATCTTGGCGCTGGTGAGGATGTCGATCTCCCAGGCCTTCTTCACATCGAACTCGGTGCCGGCGGCCATCTCGTCGAGCGGTATGGCGACCTCGTGCCAGGCGCCATCGGTGACGGTGGGCATGCGCGGCACCAGGTCGATCTCCTTGGTCCCCTTCTTGCTCGACGAGCAGTTCAAGGCGATGCGCAGCGATTCCGGCTTGGCCATGCCCTCGACGCGGATCGCCAGCAGCAGGGTCTTCATGCCGCTCAGGTCGGTGCCGCCGTCGCCGGGGTACCACGACAGCCAGTTCCAGCCGAAGGAGGCGCCGTTGGAGCCCTCGCCGTGCAGGTGCAGGGCCGCCTTGCCCTGGCGGACCACGGTATTGGTGATCGCGGGTGCCAAGGTGGGGCCATCCTTCGGCCAATTCCAGCCCGCGCCCTTCGCCACCTCGTCGCCATTCCAGACCATCAGGTCGCGCACTGGCACCACCTCGGCGACCTGGCCGAGGTCGGTGGGCAGGTCGAGCCGCATCATCACCGGCGTGCCGCTGCCCTCGGGCGAGCGCCAGGCGATCAACCCACGGTGCTTGGCATCGTAGACCAGGCCGGTGGGGGCGAATGGCAGCACCGGTCCGAGCGGCTGCCAGATCTTGCCGCCGTTGCTCGAGATCTGCACCTGACGATCGCCTACCGCCGCCAGCCAGCCCTTCTCGAGCTCGCACGGGCAGGCATGGATCGGACCCTCGAGCGTGGTCCAGGTCTTGCCCTGGTCGACGCTGCTGAGGATGCCGTCATCCAGGCCATACGGCCACAGCAGCTGGCCGGTGCTCATCCGCAGCGGCTGTGCCTGCGCGCCTTCCTTGCTGACGGTGATGACGGTGGTGCCGCCATCCTCGCTGCGCAGCAGCGCCGAGACCCGCTCCTTGCCCTTGGCCTTCACCAGGCCGGGGCAGTCGCTGGCGAGCAGCAGGGTCTTGGCGTCCAGCGCCACGAGCGCGGTCAGCGGCATCAGCTGATCCGGCAGTTTGCATGGGACGCGGGCGAAGATCTTGCCGCCATTGACCGACCGCTGCACGCCCTGGGCCTTGTCGTAGAGGGTGAAGAACAGGGTCTTGCGCTTGGGGTCGCTGAGATCCACCGCGACGCAGCCGATGTCGTCGCGGCCGGTGAGCTTGGTGATCGTCGTGCCGCCGTCGACGGTGGCGAAGAGCCCGCCGCCGCTGCCGCGGCTGTTGAACCAGAAGGCCTTCGGCTGGGCGGGATCGCAGATCAGCTGCGAGATGTGCCCCGCCATGCCCGGCTGATCCTTGCCCAGCTGGGTCCACTTCATCCCGGCATTGACGCTCGACCACAGCCCCTGGTCGGGCACGGCGATGATGATCGCCTCGCTATCCGGGGTGACCACCATGAGCCAGAGGCCATGGCGGGCCAGGCTGAGCTGGTCGGTGAGATCGGTCCACGCCAGGGCCTTGGCTGACGCGGCGGCCGCGGCCGCGGGAGTCGTCGGTGGCGATGCCGGGTCCTCGGCGGCGAGCGGCGGAAGGCCGCCCAGGATGCCGGCCAGCAGCCAGTGCAGGGCGCGCTCGCCCCGCCAGAGCACCATCCGCCTCGTCGGTGCCGTGCGCATCGTCTTCTTCATCGCCCACCTCCGGTTCGCACGTGGACAGCCTCGCGGCCATGGTGGACGGCCCGGCGTGGGGGGAAGTATCCAGCTGCCGTCCACCGTTGGACTGTGCGACGCAGAAGCGCACCCAGCGGCAGCGCTTCAGTCGAACCACTCGTCATGGGGATCGAAGGCCGGCACCGGGATGTTGACGATCGTCAGCGTGCCGATCGCCCGATGGCGGCAGCCGGGCCTGATCAGCACCGCGGTCAGCGGTTTGACCGGCACCAGTTCGCCATCGATCTCGAGATGGCCGGTGCCGCTGAGGATCAGGTAGATCTCGGTCAGGCGCTTGTGGTAATGCGTGCGCGCATCCCGCTGGATGTCGACCAGGTGGATGGTCGCCACCGGGTTATCCTCGACCGCGAAGGCGCGCCGCGTCCAGCCGCACGGGCAGCGCACCGCCGGCAGTTCGTCGAGCTGGCTGATCAGGTACTTGGCGGGCGCGGCGGCATCGCTCATGGCGGGCTCTCGGTCGACGGGGTGGTGGACGGCTCCGGCAGCGGCCGGGTGCAGCGTGTGCGGTCGTGCGAGCCTACGCCGTCGGCGGCGTGATGCTTGGCCGCGCGGGCAGGCCATCATGGGGCGGTGGGCGGTTGCGCTCGCGGTACTCCCCGGGCGTCATGCCGTAGGCGGTGCGGAAGGCGTGATGGAAATGAGAGAGGTCGTCGAAGCCGGATTCGAAGGCGACGGCGGTGATGGTGCGCGCGCTGTCCACCAGCAGCCCCTGGGCATGCTCGAGCCGCAGGCGGAGCAGGTAATGGCGCCAGCTCGCGCCGGCGAGGGCACGGAACACGGCGGTGAATTGGCGGCGGCTCAGCTGCACCGCGCGGGCGGCCTCGTCGATGGTCTGGTTGCGGAAGAAGGACGAGCGCAGCTGGTGCATATAGGCGGTAACCCGCGCTGCGCCGCCGGAGGCCGCCGCCCGAGGCGCGCTCACGTGCCCGGCCGGGGTGCCCAATCGCACTCCCAGCACCGCGAGCTCGAGCAGGCGGGCCTGCATCAGCGCCTGCCAGGCATGATGCCGGGCATCCTGCTCGAAGAGCAGCTCCTGGAACAGCGCGCGCACCTGCCGGGCGCGCCCCTGGTCGTGCCCATCCAGCTCCACCGCCACCAGGCCCGGAGCGCTCAGCTGGCGGTAGACCTCCGCCGGCACCAGGTCGGTGCGGTAGTGGAAGCAGTAGAGCGCCACCGGCTGTCCTGGCAGGTCCTGCTGCCGGTGGGGCAACCCGGCGGGGACATGGCAGAGGGTACCGGCTCCCGGCTCGATGGTGCGGCCAGAGGCGGTCCAGCGCGCGCCACCCGCCACCACCAGGAGGAACTTGGCGTACTCGTCGGTCAGCTCGCCGACGAAGCCGGGTGCATGGTGGCTCTCGAAGACCACCAGCCCGTGCTCCGGCAGCGCCACGCGCCGTGGGCGCTGCACCAGGCCGATCCTCGGCCGAGGCGTCCGTTCCGCAGCGCTCGTCCTGGCCATGGACTGCAAGGTAGGCATCGAGGCCGAGGGTGCCAGGGGCGCCCGGAGGCCAAACAGGGGCTGGCATGCGATGGACCTCCAGGTAGGACGGTGCCCGCAGGCCGCCCGAGGACGATGAGCGTCTGCTGCACGGCCGCAGGAGGGCTTGCCCATGGCTCGGCGTCTGGCGCTCGGGGTTGATTACGGCACCGATTCGGCGCGTGCGCTGCTGGTCGACGTCGACACCGGACAGGAGGTCGCCGCCCACGTGAGCGCCTACCGCCGTTGGGCCAATGGCGAGTTCTGCGATGCCGCGGCGAGCCGTTTCCGCCAGCATCCGCAGGACTACCTCGACGCCCTGGTCGAGAGCGTCTCCGGCGCGCTGCGCGCCGCCGGGGCTGCAGCCGGTACGGATGTGGTTGGCATCGGCATCGATACCACCGGCTCGACGCCGATCGCCGTCGCCGCCGATGGCACGGCTCTTGCGCTCAGCGAGCGCTTCCAGAGCAACCCGGCGGCGATGTTCGTGCTGTGGAAGGACCATACCGGCATCGAGCAGGCGGAGCGCATCAATCAGCTCGCCCACGGCGGCCGCTTTCCCGACTACACCCGCTACGTGGGCGGGATCTATTCCTCGGAATGGTACTGGGCCAAGGCGGCGCGCATCCTCGCCGATGACGCCGAGGTCGCCAAGGCGACCGCGGGCTTCGTCGAGCACTGCGATTGGCTGCCAGGAGTGCTGACCGGCAACACCCGGCCGGAGCTGCTCGCGCGCAGCCGCTGCGCCGCCGGGCACAAGGCGATGTGGCATCCGGAGTGGAACGGCCTGCCGGGAGCCGACTTCCTCAGTGCCATCGACCCCCGCCTGGCCGGCCTACGGGCCGCCTTCGCGCCCACCACCCTGACCAGCGACCAGCGCGCCGGCGGGCTGACCGCCGCCTGGGCCGAGCGCCTGGGCCTGCGGCCGGGCATCGCGGTGGCGGTCGGCGCCTTCGACGCCCACCTCGGCGCGGTCGGCGCCGGCGCTGGCGCCTATGCGCTGACCAAGGTCATGGGCACCTCGACCTGCGACATGATGGTCGCGCCCACCAGCGCCATCCGCGGCACCGTGCAGGGCATCTGCGGCCAGGTCGATGGCAGCATCATCCCCGGGATGATGGGGCTGGAGGCGGGGCAGAGCGCCTTCGGCGACGTCTACGCCTGGTTTCGACGCCTGCTCGCCTGGCCGCTCACCAGCCTCGGTCTGGCCACCGAGGCCGCCATCGAGCGCATCCTTCCGGCGCTCGAGGCCGCCGCGCTCACCCTGCCGCCGGCTGGCGGCGTGGTCGCGGTCGACTGGTTCAACGGCCGACGCACCCCCGATGCCAACCAGCGCCTGCAGGGTGCGCTCAGCGGCCTGAACCTCGGAACCGATGCACCGACCCTGTACCGCGCCCTGGTCGAATGCACCGCCTACGGTGCCCGCGCCATCGTCGATCGCTTCGTCGAGCAGGGGGTGCCGGTGGAGCGGGTGATCGCCCTGGGCGGCATCGCCCGCAAATCCACCTTGGTGATGCAGGTATGCGCCGACGTCCTGGAACGCCCCATCGGCGTGGTCGCCAGCGACCAGTGCTGCGCCCTCGGCTCGGCCATCGCCGCCACGGTGGCCGCCGGCGTCCATGCCTCGATGACCGCCGCGCAGGCGCGCATGGCCAGCCGCATCGAGCGCACCTACCAGCCCGATGCCGCGCATGCGGCCGCGTACAGGGTGGGCTACGCTGCCTATCGCGCGCTGGGAGCGCATCAGGAAGGCCGCAGCGCGGGGGGATGATGGGCTGCTGCCGGCAGGCACGTTGATGAGCCGGCCACGTCCTCGGACTCAGCCACCTCTCACGCTCGTCGGTACGCTCGGGCGGCATTCGCAGACACCTGCACCGTATCCCAGAAAGGTGGGTCGGATGTCCTGTGTCGGTGACGGCGCTTGGCTATCCTGACGCCGCATGATCCGCTCGCTGTCCGAGATCCTCGCCGAGGTCGATACGCCGATCGGTCGCCAGCGCTTGGCTGCGTATCTGGAGAGCCTGCCCTATCCCCATGACGAACCGTGTCCCGACCGGCTAGAATTCCTGATCCGCATCGAGGCCGATGGCAGCAGGATGGTCGGGCGTTTTCAGAACCGTGTCATTACACCGGTCGCAGCTGAGTGCGGGAGTCCATCGCAGCCGGGGCATCCACCTGACGCCGGATGATCCGACTCAAGGCGGCAGACACACGAGATCCAGCATGCCACCACGTGCGTACCAGCCGAGATGCCACCAAAGTCGTTGTGGTCACCCATCAGTTTGTTGACGGCGACCCGTGTGCAGCCCCCCTCTTCCAGGGTGCAGCGCCGGCGGCGGGAACATTGGTGAGGCTGCATGATGCGTTCCCGCCAAACAAGAGCGCTCACCAAGCAAAATCGGACTGGGGGGTTGACCGCCATTTGCGCAGACGAGACCGCAAACATCGCGGCGACTGCGTTTTGCGAAGAGCCGGCTGGCCGAAATTATGCAATTGTGGCAGCATCGCGGCACGCCGCGCAGAGACAAATCCACGGTTGGCCGTAGTCCACGACAGCCTGCTTCCCTTCGCTGGATGAGATATATCATTGGTAGTCATCAAGGAGGTGCGCATGGTTCGCGGCAAGGTCCCGGAAAAGGCCCATTCGGTTGCCCAGCGCAGCGCCGCTCGACGGGCGAAGGTCTTCTGGTCCGGCCGCAGCCAAGCCATCAGGCTGCCCAAGGAGTTCCGCTTCTCCGGCGAGGAGGTGACCATCTTCCGCCTCGGTGAGCAGGTCATCATCGAAGCGGTGGAGGTGGAACGCGACGCCAAGGGCTGGCCGGTCTCGTGGTGGCAATTGGCTGGAGCAGCGCCCGAATTCGAGGTGGGTGAGCGACCCTTGCAGCATGAACGCGACGACGTGCTCAGCGACCCAACGCGGTAGTCGCCATGAGCATCCGGTACCTGCTCGACACCAACATCGTCAGCTATCATATCCGCAGATCGTCCCCCGCCTTGCTGCGCCGCCTGCACGCGACGCCCATTGCCCACGTCGCCCTCAGCGTCGTCACCGAAATGGAGTTGCGCTACGGAATGGCCAGGAACCCCGCGTTGCGCATCGCTCCGCTGGTCGAATCATTCCTGTCCGGGATCGCCATTCTCCCATTCGATTCCTCCGCGGCGAAGAAATATGCCGCCATCCGGCATGCGGTTGTCTCGAAAGGAGCAGCGGCAGGGCCGTTGGACCTCATGATCGCCGCCCATGCACTCGCGATGGGAATCGTGCTGATCACCAATAATGCGCGCGAGTTCAGCCGCATTCCTGATCTTCGCTACGAGGATTGGTCGAAGTGAATTCAGCTGCCGGATGAAGCCTCCTGGATGTACGAGCCAAAGTCGCCAGTCACCCAGCGCATCGGATTCAAGACCACGTGAACGCTGCGCATTGATCTTGCAGATTGGAAGATACCACATTCGAATCAACGAAGAAATGGCGGATCGAATCCGCCCTGCTATAGTCGACGATGAGCCGGCCGGAGGGAGGCACCCATGTGGTGGTGGGACCGAGCGCCGCGCCGGAGGCCCGACTGCCAAGCAGTCCGTGACGCCCGACCGTCTGGCCGGGCGTCACGTTTTAATAAGACCGGCGCTTTGCGCCGGGGTGGAGCATGGTGCCCGCCTGCTCCTGATCAGGTTCGACGCAGAGGCCGCTTGGCAGCGGCTTGCGATCGAGATAATGGGGGCGCAGACGCCCCTGTTCCGGTTTGAGGCCTGACCTCGTTTTTGCCGGATCCAGGGGCGGCTGCGTTCTTGGCCGCCATCTCTCGCCGACGTCGCGCCTCCTTCCTGGTGATCGGGGCATCCAGCTGCGGCTCGAGCGCTGGGGCCTGCTCCTGCAGCAGCGCCGGAGTCGCTGATGCCGACGCCGAACGACCGGCCTGACGTGTTGCCGCCGCACTGGCGGCGCGATTCTCCTCGTATTCGGCATCGAAGGTGCGACCTGAACACAGTAGTGCATAGGCGATTCGCAGGACTTTCGCCATACACGCGGTCAGAGCCACCATGCCCGGCTTGGGCTTTTCGCCCGATGTCAGGCGCTGGTAGAACGCGGCTATGACGGGATTGTGGACCAGCGCGACTTGCGCGACCATGAACAGGGTCGCGCGAATGTTGGCATTGCCCCGATGGCTGATGCCGTGCTTGACCTCCCCATCCCCGGAGACGCTCGTGCGTGGATCGAGTCCGGCGAATGCGATGAGTGACCGGACAGTGGCGAAGCGGCTGACGTCGCCGATCTCAAGGGACAGCGCAATAGCGGACCACGTGCCGATCCCGATGATGCTGTCAAGCAGCGCGACCCTCGGATCATCAGAAAGGAGGGCCTTCAGCCGCTCCTTCCCATCGTCGATCCTGCGATCCAGATCACGGATTTCATCGGTAATCGCACCTATCGCCAACGCGGTCCCCTCGTCGTTCAATGCGGCGACGCTCTCCTTCGCGCCCTCGATGAGTGATTGCGCACGCTTGAGATCCACGTGTGGCAAATCGGCAAGCTTCTCGGCCTTGGCCCGGGTGAGCTTGCCGGCCGTCGGATATCGCGTGATCACAAACAGCACCCAGTCCGGAACTCCCTTACGACAGTACTGCACCAATCCAGGGTGGACGGCGGGCAGCAATGATTGCAGACGCTGAACCGTCTGAGTCCGTCGCAGGATCTGCGTACGCACCACACGATAGAATGCCACTTTCCCATCAAATGCCTCGGGAGCAGGGGACCTTTCTTGATGCTTCTCCATAACGAATTGCGCTATCCCGAGCGCCGCTGAGGCGTCGTCAGCCTTGCGGTGCAAGTCCGATTCCAGGTATCGTTTGACTGCCAGCGGATTGAGCCGGTGCGCGAATACGAACTTCTCCCAGCGCTTCTCCGTGCGGAAGAACGCCATCCAATTGCGCTCCAAGCCGCCAGTGGCCTCCATGCCGACCACGACGCAGACCTCTGGATGCTTGTCGTGCAACGCCAGCAGCACATCGCGCAAGCGCTCATGATCGCGTCGAATATCGTCGTAGCCGCCGGAACCCGCGAGCAGGGTACCCGACTGGTTGAGGATGGCGACATCGCAGCGGCCTTTGCTGATGTCGATTCCGATGGCAATGCACTCCATGATCCCTCCCGGATTCGTGGTGATGCCGCCAGAGCTCCTGCAAAAGCGAGGGTGAACCAGGTCTGGTCAAATGCGGGCTCGAGGCCCAAGGTACCGACACGGGCATGTCCCTCGCAGCAGGAGACGCAATCTTTCAAACGGGGTCATGCCCCAAGCCAAAAATCGCGTTATCCAGCAGCGACGTCACCCTACCACGACCATCAAGGGATGCAGCCCCTGGTGGCTGTCAGGTGATGGATTCGGATATACCAGACATGGAACGGTCCATATGAGGTCTCGGCGTAATAGCGCGCCGGCGATCAAATAGGACCGGGCTTCGACACCGCATCCAGGTCGTAGTGTTTGACCTGGATGGCCCGACCGTGAACCAGCTGGATAATCTTCAGCCACCGGCGATCATTGCACACGCTCGCATAGGACAATCTGCTCAGGTGCCGTTTCACCTTGTCGCGGACTGGGTCTGATCGGTTCATGGGTCTGACTCTCGTAGACCAGGGAAATCAGGGCATGCGAATCTGCTCACAGGAGCCCGCCATCAGCTGGGCGGTCAAACCAATGCGAGATGCAGCCGTTTGCCAATGGCCTGTGCCGCGGTGGCGATGCTGCCGAGTGTCGACTCCTTCTCCGGGTCGAGAAGGCGGTCGATCATGGCGCGGCTGGTGTGCATGCGCTTGGCCATCTCGCTCTTGGTGATATGCCGGCGCCGCATCTCGTCCGCGATCTCCAGGGTGATGACGCGCTTGATGGCTGCGACCCTGACCTCTTCCAGCATGCCGCGCTCGGCAAGGACCTCGTCGAGGGAACTGCCGAGATGCTTGTTGGCCTTGGTATGCCGGGTGTGCTTCGCGGCTTTGATCATTGCTCGTTCTCCTGCCCGTATAGTTTGAGGCGTTTGATCGCGGTGTCGAGATCATAGTCAGGCGTCTTCTGCGATTTCTTGATGAAGCCATGAAGAAGCACCATGTACATCCGGTCAACTGTGAAGAAGACCCGTGCGATGCCGTCCTTCACGATGATGCGCGCTTCCCAGAGGCGCGATTGCAGCTTGCGCACCCGCGGCATCCCGACCGGCCAGCGAAATTGTATCTCGTTCAAAGCGATGCCGACGCTCCGGCAGTCCTCATCGGTCAGATCCAGGACCCAGCGTCGAACTGGCTCTACGCCGGCCTCGGTACGATAGAACCTGACGAAGAGTGTCGGATCCGGTATCATCGTGGATCACTGTACTATATAAAGTACAATAGCAAGGGTTTGCCGCCCATGCTTCGTCCTGCCCGTCAAGAGGCGGGCATTGCAGATCCGAGAGTCGGTTGACCATGCAGCAGAGCACTTCGGCACTCTGCCAGGTGATCGTCTTGGGCTCGTGTTTGCCACAAAAATGCCATAAATCACCCCGTTCAGCCGGGATGAGACCATGGAATCGCGGAAACGGCCGATAAACATTCCGTATCCTGTGCGATGGCGGCCCTTCCATCCCTCTCCGCTCCTGCAAACCCTGAGGCCGTGAGGCTTCGGGGTTTTTTATTCGCGCCGCTGCGCGAAACCAGGCCGCCATCCCGGCCGTCGATGCGCCCGGCTGCCAGTTCCCGCCTGCTCCACCCTGCATGCTGATAACCCGCTACCTGCGCCGGCGGGGAGTGGCTGATGCGCAGGGTGCAGAGCGGGCAACATGGCGGAGGCGATACCGTAATACTATACCATAATGATATACGTAGCGCCGGTACAGGGCGCCCGCGTCCGCTTCCCCTTGCCGTGCCTGGAGCCCGCATGCCTGCCCCTTCCCTGGTCACGCGCCTCCTGCCGGCCCTCGTGCTGACCCTCGCGGTGATGCCGGCGGCATCACGGGCGACGGCACAGGACGATGCCGTACCAGTCGAATCGCAGACGGAGCTGCCTGCCTTCCTGTCCACCTTCTATACCGCTGGCGGGGGCGGCGGCGGCAAGGTCAAGACCACCTGGACCACCGCCATCGCCGTCAGCGCTCCGGGTTATTGCACCAGCATCAGCGGTGACACCACGGTGTCCTTCAAGGCCCCCGGCATGACCACCGTCCATGCCCTGTGCTGGCAGCAACCCACGCCAGCTCCATGCCAGCCCCTGGGGGCATGACATGGAGCTGGCGCCCCACCTCACCCTCGGGCCCGACGGCACCGGCAGCTTCGTATTCCACGCCGACCAGTTCCCCAATGGCCCGATTAATCTGCGCCTGTTCGCCACGGATGGTGGCAGCAATCAGGACTACTGCGAGCTGCAGCTCTTCAATCGGGGTGGAGTGGCATGGAAACAGGGCATCCCCGCCACCGCGCCGGCTGCCGCCCAGGGCATGACGGCGACCTTCACTGATGAATTCAGCGGACCGCTCTCCATCTCGCGGGACAAGTCAGGCACGTATTGGACGCATTGGGGCGGTGGCGATGGCAGCGCCTGGGCTTTCGGCGAGAACGAGGGCTCATCCTCCCCCTTCAGCCTGGTCAAGGGCGCGACCAAGTCCTTCCTGCGCATCCATGCCGCCAAGCCGGATGGCGTCCATGGCATCACCGGCAGCTTGACCACCAACCACGCCACCGGCAAGGCGCCCTGCTACATCGAATGCCGCTTCCTGGCCCAGAACGCCAAGGGCACCTGGCCGGGCTTCTGGATGACCGCCAAGCACGCGGCTGATCTCGGTACTAACAAGGGTGCATGCGACGAGATCGATGCGATCGAGGCTTATGGCACCAACTCGACATCAGGCGGGATCTGGACCGCCTACCACGCAACCACCCACTTATGGGGTCAGCCCGATCCGGTGTGGATCAAGGACAAGGCCAAGGGGCCGGATGGCAATCCCTATGCGGCGCACCGCATGGTGCCGTCCATGCTCATGGGCGGGAAGACCGCCTGGTCCACCACCTTCCACACCTATGGCGTGCTGATCACCCCCACGGTGACCGCCTACTACCTCGACAACATCGAGGTGCTGCGCCATCCCTCGGGCGAGGTCTCGGCAAGCGAACCTTTCTCGGTGATCGTGAATCTGGCCATCGGCGGCGGCGGCTGGAACGCCGATCTGCAGCGCTACGGCAACCAGAGCGACATGTGGATCGACTACCTGCGCATCTTCCAGGGCGGCGAGACCGCCCACTGACGGGCGCCGGCGCTCCGGCACCCAGACGCCCCTGCGCCGAGCCGCCCCACCTGGCGCGCCGGTTTGCCCCTGTCCTGGCGGCCGAACGCCCCAGCATGGGGGTGCATGGCGAGAGCGAATCTGCGTGAAGACGCCTACCAGTATGCCGATCAGGTGCCGCTGCGCCTGCCGTTGTGGGTCGGCGAGATCGGGCTTTCCACCTGGCGGCGGGGCGCTGCGCTGCAGCGCTTGGGATCATCGATCATCGCGGTGGAGCAAGTGCTCAGCGGGAGCATGCTGCTGGTCCAGGCCGGCCGCTCCTCGCGCATCGCCCGCGGCGAAGTATTCATCCTCAAGCGCGATGCGGACCAGGAGTACCGCGCCGACGCTGCGGTGGTGCGCAAGCAGTTCGTCGGCCTGGGCGGACCATTGGCGATGGAGCTGACCGCCGCGCTCCCGGATCGCGTGGCGCCCCGCGACGCCCAGGGGGTACGCCGGCTGTTCGGCAGGCTGCGGCGGCTGTTCGCCAAGCGCCCTCCCGGCTGGCAGATCGCCTGCGCAGCTGCGGCCTACGAGCTGCTCGCCGATCTCCTGTCCACCGCCCAGGAGCAGGCCGCGCCGGCGCGGCACCATGCGGCCATCGCGGCCGCCATCCGCCATCTGGCGGCGCATCAGGGCAGGCAGGTGGCGCTCGGCGAGCTCGCCAAGGCCGCTGGCGCCAGCCCGGCGCATCTCAACCGGCTGTTCCGCACCACCTTCAGGATGTCCCCGCTGCGCTACGCCCGTGCGCGCACCATCGAGCAGGCCAAGCACCTGCTGTCGCATTCCCAGATGTCCTGCAGCGAGATCGCGCAGTGCCTCGGCTACCAGCAGCCGCTGTACTTCAGCGCTGTCTTCCGCCGCCTGACCGGCGAGCCGCCGAGCGCCTACCGCGCCCGGCACCAGCGCTGAGCGCAGCGGCGATGGTCGCCGAGGATGAGAATATTCCACATGTCGACGAGCAGGAATAGCGGATGGACGGCGCTGCGTGCCCGGGATAGCGTGGCGAAGAGAGACGGAGGCCCCATGCATCACAGGAGCGGAAATCCTATCACAGCGCTGGTCGCGCTGATCGCCGTCATCGCCGTGCCTCTGGCGGATGGCCGCGCCATGGCGGCCGAGGCGGTCATCCCGGGCGCGCAGCAGGAGACGCCCTCGCGCGCACAGTACTTCAGCTGGATCAACAACACCAATGAAGGCTCGACCGAGGCCCAGACCATCGCCAACCTCGGCTTCTTCGCCTGGCTGCGCGACACCTACGGCATGCAGCTCGACATCTACGCCTGGGATGCCGGCAACCTGGATGGCGCCGGCGGCTATGGCAGCATGGGCAGCGAACGCTTCAAGGCCAACTATCCGCATGGCTGGAAGCCGATCGCGGATCGCGCCGCCGCGATCGGCTGCCGGCTCGGCCTGTGGGGTGGCCCGGACGGCTATGGCGACACGCCGGAGAAGGCCGCCGCGCGCCGGGAGCTGCTGGTCTCGCTGTGCCGCGACCTGCATTTCGAGCTGTTCAAATTCGATGGGGTGTGCGGCCAGCTGCGCAAGGACAAGCAGGACGAGTTCGTCGCCACCATGATCGGCTGCCGCACCTACAGCCCCGATCTCATCGTGCTCAACCACCGGCTCAACCTCGGCAAGGGGCTGCCATACGTGACCACCAACCTATGGGAGGGGGCCGAGACCTACATCGACGTCCATATGGCCAACCATGGCACCGCCACCCACCATCGTGCCGGTGCCCTGGCGCGCGGACTGCCGGACCAGCTGAATCGCCTGCTCGAGGACCACGGGGTCTGCCTGTCGTCCTGCCTGGATGGCTGGGACGACGACCTGGTGCTCCAGGCCTTCAACCGCGAGATGGTGGTCGCGCCCGAGATCTACGGCAATCCCTGGTTCCTGCGCGACGACGAGTTCCCCAAGCTCGCGCGCATCTACAACCTGCACCGCCGCTACCGCTCGATCCTGGTCTCAGGGATGCGCCTGGACGAGAAGGCCTACGGTCCGCTGGCGGTCGCCCGCGGGGACGCATCGACCCGCATCATCACCCTGCGCAATCTCGGCTGGACCCCGGTGACCTACCAGGTGCACCTCGATGCCGGCATCGGCCTGAGCCAGCCTGGCGACGTCGAGCTGTGGCGCTTCCATCCCCATGAGCGCCTGCTCGGACGCTTCCACCAGGGCGAGACCGTCCCGGTCGACGTCGCGCCCTTCCGTTCCTGCCTGCTGCTCGCCAGCACCGCCGGGAGCGCAGAGCTCGGCGTCTCCGGGTGCGATGCCGATATCATCAGCGACCTGCCGGGCCGCCCGGCGGTCCTCACCCTGCTCGGACTGCCGGGCACCACCGCATCGGTCACGCTCCACCCAGGGCGGCTGCCGGTGACGGCGGCGACGCTGGATGGCGTGCCGCTGCCCGGCTCTCCCCAGGCGGCCTTCACGGTGTCCTTCCCCGGCCAGGCGCTGAGCAAGCCGTGGCATCGCAAGCTCGCCGACCTCACGGCCTGCCCGGTGCCGGCGGATGCCGAGGCGCTGTTCGAGGCCACCAGCTTCGCCGCCGACAGCGAATGCCTGGAGCTGCGCTCGCTGCAGCGTGCCGGTCGGACGCGCTTCCCGGCGGTGCAGGCCGCCCGCGATGCCTTCACCGGCCAGGCGCTGCTGCGCTCGCGCGGTTGCACCGACCGGGTGCTCTTCGATGGCGATCTCACCACCCCCTGGGCGGTCGCGCCCGATCCCTTCCGAGGCGGCGTCACCCTCGATGCGCGGGTGGTGCGCCAGCTGCGCCTCGACCTCGGGGTCCCGCTGCACCTCGACTCCCTGGTCATCCACGCGGCGTCAGGTGAGCTCGCCGGTCCGGTCGAGTGCTCGGCCGACCTGGCCACCTGGTCGCCGGCCACCATCACCCCCCGTGGCCAGGAGCTGGTGATCACGCCGCCGGCGGGCCAGGCGATCCGCTACCTGCGCATGGATCGCGGCACCCTCCAGCCGACCGAGATCGACGGCATAGCCGCCGGCAAGCCGGTGGCGCGGGATGGCTGGCGGGCCTCCAATCTCGGCCCCGCCTACCGCCTCCATCCGGCCGAGAGCGCCTGGAGCGCCACCGTCCAGATCGACGAGGCGGCTCCCGGCAGCTATCTCTGCATCGCCCTCGATGGCGAGCATGGCATCGATGGCGCTGTGGTGGCGGCACGGCTCAATGGCGTCCCGCTCGGCTGCCCCGACCGTGCGCCGTCGTTCAACAGCAATGTCTGGGAGCACGATGGCCAGCTGCGCCGCGCCAAGAGCGACTACACCTTCTACCTGCCGGTGACCCCCGGCATGGTCGGCGCCCAGGTCGCGATCGTGGCGCTGACGCTGCAGGGCGGCGTCAACGCCTATCACCCCTCGGTATGGATCACCAGCGCCAACCCCCTGGTCGGCCGGATGCTCGAGCTGCGCTAGGAGATGGCCCCGCCGCCGCGGCTCAGGGGGTGGTGAAGCGGCCGCTGCCGATGGCGATGCGCATCAGCTTGGGCACAGCGGCGCGATCGATGGCCACCACCAGCACATGGTCGCCGGTCGGCAGGGCGGGCGGCGGGGCGCCGCTCTGCCAAGCCGTGCCGTCGACCCAGATCGCCGGAGCGCCCTCGGCCTGCAAGTCGAGCTTGCCGGAGTTGGCGGTGCTGAAGCGCGCGACGGCGTAGACCTCGCCTGTGCCGGGCAGGGCGGAGAGCGGCGTGCGCCAGTGGCCCGACAGCGCGCGGCCATCGACCAGGGTGTAGACCGCCGGCCGGGTCTCGAGCGCCGCGCCGGCGACCGCCTGCGCACGATCGGCGTACAGCCGCCAGACCCGTACCACCCGCCCGTCGCTGGCGTCCCACGGCCCGGGCCGGCCGAGCATGGAGAGGAAGGCGTAGAGGTTGGCGCGCTCGGCGACCGGCAGGGCATCGACCAGGCCCACCGGCATCAGCGTGCCCAACGTCTCCCGGCTCACCACGTCGCCCTTGGGGATCACCTGCTCGGCTCCGGGCATGCGGATGTGCCACGAGCGCTCATCCTCCTGGAAGGGGATGCCGACCACCATGCTGCCATCCTTGAGGTGGTAGCCGACCGCATGGTAGCCCTCCTTGATCTTGGCCGCCGGCACGATCACGCTCTCGACCACGTAATCGAGGGGCGCGCTGGCACCGATGGTGGTGAGGTCCGGGCCGAGCTTGCCACCCACCCCGCCGATGGCATGGCATTGGACGCAGGACAAGGCGGCGGAGAAGTACAGCTTCTCGCCCGCGGCGGCATCGCCCGAGGCCTTGGCCAGGGCGACCCACTCGGCGATGTCCTTGGGCGCGGCCCCGGCTGGCACCGGCGGCTTGGCCTTGTCGAGCTCGGCGATGGTGGAATTGAAGCGCATCACCAGGGTCCTGCCGCGGTTGCCGAGCTCGCGCGCGGCGGTCAGGCCGCCGGCGAGGGCCGGCCGCGGCAGCTGCGCCGGCAGGCCATCCTTCACGATGCGGTCGATCAGACCGGCGGCCGGCAGCAGGCCGCGCCACAGGGCAGCGGACTCATTCTCGTCGCTTGCGGCCAGCAGCGGCCAGGCGCGCGCCAGGGCGGCGGCGACATCGATGCGCGCCAGGGCGGCGACCGCCTCGCGCCTGGTCGTGGCATCGCTGCTGCCGTCGAGCAGCAGGCCCAGCTCGCGGATCGCCACTGCGCCGCCCAGGGCCTGGATGCCGGCGATGGCATCGGCACGCAGGGAGGGATCGTTGGCGGCGGTGCGCAGCTGGTCGACCAGCTCGGTACGCTTCCACCTGCCCACCAGGCGCAAGGCGCTCTTGCGCACCTCGCTCGAGGGATTGGCGATCAGGGCCGCGAGGGCGGTGGTGTCGGTGGTCGGCACCACGCCGCGGCCCGCTGCGGCGGCACAGGCATCCAGGGCGGCGCTCAGCGCCGTGGCATCGAGACTGCCAGGCAGGGCGGCGAACAGCCGCGCGACGGCATCGGCATCCCCCCCATTGGCCACCAGCGCAGGCCAGGGCGAGCGCTCGGGATGCGCCTGGCCATGCAGCACGGCGATGATCGCCGTGCCGGCGACGTCGTTCGGCAGACTGAGCAGGCCGGCGACCAGCAGCGGCTCCTTGCCGGCCGGTGACCAGCTTCCGTTGGCGACCGCCTCCGCCCAGCGGCCGCCGAGGGTGGCCATGGTGGTGCTGACGGCGAAGGCGTATTGCGGGTCATCCACCGGCTGGCGGGCCACCGCCGGCAGCGCCGCCTCGGCGGCTGCCAGAGTGGGGATGCGGGCCAGGCCGCGCAGGGCTTCGACGCGCACCCTGGGCGAGTCGTCCTTGGCCAGTTCGCTGAGCTTGGCGAGGTAGCTGTCCGGGTGCACTGACTGGCCCATCCACTGCGCTGCGATCATGCGCTGCTGCACCTGGTCGGCGCGCAGCAGGCCGAGCGCGAGCTCGCGCCGTCCGGCGGAGCAGAGCACGGTGGCGGCGGCATAGGCGGACTCCTTGGTCGCCACCTGGGCGGCCCACGCCTGCACCTGGGCGACGACCTCGCTCTGGGCCTCGGCGCGTGCCGCCAGCACCCGACGGGCCCCTTCGAACTCCCAGGCATTCGGCGACAGCAGCGCACTGAGGAGGTCCGGCACCGAGCGCTCGGTGAGCGGATGCCAGGCGACCGCCGGCAGGCCATGCACGCCGAGGCGCCAGATGCGGCCATGCAGCTTGTCGCGCCTGGGGTCGCGGAAATCCACCTCGCCATGGTTGATGATCTCGTTGGTCCAGTCGGCGATGTACAGCCCGCCATCCGGACCGAAGGCGAGCGAGATCGGGCGGAAGAAGGCATTGTCGCTGCGCATCACATCCGGCTGGTCGCTGGTGGCATAGCCGCTACGCGGCGTCTCCCCGGTGGCGCGGTCGGTGATGGCGAAGCGCACGATGCGGTGCGCGCGGAAATCGCAGGTGATGGCGTTGCCCTGCCAGGCCGGTGGGAAGGCCGGGCTGGCGACCAGCTCCAGGCTGCAGAACTTCGGGTAGCTGCCGGCGCTCGCGCCGGGCATGAAGGCGCGTGCGCCCTCGCTGGGGGTGAAGACCGATCCCGGGAAGGCCCAGCTCAGGCCGGTGCCACCGGCGCCATCGGTGAGGAACATCTGGCCGAGGGCATCGAAGCGCAGTCCCCAGGAGTTCCACAGGCCCTTGACCACCACCTCGAGCCGCTCGGTGCGCGGATCATAGGCGTAGACGCCGCCGGCGTTCAGCCGCACCACTCCCCAGGGGGTCTCGATGTGGCTGTGCGCATAGATGCCCTGCTGCACATAGAGCCGACCGTCCGGGCCCCAGCGCAGGGTATGGATGATGTGGTGGGTATCCTCGGTGCCGAAGCCGCTGAGGACGATACGGCGCTGGTCGGCCTTGCCGTCGCCATGGGTATCGGTCAGCAGCAGCAGCTCGGTCGACGCGCCGACATAGGCCTGGGCCTTGCCGTCGAGTCGGTCCACCGGCGCTATCCCGGTGGGAATGAGCAGGTCGTCAGCGAACAGCGTCGATGTGGTCGCATGGCCGCCATGGTCGGCATCCTCGAGCACGAACACGCGGTCGGAGGCGATCGCGCCGGGTTCGATCTGCGGGTAGAGCGGGGTGGAGGTCACCCACATCCGTCCGCGCGCATCCCAGGCCATGCCGACCGGCTTGGAGAGCAGCGGATTCTCCGCCCACAGGGTGACCTCGAGATCGGCATCGGTCTTGAAGTTCGGGGGCGCGACCGGGTTGGCCGACGGCGAGGGCGCCTGCTTGGCGGGCAGCTCGGGCGGCTTGGTGCCGCTCAGCAAGGCGGCGATCACGCCGTCAGCCTGCGCCACCAGGGTGTCGAACTGCCCCATCTCGACCGCATTGCGTCCCTGCTCATTCTTGCGGAAGCCGAACAGGTAGGTCTGGTTCGCCGGGCGCCAACGATGGAAGAACAGGTCGTTCTTGCGCCTGAGCGCCGCGCGCAGCGCGGTGACGTCGGCGGCGCTCAGCGCGCGCGCTCCCGGGCTCTGCCAGCCGAGGGCGGCGCTGACGGCGTCGGCCCACACCTCGAGGCCGTCCTGCGAGGGATGGATGCCGTTGTCGGTGATGCGCTTGCCGGCCAAGAGCGCGGGGGTGTCGATGAAGACCGCCTTGCGCTCGTCGGCGAGGGTGCGGATCGCGGTTATGTAGTCCGCCAGGAGCGCGCGCAGCGGTGCTGGATCGGGCAGTGCGGGGCGATCGGCGCGCAGATCCTCCGGGGCGATCGGCGCGACCAGGATGATGCGCACCGGCGCGGCGGTGCTGGTGGCGGCTATGATGTCGAGCAGGTTGGCGAGATCGCGGCGGAAGCGCGTGGCGGTGAAATCCTCGCCATAGCGGGCCGCATCCAGGGCGAGGCCCGGATCGTGGCTGCGCGTGCCGAGCTCTTCCAGGGCGGCGGCCATGCCATAGCCGATGATCGCCACCGTCGGTTTGGCCTGGACGATCTGCTCGCGCAGGCGCACCAGCCCGGCGGCGGGCGGGTCGAAGCTGGCGCGCGAGACGCCATCGGGGCGGTCGGCGCTGAAGGAGAGGTTGCGCACGGTGATCGCCAGCGGGGCGATATGCTGGTGCAGCCGCAGCTCCAGCGCCGCCGAGATGCCTTCGCGCTCGAACAGCGTATCGCCGATCAGCACCACCCGGTCGCCGGCCTCGATCGGGACGGCCGCCGCCTGGGCCGCTTCGCCGGCGAACAGGGCCAGTGCGAGAGCCGCCAGCAGCGGGAGGCGCCTCGGGGCGGGGAGCTGGGTGGCGAGGGAGGTGTGCTTGGGCATGGGCATCTGCTTTCGCTCGAGTCTCGGGTAATACCGACGGCAGGGGGCGGCGCTGAACCGGCCTGAGGCGCCTGCCTGCCGGTGTACGATTCCCGCCCTGCGGTTATATGATTGATGTCGATCATATAGAGGGCGAGCCATCGGTAAAGCCGGTGTCCCGACCAGGCCAGCTCGAGTCGGCCGATAGGGCCATGCAGATGCAGGACGTGCATCCATTATCGCGATCCCAGGGGGCGCTGACCAGCAGGCGCCCTGGCCTGCGGCAGGGGCGGGTCGGGCCACAGAATGGCCGAGCGCTTGGGGTTTTGAACCGGGGCCGGGCGCGGTGCGCCGGCAACCCGGGTGCCTCAGGCCTGCTGCCCGAGGGAGAGGGCGAGGACGGTAAGGTCATCGTCGATGACGCCGGCGGCGAAGCGCTTGGTGTCGCTGACCACCTCGCCGACCAGCTGGTCGTAGGGCGACTCCAGGTTGGCGACCAGGCTGCCCATCACCCGGTTCAATCCGTATTCGGTCTGCTGGTCGTTCTTCGCCTCGGTCAGCCCATCGGTGTAGAGGAACAGCGTATCGCCGCCGGCCAGGGTGGTGGTCGCTGGCCGCAGCTGCGCGGAGAAATCGCTCGCGTCACGCAGTCCCAATGCCGGGCCGCGATTGCCGATGCGCTCCAGGATGCAGGAGCGCGTACGGCTCACCAGCAGGCCCGGATGGTGGCCGGCGCAGACGCAGGTGAGCCGGTTGCTGCGGCTGTCGAGGATCGCGGCGAAAAGGGTGACGAAATGGCCCCGCGGCAGTTCGCGATGCAGGCCGTCATTGAGGCGCGAGACGATTGCCACCAGGTCCCGCTGATCGCGCAGGATGGTGCGCAGCGCCCGCACCGCCGCGACCGCGACCCGGGCGCCCTCGACGCCATGGCCGGAGACGTCCCCGAGGGCGATGAACCAGCGGTCGTGGTCGAGTCGGGTGCAATCGTAGAAGTCCCCGCCCACCCCCGACATCGGCTCGAAATGCAGCGCCATGCCATATCCGGGGATGGTCGGCAGGGGCGAGAGGACGCTGTCGAGGGAGGTCTTGATGCGCACCTGCTCGCGATCCAGCCCTGAGGCGGTGGCGGTGCGATCGCGGCTGCCGGTCGAGCGCGGCCCGGTGATGCGGGTGGTGATGCGCGTCGGGGGGTCGAGCGGCAGCGGGGTCACCAGGCGCTGCGATGCCAGCGCCGCCTCCAGGCGCAGCCGGTCCATCAGCTGCCCGCGCCGGGCATGCGGGCAGGCGGCGAGCACCGCCGCCATCTGCTGCAGCACCGCATCGGTCATCCCCGACGGGGCGGTCACCGTGGTCAGGGCGCCGGAGAACGGGTTCTGCCAGCGGCCGTCGTGCGCGAACACCCGCAGCCGGCGCTCTGAGGCGAGGTGCTCCCCGAGGTAGAGGCGCCAGCGGAAGAGCTCGAGTTCTTCGCTGGCGTGCAGGGAGTCGCGCACCCAGGGGCGGCGTTTCATCAGGTAGGCGCGGGCGGCCTGGCGGCTGCCGGATGAGACCGGTATGCGCGCGCCGGTATAGGGATCGATCCAGTGCTTCCCATCGACGGTGAAGATGGCGAAGCTGGGATGGCGCTGCAGCACCTGGGCGACGATGAGTTCGAGATCGCTGTCGTCAGTCGCGATGGTGGGCAGGACGGTGGGCGTGCAGAGCGGAAGGTCGCGGTCGACCTGGGTCAGCATGGGCATGGTCGCCTCACAGGCATGGGAGCATTCAGCCCGCAGATGGAGTGTGGGGCCTGGTCGCGGCTGGCTAGAGCTTATCTAGTCAACAGCGGCATCGCCGTGAAGAGCCAGTGAATGAATGGAGAATCAGCAGGCGGAAGCATCACTGATTCTGGTGGAGTATCCGGTACCCGGGCGCAGGTCTCAGCGCTTGGCGCCCGCGAGCGGTACGATCCGGCAGCCAGGCGCATCCGCGGTCAGCGGCAGCAGGACCATGGCGCCAGGCAGGCGGGCGACCAGCTGGATCGCCTCGGCATTGCTGCGGGCGGTGGTCGGCATGGCTCCGGCACCCGCATAGACCAGGCGCTTCCATCCGCGCAGCAGGCGGTCGGTATCGCGCCCGAGCAGCTCATCGATGGCATGGTCGGCACTGGCTTCAAGCGAGACGATGACGATCGTCGGGGTGCCGTCGGCCCAGGTGGTCACTCGTCCGAGCAGGATATTGATGATGCGCTCGCGATCGATGCCCGCTGCCTGGATGCCAGGATTGACCACCACCACCTGGGCCGCCAGGCGGGTGGTGCAGGCGCAGCACAGCACCAGCAGGAGCGCGAGCCGCATCAGAAATCCACCGTCGTCTTGAGCGCGAGCACCTGCCAATGCTTGCTCAGCCCCTGCGGATTGTCGCTCGCCAGCAGGCCTTCGGTGCCCTCCTCCTCGCGGAACTCGGCCTTGAGCGACCAGTTCGCCAGCGGCAGGACGTCGACCGCGCCGACCCAGGCATAGGAGTGCAGGCCGGAGGGCTGGTGGATGTCCGCCCAGCTCTGCTCGAAGGCGGCATACCATTCGAGCCAGCGCCGCATATGCCAGGTGGCGCTGATATAGGCGCGCTCCCCGCTGTCGAGCAGGGGCTGGGTCAGATCGATTGGCTGGACGGTGGTCTGGCCCCGGCCGCGCAGCCGCTCGTATTCGGCGGCGAAGGTCATGGCGTGGATGTCGTACTGGAGCGAGAGGATCGCCTCGTAGTAGTTGGTCACCGAGGTGTCGGTGCTCAGCCCGGTGGTCGACGATGAAGCCTGGACATCGAATTCATGCAGATCGCCGAGCGACAGGCGGGCCGCGAGCCCGGAGAGGGGTGGATTCCACTGCACCATCCCTCCCGCCGCCCAACTGGTCGAGATGGCGTTGACCTGGTCGCCCAGGCCTTCGCTGGCGGCGTAGTTGGTGGCGAAGGCGCCATCGGTGCGCAGCGGCTTTCTGCCGGCATAGAGCGCGTAATCGCCGCTGCCGAGGGTGCCCATCTCCACGTGGCCGTATATCTTGGCGCCGTCGATGGAGATGTAGAGATCGCGATCGACCAGGGAATAGAACTGCACCGGCATGAAGACCGAGGCGCGCGCGACATCGACATCGATATTCTCGTTGTAGAGCCCGAGCGGGATCTTGACCCGTCCGACCTGCACGCCGATCTCATCGGTGAGGCGGTAGTCGGCGTACGCCCAGTCGAGCATCACCCGGCCGTTGTCGTAGTCGACCAGGTCGCGGGCATAGAGCTGGGCGCCGATGCGCAGGCGGTCCAGCGGACGTGCGACCACGTTGGTGGCGACTTCCCAGAACTGGGTGGTGCCGCCCCGCGTGGGTCCGAGCCAGTTGTCGCCCCAGGTGTCGAGGTACCCGAAGCTGGCGAAGCCATGCGCCTCGAGCTGGAGATCGGAGCCCGGATACCAGGCCTCATCCCCCGGGGCGGCGGCGATCAGGACGAGGAGGGTGAGCGGGGCCGGGAGCCATCGCGCCAGCCGGCCGATCGCCCGGTTGGCCGCCGGCACCGGCTGCCGAGGCGGGCGGAGGCGCGCCGTCCTGCCCAGTCCGGGGCTGCCCGGGCGGGGCAGAGGGGGGCGGACCTTGTTGTAGCTGGGATCATCGGCGCCGACCATGGGATCATACCATGCCGCAACCGCTTCCCGAGTGGAAATCCTTTCAGCCGGTCCGCAAAGGGGGTGTGCATCCCTGCCGGATGTCGACGCTTGACCGGCATGTCCGTCAACAGCCATAGCGCGGGCACGTATCATGTCGACCGGGAATGACCTGGGATGCGCAGGTCCAGGTCCTCGGGCTGCCGCCTTGCGAACGCCGCCTGGATGATGCCATGCCCCGCACGCCCCGCATGCTTGCCCTCGGCCTGATCGCGGCTTCCACCCTCTTCCCGGTGGCTGGGCTGCACGCGGCGCAGGCTGGCGATGAGCACTCCGTGCGCGAGGCCTTCGATGGGCGGGTGCGACCGCTGCTCGAGACCTTCTGCTACCAGTGCCATGGCAATGCCAAGCAGAAGGGCGATCTCAATCTCGCCTCCTATGGCACCGCCACCGCAGCGCTTACGACGCGCAAGCTATGGAAATCGATCAGCGGCAAGCTGGCCGAGAAGGACATGCCGCCGGAGGAGGAGTCCAAGCAGCCGAGCGACGCCGATCGCAGGGTCATCATCGACTGGGTGGCGTCGCTCAAGGCCATCGACCGCCCCGATCCGGGCCGGACCACCCTGCATCGCCTCAACCGCAGCGAGTACGGCTATACCATCCGCGATCTGCTTGGCATCGATTTCCAGGCGGGCGCAGATTTCCCCAAGGATGATGTCAGCGACGGCTTCGACAACATCGCCGATACGCTGTCGCTCTCGCCCTTCCTGATGGAGAAGTACCTGATCAGCGCCGATGCCATCCTCGATCGCGCGCTGCTCGGCGATACCGTGGTGCTGCGCGCCGGCGCAGGCGAGCTGGAGGCGGTGGTGGACGGCCGCACCGAGCCGGGTGTCGCGGGTGCGCGCCAGCGCCTCTTCACCGGGCCAGGCGAGCTCACCCGCACGCTGACCTGCCCCACCGCTGGCTCCTACACCCTGGCGGTGCGCGCTGGCGCCGACCAGCTGGGCGACGCGCCGGTGCGGGTGGCGATCTCGATCGATGGGCGGGCGCTCATCGACAGCGCGGTTGCCGCGCCCACCACCCAGCCCGGGGTCATCACCTGCACCGAACCGCTCTCCGCCGGCGCCCATCGCCTGGCGGTCCTGGTGCGCCTGCCCGCATACGCGAACGGCACGCAGCTGGCAGGTCTGCAGAGCACGCCGATCGCGCAGCATGCGCATCGCCGAACGGTGGTGATCGAGAGCGTCGAGGTGCTCGCACCGACTGCGCCGACCGCCTCGGAGCAGACCAGGGGCATCCTGGTGGCGATGCCGGGAGCGGGCCTGGGCAAGCGCGAGGCGGCCCGCCAGATCGCCGAACGCTTCGCCTCGCGGGCCTACCGCAGGCCGGCGAACGCCGAGCAGGTCGCGCTTCTGCTGCAGGTCTTCGACCTAGCCGACCAGCAGGGCCGCAGCTTCACGCGTGCGGTCAAGGAGATGCTCAAGGCGGCATTGGTCTCGCCGGAATTCCTCTTCCGCATCGAGCAGGAGCGTCCGGGCGACCAGGATGGCAATTACCTGATCGACGACTTCGATCTCGCCAGCAGGATGTCCTACTTCCTCTGGTCCTCGGCGCCCGACCAGCAGCTGATCGACCTCGCCGCTGCGGGCACGCTGCATGATCCGGCGGTCGAGCGGGCGCAGATCCGGCGCATGATCGCCGATGACAGGACCCAACGCTTCATCGACAACTTCGCCGGTCAATGGCTGCTCCTGCGCAACCTGATGGGCGATGGGCAGGATGCCGGCAAGAAGGGCAAGGGGCTCAATGGCCTGAGCCCGGAGGTCCGCCAGGCGATGTTCGCCGAGGGCACCGGGCTGTTCGGCCACATCCTGCGCGATGGCTGCTCGATCGCCGACTTCATCGATCCCGACTATACCTTCCTCAATGAGTCCCTGGCCAGGCACTACGGCATCCCCGGGGTCACTGGCGAGCAGATGCGCCTGGTGCACCTGGACGATCGCCGGCGCGGCGGCGTGCTGACCATGGGCGCGCTGCTCGCGGTCAACTCGCATCCCGACCGCACCAGCCCGACCAAGCGCGGCCGCTGGGTGCTGGAGGAGATCATCGGCAAGCCGCCGCCGCCGCCGCCGCCCAATGTCCCGCAGCTGCAGTTCGTGCGTGCCAAGAACCCCAAGGCCACCGATCGGGAGATCCTCGAGATCCATCGCGCCAAGCCGGCATGCGCATCCTGCCATCGGGTGATGGATCCGATCGGATTCGGGCTGGAGAACTTCGACAACCAGGGCCGCTGGCGCGACACGATCAAGGACGTTGCGATCGACGTCAGCGGCGAGCTGCCCGGCAAGCGCTCCTTCAACGGCCCCGCCGAGCTGAAGCACATCATCGCCGAGCATACCGACGATCTCGCCCGCGTGCTGAGCCAGCGCGTGTTGACCTATGCCCTGGGCCGTGCGCCGCAGTACTTCGATGATGACGCGATCGATGCCATCGTCGCCGCGGCCGCAGCCTCCAGCTACCATCTCGATACCATCATCGCCGAGACCATGCTCAGCTTCCCCTTCCGCCACCGCAAGGCGGCCCATTGAACCTCCAGGGAGATCCGCCGATGAACCGTTCCTGGATGCTGTCGAGGCGCACCCTGCTCAAAGGCGCGGGAGCGGCATTGGCGCTGCCGCTGCTCGAGACCATGGGCTGGGCGGACCAGCCTGCGGCCCTGCCGGCGAACTACCCGACCCGCCTGTCCTTCATCTATGTGCCGCATGGGGTCGACAACGACAACTTCTGGCCCAGGCCCTACCAGACCGATCTGGCGCTGTGCCGCGATGCCCTGCCGGCGATCCTCGATCCGCTCGCGACCGAGATCCATGAGGTGCTGGTGCTGGGCGGGCTCTGCCATTTCAATGCCGAAGGCGACAATCGCGCCCACCATGCCCGCGAGACCGCGACCTGGCTGACCGGATGCCAGTCGGCACCCGACATCGTGCGCAATGCGGTCTCCGCCGACCAGCTCTTCGCCCAGCGCATCGGCGTGTCGACCAAACTGCCCTCGCTCGAACTCGGGCTCCAAGCGGCACGTTCGGCGGGCAACTGCGATCAGGGCTTCAGCTGCGCCTATCATGCGCACATCTCATGGCGATCGCCGACGCAGCCGAATCCGCGCGAGCTGAATCCGCGGGCGGTCTTCGACCGCCTTTTCGCCTCCACCGCCTTGAGCGGCAGCAACGCCTATGGCGAGGCATCGCTCAACCGCAGCATCCTCGATCTGGTGAGCGGCAGCGCGCAGGCGCTGGGCAAGCGCATCAGCCGCGACGATTCCCGCAAACTCGACGAATACCTCGACAGCGTGCGTTCGGTCGAGGCGCGCATCCAGAGCGTCGAGCGCAAGGCGCATGAGCGCTCGGGCTCGGTCCAGGGCATCGACCTCGATACGCCGGCCGGCATCCCCGAGCACTTCGCCGAGCACGCGCGGCTGATGCTCGATCTGCTGGTGCTCGCCTACCAGACCGACAGCACGCGGGTGTCGACCCTGATGTTCAGCCAGGCCTTCGGCCGCAGCTATCCGGAGATCGGCGTGCCGGAGAACCACCATGAGATGTCGCATCACCAGAACGACGCGAAGAAGCTCGAGAAGGTGCGCTTGATCAACATCCACCACATCGAGCAGCTGGGCTATTTCATCAAGCGCCTCAAGGGCGTCCGCGAGGCCGAGGGCACGCTGTTCGACCACGCGCTGGTGCTCTATGGATCGGGCATGGGCGATGGCGACCGGCACGACCACAAGAACCTGCCGACCATCCTCGCGGGCCACGGCGGCGGGCTGCGCACCGGACGCTACGTGCCGGACTGCGCCGGCAACTTCTGCGACCTCTTGATCGCCATGCTCGGTCGCGCCGGCTGCCTGATCGATCACCTCGGGGACGGACGCCGGGCGCTGCCCGATCTGGCGTGATGCGCCCGGCGGCGCCTCCCGCCTCTAGCCGCTGGCGATGTGACGGCATGGCGGCGCCGCGCGGGTGACCGCGCGGCGCATCGCGCATTCCTGCGGCCGGGGTGGCCCGGCGTACGGCGTCGGCGCCTAGCGGCGGTCGCGGCCTTCGTGGTGCTTGCGCCACTCCTCGCGCAGCTCAGGGTGGTTCTTGAAGAAGGCCTCGCGCGCCTCCTCATGGGCATCGAGCCACTCGAAGCGGTCCTTGCGGTGATTGACCAGCCAGTCCTCGCGCGCCTCAGGGTGGTCCTTGAACCATGCCTCACGCGCCTCGCGGTGGTTCTCGAACCATTCGGCACGCGCCTTGGGGTGGTTCTCGAACCACTCCTGGCGGGCTTCGGGGTGATCGGCGAACCAGGCTTCACGGGCCTCGGCATGGTTCTCGAACCACTCGAAGCGCGCCTTGGGGTGGCTGGCGAACCAGGCCTCACGGGCCTCGGGGTGGTTCTCGAGCCACTCCCAGCGCTCCTTGGGATGGTTCTCGAACCATTCCATGCGCGCCTCTGGATGGGTGGCGAACCAGGCTTCGCGCGCCTCGGGGTGGGTGTCGAACCATTCCTGGCGGGCAGGATCACCGACCGGCGGGGGATCGGCATGGACCGCGGTGATGGCAAGGGCCAGGATGGCGAGGGTGCGGATCAGGGCAGTGCGCATGGTGTCTCCAGCGGGGGTGTCTGCTGGATATCGTACACCGAGAACCTTGCGGCATGCTGTAGGTTTGTTCCACACGGTCGGACTCCGGTCGGCCGAGCCGCTGCCAGCGGCGGCGCGGGCTGGATTCCGGCCTGGACATCAGGCCCTAACCTGTTGCTGCAATGAGATATGCATCGAGGTGGGCAGATTCCAGAAACGGCCATCTGCGCCATCGACGATGGCGCAGATGGCGGTATGGATGCCTACTTGCTGTCGTCGAGGAACTTGATGCGCACGTCCTTGAACTGCACTTCCATGGTGTAACCGGCATGCAGCTGCAGGGCCAGGACGCCCTCTTTGAGCGCCTTGGGGCTCTCATCGGTGAGGTCGGTGGTGACATGGCCATTGATGGTGTAGACGATATGGTTGCCGTTGGCGACCAGCACCACGTCGTTCCAGTCGCCGACCTTGATGAAGCCCTTGAGCGCATCGCCGGACTCGGCGAGCTTGTCGTTGTGGCGCTTGTTGTCGGCATCCCAGGTGGTCTTCTCGCCGCGATTGCTCATCGTGCCACGACCGCCGGCGACCCCCGCCTCGTCGTAGATCGAGCCATCATACCCGGCCTTGGCATCGCAGTCGGCCTGGTAGCCGCCGACGCGCCAGGTGGCGGGATCTATCAGCTTGGAGCGGAACTGGACGCCGGAATTGCCATCCGGGGTGGCGAACTTGTACTGGTAGTGGAGCTCGAAATTGGCGACCTTGGCAGCGGTGAAGGTGAGGAAGGTCTGCTTGGAGCCCGCCTTGGTCTCATGGCCGCTGATCACCCCGTCCTTGACCGACCAGAAGCCGTCGAGGCCGCCCCAGCCGGTGAGATCCTTGCCGTTGAAGATGGTGACGAAGCCATCGGCATCAGCCTTGGGCAGCTCAGCCTTGGCCTCATCGGCCGAGAGGGCGCTGACGCACAGACCGACGCCGAGGAAGGAGCTGAACAGAAGGGGCTTGAGCATGATGGTATCCTCAGGAGGAGGGGGGTGGTGACGATCGGGGGTGGGTCGTGCCGGGTGCAGCCGGTCCTGGATTGCGCTGACCTGGTGCGCCGGGATGACGATGGCGCCTGGGCAGGATGGTACCGCTTCGCAGCGGGGACGTTGCCCGTTGAAGCGTGGTGGAGTGGCCTGTTCTCTGGATGGAACGGCCAGGTCAATGGAGTACGGCCATCCCGGCCGTGCAGCGTGTCCACTAGCACGAAGTTGCCGTCTGACCTGGAAGATAGCGCAGGTGGCCGGGCCCGCGGGATGACCTGGGGCCCAGGCGGGCCTGCTGGGCCGGTGATGGCTGGTGAAGGCCTGTTTGCGGGGCAGGCGGTCGCGCTACCCTCCAAGCGCCATGCCCAGCAAGGGTCTCTTCGCCGTGTGCCTGCTGCTGCTCGTCAGCTGCGGCAGCGACGTGGGAATAGCCACCACCCGGACGACGCAAGCGGGCTCCGATCAGCAGGCCGAGGGACCCCTCGCTCCCGAGGAGCTCAGCCCGACGCTGATCGCCTTCAGCAATCGGCTCGAGGCGCGCATCGACCGCGCGGCCGGCGACATCGAGCTGCAGGGGGCCGGCAACGACATCCGCCGGGCGACCCTGCAATGGCGCATCCGCACCTCCGAATTCGTCGGCGAATCGCTGGGTCGGCCCAACGCCGTGGTCTCGATGGTCGAGCTGTGGTACCTGTGCGTGTCGATGGAGACCTTCTATGGCAAGGGGCCGGGTGCGGCCTTCTTCGGCACCCATCAGGTGATCGCCCTGGACACCATCCGCCAGCTGCGCGGCGAAGCCGAAGGCATCGTCAAGAGGGTGCTGCCGCTGGCGCGCTTCACCAAGCTGAAGGATGAGATCACCAGCGCAGTCGGGCGGGGCGAGCTGTTCGCCGCCTCGCAGATCGAGCAGGGCAACATCCTCTCCGACCTCTTGAGCGTCAGCCATCTCCAGACCATCCTCTCCATCCCGCTGGCGCCGTTCGACGCGCTCAACGGGGTGAGCAAGGGCAGCGATGCCCTGCACGAACTCGCCAGCGTCGGTGCGCGGGCGGTCGAGCTGGCGGCGCGCTATCCCCGGCTGCTGACCTGGTACATCCAGCTGATGTCGGTGGAGATCCAGGATCAGGATGCTGCGAAGTCCGCGCTCGCCGATCTGCATCAGCTGAGCATCAGCGCCAAGGACCTCGGGCAGACCGCCAAGGACCTGCCGGTGCGCATGCGCATCGAGGCGAATGCGCTGCTCGATCAGAGCCGCGAGGCGCAGAAGACCACCCAGACCACCTTGGACCGCGCCCAGGCGACCGCCGATGCCCTCGACCGGGCCGCGCATGCGCTCGACAACCTGGTCCATAGCGTCGACGGCTTCGTGGCGTCGTTCCGCCAGCCTCCCGGCTCTCCGTACGTGTCCGGCCAAGCCATTTTGCCCTGAGCCCATGACCTGAGCATACTCCGCCCCAGGAGGGCCGAGTTATGGCGATCATTCCCCACTGGACGCGAGACGACGGCGAGCGCTGGGTCGCCGC
>Ga0302157_10000093_pt1 | contig 107153 bp, 98 predicted proteins | sample I_Bog_N3_3_FD_193502 | JGI IMG/M metagenome (GOLD analysis project Ga0302157, IMG submission 193502) | Peat permafrost microbial communities from Stordalen Mire near Abisko, Sweden - I_Bog_N3_3 | ecosystem: Environmental > Terrestrial > Soil > Wetlands > Peat | place: Sweden: Abisko, Stordalen... | reverse complement strand
CTACGGCTACATGAACGAGTTCCCCATCGCCAAGGCCTTCGTGGACGCCCGGGTCACCACCCTCTACGGCGGCACCACGGAGATCATGAAGGAGATCATCGGACGCTCGCTCGACCTCGGTTGACGGGGACCGGGCGACCAGCCGCTCCACCGTGCCGGCCGGAAGGCCCCGGCCCCGGCCCCGGCCCCGGTATCCGACGCCCTGATCGCCGCCGTCGCCGTCCCGAACGACCTCCCGCTGCCCACCGGCAGGCCGGAGGACCACGGGAAGATCGACAGACTCGACCTCCGGACCGTGCCGCGCCGGGGGTTCGGCGGCTGACCGTCGCACTCCCTCCCGCCCCTGGTCAGGACGACGGACGGCCGGGTGCAACCCGACCGGAACGACGCTCTCTATAATTGTGAAGCCCCTTCCGCCGTGCCGCGACCGCCGCCCGGTGGACCGGACCCGGGCGGGGCACCCGACCGGTGAGGTGCGACGATGACCGAGGAGAATCCGGGAACACCCCAATGGCAGGAGCGTGCCGTCGAACGGTCCCTGGGGTCGGCCCGCCAACGGGCCATCACCCGGGGTGGGATCTTCATCGCCGCCGCCGTCGACCTGTTGCGCACCACGGGCAAGGCCGACTTCACCGTCCAAGAGGTGGTCGACCGCTCCGGGCTGTCGCTCCGGGCCTTCTATCAGCACTTCGCCACCAAGGACGACCTGCTGCTGGCCCTGGTGGAGGAGACGGTCCGCCTGCACGTGACCGCCGTCCGCCAGCGCGTCGACGCCGAGCCCACGTCACGGGCCAAGCTCGTGGCCGCCCTCACCACCCTGTTCGGCAGCCCGGAGACCGACGATCCCGCCTCACGGGGCATGGTGCTCTTCCAGTCGCACCTGGTCGCCACCCGGACCGACGACTACGCCGCCACCATCGCCCCCTACGTCGACACGGTGGCCGAGATCCTCGGGTCGGGCGTGGCCGACGGCACCTTCCGGACCGACCTCCCGGTGCCCGTGCTGGCCGCCCTGGTCACCCACACCCTGTTCTCCCTGGTGGACATGCGGATCCTGGGCGTGGGCCAGCCCGGGGCCGAGGTGACGGCCGACGACATCGTCAACTGGTGCCTGGCCGGTGTACTGACCCGGCCGTCCCCGACCGCGCCCTGAGCCGGTCGGCCCGGGGACCGGGCCACGACCGACCGGTCAGCCGGCGACCTCGATGACGGTGGCCGATCCCATGCCGCCACCGGCGCACATGGCGGCCACGGCGATACCGCCGCCCCGGCGCCGGAGCTCGTAGATCAGGGTGACCAGCATGCGGGCCCCGGTGGCCGAGATGGGATGGCCCAGGCTGCAGCCGCTGCCCGAGACGTTCACGATCTCCTCGTCCAGGCCCAGGGCGGCCACGGTGGCCACGGGGACCGAGGCGAAGGCCTCGTTGATCTCCCACAGGTGGACGTCGCCGAGCGACAGCCCGGCCTTGGCCAGGGCCTTCGGGATGACCTCGATGGGGGCCATGCCCGTCCGGGCCGGGTCCACGCCCACCGACGCCCACGAGCGCACGGTGGCCAGCGGGCTGATCCCCCGCTGGGCGGCCAGGTCGGCCGAGGCCAGGGTCAGGGCCGCGGCCCCGTCGTTCAGACCGGCCGAGTTGCCCGCGGTGATCGAGAATCCCTCGATCTCGGGGTGCAGCGGCGGCAGCGAGGCCATCTTCTCCAGGGTGCTGGTGCGACGGGGGTGCTCGTCGACCTCCCACACCACCGTCTCCCCGGCCTTAGTCACCTTCATGGGCACGATCTCGTCCACGAAGCGTCCCTCGTCGATGGCGGCCACGGCCCGCATGTGGGAGCGGTAGCCCCAGGCGTCGAGCTGCTCGCGGGTGAGCCCGGCCTCGACGGCGGTGTTCCACCCCACGGTGATCGACATGTCCAGGGCCGGCGCCTCGGGCGAATCCGGGTGGCTCGGGGAGATCCAGCCCTCGGTGGCCTCGGCCGCCCCGGGCTCCTGCCACCGGGAGGACGGGGAGGTCGACTGGGAGTTGGTGCCGCCGGCGATGACGGCGTCGTCCATGCCCGCGGCGATCGAGCCGGCGGCCACCTGCACGGCCGACAGCCCGCCGGCGCAGTGGCGGTTGACGGCCAGCCCCGGGATCGAGTTGAGGCCGGCCTTGGCCGCCACGAAGCGGGCGATCACCCCACCTCCGTAGAGGTTCTCGGCCAGAACCAGATCGTCGATGTCGGCCGCCTCGAGGCCGGAGCGCCGCAGGGCCTCGACGGTGACCGTCTCGGCCAGGTCGTAGGCCGAGGTCTCGGTGAGCGTGCCGCGGAAGGCGGTGCCGACAGCGGTGCGGCAGCCGGAGAGGATCACGGGATCGGACATGGGGACTCCATTCGTCGAGAGCGTGCGGGCGCGTCTGGGCGCGGGAGAGATCGTACCGGAGCGGTGGCCGGTGGCGGGAACCGGTCCGGGCGGGCCTAGCGGTTCCGGGGCAGCCCGAGCCCCCGCTGGGCGATCATGTTGCGGTGGACCTCGCTGGTCCCGGCGTAGATGGTCGTGCCCAGTGAGAACCGCAGCAGGTGCTCGATCACCCCGTGGGAGGGGGCGGAGGGGTCGAAGTAGCTCCGGAGGGCGTCGGGCCCGACCACCTCGGCCACGGCCTGGGCCCGGGCGCTCAGGGCCTCGGAGCTGAACAGCTTGGACATCGGGCCCTCGGCCACGAGCGTCTGCCCCGAGCCGGCCATCCACGCCGCCCGGCGCTGGAGCAGGCGGGACACCTCGAGGTCGATCACCGTACGGCCGAGCTCCTCGCGTACCGACCGGTCCTCCAGGTACGGCACCCCGTCGTCGTCGGTGGTGTCCCGGGCCCACGCCTCGGTGGCCCGCAGCAGACGGTCGATGGCCGCGGCGAAGCTGGCGGCGTGCTCGTTGCCCAACGCCACCGTCATGGTGTGCCAGCCCCCGTCCACCTCGCCGATGCGCCAGGCGTCGGAGACCCGGACGTCGTTGTAGTAGACGATGTTGGTCCGTTCACCCGAGAGCGTGTACACCGCCTGGACCTCCACCCCCGGCTGGTCCAGGGGCACGAGGAACATGGTCAGTCCCTTGTGCTTGGCCACCTCGGTGTTGGTCCGGGCCAGTAGGAAGACGTAGTCGCCGATCTGGGCGTTGGTGGTGAACATCTTCTGCCCGTTGACCACCCAGTCGTCGCCGTCGGGCACGGCCCGGGTGGTGGCCGCAGCCACGTCGGAGCCGGCCTCGGGCTCGCTGAAACCCAGCACGATGACGATCTCACCGGCCAGGGCCTTCGGGATGATCTCGGCCTTCTGGGCCTCGGTCCCCACGGCCAGGATGACGGCCGACACCATGGTGGTGGTACCGATCCCGTAGAGGGGGGCGTCGGCCAGGCGGAGCTCCTCCCCCACCGCCACCATCTCCTCGGGGTCGAGCCCCTGGCCCCCGAACTCCACGGGCCAGCTGGGGGCGATCCAGCCCCCGTCGACCAGGGCCCGGGTGAACTCCGCGTCGTGGGAGACCCCGGTGCGGTAGACCTTCTCCTCCAGCTCGAGGCTCATGTGCTCGCCGAGGAACTCCCGGAGCTCGGCCCGGCGGGCCTCGGCCGACGGCTGCAGCCGGAAGTCCATCATCGTGCCCCCACCGGTCCGTAGCGCTTGTCAGCCACCCGGCGGCACGCCGCCGCCGGGCTCATCAGGACGTTGGCCCACCCCCGGGCCCGCCGGTAGTAGAGCTGGATGTCGTACTCGAGCATGAACCCGTAGCCCCCGTGGACGTGCAGCGACACGTCGGTGGTGTCACGGGCCGTCTGAGCGGCGAAGGCGAAGGCCATGGCGGCCAGCTGGGCGCTTCGCCCGGGGTCCTCGTCCACTGCCCAGGCCGCCTCCCGGGCCAGCAGGGTGGCCCCGGCCGACGCCGTGGCCCCGTCGGCCAGGCGGTGGCCCACGGCCTGGAAGGCCCCGATCTTCTGGCCGAAGGCCTCCCGCTCGGAGGCGTAGGCCACGCCGATCTGCACGGCCCGCTCGGCCATGCCGGCGAGCGCTCCGGCCGTCAGCAGCAGCCAGTCGTCGAGCGCCGAGTCGAGCAGCTCCCCGGCCCCGTCGGGGGCCAGCACCGGTGCGGCGTCCAGCAGGTCGTGGCCGGCCGGCACGTCGGCCAACGGCTGGGAGCCCACGTTCTCGGGGACGGTGCGGTCGTCGCCGGTCGGCACCACGACCAGGGCGTCGCCGTGTCGGACGATGACGTCGGTGGCCACCGCGCCGGCCGGCACCAGCGGCACCACCCCGTCCCGGACCGTCCGGGGGGAGACCGTCACCAGCCGCTCGCCGGCCAGGGCCCGGGCCAGCAGGTCGCCGGCCACCTCGCCGCCGACGCGGGCCAGGAGCCGGCCGGCCACCTGGGACTCGAACAGCGGCGCCGAGCCGAGGGCCCGCCCGTGCTCCTCGGCCACCAGCTCCAGGTCGAGTGCCGTCGCACCCCAGCCGCCGTGGTCCTCGTCGACGGCCATGGACAGGGCGCCCAGGTCGAGCAGCTGGTGCCACAGGCGTTCGTCGAAACCCAGGGGCTCCGCCGCCCGCACCCGCTCGGGGGACGACTCCTTGCCGTAGAGGGCGCCGAAGGCGTCGGCCAGCTGCTGCTGCTCATCGCTGGGGCGGAGGTCCACGGCCCGCTACTCGCTGGGCAGGAGCTGGGAGAAGTCGATCTGCCCGGTCTGGAGGGCACCGAAGAACCCCCCGTCGGCGTACAGCGACGACCCCACCACGTAGCTGGCCCGCGGGCTGCCGACGAGCACCATGGCCCAGGCCTGCTCCTCGGCCGTGGAGTAGCGGCCCACCGGGCCCATGGCCGCGTCGACCAGTTCCCGGCCCACCGCCTCGTGGAAGAACGGCATCATGGCCGTGGTGGTGGGCCCGGGGTTGGTGCAGTTCAGGCGGATCCCGTGGTCCTTCATGAGGGTGGCCGACCGCCAGGCCGTCCAGGCGTTGATGACCTGCTTGGACGTGGCGTAGGCGTTGCCCTCCCACACCTCGGCGTGGGCCTCCAGCCAGGCCTTGCCGGCGTCGTAGCCCTCGGTGGTGAAGAGCTCGGTGTAGACGGGCAGGCCGCCCTCCCACCCGATGCCGGCGGCCGAGGCCACGTAGGTCACCGAGGAGCCCGCGGGCATCAGCGGCACCACCCGCTCGATCAGGTCACGGCCGCCCACGAAGTTCACCAGCATGGTCTCGAGGTCGGTGAACGGGGGGCCGGGGAGACCGGCGCTGTTGAAGAAGGCGTCGACCGGTCCCTCGATCTTCCCGGCCGCCTCGGCGATGGACGCCGGGTCGAGGAGGTCGACCTCGACGGCCTGGGCCACGGGTCCGGCGATCGCCGCCCGGTCGAGCCCGACGACCTCGGCTCCCAGGTCGGTCAGCACCTGCACGGTGGCCGCGCCCATGCCCGATGCCGCCCCGGTGACCACGGCCCGCTTCCCTGCATACCCGAGTACGTCGTCCATGTCGGTTCCCCTCTTCTCCAGTACAGCCACCCCCCGATGCCCCACCGCCGGCGCCCGGACCGGAGCACCCCGTCAGGTGCCCCACCGGGCCGGTGGGCGGTGGACCCCGGCCCGGGGCGGCTGCTCCCGGACCGGCGACGTCCGACCCGACTGCGGGGCGGACGACGATGTGCGGCACACGTTACGGCAACCCCCACCGGCTGCCAAACCTGCCGGTGGCCGGGACCCCGACGCGTCCCGGCCCGGCCGTCAGTGGGCGGCCCGGCCGCCCGGTGCCGGTGCCTGGTCCGTGGCGAAGGCCCGGATCATGTTCTCCTGGACGAACGAGGCCACCAGGCTCCCCTCCCGGGTGAAGACGTGGGCCCGGCCGTAGCTGCGGCCCGAGCCCGACACCGGGCTCTCCTGGGACAGGAGCAGCCAGTCCGAGGCGTGGACCGGGGCGTGGAAGGTGAGCGTGTGGGTGATCACGCTGGTCGAGATGGACCGGTGGGCCATCGACTGACCGACCCCGGAGTGCGGCCGCATGGCCGTCCCGATGAGGAACCCGTCGGTGGCGAAGGCCAGCAGGGCCTGGTTGACCGTGGGGTCCTCCGGACCGCCGACGAACCGGGTCCACACGTCGAGCACCGGGGGACCCACGGCCTCGGGATCGGTGATGTCCACGCCGCCCACCGTCCGGACCTCCCAGAAACCGCCGGCGTGCGGCGACGGTGCCGACTCGTCGGCCGACACGACGTCCGGGGCCTCGGCCTGGTGACGGATCAGATCCGGGTCGGGGCTGTGGAGCAGGACCAGCGACCGGGTGCACAGCCGGTCCCCCTGACGGACCGTGACCGTGGCGCTGGCGAAGGACCGGCCCTGCTGCATGGTCTCGACGTCGAACTCGAGGGGAGCCTCGGTCGACGCCCCGCGGGCGAAGACGGTGTGGACCGACTTGACCTCCTTGGCCCGGTCGGCGGTGGCGGCGGCCATGATGGTCTGGGCCAGCAGCTGGCCGCCGAAGACCACCGCGCCCCCGCCGAAGGCCATGCTGTCGGCCTGGTAGGTGGTCCCGCCGGTGGGCTCGAGGTCGAGGACGGCGAGCAGTTCGTCGATGTCGGGCATGGCGGGTCCTCCTGGCGTGGTGCCCCGGGACCGTCGGGGGTTCCGGGGCGCATGGACTGGGACCGGGCGGCGACCGCCGGCCCCCGAGACGGTACCCCGTGGTGCGCCGACGCGAGGTGTGGCTACGCTGGCTGCCGATCCGACCGTCCTCCACCCGACGCCGGCCCGTACCCGGGCCGCCCACCACCCCGGGAGCCCCCCGCATGACCGCTCAGACCCGGACCGACGCTCCGGTGGGGACCGTCCCCGCCGACCCCGCCGACCCTCCGGCGGGCGGGGCCGAGCCGGCCGCGGCCTTCCGGGCCGAGCTGCGGGCGTGGCTGGGGCGTGAGCTCACCCCCGAGGTCGTCGAGCTGGGTCGTCGGGCCCCCGAGGACCGCGACCTCGTCGCCCTCCGGGAGTGGAACGGACGACTGGCCGACGCCGGCTGGGCCGCCCCGGCCTGGCCCGAAGAGCACGGCGGGCGGGGTGCGGACATCGACGAGCAGCTGGCCTACCTCGAGGAGATGAGCGCCTCGTCGGCCCCCGGGCCCATCAACATCATCGGCGTGTCCAACATCGCCCCGGCCATCATGGCCTACGGCACCGACGAGCAGAAGGAGCGGTTCCTCCGTCCCCTGCTCCGGGGGGACGAGATCTGGTCGCAGGGGATGTCGGAGCCCGACGCCGGCAGCGACCTGGCCTCGCTGCGCACCAGCGCGGTGGCCGACGGCGACGAATTCGTGCTCAACGGGCAGAAGACCTGGAACAGCCTGGGCCACCTGGCCGACTGGTGCCAGCTCTACGTGCGGACCGATCCCACCGTGGCCAAGCACAAGGGGATCAGCTGCCTGCTGGTCGACCTCCGCACCCCGGGCATCGAGGTCCGGCCGCTGCGGACCATCACCGGCGAGGAACCCTTCGCCGAGCTCTTCTTCACCGATGCCCGGGTCCCGGCCTCCTCGCTCCTCGGCCCGCTCCACCAGGGGTGGCAGGTGGCCATGACCACGCTCAGCTACGAGCGGGCCGGGGTGGCCCGGCTCCACCTCAGCCTGTCCCGCAAGTTCGACGAGCTCCTGGCCGACCCGGCGGCCGCCGAGGCCCTCACCGACCCCGTCGTGCGCGACCGGGCCGCCGCGGTGTACGCCGACATCGCCTGCATGCGGTGGATGTGCAACCGCTCCCTGGCCCAGATGCGCTCGGGCCAGCCCACCGGCACCGACGGCAGCCTGGCCAAGCTGGCCTGGGGGCGGACCGAGCAGCGCCTGGCCGCGCTGGCCGCCGACGTCGTCGGCCCGGCGGCCGTGGTCGACGGCCACTGGGCCTACAACCTGGTGGCCGCCTGCCAGACGACCATCGCCGGGGGGACCACGGAGATCAACCGAAACATCGTCGCCGAGATGGGCCTCGGCCTCCCCCGCGAACCCAAGCCGGCCTGAACCTCCGGTCGGTCGGACCCCGTCCAGCCGTCACCCCTCGTCGGGCGACGCCACCAGCAGCACCGCCTGCTCGGGGCAGTTGGCCACCACCAGCTCGGCCCGGCGGAGCTGGTCGGGGTCGAGATCGCCGGTCACCACGACCTCACCGAACCCGCTGTCGTCGCAGTCGAACAGCTCGGGGGCCAGGGCGTAGCAGCGGCCGTGCCCGGTACAGGTCTCGGTGTCGATGGTGACCCTCACGCCACCACCTCCCGTCCCGGCGTGCCCGGGTGGCCGGGCAGGACGTGGGCCGGGCTGCCCTTGGCCCGCCAGGCGTCGTAACGGTCGAGGAAGTCCTGGCCGAACGGGTCCTGGCCCAGCAGGGGCATGGCCGCCCGCCAGATGGTCAGGTCGTCGGGGGCCAGCGCCGCCGCCTCGGCCAGGTGGCGCTCGGCCGTGGCCCCGTCGCCCTGCCGGTGGGCCTCCGCGCCCACCCGGAAGTGCAGACGGGCCAGGACCTCGTCGTCCGTGAGGTCGGCCACCGCCCCGCTGGCCTCCTCGGTACTGAGGGGCGGCCGGCCCGTCCGGACCCAGGTCCGCACGGCCTCGAGGTGGGGTCCGGACTCCTCGCCGGTGAAGTCGGCGAAGGTGTCGGTGCCGAAGGCGTAGCCGTTGGGCCGGGCGATCCGGCCCTGCTCGTCGATCCATACCGTGGTGGGCACGTTGGAGATGGCGTAGAGCTCGGTCATCAGGTGGGTGGGGTCGTAGAGCACGGGGATGGTGAGGCCACCCACCCACGGTCGGACGTCGTCGGCGTCGTGGTCGATGGCCACGGCGATCACCGTGAGGCCGTCCGGAGCCAGTTCGTCGGCCAGCTGCTGCCAGCCCGGCAGGTCGTAGCGGCACCCGCACCAGCTCGAGAAGGTCACGACCAGACGCTTGCGCCCGGACCACTCGTCGAACGAGTGGAGGGTGCCCTCGAGGTCGGGCAGCTCCATGGCCGGGGCCACCAGTCCCGAGAGGGCCTGGCGGCGGGCCTCGGCGGGCAGCGACACGGCGACGATCCCCGCGTCGGCGTCCACCACCACCTGGCGGCCCAGGGCCCGGGCCACGGCGGCGACGTCCAGGTACGGCCCCACGGCGAGGGACGACGGGTCCCGCACCGGGACGCAGATGTCGCCGGCGCACAGCCCCGACGACGTCAGTTCCCAGCCCAGGGCGGCCGGCAGGTCGGCCGGTCGCACCAGGAGCGCGTCGCCCTCCCCGTCCCGTTCGGCCTCGACCGTGACCACCCGTTCACTGATGACCGTGGCCTGTGCCATCGCACCCCTCCCGCCGGTCGGGCCGGCCTCGAACCTGTACGGCCGCCCCGCACCCGGTGGGGACGGTCGCGTCGTGGGACCACCGTACCCAACGCGGGGCGCGGGTTGTACCTCACGCAGCGTGACGACGGGCTACCGTGAGTCGCATGACGGCCCTCCGACATCTCCGACTCCCCCGACGACCCCGACTCGCCCCGGTACTCCTGACGGCGGTGCTGGCCGCCACCCTGGCGGCGTGCAGTTCGTCGTCCTCGTCGTCGTCGACCACGGCCACGACGTCCGCCCCGGCCACCACGTCGACCACGTCGGCGCTGGGGGTGTCCACCCAGTACTACGTGTCGCTCGGGGACTCCTACGCCGCCGGCTACCAGCCGACCTCGGCCACCGCCGGGCACACCACGACCAACGGGTACGCCTACCAGCTACCGCCCCTGCTGGTACCCAAGGGCTACAACCTCGAACTGAAGAACTTCGGGTGCGCCGGAGCCACCACCAAGTCCATCATCGCCACGGTGGGGTGCAAGGCGGCCAACCTCGGGCCCGGGGCGACCCCGTACCCGACCCAGACCCAGGCCGCAGCGGCCGAGAAGTTCATCACCGACCACCCCGGGCAGATCGGGCTCATCACCGTGTCCATCAGTGGGAACGACGTCACGGCCTGCGCCCAGGCGGCCAACCCCATCAGCTGCGTGGGGGCCGCCGTCACCACCATCCAGACCAACCTCGGCGTGCTCCTCACGGGGCTGCGTTCGGCAGCCGGTCCCTCCGTGCCCATCGTGGGGCTCACCTACCCGGACGTGTTGCTCGGGGCCTACGTGAACCCCGGCACGGCGTCGTCGAAGGCCATCGCCTCGGAGTCGGTCACGGCCTTCCAGCTCCTCATCAACCCGGCGCTGAAGAAGCAGTACACCGCGGTGGGCGCCACGTTCGTGGACGTGACCCAGGCCACCGGGGCCTACCTCCCCTTCAGCCAGACCACCACGCTGGTCCCCTACGGCACGATCCCGCAGTCGGTGGCCAACGTGTGCCAGCTGACCTTCTACTGCCAGTGGCAGAACATCCATCCGAGGACCTCGGGCTACACGGCCATCGCCAACCAGATCGCCGCCTCCCTGCCCCAGAAGTAGGGAGCCGGACGCTCCGGGTGCGGGAGCCGTCGCGGGAGCTCGTCCGCTCCCCGGCGCGGTCGGAGAGGACCAACGACCCTTGCCCCCGGCCTGGGCGCTCTCTAGCATCGGTGGCATGGACGAACCGGCCGAGTTGCAGGGCAACGGACACTGGAAGATGGCCGTGTGGGCCCTCCGGGTGGGTGTGCTGGCGATCGCCACGATCGTGGTCGGCATCGTCGTCCAGGTGTTCGGCGGCACGCCGTGGGTCCTGGCCGTCGGCGTGGTCTCCTGGCTCGTCTGCGCCGTGGTCATCGCCACCGGGTTCCTCCTGACCCTGCACGATCTGCCCGAGACGCGACCTGGGTTCTGGTCGATGCGGTGGATGATCATCCATGACGCCCTGGGCCTCAGGGTGCGGACCGGCGTTCCCCGCTAGCGCCCGGGGTCACCGGATCACGGGCACGATCACGACGACCGCCCCACCGTCGGGGACACCGTCGGGGCCACCGTGCTCCCCTCATGGGCCGGCGGGGTCCGGGCGACATGGACCGTCGCACCCGGCTGCGTCCGCGACATGCCGGTTGCCGTCCTGGTCGGCGGGCGGGTGCCGGTGGTACGGCATTGGTGAGGTGCATGACCCGTGGGTCGCCCCACCCGGATCATCGGACGACCTCCCGGTTCAGCGGTCCCCGGTGTCCCCGGTGTCCCCGGTGTCCCCGGTGTCCCCGGTGTCCCCGGTGTCCCCGGTGTCCCCGGTGTCCCCGGGGCCGAACCCGGCCGCCTCGGCGAACACCCGACCCCGCACGGCGTAGCCGCCCCCGCCGTCGGGGGTCGGTGCCGCCGGCGAGAAGAGCACCACCCCACCCGGTCCCACGGCCGCCCGGGCCACCGACACCGCACCGACAAGGTCGTCGGCCACCCGGACGTCGGCCACGGGGCCCCGGTCCGCCGCCTCCGGACCGGTGAGCTCCCCCACCAGGCGTCCGGGGTCGGGCGGGATGACTACCACCGTGGCCGGGTCGCCCCGGGCGGCCAGGGCGTCGACCAGCGGTCCGCTCCCCACCCCGCGGTCGGCCCCACCGACGATCAGCGCCAGGGGACGGCCGGCGAAGGCGGTGACCGAGGCGGCGGCGGCGAAGGGGTTCGAGGCCAGGGCGTCGTCCACGTACTCGACGCCGTCGCGGATCCCGAGCGACCGGCAACGGGACGGGAGCCCCTCGAACCCGTCGACGGCTGCCTGCACCACCGCGGCGGGCGGCAGGCCGCCCCGCAACAGGCGCACCCCGGCCAGCGCCCCGCACAGGTTGGCCAGGTTGTGCCCGCCCGGGAGCCCGAAGCCGGACGTCGGCACCAGTCGATCGCCGTCCACGGTGATCCAGCCGTCCCCGTAGGTGACGCCACCCGACGTCCCGTAGAGGACCCGGTCGGGATGGTCCGCCGTACGCTCCACGGCCAGCGGGCTGCCGGCGTTGACGGCCAGGCGACCCGGGGGGCCGGCGGTCACCAGCCGGAGCTTGTCCCGGTAGTAGGCGTCGACGCCGCCGTGCCAGTCCAGGTGGTCGGGGGCCAGGCTGGTCAGGACCACCACCCGGGGGGACACCGTCACGTCGGCCGCCTGGTAGGAGGAGACCTCGACCACCACGACATCGGCGCCGTCGTCGTCGTACAGATCGGTCACCGGTGCCCCGATGTTGCCCACCAGGGCCACCTCCAGCCCGCCGGCCCGGAGGATCCGGGCGGCCAGCGACGCCGTGGTGCTCTTGCCCTTGGTGCCGGTGACGGCCAGCACCGGTCGATCGGCGACGTCCTCGAGCCACACGGCCATCGGCGTGGTGACGGTGGTCCCGGCCGCGGCGGCGGCCACCAGTTCGGGCCGGTAGCGGCTGACCCCGGGGGCCCGCACCACCACCTCGGCGCCGGCCAGGGCGGTGCCCCCCGGCGCCTCCACGGTGAGCCCGGCCGCCACGTCGCCACCGGGGCCGCCGGGGCCGGCCAGGGCGGCCCGGGCCTCCCCGGGTCGGTCGTCGACCAGGCGGGGCACCACGCCGCGCCCGAGGAGCAGGCGGGTGAAGGCCAGTCCCTCGCGGCCCAGGCCCCAGACCACCACCCGGCGGGAGCACAGTTCGTCGAGCGTCACCGGGCGTCCCGGGACGTCGGCGGGTCCAGCAGGGAGGCCACGGCATGGGCCACCGTCGGGTCGGGGAAGTCGAGGGACCGTTCGGGGGTGAGCAGGGCAGCCACGTCACCCTCGGTCACCAGCGACCGGGCCGGTGCGGCCAGGTCGGCTACCACCGGGTGGTCGGCCCACTGCGGCGAGCCGGCCAGCAGGACCAGGGCCGCCGCCGACTCCCGGCGCTCCCCTACGCACTCGAAGGGCTTGTCCCCGTCGCTCATGAGCGCGGCGAACCCGTCCCGTTGGGCCGGATCGGCGAACATATCGCGGCCGATGATGGCCGTGAGCTCCCCGGGGCCGATGAACGGGGCCAGCATCAGCCCGACGAACCGGCATTTCGGGCAGTCGCCGCACCAGCGGTCGTCCGGACCCGCCGCCCGCCGGAACACCGTGTTGCAGCTGCAGAAGGTGGACCGGTAGCGGCCCAGTCCGGCGAAGGCCCGGGCGATGGCCAGCTCCGAATAGGGCCGGAGCGCCGAGCCGTAGAGGATCGACGGGTCCACCGACCCGGTCACCAGGTCCCGGAGGGACCGCTCGAATCCCACGCTCTTGGAGAACTGGTGGTTGACCGGGACGCCGTCGACCAGCACGGTCTCCTCGCTGGCCGAGCGCTCGACGGCCATGGCCACCGTGTCGTAGCCGTGGAGGAAGGCGCCGGCCACCGCCAGTAGGGAGACGACGGCCGTGATCGGGACGTGGCCGTTCAGGGCCCCCCGCTCGTTCAGGTCGAGCAGGGCCGGGTCGAGGCGCCGCCGCACGGTGAGCAGCTCCAGTCCGGCCTCTTCGGCCAGGGACCGCACCAGCGGATGGGGGTTGACGGCGAACAGCCTCGGGCCGAGGGGCCGGAGGGCCTCGATGAGCACCATCGAGTCCTTCCCCCCGCCGATGGGCACGGCCAGCCGCCGGACGTCCCCGCCGGGACGCGGGTCGGCACCACCCGGTGGACCGGGGTCCGGTGCGGTGGACCGGACCCAGGTCACATCGCGGGGCACCGGCAGCCCGTTGGATACGGCGAATTCCCGCAGTCCCTCGTCGTAGAGGGACCGGTGGACCTCGGCCGCGCCGTCGGTCAGGGGCCCGGACTCGACCACCACGGTGGGCGGGGCGGCCGCCTTGTAGTAACTGACCCCGGCGGCCACCAGCAGCTGGTCCAGGGCCCGGGACAACCCGGCCCGGTCCACCGTCGCCCCCCGGGGGACCGACTCGAAGGTGACGACCTCCTCGAAGTGGTGACGGTCGTCCAGGGCGTAGCGGAGGCGTACGGTCCAGGTCGGCTCGTCGAGGTCCCAGCCCACGACCCGGAAGGTGTCGATCGATCCCGGATCGAACAGGTGAGCCTGGCCCATGGCGCCCGCCAGCGTATCCGCTGAGGTCCCGCCCCCGGCCCCCGTTGCGGGTGGCGGAGGGCGGCGACCCTGTGGTCGACTACCCCGGTGCGGCCGCCGGACGACGGTGCCGCCGGAGCCGATCGACGTGGCGGAGGGGACGAGGGAGACCTATGGGACTGCTGGACGGCCAACGGGCGGTGGTGACCGGTGGGGGCTCGGGCATCGGACGGGCCACGGCCCGGCGACTGGCCGAGGAGGGTGCCACGGTGACGGTCCTCGACATCGACGGGGACCGCGCCGCCGCGGTGGCCGGTGAGATCGGCGGCCGGGCCGAGGTGGCCGACGTATCGGACCCCGACAGCCTGACGCGCGCCGTCGACGCCGCGGCGGAGGCCATGGACGGGATCACCATCCTGTTCAACAACGCCGGCATCGGTGGGCTGTCCCCCCTCCACCAGTGGTCCCCCGAGGAGTGGAACCGGATGATCGCCGTCAACCTCACGGGGGTGTACCTGGGGTTCCGGGCCGCCGTCCCCCATCTCCGCCGGGCCGGCGGCGGCAGCATCGTGTCGACGTCGTCGATCAGCGGCACCCGTCCGGCCGCCGGTGAGGCCCCCTACTCGGCGGCCAAGGCCGGCGTGGCGGCCATCACGGCGTCGGCCGCCCTCGAGTACGGACCCGACGACATCCGGGTGAACGCCGTGGCCCCGGGCATGATCATCACCGCCCTGACCGAGCCCATCCTGCAGTTCCTCCCCCACGAGCGGGAGCGGTTCGACCGGGCCACGCCGCTCGGCCGCATGGGCGAGCCGGGGGACGTGGCCGACGTGGTGGTCTTCCTCTGCTCGCCGTTGGCCCGGTTCATCACCGGACAGAACATCGTGGTCGACGGGGGGCTCACCCTCCACGGCTCGGGGGTCGACGGCCTCTTCGACCAGGTCTTCCCCCGCCCCGCCGACTGAGCCGACCGGCCCGGCGGCCTCACCCCACGATGTCGGACCCCCGGTCCTCCGGGTGACCGTCGAGGGCCCGGGGGTGCCGGGCCGCCTGCTCCTCGGCACTGGCGCCGACCAGCACGAACAGCCCGATCAGCAGCAGCCACACATCCCAGACGAAGCCCACTGCGATCATGGCCACGGCCAGGTAGCGGGCCACCCGACTGGCCAGCACCGTGGCCTCGAGATGGCTCCGGTGGCGGGCCAGCAGGGCCCGGAGGACCCGACCCCCGTCCATGGGAAGCGCCGGCAGGAGGTTGAACAGACCCAGCACCACATTGAGCCAGCCCAGGCGGGCCCACCAGCTGCCCACGAACAGGGTGGGAGGGAGGACCCGGGCCCCGGAGAGGAACCCTACGGCCAGCAGTCCGGCCCCGAGGACCAGGCTGGTGAGCGGCCCGGCGGCGGCGACGGCCAATTCGTCGTCGGGGGCCTCGGGCATGGCCTCCAGGCGGGACAGCCCACCGAGGGGGATGAGGACGATGCCCACCACCCGGGCCCCCCGGCGTCGGGCCACCACGCAGTGGGCCACCTCATGGGCCACCACCGAAGCGAACAGGGCCACGATCCACACCAGCCCGTCCAGCACGAACCTCGACCCGTGGGTCCAGTCGACAGCCACCACGAAGGCCAGCAGCAGAACGAACGTCCAGTGGAGGCGGAGGGGGATCCGGGCCACGCTCCCGATGGGCAGGCTGTGCCCGTGGCCGGCCACCGGGGTATGGGCGCTTCCCCGATCCGCACCACCCTCCGACCCGGTCGCGCCGGGCACCCCGTCCTCGTCGGTCATCGGTCCCAGCGTGACCGGTCACCGGGGGGTACACCAGGGCCGAACGACCCGCGGACGGGCCGGTCCGACCGTGGGTCACCAGCTGTCCGGACCCACCAGCACCGCGGCCCCGTTGACCCGGTCGTGGGCCAGGTCGGCCAGCGCCCGGTCGGCCCGGTCGAACCCGTAGGCCACGGTCGTGGCCCGGACGGGGATGCGGGCCGCGGCGGCCAGGAATTCCTCGCCGTCAGCGCGGGTGTTTGCCGTCACGCTGCACAGCGAGCGCTCCTCGAAGAGGTGACGCTGGTAATTGAGGGCCGGGATGTCCGACAGGTGGATGCCGGCGACGGCCAGGGTCCCACCCCGCTCGAGGGCAGCCAGCGCCGGGAGCACCAGCTCACCCACCGGGGCGAAGAGGATGGCCGCGTCCAGCGGCTCGGGCGGGGCGTCGTCCGCCCCCCCGGCACTGGCCGCCCCCAGCTCGAGTGCCAACCGGCGGGCCTCGGGTGCCCGGGTGAGCACGTGCACGGTCGCCCCCTCGGCCAGGGCGACCTGGGCGGTGAGGTGGGCGGAACCGCCGAAGCCGTAGATGCCGAGCCGGCCCCCGGCCGGGAGGTTCGACCGGCGCAGGGCCCGGTAGCCGATGATCCCGGCACACAACAGCGGTGCGGCCTGCTCGTCGCTGAGGGCCTCGGGCAGGGCGTAGGCGAAGGCCTCGTCGACCACGGCGTACTCGGCGTAGCCGCCGTCGACGTCCCAGCCGGTGAACCGGGGGTCGGTGCACAGGTTCTCCCGGCCGGCCAGGCAGAACGGGCAGGTGCCGCAGGTGCGGGCCAGCCACGGGACACCGACCCGGTCCCCCGGGGCGAACCGTCGGGCGCCGTCCCCGAGGACGTCGACGGTGCCCACCACCTCGTGCCCGGGGACGACATGGTGGTGCTTCGGGGTGAGGTCGCCCTCGGCCAGGTGGAGGTCCGTGCGGCACACGCCGCAGGCCCGGACCCGGACCCGGACCTGCCGGGGACCCGGTTCGGGCACCGGTCGTTCGACCCGGCGCAGGGGACCGGTGTCGACCGGTCCCGGGGAGGCGACCACCCAGGCCCGCATGGTGGGCGGGGTCACCCCCGGACCCCCGTCGCCGACGTGCCGTTCCGTCCACCCTGCCCGATCGCCATCGGATCACGCTCCGTTCCCCGACCATCGTAGGCACGGACCGGCGCCGCCCGGTCGGCTGGGGTACGCTGGCCGGGTACCCGAGCTCCCGGAACGTTGGCCGATCGGTCCCCCGAGCCCATCCCAACGTGAACGAACCGGAGCCATCGTGGCCGTCTCTGCCGTAGAACCCTCCCTTCCGCCGTATACGCCGCCGCCCGGGTCCGTCCCGACCGACACGGCCTGCCGGACCCAGATGGTCGTCGCCACCGTGCTGGTCTTCGGTCCGCTCATCGCCATCGGGGCGGCCATCGCCACCCTGTGGGACCACGGCATCTCGTGGCTCGACCTGGGGCTCACCCTGGGGCTCTACGTCTTCACGGGGATGGGCCTGGCCGTCGGCTTCCACCGGCTCTTCACCCACAACAGCTTCGTCCCCCGCCGCTGGCTGCGCATCACCCTGGCCATCGCCGGGACCATGGCCATCGAAGGTACGGTCACCAGCTGGGTCTCCCAGCACCGACGCCACCACTTCTACTCCGACCGTCCCGGCGATCCCCACTCCCCCGTGCCCGAGGGCCCGGGCACGGCCAACCAACTGCTGGGCCTGTGGCACGCCCACGCCGGGTGGCTGTTCACCCCCAGCGAGGTCAACGCCGAGCGCTGGGGCCCCGACCTGCTGGACGACCCCGACGTGGCCTTCATCACCCGCACCGCCGGGTGGTGGATCGCCCTGTCCTTCGTGCTGCCCACGGTCATCGGTCTGGCCGTCACCGGTACCTGGTGGGGGGCCCTCATGGCCCTGCTGTGGGCCGGTGTCGTGCGCATGGCGCTGCTCCACCACGTCACGTGGGGGACCAATTCCCTCTGCCACGTCTTCGGGCGCCGACCGTTCCGGACCAAGGACAACAGCACCAACTTCGCCCCGTTGGCCATCCTCACGTTCGGCGACTCGTGGCACAACGCCCACCACGCCTTCCCCGGGTTGGCCCGCCACGGTGTCGACCGCGGTCAGATCGACATCGGCGCCTGGACCATCAGGCTCTTCGAGCGGATGGGCTGGGCCACCGGCGCCCGCTGGCCCCGGCCCGAGCTCCTGGCCCTCCGGCGGATCGTCCCCGCCGTACCGGCGGCCGCCGCGGTATCGTCACCCGGCCCCACGGACCTCTGACTCCGCCAGGGTGACCCCGCCGGCCTGACCCTGCCGGCCTCACCCTGCCGGGCCGGCCCCGCCGGCCTGACCCCGCCAGGCCGACCGGACCACTGACCCTGCCGACCGGTCAGGCCCCCGAGGCCCCCACCGCCGGTCGGTGGTCGGCGCCCAGGCCGCACAGCTCGGCCAGCAGGGCGTAGGAGCGGACGCGGTCACCGTGCCCGTGGGTGACCGTCGTGACCATCAATTCGTCGGCCCCCGTGCGCTCGAGCAGCTCGTCGAGCCCCGCCCCGACCGTGGCCGGGCTCCCCACCACCGGCGCCCGGTCCATGGCGGCCACCAGTGCACGTTCGGCGTCCGAGTACTCGTACCGCTCCGCCTCCTCGGGGGTCGGGAAGGGCTGCGGGCGACCGATGCGCAGACGCACCATCGACAGTTCGCTCGCCCCGTGGAGCCACCGGGCCCGTTCGTCGGTATCGGCGCAGACCACGTTGACCCCCACCATGGCGTAGGGCTCCGCCAGGACGGCAGACGGCTCGAACCGTGAGCGGTAGAGCTCGAGCGCCGGGAGCGTGTTGGCTGCACTGAAATGGTGGGCGAAGGCGAACGGTAGACCGAGGATCCCGGCCACCTGGGCGCTGAAGCCGCTCGACCCGAGGAGCCAGATCTGGGGGACGTCCCCCTGGCCTGGCACGGCGTGGATGCCGGCGAAGGGGTGGTCCGGCGGGAACGAACCACGGAAGAAGGCCAGCAGTTCGCCGAGCTGGCGGGGGAAGTCGTCGTCGGAGAGGGCCGACGCCGCCCGCCGCAGGGCCCGGGCCGTGGCCTGGTCGGTCCCCGGCGCCCGCCCGAGCCCCAGGTCGATCCGCCCGGGATGGAGCGCCTCCAGCATGCCGAACTGCTCGGCCACCACCAGTGGGGCGTGGTTGGGCAGCATGACCCCGCCGGAACCGACCCGCAGCGTCGTCGTGGCGTCGGCGAGGGCGCCCACCAGCACCGGCGGTGCGGAACTGGCGATCCCGGGCATGTTGTGGTGCTCCGCCACCCAGTACCGGGTGAAGCCCCAGGCCTCGGCCCGGACCGCCAGGTCGAGGCTGTTGCGCAGCGCCAGGCCGGCCGTCGAACCGCTGGCGATCGGCGCCAGGTCCAACACGCTGATCGGCACGGTCGAGAGGGGTCCCACACCTGTCGAACACCCCCGGGCACCGGTCTCTTCCCCTGGCTGCCGGTCTCTTCCCCCGGGTGCCGGTCCCGTTCCCCCGGATCCCCGGGATGTCGGTGGCCGGCCCACGGGCGGCTCCGGGGTCCGAGTGGGTAACGTCTGGGCATGGTCACACTCCGCGAAGCAACGCCGCCCGGTCCGGTCGAGGGGGGCCGGACCTTCGACTCGCTCGACCCGGCCAGCGGGAGCGTGGTCGGCACCTTCCCGGTCGCCGGCGACGACGACGTCCGACGGGCCGTGGACCGGGCCGCCGAGGCCGCCGTGTGGTGGCGGTCGCTCGGCTTCGGCGGTCGCCAGCGGCACCTGGGGGCCTGGCGCTCCACGGTCGCCCGCCGTATCCACGAACTGGCCGACCTCATCACCCGGGAGAACGGGAAGCCTCACCCCGACGCCGTCCTCGAGATCACCACGGCCCTCGACCACCTCGGCTGGGCCGCCGGTCACGCCCGGCGGGTCCTCGGTCCCCGGCCGGTCTTCCCCGGGCTGCTGGCCCTCAACAATTCGGCCTCGGTCGAGTATCAGCCACTCGGGGTCGTCGGCGTCATCGGGCCCTGGAACTACCCGGTGTTCACCCCCTTCGGGTCCATCGCCTACGCCCTGGCCGCCGGCAACGCCGTGGTGTTCAAGCCCAGCGAGTTCACCCCGGCCATCGGGTCGTGGCTGGTCGACGCCTGGCGGGAGTCCGTCCCCGACGGCCCGGACGTGCTGACCCTGGTGACCGGCTTCGGCGAGACGGGGGCCGCCCTCTGCCGGGCCGGCGTGGACAAGGTCGCCTTCACCGGGTCGGCGGCCACGGGGCGGCGGGTCATGGCCGCCTGTGCCGAGAACCTGGTGCCCGTGCTGATGGAGTGCGGGGGGAAGGACGCCCTGATCGTCGACGACGACGCCGACCTGTCGGCCGCGGCCGATGCCGCCCTGTGGGGCGGTATGTCCAACGGGGGCCAGACCTGCATCGGCATCGAACGGGTCTACGCCACCGAGCCGGTCTACGACCGGTTCGTGGCCATCCTCACCGAACGGGCCGGCCGGCTGCGTCCCGGGTCCGGACCGGACGCCGCCTGGGGGCCCCCGACCATGCCCTCGCAGCTCGACGTGATCCGTCGCCACGTGGCCGATGCCCTCGAACGCGGTGGCCGCGCCGTGGTGGGCGGCATGGACGGCGTCCGGCCCGAAGGCGTCGAGGCCACCGTGCTGGTGGACGTGCCGGAGGACAGCGACGCCGTCCGTGACGAGACGTTCGGGCCGACCCTCACGGTGACCCGGGTCCGGGACGCCGATGAGGCCGTCGATCGGGCCAACGACTCCCGCTACGGGCTCGGCGGGGCCGTCTTCACCCGCTCGCGGTCCCGGGGAGTGGCCCTGGCCCGTCGGCTGCGCTCGGGCATGACCTCGGTCAATTCCGTGATCACCTTCGCCAGCGTGCCCGGCCTGCCCTTCGGCGGAGTGGGCGAGTCCGGCTTCGGCCGGATCCACGGACCGGACGGACTTCGGGAGTTCACCCGGGCCAAGGCCATCACCGCCCAGCGGTTCGCCCTGCCCGTCGACATGCTCAGCTTCAACCGACCGGACCGGGCCGCCGACGTGTTGGCGTCGTTCATCCGCACCGTCTACGGCCGCCGGGGCTGAAGGTCCCGCCGGCCTCACCAGACCCGATGGGACGGATCGGCCCGTGACCTCCGGCACGCCGGAGGCCGGCCCGCGCCGGCCGCCGACCGTGGCCCGTCCTTCGGTATGGGAGACCGTCACCTCGGAACTCCGGTGGACCCTCCGGGGGCGCATCGGGTGGCTCGCCGGGATCGGCGTCAACCTGCTCGCAGCCGTGGGTTTCGTGGCCTACGGCGTCTACGACACCAAGCAGTCGGACCTGCGGGTGGCCGGCCTGGCCACCGGTATCGCCCTGTGGGTGCTCGCCGACGTCATCAACACCAACCAATTCGGATCGGACGCCGAGCGGGTGGCCGCCGAGCTCGAGGCGGGACGGCCGATGTGGCTGGTGATCATCGCCCGCAACGCCTCGCTGGCCTTCGTCCTCGTCCCGCTGACCATCATGGTCTCGGTGGTGGCCCGGCTGGCCGTCGACCGGTGGCGGTCCATCCCGGCCGCGGTGATGCTCGACCTCTTCGTGGTCTCCATGTGGCTCGGCATCGGCTCCATCGCCTCGGTGCTCCTCCCCTACCGCCCGATCACCTTCCTCGAGCGCTGGCGGGCCCGGAGGAGCTGGGTCCGTTGGGGGGTGTGCCTCGGTCTGCCGTACCTCGTGCTGTTGGGGATCGGGGCGCTCTCGTGGCCCCCCGCCCACATCGCCCGGGCCGTCTTCGGTCGTCGGGACGTCCGGTCCCGGGACTGGGCCGAGGTGTACATGGTCTGGGGGTTCGCCTGCTGGGCCATCGGGGTGGCCGTGGCCGCTGCCCTGGTCGAGAGGAACCGCGACCGCTTCCTCTGTTCCCTCCGCCGGCCCACCTGACGGGGTCCGGCGCGCCGGCGCCCGGTCGCCGCCCCGGGGTGACAGGGCGACGACCGGGCGCCGGGCGAACCAACGGTGGGACAGGGCTAGCGAGAGAAGTCCCTGCCCCACCGGGTCGGCACAGGACCGCTGACCGGCGAGAGACGGATCAGCGGATCTGTGCGTTCGTGGGGAGCACGTCCACCGTGATGTCGGGGACGGGCTCGGCGAAATCGGGGTACTTGCGCACCGCCTTCTCCCGGTAGCGCGTGGTCGAGTGGACGGGATCGGTGTCGAACTGGGGGATCACCTTCGATCCGAAGAGCTCGAGCATCTCCAGGACCTCCTCGTGCGAGACGCAGTCCGACGGCAGACCGAAGGTCACCTGGTCGGCCCCGACGCTGTGGTACTTGTCGACCTGCTCGGCCACCTCATCGGGCGTGCCGCACAGCAACCATCCCTCGGCGATGAGCCGGTCCAGGGTCTCCTCGTCGGGGATGGACGGGGCCTGCAACGGCCAGACCGGTGCACCGGCCGGACAGGGCATGGTCGAGTGGTAGAGACAGACCATCGAGTACAGGTAGCCCCGGCCCGGACGCATGGCCACCTCACGGGCCCGCTGACGGTCGCTCAGGCAGATCACGGCGTTGGTGATCATCACGTTGTCGTTGATGTACTGCCCCACCGGCTCGGTGCAGGCCGAGACGGCCGCCTTGTAGGAGTCGATCCTCCCCTGGAGGCTGTAGACCGGTTCGAAGTTGAAGGCGATGGCCCCGATCCCCAGCTCGCCGGCCTTGGCGAACGTCGCCGGGTTGCCGCAGGCCACCCAGATGGGCGGGTGACCCGGACCCCACGGGTGCGGCAGGATGTTGTGCGGCGTGGGCACGGTGAAGTGCTCACCGTGGAAGCTGTAGTCGCGCTGCTCCCACATCCGGGGGATCTCACGGATCACCTCGTCCCACTCGGACTTGGTCGAGTCGGTGTCGAGGATGTTGAAGGTGGCCACCTCGTGGGCGCCCGCCCCCCGGCCGGTGCCCCACTCGTAGCGCCGGTCCGAGAGCAGGTCGAGGGCGGCGGCCCGCTCGGCGTTGCGCACCGGGTGGTTCACCCGGGGCGAGAGATTCATGATGGCCGAGCCCACGTGGATGCGCTCCGTGCCCCGTGCCGCGTAGCCCATGAACACCTCGGGCGCCGAACAGTGGCTGTACTCCGTCAGTGCGTGGTGCTCACCGAACCACGCGTACTTCCAATTGTGCCGGTCGGCCACCTCGACGTACTCGGCCTCCCGCCGGTAGAGCGTGCGCTCGGCGTCGGTGTTGTGGGCGGCCGGGCCGGGAAGGTACCCGTTGATGAAGATGCCGAATTCCATGGCACTGCCTTTCTGGTCGTCGTCGGTGGTCCGTCGGGTTGGCACCCGGGGTGCCGGGGTCCCGGGTCAGATCGTCTCGGGGGTGTAGGTGACCGGCAGGGTCTCGAGGGAGTGCACGAGCGTCGAGTCGCCGTAGTGGACCTCGGTCCCGGGCACGACGGCCATGTCGGGGAAGCGCCGGGCCAACTCCTCCAGGACCACGCGGATCTCGAGCTTGGCCAGGTTGATCCCCAGGCACACGTGCGGACCGACCCCGAATCCCAGGTGGGGGTTGGGCGTCCGGTCGATACGGAAGGTGTCGGGGTCGTCGAAGACGTCCTCGTCCCGGTTGGCCGACTGGTAGAGCAGCAGGACCTTCTCGTCCTCGGCGATGGACTGTCCACCGAGCTCGGTGTCCCGCGTCGCCGTACGGGCGAAACTGATGACCGGCGTGACATAGCGGACGACCTCGTCCGCGGCCGGCGCGGCCAGGGAGGGTTCGGCCACCAGCTTCTTCCACTCCCCGGGGAACCGGCTGAAGGCCAGCATGCCCCCCGAAATGGCGTTGCGGGTCGTCTCGTTGCCGGCGATCACCGCCACCACCAGGAACATGGTCAGTTCGTCCTTGGTGAGCTCCTCGTCCGAGACCAGCACCGACTCCTCGGCCGCGGCCACCAGGACGCTGATCAGGTCGTCACCCGCGGGATCGGTCTTCCCGCCACCGTTCGCCGCCTTGGCCGCCCGGTAGGCCGCCCGACGCTCGTCGATGATGGTGCTCAGGTACTCGACGTACTCGCCGAACGCCGCGGCGGCGTCGAGCAGCATCGGGTCGTCGTCGTCCTCACGTCCGTCCCCACCCATCATCCGGTCCGACCAGTGCCAGAACCGCTCGCGGTCCTCCACCGGCAGTCCCATGAGCTCGGCGATCACCACCAGGGGGATGGGCACGGCGATGTCGGCCACGAAGTCGCAGGCCCCCCGTCCGGCGATGGCGTCCAGCGTCTGGGTCACCACCTCGCGGACCCTCGGTTCCATCAGCCGGATCATCCGGGGGGAGAACCCCTGGTTGATCAGGCGGCGCTGGGTGACGTGCCGTTCACCGTCCAGGCTGACCAACGACAGGTCGACCGACTGACGGGGGCGGATGCCCTTCCCGGAGCAGAACAGGTCGGCATGGAGCGACACGTTCGACACGTCGGCGTGCTTGGCCACGACCCAGATCGGCACCTCCTCGTCCCACGAGACCGGGGCCTCAGCCCGGAGCCTGGCGTACTCGGGGTGCGGGTCCTGGAAGAGCGTCCGGTCGAGCACGTGGACGGGGCAGACAGGTCGAGCGGATCCCCCGTCACCGGCCCCTTCGACCACCCCGGTCACCCCGTCGTCTGCTCGCACCACCATGTACCGGACCTCCTTGTTCGCCGGGTCCATGGTACGAAACGAGAACACGTTCTCTATAGGGCCGAAAGTCCCTACTACGGTCCGGGCGGCGGTCCGGGCGGCGGTCCGGGCGGCGGTCCGGGCGGCGGTTACTGGGTGACCGTGGTGACGGCGTTGCCCGCCGCGTCGACCACGTACCACTTGCCCCCGAGGTTGTTGATCCCCTGACCGGTGGCCATCCCCGGGGCCGTGTCCGGCGTCCAGAAGTACAGGGGCCATCCGTTGTAGGTGATCTGCACGGTCCCGTCGGTCCGGTGCACCGTTCCGAGCAGGGACGGCCGGACTCCCGGACCGGCCACCGGGTGGGCGAGATAGGTGGGCAGGGTGAACGGCGGCCACTGGTAGGCGCAGAGCTGGTAGCAGGTGGGCGCCGACCGGTCGTCGGGGACGAACAGGTACAGCGTCAGTCCCGTGCCCGAGACCAGGACGTTCCCGAGCCCGGCGACGTCGCCCAGCTTGACCACACCGGGGGGGCCGTTCTCCAGTGGCACGGTGTCCTTCCCCGGGCCGTAGGCCGAGGTGCCGGTGGTGCAGCCGGCCAGGCTTACGGCCAGGGCAACCACCACGACGGTGACGACGCCCCCTCGACCCCCGATCATCCACCGCCGGGTCCCGTCGGCCGGGCGTGACCGGTACCCCGGCTGGTACTGAGGACCTCGCATGCTCCCCACCTTGTAGTGCACCGCCCGCTGCACCGGCAAGCCGGTCCGGCCGGTCCGGCCGGTCCGGCCGGTCCGGCCGGTCGGCCCGGTCGGCCCGGTCGGCTCGGTCGGCTCGGTCGGCTCGGTCGGCTCGGTCGACACGGACATCGTCTCTGGACGAGCATGGCCGACGGGACCGAGCACCGACCGATGGAGGCGACCGTGACGACCTACTACTCGACCGTCCCCAGCCCGGTCGACGAGCTTCTCCTCACGGCCGACGGGGAGGGGTTCCTCACCGGCTGTTTCCTGGCCGGCCAATCACACGCACCGACCTCCGACGGATCGTGGCGACGGGACCCCGGCCCGTTCGGCGAAGCGTCGTCCCAACTCGAGGCGTACTTCGCCGGGGAGCGGACGGTGTTCGACCTTCCACTGCGAGCGCCGGGGACCGGGTTCCAGACCCAGGTATGGCGGGGCCTGCGTTCGATCCCGTTCGCCACCACGGTCACCTACGGCGAATTGGCCCGCACGGTCGGCCACCCCCGCGCCCACCGGGCCGTGGGCTCGGCCAACGGGCGCAACCCCCTCGCCGTCATCGTCCCATGTCACCGGGTGGTGGCCGCCGGAGGGCGTCTCGGCGGGTACGGCGGGGGCACGGATCGCAAGCGACGGTTGCTGGACCACGAGTTCGCCGTGGCCGGCCGCACCGTGCCCGACTGGCGCTGACCGCGTCCGACCGCGGAGGGTCGGCCGAGTCAGCGGACGCCGACGGGGCGGAACTGGACACTGATCCGGGGCCCGACCGGTCGTCGGGCCTTCGGCACGGCGTGTTCCCAGGTCCGCTGGCAACTGCCTCCCATCACCACCAGGTCCCCGCCGGCAACGTCGAAGGACACCGACGGTCCACCGGCACGGGGCCGGAGCAGAAATCGCCGAGTGGCCCCCACTGACAGAACGGCCACCAAGGTGTCCTCGGTCGCCCCTCGCCCGATGGTGTCCCCGTGCCAGGCCACACTGTCGTCTCCGTGGCGGTACAGGCACAGCCCCACCGTACGGAACGGCCCACCCGCCTCCCCGTCGTACTGTTCCGCCAGCGCAGCGAGGGCGTCATCGAGCGCCGGATGGGGCAGGACATCATCTTCGCCGTAGAAGGACTCCAGGCGGGGGACGTCGACGACCCGGTCGTACATCACCCGGCTCGTCGACCGCCAGGGGACGGCATCCACGAGCTCGTCGAACAGGGTGCCGGCACCAGCCAGCCAGTCGCGGTGGACGTCGACCCAGGCGTCCCCGTCCAGCAGGGACCGCTCCGGCGAACTGGACGGCCGCCGGGGACCGGGGGTCGACCCGACGTCCCACAGGGAGCCTTGGATCGCAGTCATCGGGCCACCCTACCCCCGGGGACGAACATACGTTCGTCATCCTGCCCGGTGGATGCGCCCGGGATGGACCGGTCGTCGGTTCGTCGTGCTGTCAGGCGGTGAAGGAGGCCGAGGCGCCAGCGTTGATGTCGAGCACCGAACCAGTGATGTGCCGACCCGTCTCACCCACCAGGAAGAGCACCGCCGCGGTGATCTCCTCCGGCTCGAGCCACGGGACGGGCTGGCCGTGCACGTCGGCCATCACCGGGGCCACGTCCTCCCTGGTCGGGTGGGCGAGGTCGGGACGCATCAAGGTGTACATCATCTCGTTGTGGATCATCGGCGTCGAGACGTTGCCGGGCGCCACCACGTTCACCGTCACCCCGAAGGCGGCCAGCTCCTGGGCTGCCGACTTGCAGAGCCCGATGACCCCCCACTTGGACGCCGTGTACGCCGGGATCCCGGCGTTGGCCGACCGCCCCATCATCGAGGAGATGGCCACGATGCGCCCCCACCGGGCCCGCCGCATCCCCAGGGCCACGGCCCGTATGGAATTGAACACACCGGTGAGGTTGGTATCGATCACGTCGCCCCACTGCCCGGCCGTGGCGTTCAGGACCGAGGAGATCGACGAGATGCCGGCATTGGCTACGAGGATCCCCACCGGACCGAGCGACGAGACCACCGCCTCGTTCAGTGACAGCATGGCGTCGAGATCGCGCACGTCGGTGACCTCGGCCACGCACCGGACCCCTTCGGCCTCCACCAGACGTCGTGTCTCGTCCAGGTCGGCACGGGTGGCCAGCGGGTACCCGGCGGCCGGGATGTCACCACACAGGTCGCACAGGGCCAGGTCCGCCCCCTGACGGGCCAGCGCCACGGCATGGCTCCGTCCCTGACCTCGGCCGGCCCCGGTGACCAGGGCGACCTTCCCCTCCAACGGCTTCGTCATCCGGCACCCGATCCCTCGCCGTCCCCGTCGGCCACGGACCCGTGCGCCGACGGCCGTACCGTCCGCGGCACGGCCCCGGATACTGTAGGCGCGGCCCGGCGGCAGGGGCGGGGCCCACAGCTCCGGATACACCGTGACCAAAGCCTCTGGCCGGGCGGCCGGCATGCTGTCAGGGTGGTCCCATGTGGATCGATGCGCACGGTTCGACCGTTCTCGAGGTGCCGGAGTGCATGCGGTTGCTGGCCGTGACGGCCAAGGAGGGGGGCATCGGGCGGATCGGGGTCCCCACCGACCAGGCCCCGGTCGTCATCCCGGTGAATTTCGCCGTCCACGGGAACCGGATCCTGCTCCGCGTCGGCACCGGATTCCTCTCGCTGGCCGCCTCGGGCCGCCTGGTGGCCTTCGAGGTCGACCACATCGACCCGGCGACCGATACGGCGTGGAGTGTGCTCGTCAGGGGGCTGGCCACCCTCGAGGGGCACCCGACCGACGAGGAACTGGCGGCCGTGGCCCATCCCTACGTGCCTCGGCCCGGGCACCAGGTCCTCTCGATCCGCCCGGACGTGACGACGGGCCGGCAGTTCACCATCAGCGGCCCGACCTGAACGCTCGGGGGCTCAGGTCCCCGTCGAGTCGGTGCGGATGGCCTGCGCCGACCGCTCGTCCAGGCGCGCGGCGTACGTCGCCGCCTGGGTCCGGCGTTCCATGCCCAGCTTGGACAGGAGGCTCGAGACGTAGTTCTTCACCGTCTTCTCGGCCAGGTAGAGGCTGGCGGCGATCTGCCGGTTGGTCTGGCCCTCGGCGATCAGGTCCAGGACCCGCCGCTCCTGCGGGGTCAGGCTGGCCAGGAGGGGGTCCTCCTCGGCACCACCCCGGAGGCGCTCCATCACCAGCCCGACCAACGCCGGGTCGAGGAGCGATTCACCGGCACCGGCCCGGCGGATGTCCCCCACCAAGTCCGACCCCCGTACCTGCTTGAGGACGTACCCCGCCGCCCCGGCCATGATGGCCGCGAACAGGGCCTCGTCGTCGGCGTACGACGTGAGCATCAGGCAGACGATCTCCGGGTACCGGGACCTGACCTCGCGACACACCTCGATCCCGCTGCCGTCCGGGAGCCGGACGTCGAGGATGGCCACCCGGGGCTTCGTCGACGGGATCCTGACCAGGGCCTCGGCCACGGTGGCCGCCTCACCCACCACCTCGAGATCGTCCGTCGTCCCGAGCAGGGCCCGGAGCCCCGACCGGACGACTTCGTGGTCGTCGAGGAGGAAGACGCCGATGGCCATGTGACCATTCTTCCACCGAATGCCCCCGACCCGGCCGACGTCCAGGGGGTGGTCGGGCCGCGTCCCTGGGGGGCCGGGCCCACGACACTGCCTCCTGCCCCGTGGACGACCCTCTCCCCCGTCGGTACGCTGCAGGCCGATGCCGTTCCACTCGATCGATGATCCCGTCAAGCTGCGCCGGGTGATCGAGGCGACGCTGCTCCTCGAGTCGGCCATCGACCTCCCGGTGCTCCTCCGGCACGTCGTGGAGGAGGCCCGGTCGATCACCGGCGCCCGCTACGGCGCCCTGGGGGTCCTGAACGAGCACGGGACGGCACTGGCCGGCTTGTACACCGTGGGGCTCGAACCGGAGGAGGAGGCGCGGATCGGGGCCCGGCCCACGGGCAAGGGCATCCTGGGCCTGCTGATCTCCGAGCCCGAGTCGCTCCGGCTGGCGGACCTGTCGACCAACCCCGAGAGCGCCGGGTTCCCACCCGGTCACCCACCCATGGACTCGTTCCTCGGGGTACCCATCAAGATCCGCGACGAGGTCTACGGCAACCTCTACCTCACCGACAAGATCGGGTGGTCGGAGTTCACCACCGACGACCAGGTGCTCGTCGAGGTGCTGGCCCTGTCCGCCGGCATCGCCATCGAGAACACCCGCCTCAACGAGCGGGTGCGCCAGGAGGCCATCTACGAGGACCGCGACCGGGTGGCCCGTGACCTCCACGACACGGTGATCCAGCGCCTGTTCGCCATGGGGTTGTCCCTGCAGAGCATGACCTCGGCGGCGGAGAACGCGGGCATCGCCGAGGGTCTGGACACGGTGATCTCCGACATCGACGACACCATCCGCCAGGTCCGGGCCAGCATCTACGAGCTCGGTCTGGCCGATACCCACCGGGGGCTCCGGGCCGCCCTGCTCTCGCTCATCCACTCCCTGGACGGCGTGCTCGGCTTCGACGTCCACGTGTCGTTCGAAGGGACGGTGGACACGTCGGTCCCCGACGACGTGGCCGAGCACCTCCTGGCCACCGTCCGCGAGGCGGTCACCAACATCGGACGGCATGCCGAGGCCACGGCGGCCAGCGTCCTGGTCAGTGTCCGGGACGGCTGGTGCCGGCTGGTGGTGACCGACAACGGCCGGGGGATCGTCGCCGCCCCGTCGTCCGGGGGCGGGCAAGGTCTCGTCAACCTCGAACGGCGGGCCGAACGGCTGGGCGGCCACCTGTCGGTCGACAGCCCGGCGGTGGGCGGCACCGTCCTCACCTGGACCGTGCCGGTCTCCGATGGGACCTCTGAGGAGGTCCCACCTCCGACCGATTGAACCAGCGACCGGCGAGCCCGGTCCGGCGGCCTACTGTCCGGGAAGGCCGCTGCCGGCCTGGGGGATGGCGCTGCCGGCCTGGGGGATGGCGCTGCCGGCCTGGGGAATGGCGCTCCCGGCCTGGGGGATGGCCCCGACGCCGTCAGGAGGCAGTGGCGCGGCGGGCGGAGCTGCAGCGGCGGGCGGAGCGGCGGTGGGCGGGACTTGCGTGGCGTCCACGACGGTCGACGACGGGGGGACGACCCCGGCGGCCGGTCCGGGCACCGGCTCGGCCGTCACCGTGACGATGATCCCCGCAGCCTCGAGTGCGTCGATCTGGCTCATGATCTCCGCCACCTTGGTCTCGCTGTCCGGCTGGTTCCGGTTGCGCTCGCTCAAGAAGACATAGGCACCGAGCTCCCGCAGGAGGTGGTCCTCCTGCTTGCCCGACTGCATCTCCTGGAACTTCGACTGCCCCTGCTGTACGCCGGTCTGCGCCTTGTCGGCCAGCACCGTCGCCTGCGCCTTCACCTTGTCCATGAAACCCATGACGTGGCCTCCGTTCGTCTCGTCGTCTCTGCCGGCTCACTCGCAGCACCCGGCTCCACCTGCTCGGGACTGTTCTACTCCATCCGGGGGTCGGCGGGCCTCCCTGCGGCCCGGGGAGCGCCGCTCAGCCCCCGGTGGAGGAGAAGTGCTGATAGTCGGGACTCGACGTCCACCGGCCTCCCCAGTACCAGCCCACCGCGGCGAACGCCGCAGTCAGGGCACCGCCCGGCACGGCCATGCCGGGACGGACGTCCGTGCGGTCGGCGAAGGCCGCCCCGGCCGCCGGCAGCCACTGACCTCCCTCGAGGTACGGGTTCTCCACCGGGTCCACGTCGATGGCCTCGCCGTAGGCGTGCACGGACCACTGGGGTGGACCGGGTGCCACGGCGTAGCGGCAATTGAAGCCGGACGTGTTGTCGGCGGCCATCGACGCCGGGTCACTGCCCCCGTAGGCGTCCTCGGGAACCATTCCCCGGATGGGGAACCGCTCGCCGTAGAGACGGCCGAAGACGGCCAGGACGGCGGGCACCACCGAGACGTTGACCACCATGGTCCCGACGTGGGGCAGACCGTCGAACCCCCAGTACCCCATGGTCAGTTTCCGGAGGTCCGGCGGTCCCACGGGACAACCGGGACGGTACGTCGACGGGAGGTCGGCCGCGGTCACCGTGGCCACCGTGCCCACGAAGGCTGGGGGCGACGCGGTCGTTGTCGTGACGGCGGTGGTGACAGTGGTGGTGGCCACCACCGTCGACGGTGGTGCCGGGACGGAGGAACGGGGTGGTGCGGTAGCTTCGGAGGAAGCGACCGAGCGACCACATGAGGTGAGCAGGACGCACGAACAGAGACCGAGCACTCCGAGGAATCTCACCGGGGCCGGGGGGACGCGCACTCCCGGTGACGCTAGTACCGGACGGTCGAAAGGCACCGCCAGGGTCAGGTCGCCACGGTGCCGGTCTCGGTCCCGGTCCCTCGTACCCGTGCTCGTGATGACCTGTGCCGTCGTGGCGGCGGGATGCTCCGCCAACCGTCCGGTCGCCACCCGGACCTCGGTCACCGCGCCGGCCAGACCCGTGGCCACGGCCCCGACCACAACGACCGTGCCGCCCACGACCACCACCGTGCCGCCCACGACCACGACCGTGCCGCCCACGACCACACCCAGGTCCACGACCACGACCGCCGCCCCCGTGCCTCGTCCGGTGCCCCCGACGACCACCCTCCCCCCACCGGCCCCGGCCCCACCGGCCCTGCCCGTGGCCGCCGACCTGGTCGACGGCGCCGGCCAGGTCGTCGTGGTGACGGCCCCCTCGTACGGCGACACCGTGGCGACCCTCACGGCATACCAGCAGTCCGCCACCGGCTGGCAGGCCGTCCTCGGTCCGTGGCCGGCCGATCTCGGGTGGAACGGCTTCGCCCCACCGGGCGCCAAGCACGAGGGGGACGGGCGTACCCCGTCGGGATCGTTCGGTTTCGGGTTCTTCTTCGGCATCGACCCGGACCCCGGGGTGGCCTTCGCCTACCGACCGGTCACGGGACCGAACCTCGTGTGGGATGACGATCCGACCAGTCCCGACTACAACCAGTGGGTCGACGAGAACCAGCAGGGGGTGGCCGCGGCCGGGGCGTCCCCGGAGCCGATGGACGACCCGCCCTATTACGACTACGGCGCGGTCATCGACTACAACACCGACCCGGTCGTCCCCGGGGCGGGCAGCGCCATCTTCCTCCACGTCACCACCGGGGGCACGACGGCCGGCTGTGTGGCCATCCCCGAGGGCGACCTCCTCGAGGTGCTCCGGTGGCTGAACCCCTCCCTCAATCCCCGGATCGTGATGGGGACCACGGCCACCGTGTCCGGCGGCTGACCTGCGGCATCAGGCCCCGGTCCGACCGGCCGTTCCGTCGAGGAAGTCCCCGAGGACCTCGACGAAGGCGTCGGGGCGCTCGAGCATGGGCCAGTGGCCGGTGCCCTCCATGATCTCGAGCCGGTCGAGCCCGATCATCCCGGCGAATTCGTGGAGGTCGCGTTGTGGCGTGATCTTGTCCTCCGTACCCCCCACCACCAGGGTGGGACAGCCGATTCCCCGGAGGGCGTGCTCCGGCTCGTAGCCGAGGCCGTTGCGCAACGCCGGGAACACCCCCTTCGCCCCGATGCCCCCGAGGAGCCGGTGGATCAGGTCGGGCGCCAGGAGGTCCGCCCTCGGGACGTACGGCGAGAACACCAGTCGACGGAGCCAGGCCCGTTCGGAGATCTGGCGTCGCATGAACGGCGACACCGGGAAACCTGCGGTGGCGACCTCGATGAGGAAGCTGGAGGTCTCCGGATGGGCCCGCAGGGTTCGCACCGGGGTGCGGAAGAGCCGGAGGACGGACAGCGGCGGTCCCCCCACCAGGACGAGCTTCGCCACCCGATCCGGGTACCGCCAGGCCACCTCGGGCGCCACCACGGTCCCCATGGAGTGACCGACGAGAGCGATGTCGCCGAGTCCCAGCTGTCCGCAGATCTCGTCGATGCACCGGGCCGTCGACTCGTGGGTCATCCGGACCGGCAGTTCCGAGTCCCCGAACCCCGGGAGATCGAGGGCCACCGCCCGGTGACCCCGGGCCACCACGGCCGGCAGGGTCTCCAACCACCACTGCCAGCTGCTGGCCAGCCCGTGGACGAACACGACCGCCGGGCCCGCACCCACGTCCACCAGATGGACGCGCCGTCCATCGACGACCAGGTCGCGTTCGAACGTCTCCCACGGCGCGTCTCGCCAGTCCGGCCGGACGGCACCGCCGGGCGGACCGCTGGCCGCCGCCGGTGCGGCCGAGGCCGCCGAGCGACCACTGGGACGTGCCTGGCTCACCGGTTCCCCTTCCGTCCGACGTCGTCCCATCCTACGGCCGCACCGTGCCTCCGGCGGATCGCCGGGCACCGGCGTCCGGGGCCCGCCGGGTCACGGCACCGGGGGTCGGGACGGAACGTCGTTCCGGGACGGGGTGTACCTTGGGGGCCCGTGGCCACGGATCCGGACGACGAGCGCCTCAACGCCATCGACCGGATCCTCCGGGAGCACGCCGAGGTGGAGCGGACCATGGACGAACAGGCCGCCGCGGTGCTGGCCCGACAGCGGGCGTTCGTCGAGGCCTTCGTGGACAGATGCCGCGACGAGCTGTGTCCCGAGATGGAGATCATCGTGGCCCGACTCCGGCAGGACGGCGGCGATGGCCTGGTCGCCTTCGAACCGCACGGCGGGAGGGCGGGCCCCGAGCCCCGGCTCACCCTGTGGATGTCCATCGAAGGGGAGATCACCGGCACGCCCCGCCAGGACCGCCACCCTTACCTCCAGTTCGATGCCGTCGTCGACCACCAGCAGGTCCGGGTCTCCGAGGGCGACATGTGGCACGGGGGTGGCACCCATCACAGCGGGCCGGTCGCGATGTGGGAGCTCGAACGGCTCACCGCCCGGGCGGTGATCGACGAGGTCGTGGCCATCCTCGCCCGTGCGGCCGTCGAACCGGGCTGGGCCGATCCGTCGTAGCGGACCACACCGCGGGGGTCAGTCGGAGTACTGGGCGACCTGGGTGAACCGGCCGGTGTCCGAGCCACCGCACGAGCACTGGTCGATGGTCGGCTGCCAGGCCGTCTCGGTGAGGGCGACGTCGTCGTTGGCCACCGTGGTCCCGTTCACCGTCAGGACGACCACGGTGCCCCCGGGGTCGTCCGGGGCAGGCCCGCAGTGGACGCTGAGTGCGTTGACCTGCGACGTGGGTCGGATGGCCGGGCTCGACCCGCTGTCGATGTCCACGATCGCCGATGCGGTCCGGGCGTAGTACGCCAGCGTCCACGACCCGTCGTCGAAGAGATGGAACCCGAGCTGGGTGGTCTCGTCGGGGGAGGCGCATCCGAGCCCGATGGCACTGTCGGACCCGCCGGAGACGAATTGCACGTCCCCGGTGACCGACGTGGAGGTGAAGCTGTTGTCGACGGGTACGGGGGTCCAGTAGTCGTACCCGGACGGATGGATCGTCATCTCGATACCGCCGGGTACCGTGGCGAACGTCTGCTGGCTGTCCGACGTCACCCTGTCCCACGGGATCGGAGCGGAACCCTGGCCCATCTCGAGCGTCCCCGTCGGCGCCGGTGTCAGGCTGTTCTGGGTGACCGCCGGCCCGGGGTCGGTGGTGGGTGAGGCCCCGGAGGACGACGAGTCCGACGACAACCCGTGGGTCAGGGCCAGCGTGGACAGCGTGGCGATGAGGAGCACACTGACCAGCACCGTGATGACCAGCGGACGTCGCCCCGATCGGTCCGACTGGTCGTGGGCCAGGGTCCACCCCCCCGGGGACCAGTTCCACGCCGCCGCACCGTGCATCGTCGGCGACGGCCCCCAAGTCGGCGGGGGGCCACCCGGGGGAGGGTAGATCCATGCCGGGGCCCCGGCCGCCGGTGCCGCCGGGAGACCCCAACCCTGACCACCGGCCGGCGGAGGTGGGATCGGGGGTGGATAGTGCCCGGTCCCCGGTGGGGCCGGGGGGGCACCCCATCCCCCGGCCGGGACGACCGGAGGTCCGAACGGTGGCGCGAGCGGGTACCCACCCGGTGGCCCGTCGGGCACGGACCACGCCACCGCGGGTCCCGGGGGGACCCGGGGTGGAGGGGACGGTGGGAGCGGTGGGAGCCGTTGGGTCGGTGGTGGGGGCGGCGGGGCCGGCGGGGCCGGTGGGAGGTGCGGTACCGCGACCGGACCGGTTGCCGGCTGTCCCCCTCCACCGTCCGCTCCGCCATGTCCGTCGGCCACGCCACGATGGTAGCCAGCCGAGGACCGACCGGCGCTGTCCGGTGGCCCGTCGAATCCCGGGCCGTCCCGCCCACAGGTCGGGACCGGTGAGACGGGACCCGCCCCGTGGCGTAGCGTCGACCCCACGGGCGCCCGCGCCCGTACCGGGAGGGGAGGGGACATGCGCGTACCACTGACGATCGGTGACTTCCTCGAGCGGGCGGCCCTGGTCCACGGGGACCGGTGCGGCGTGGTCGACGAGCCCGGCGTCGCCGGATCGCTGGGATCGGTCACCTACGGGGAGCTCCACCGACGGGCCAGGGGGATGGCGTGCGCCCTTGACGGCCTCGGCGTCGCCCACGGGGCACGGGTGGCCATCGTCAGCCCCAATTCGGGGCGCTTCCTGGTGTCCTTCTTCGGCGTCAGCGGATTCGGCCGCGTGCTCGTGCCCATCAATTTCCGCCTCGTCTCGGAGGAGATCCGCTACATCGTCGCCCACTCGGGCGCCCGCGTCCTGCTCTACGACCCCGAGCTCGAGGACCAGGTCGACGGCATCGACGTCGAGCACCGGTTCGCCCTCGACGGGCAGGCCGACGCCGCCCTCTTCGCTCCGGCCGGTGCCGACGTCGACCCCGTGCCGTGGGACGCCGACGAAGACGCCACGTGTTCGATCAACTACACCTCGGGCACGACGGCCCGCCCGAAGGGCGTCCAACTGACCCACCGCAATTGCTGGCTCAACGCCACCGTCTTCGGCTGGCACACCACGGTCTCCGACCGCGACGTGCTCCTCCACACCCTGCCCATGTTCCACTGCAACGGCTGGGGCATGCCCTACGCCGTGACCGGCATGGGCGGGCGGCACATCGTGCTCCGCAAGGTGGACGGCGAGGTGATCCTGTCCCGCATCGAGTCCGAGGGCGTCACGCTGCTGTGTGCCGCGCCGGCCGTCGTGGCCTCCGTCCTCGCCGCCGCCGCGGTCCGCCGGGAGCGGGGTGCCGAGGTCCCCGGCCGCGGCAGCGTCCGGATCGTGGTGGCCGGCGCCCCACCACCGTCCCGGACCATCGAGCAGGTCGAGGCCGAGCTGGGTTGGGAGTTCATCCAGATCTACGGCCTGACCGAGACGTCGCCCCTCCTCACCATCAACCGTGCACCGGCGGAATGGGACGGTCTGGGCACCGACGAACGGGCCCGACGGCTCAGCCGGGCCGGCACGCCGGCCGTGGGCGTCCGGATACGGGCCGACGAGGAGGGCGAGATCCTGGCCCGGAGCAACCACGTCTTCGCCGGCTACTGGGAGCAGCCCGACGAGACCGGCGCCGCCCTCCGCGACGGCTGGTTCCACACCGGTGACGGCGGGTACCTCGAGGGCCCGTACACCGTGATCTCCGACCGCAAGAAGGACGTCATCATCACCGGTGGCGAGAACGTGTCGTCCATCGAGGTCGAGGACACCCTCTACCGGCACCCGGCCGTGGCCGAGGTGGCCGTCATCGGAGTGCCCCACGAGAAATGGGGGGAGACCATCGTCGCCCTGGTGGTCCGTCAGGACGGTATGGAGGTCACCGGACAGGAGCTCATCGACCACTGTCGCCACCACATGGCCCACTTCAAGGCCCCGACCACCGTCGAGTTCCGCAGCGAGCTGACCCGCACGGCCACGGGAAAGCTCCAGAAGTACAAGCTCCGCCAGGCCTACACCGGCGACGGCGGGACCTGAGTCGGCACCCGAGGCCCGACAGGACGGTCCCGGTACCGGGCTGATCCGACGGCCCGTTGGCCGGACCCGGCGGGGCGGGGCATAGTTGGGGCATCACCGACGAGCCCGCCATCACCGAGACACCGCTCGGGTCCGTGCGCGATCCGGCCTTCCTGCGGGCCGCCCGGCCCGTGCTCGAGCGCTACGCCTCCTACTTCCGACCGGAGGTGCGGGGCTTCGACCGCCTGCCCGACGCCGGCCCGTTCCTCGTGGTGGGCAACCACTCGGGAGGCCAGACGCCCCCCGATCTCCCCGTCCTGCTCACGGCCTGGTGGCGGGAGCGGGGGGAGGACGAGCCCGTCTACGCGCTCTTCCACTCGTTCTTCCTGGGCCTGCCCGGGGTGGGCGCGGCCATGGGCCGGGCCGGGGCCATCGAGGCCGGGCCGGCCGCCGCCGAGGCCGTCCTGCGCGGTGGCGGGATCCTCATCAACTACCCCGGTGGCGACTACGAGGTGTTCCGCCCGTGGCGGGAGCGGAACCGCATCGAATTCGGTGACCGGCGTGGCTTCGTCCGCCTGGCCCTGCGTACCCAGGTCCCCGTGGTCCCCGCCGTCTCCGTGGGCACCCACGAGACGGTCGTCGTCCTGGCCCGGGGTGAGAGCCTGGCCCGGCGCCTCCGGCTCGACCGGTTGTTCCGGATCAAGGTGATGCCCCTGGTGCTCGGGCCCCCGTTCGGGATCGTGCCGGGCGGGATCCCGACCTGGCCGCTACCGGCCAAGATCACCGTCGAACTGGGCGAGCCCATCGACTGGTCGACCGACCACGGGCCCGAGGCGGCCGACGACGAGGCGGTGGTGGACGCCTGCTACGAGCAGCTCACCGGGACGATGCAGGCCACCCTGGACCGCCTGGCGGCCGAGCGGCGCTTCCCGGTCCTCGGCTGAACGCCCTACGTCCCGCCTCTCGACCGGCGGTCGGCCCCGGCCGTGTCCACCCGGCCCCGACCGAAGGCGTCGATCCGTCCCCAACGTCCGGGGATGTCGAGGAGCTCCATGCGCCCGATCGTCTCCGGCAGTGCCGGATCGACCACCAGGTGATCGCCGATGGGCTCGAGGCCGAGCATGGTCCGTAGGAAGAGCAACGGTGCACCGGTCGACCACGCCTGCGGGCTGCAGGCCGTCGGGTACTGCACCGGGTACTTGGTCATGGCCCGGGGGTAGCCCCCGAACGCCTCGGGGAGCCGACCGTCGAAGAACTCGGCGGCGGCCAGGATCCCCTCGGCGATCTGTGCCGCCTCGCGCTTGAACCCGTAGCGGCGGAGCCCCCAGGCGATGAAGGAATTGTCGAACGGCCAGACCGTGCCCACGTGGTACCCGATGGGGTTGAACCGTCCCTCCCCCGTGGCCAGCGTGCGGACGCCCCACCCCGAGAACAGCCGACTGGAGAGGAGGTGCCCGGCGACCGACTTGGCCTTCGACTTGTCGACGATCCCGCTCCACAGCAGGTGGCCGTTGTTCGAGGTCAACGAATCGACCTGGCGGCCCTGCTCGTCGATGGCCACGGCGAAGTACCCGCCGTCCTCCACCCAGAAGTCGCGGTTGAAGCGGCGCTTCAGGTCGGCCGCCTCCTTCTCCAGCCGATCGGCCAGTCCCACGTCGCGCCACACCTTGCGGGCCAGGCGGGCCCCACGGACCTTGGCGTCGTAGGCGTACCCCTGGAGCTCGCAGGTGGCCCGGGGGAACCCCGGCAGGGTGCCGTCGCGGAACGAGATGGAGTCCCACGAGTCCTTCCAGCACTGGTTCTCGAGGCCGGTCTTCTCGTTCCGGCGCTTGTAGGAGATGTAGCCGTTGCCCTGCAGGTCGGCGTACTCGTCGATCCAGGCCAGCGCGGCCCGGGCCTCGTACTCGAGCTCCCGGACCAGCCGGGTGTCGCCGGTCCACCGCTCGTACTCGTCGAGGAGCACCACGTAGAGGGGCGTGGCGTCGGCGCAGCCGTAGTAGGGCGAGTGGGGCCGTTCCTCGAACGCCGTCATCTCGCCGTAGCGCATCTCGTGGAGGATCCGGCCCGGGTCCTCGTCGCGGAAATCGTCCAGGCGGGTCCCCTGGCGGGCACCCAGGGCCCGGAGGGTCGTGGCCGCCAGGTCGGGGGTGAAGGGCAGGGCCTGCAGGCTGGTGAAGATGCTGTCCCGGCCGAACATCGTCATGAACCACGGGAGGCCGGCCGCCGGGAGCGAGTGCCCGGGGAGGATCGGCGCCACGAAGCGGAGTGCCGCGAGGTCGACCAGGCTGCGGCGGTACGTCACCTTGAGCTCGTCGTTGTCGCACTCGAGGCGGGGTGCGCCGTCCACCCACCGCTCGAGGTCCTTGGCCATGTGCTCGGCCACCCTCGTCCGCTGGGCCGGGCCCGACCGACCCCGGCGGATGAGCTCCGCGCCGGCCTGGTCCGTGGTCACCACGAGCTCGGTGGTCCACCGACCGTGGCCGGCGACCGTGGCGGTGAAGGTCAGGCCGTCCTCGTCGTAGGACGCCGACGCACTGGCGGTGATCCACGTCGAACGCTCGAAGGTCTGCCGTCGGTACACCAGTTGCAGGGAGTCCTCGCCCACGACCGTCTCGTAGACCCCCTTCTTCTTCAGTGCGTCCTTCACCTCGAAGAGATCGGCGAAATCACTGGCCGCGTCGATACGCACCTCGAGGTCAACCGGTTCGGCACCGTGGTTGAGGATCACCAGCTCCTCGTGGAACCCGTTGGCCACCACCCGACGCCTGATCACCGACAGGTCGGCGTCGACGTACACCGTCCCGGTGCCGGGGACCAGGAAGAACCGGGCCTCGAAGTACTGGAGGTCGTCGGTCGACAGGGCGTCGAGCCGCTCGCCGTTGACCGTGAGGACCCAGTGCGAGAGGAACCGGGTGTCGAACGAGAACAGACCGGTGGGATCGGTCAGCGACGCCTCGATGTCCCCCCGGCCGTCGCTCACCACGAAGGTGTTGCCGTCGAGGATCTTGACGACGTCGGTGCTCATGGGACCAGCTCCTGCTGCCGCTCGAGGAAGGACGCCCGGGAGCGCGGCGGCCCCGGGAGCAACCGGTCGAGGGCGAAGACCAGCCCCAGATCGCCGTGGACGTCGATGACCCCCCGCAGCAGGGCGGCATTCAGGTTCACCGTGCCCTTCACCATCCCCTCGAAGAGCTTCCGCTCCATGCCGACGGAGGCGTCGGCCCGGGCGTTCCGCCGGGACACCGAGATGTCGCCCTTCACGAAGGACAGGGCCCAGTGCTCGACGGCATCGTCGGTCCGCAGGTCGAGTCGCACCGTCCCGGTAGCCCGGTGGAGCAGCGGTTCGTGACCCTTGGACGCCAGTTCCTCGAAGAACGCCTGGATCCTGTCGGTACGGGGACGTCTGGCCGTCGGGCTCATGCGGTCACTCTCCTGCGGCGGATGGCGCCGGGTGGGCGCCGGGTGGGCGCCGGACCGGGTCAGCCTATCCGGTCGGCCGGAACGGCGACGGGCCGCTTCGGGACGACACAGGAGGCCCCGGAGGGCCTCCCGTTCGGCACTGCGCTACTTGGAGCGGACGACGGGATTCGAACCCGCGACCCCAACCTTGGCAAGGTTGTGCTCTACCACTGAGCCACGTCCGCGTGGGAGACCAACTCTAGCAGCAGAGGATGTCTCCCGGGCCGGTGGGGGGCACGTGCCCCCCACCGTCCGGCACCACGTCGGTCGCCGGTGACGGGCGTCCGTCACCGGGGCGTGGTCACGAGAGGAGCTTGGCCTTCTGCGCCTCGAACTCGGCGTCGGTGATGACTCCCTGCTTCTGCAGATCGGCCAGCTTGGCCAGCTGGTCGGCGGCGCTGGACCCGGGAGTCCCGGCCGTCTGCTTCACGTAGTTGTCGAAGGCCTTCTGCTGGGCCTCGGCCTGCTGGACGGCCCGCTCGTGCATGCTGCCGCCCCGGGCGATCAGGTACACCAGGATGCCGATGGGCGGGAGGATGATGACGAAGATGACCCACAGGGCCTTGGCGCCGCCACCCATGTCGTGCGACCGGAAGATATCCGAGAACACCATGATCATCAGCCAGATGAACATGAAGAGGATGAAGAACTCCAACATCGTCCACAGGATGTCCAGTAGGGGGTAGTTGTAGCTCGTTTCTGCCAGCATGCGTATCTCTCCTCGTCGTCTCTCGGAACGTGTCCGTCACGGCGCCCTGCGCCTCAGCCGGCGGAACCGGCGGATCGGGGCGTCGCCCGGACACTCGGCGGACAGTGTAGGGCACGGCCGGCACCCCGCCGGTGACCCTTCGCCCGGCGACGGTCGGTCGCGGTCAGTCCGCGCCACCGGCCGGCGCATCACCGTGCCACCACGGCACCGGGCGGTCCCGCCGGTCGGCCTCCTTCACCAGGGCGTCGAGCGAGTCGTGCAGTCCGGCGGCGATGCGCTCGACATCGGGGACCAGGTCCCAGCAGGCCAGGATCCCGAAGTACATCGTCCCCTGGTAGGAGAAGACCGTGACGTTGACCCCCGCCCCCTCCATGATGGGCCCGAAGGGGTACATGGCCTCCATCCGGGCGCCGGCCAGATAGAGGGGGAAGTCGGGACCGGGGATGTTCGACACGATCACGTTGAACAGTGGGGGAAGGTGGTCGAAGAGCCGCAGGTTACTGAGCAGGCGTGCGGCCCGGGTGGCCACCGCGGGGAACAGGGCCTGGGCCCAGCTGGAGAACACCTCGGACCCGACGGCCCGCTGCTGTCCCTTGGCCAGGGCCATCCCGTCCCGGATCAGGCGCAACCGGGCCGCGGGGTCCTCGACCCCGGTGGCCAGCGACACCAGCATCGCCGAGATCCGGTTGCCCAGCGCCGCCCGCTCGTCGTCCGACCGGACCGAGACCGGCACCATGGCCACCAGCGAGTGCTCCAATTCCTCCCCCCGGTCGGCGAAGAAGGACCGCATGGCCCCGGCGACCACCGTCAGGACCACGTCGTTGACGGTCCCCCCCAGGACCTCACGGACCCGGCGAACCTCGGACAGGGGCACTTCGGTGAAGGCCACCCGGCGATGGGGTGATATGGCCCGGTTGATCGAGGTCCGCGGTGCCTCGAAGGGTGACGGGGGCAGCACGCCGGGCACCATGCGGTTGTGCTCGTTGAGGCTCCGGATCGTCCGCACGGTACGTCCCAGGGTGCGGGCCGCCGCCTCGGTCTGGGACGGGATGGACCCGAGGGCCCGGCGGACCGCGTCGACGTCACCGGGGACCGGCTCGGGCGACCACGCCGTTCCGGCACCACCGGGCCCGGGCGCGTCGGGCGCCACGTCGAAGAACACGGCCAGGATCTCCGCCCCCGAGACCCCGTCGATGATGGCGTGGTGGACCTTGGACACCAGGGCCACGTAGCCGTGGTCCAGACCCTCGACGACGTGGAACTCCCACAGTGGACGCCGACGGTCGAGCGGGCGGGCGGCGATGTCGGCCACCAGGGTCGCCAGCTCGCCGGGCCCCCCGGGCCGGGGCAGGCTGGCCCGGCGGACGTGGAAGTCGACGTTGAAGTCCGGGTCGTCCACCAGCGACGGGTGCTGGAGCCCGAACGGCACCTCGACGAGGCGTTGGCGGAACGGGGGCACGAGGTGGACCCGGTCGGCGATGGCGTCCCGCATCTGGCGGAACCCGAGGATGCCGCCCCCGGGCAGTCCGAGCGGGTCGAAGACCATCGCCCCGACGATGTGCAGGTGGGTCGTCGGCGACTCGAAGGCCAGGAACGCCCCGTCGAGCCCCGACATCCGGCGCAGTCCCGGGCCGTCCCGGTCGTCCGGTCCCCGGCTCACCGCCCGCTCGATCCGAACCCGCCGAGCCCCCGCTCGGTGTCGTCCAGTTCCGGGCGCTCGTCGAAGACCGCCTCGACCACCGGCTGGATGACCAGCTGGGCGATTCGGTCACCACGCCGCACCTCGTAGGCCTGCTCGGGGTCGGTGTTCACCAGGAGGACGGCGATCTCGTCCCGGTAGCCGGCGTCGATCAGGCCCGGGGAATTGAGGCACGTCACCCCGTGGTTGCGGGCCAGTCCGCTGCGGGGCTGGACGAACCCGGCATACCCGACCGGGATGGCCAGGGCCACCCCGGTCGGTACGGCGGCCCGGCCGCCGCCCGGGGCCAGGACGACACCGGTGCGGGCCACCAGGTCGGCTCCGGCGTCCCCGGGCCGGGCGTAGGCGGGGAGGGGCAGTCCGGAGTCGAGGCGCCGCAGCGGGACGACCACCGAGCCCCCACCGGCGCCGGTCCCGGCCCTGTCCGCTGTCTCGGTCATCATCCCGTCCCGGCGTCCGTCCGTCCCCACGCACCGTGCGGCGCGTGTGCCGACGCTACCCGCGGCCGCCCGGCTCCCGCTCCCCCGCCCACGGGGCGTGCTGGCCTGCGCGCGGCGGGCGTTGGTGGTCCCGGGAGATACCTGATGGGCCGTCACCTTGGTTCCGGGCCCACCAACCGATAGCGTCCTCGGCGTGCTGGTCTGGATGGATCTCGAGATGACCGGGTTGGACGTCGGGCGCCACGTCATCGTGGAGATCGCCACGCTGGTCACCGACGACGACCTGGCCGTGGTGGCCGAAGGACCCGACCTGGTGATCGGGGCATCGGCCGAGGAGCTCGACGCCATGGACGACTTCGTCCGGTCCATGCACACGACGAGCGGCCTCCTCGCCGAGATCGAGTCCTCGACGGTCACGGTGGACGACGCCGCCGCGGCCACCCTGTCGTTCATCAGAGAGCACGTACCCCGACCGCGGACCGTCCCGCTGGCCGGGAACTCCATCGGCACCGACCGGCGGTTCCTGAACGCCCGGATGCCCGAGATCGAGGAGTTCCTGCACTACCGGTCGGTCGACGTCTCCACCATCAAGGAACTCGTCCGCCGGTGGCATCCCGAGGCACTCGCCGGGGCACCGGCCAAGGCCGGTGGCCACCGGGCCATGGACGACATCCGGGAGAGCGTCGCCGAGCTGGCCTACTACCGGTCGGCCGTCTTCCTCCCGACCCCGGGCAGCGACCCGGCGGCCCCGACCACCACGACCACCCCGACCACCACGACCGACGAGCACTGAGGGGGCGACGAGGATGTCCGATGCCAGCGACCAGACGGCGGCCGGCGGGGCCGGGGACCCACCTCCCACCCGGGCCGAGGGAACGGCCGTCCTCACCGCCGAGGGGCAGATGTTCGAGATCGACGAGGCCGTCATCCGGGGTGTCCCCACGCGGATCTGGAAGCACGCCCCACCGACCCTGCGCACGGTGCTGGAACTGTCACTGGGCCACGGCACGAGCGACTTCATCGTCTACGAGGACGAACGCACGACCTTCGAGGAGCACTTCCGGGCCGCGGCCACCGTCGGACGCCTGCTGGCCGAGCGGTACGGCGTGCGCAAGGGTGACCGGGTGGCCATCGCCATGCGGAACCTCCCCGAGTGGATCATCGCGTTCTGGGCCACGATCGCCATCGGAGCCGTCGCGGTACCGCTGAACGCCTGGTGGACGGCGGGCGAGCTGGCCTACGGCCTACGCGACTCGGAGACGTCGGTCCTCTTCGTGGACGAGGAGCGGGAGGGACGCATCCGACCCCTGATCGCCGAGATCCCGTCGCTGCGGGCCGTGTTCGTGGCCAGCGAGCGGCGGGGTGACGACGGCGTGCGCACCCCGGTCCCCGCGTCGGTCGTCGAACGACCCGGAGGTGACGCCGTGCCGTTCTCGCCGTTCGCCGATCTGGTGGCCGACGTCCCGGCCGATGCCACTCTGGTCGACGTGGATCTCGGCCCCGACGACGACGCCACCATCTTCTACACCTCCGGGACCACGGGCCGGCCCAAAGGTGCGGTGGGGACCCACCGCAACAGCTGTTCCAACCTCATGAACCTGTTCTTCGTGTCCACCCTGGGCACCCTGCGCCGCAGCGGCGGTATCGGGGCGGCGGCATCGGGGACCCAGAACGCCGGGCTGCTGACGGTGCCGCTGTTCCACGCCACCGGGTGCCACGCCATCCTGGTGTCCAACACGGCGGCCGGCGGGAAGCTGGTCATGATGCACCACTTCGAGCCCGGCCGGGCGCTGGAGCTCATCGAGCGGGAGCGCATCACCATGTTCGGCGGGGTGCCGGCCATGGTCATGGAGATCATCGACTCGCCGGACTTCCCCACCCGGGACACCTCGTCCGTGCGGAGCATCTCCTACGGAGGCGCCCCGTGCCCCCCGGATCTCGTGCGTCGCATCAAGGAGCACTTCCCGGTGGGCGCACCGGCCAACGGCTACGGCCTGACCGAGACCTCGGCCATGTCCACCATGAACGACGGCGACGACTACGTCCGCAAACCCGACAGTGTCGGACCCCCGGCCCCGGTGTGCGAGGTGGCCGTCGTGCCCGACGGGCACGCCGGGGACGATCCGCCGGCGCTGGACCCCGATCCGGAGCGGACCGGCGAGCTGTGGATCAGGGGACCGAACGTGGTGCGGGGGTACTGGGGGGACGACGAGGCGACGGCCGCCTCGTTCTCCAACGGCTGGCTGCACACCGGTGACGTGGCCCGCATCGACGAGGAGGGGTTCGTCCACATCGTGGACCGGGCCAAGGACGTCATCATCCGGGGCGGGGAGAACGTCTACTGCGTCGAGGTCGAGGCTGCCCTCTTCGAGCACCCCGCGGTCGCCGACTGTGCCGTCATCGGCGTCCCGTCCGAGGTGCTGGGCGAGGAGGTCGGCGCCGCGGTGGTGCTCCGGCCCGGTTCGGACGTCGACGCCGACGAGCTGGGACGGTTCATCGGTGAGCGTCTCGCCCGGTACAACGTCCCCAGCCGCTTCTGGTTCCGGTCCGAGCCACTGCCCCGCAACCCGGCGGGCAAAGTCCTCAAGCGAGAACTACGCGGGGAGCTGTTGGGCGACGTCCCGGCGATCTGAACTCGGTGCCACCGGGTGCTCCCGGGCCACCGGGCCACCGGGCCACCATGACGTCAGGAGCGTCAGGGCGTACCCAGGATGCTACGGGTCCTCGCCACGTCGTCCCCGATCCGGTCCACCAGTTCGTCCACCGAGTCGAACCGCAGTTCGTCCCGGATCCGCTCCACGAACGACACCCGGCCGGCGTCGCCGTAGAGGTCGCCCGAGAAGTCGAGGAGGAAGGCCTCGAGCAGCAGGTCGCCGCCGCCGTCGTAGAACGTCGGGCGCCGGCCGATCGACAGGGCTGCCGGTCGACGGACGCCGTCGGACCCTTCGTACCAGCCGGCGTAGATGCCGACCGCCGGCAGGGCGATGCCCTCGGGCACGGCCACATTGGCCGTCGGGAAACCGAGCTCGGCGCCCCCCCGGGCATCGCCGTGCACGACAGGTCCACGCACCTGGTGCCAGCGTCCGAGCAGCACGGCTGCCTCGTCCACTCGGCCGTCGGCCACCAGACCACGGATCCTGGTCGACGACACCGGCCCGGACGTTCCGGCGGCCCGGGCCGCCCACAGGCCGACCCCGTCCACCTCGAACCCGGCCTCGCTGCCCATCTCGCGGAGCATGGCCACCGTGCCGCGCCGGCCGTGGCCGAAGTGGAAGTCCTCCCCCACCGCCACCACCCGGGCCCGCACCCCCCGCACCAGGACCTCCTCCACGAACTCCTCGGCCGACTCCGCGGCCCGCTCCTCGTCGAACGGGAGGACGACGGTCCGCGCCACGCCGGCGGCCGCCAACAGCTCCAGCTTCTGGTCGAGGTCGCACAGCAGCAACGGCGCCGAGTCGGGCCGTACCACCGTGGCCGGATGTCGGTCGAAGGTGATCACCACCGTCTCGAGGTCATGGGCGTCCGCCCGACGGCCCAGCTCGGCCAGTAACGCCTGGTGCCCGACGTGTACGCCGTCGTACGCCCCGATCGTCACCGCCGATCCCCGGGACGGCGGACTGCTCGCCGACAGATCTCGTATGACCTCCATCACCGGCCGAGGTTACCGGCCGGACCGGTACCCGTCGGTAACCTGGTCGTCGCCGGGCACGGGGCGGACACGCTCATCCGGCCGCGGCCAGTACGACGGCCGGTCGGATACGGTCGGTGTCGGTGGCCTCGTAGACGGCCAGCAGACGGTGGTGGGCGTCCACCAGTCCCCACGGTCCGTCACCGCTGACCCCCAACGGCACACGGTCGAGTGCCAGCCCCCGGGTGACCAGACGCTCGACCTCGGTGGTGACCTCCACCTGCTCGAGGTCACGAAGGGCCTGCGCCGGGGTGAGGACCACCGCCGGGGTCAGTTCGTCCACCAGTCGGGCGTCGTCGGTCGTGAACGACCCGATCCGGGTGCGACGCAGCTGACGTAGGTGGGCGCCCCCGCCGAGCGCAGTCCCCAGATCGGCGGCCAGTGTCCGTACATAGGTCCCCGAGGAGCACGACACCTCGATCCGGTAGACCCCCGGGGCCAGACCCGGCGTGACGTCGAACCGGTGGACGGTGACCGGTCGGGAGGCCCGCTCGATCTCGATCCCCTGCCGGGCCAGTGTGTGGAGCCGACGTCCGTCGACCTTCACGGCCGAGACCATCGGTGGGACCTGTTCGATGTCACCGGTGAGGCCCAGGGCCGCCTGGCGGACCTGGGCCAGCGTGACCGAGCCCATGTCCCAGGTTCCCGTGACCTCGCCACTGGCGTCGAGCGTCGACGTCGCCGTGCCCAGCACCACCTCGGCTTCGTAGGTCTTCGGCAGGGCCGTGAGGAATCGCAGCAGGCGGGTGGCCCGCCCCAGACCGACCAGTAGGACCCCGGTGGCGTCCGGGTCGAGCGTCCCGGCGTGTCCCACCCGGCGCTGACCGAAGATCCGACGGCATCGGGCCACCACGTCGTGTGACGTCCAGCCGGCCTCTTTGTCGACGACCGCCAGGCCGGTGATCGGTTCGGGGCTCACGACGGCCTCACGGCCCGGGCGGGGAGCCGGTGCCGTCAGCCGGCAGGCCACCCGTGCCATCTGCATCTGCATCTGCATCTGCATCGTCGTCGGCGTCGGTCCCCGTCCCCGTCCCCGTCCCCGTCCCCGTCGGCGTCGCCGTATCGGCCGGCCGGCTGTCACGCAGCCGCCGAAGGACGTCCTCCACCCGGCCTCCGGCCTCCACCGCCGGGTCGACCTCGAAGGTCAGCAGCGGGGTCCGCTTCATTCGCACCTGGCGGCCCAGCAGCCGCTGGAGATGGACCCGCCGCTCCCCGAGCGCTTCGCGGGACCCCTCGTTCAGCGAGCTCAGGTACACCATGGCATGGCGCAGGTCCGAGTCGACCTCCACCCCGGTCACGGTGACCAGCTCGAGACGGTCGTCGGCGTCGGCCAGGCGCTCGAGCTCCTCGGCGACGATCTGACGGAGCACCTGGTTCAGGCGGAGCGCCCGCGGGTAGGGAGGCGCTCCACGGTTGTCGTTGCGGCGGCCTGACACGGTTGCGGTGTCCCGGGCGTCTGACGGGGGACCGTCAGGTCCGGGGGATCTCCCGTTCGTCGAACGTCTCGATGATGTCGCCGTCCTTCAGGTCCTGGTAGTCGGAGAGGCCGATCCCGCACTCGAACCCGGCCTGGACCTCCCGGGCGTCGTCCTTGAACCGCCGCAGCGAGGTGATCGTGCCCTTCCAGATGATGACGCCCTCGCGGAGGAACCGGACCTTGGAACCCCGGGTGATGACACCCTCCCGGACGAAGCAGCCGGCGATGGCCCCGATCCGGGGGACCCGGAAGATCTGACGGACCTCGGCCTCGCCGGTGACCACCTCCTCGAAGACGGGGGCCAGGAGACCGAGCATGGCCGCCTCGATCTCCTCGAGGAGCTTGTAGATGATCTCGTAGGTCCGGATCTCCACATCCGACTTCGCCGCCATGTCGCGGGCCCGACGGTCGGGCCGGACGTTGAATCCGATGATGGTGGCGTTGGACAGCAGTCCGAGCTGCACGTCGTCCTCGGTGATGCCCCCCACCCCGCGGCGCACGAAGCTCAACTTCACGTCCTCGCGCTCGAGCTTGCGGAGGCTCTCCGTGACCGCCTCGAGCGAGCCCTGGACGTCGGCCTTGAGGATGAGGTTCAGCGTGGCCGTCTCACCCCGTTGGATCTGCTCGAAGAGGTCCTCGAGCTTGGCTCCACCCAGGGCCGATGCGGCAGCGGGTACGTGTCCGGCCACCCGGTAACGGTGGGCCCGCGCCTCGCCGATGGTCCGGGCCTGGGCCAGCTCCACGGCGACCCGCAATTCATCCCCGGCGTTCGGCGGCTCGGAGAAGCCGAGCACCTGCACCGGGGTCGACGGCGGCGCCTCCTTGATCTGGTCACCGCGGTCGTCGACCAGGGCCTTGACCTTGCCCCAGGCGGCACCGGCCACGATGGGATCGCCCACCCGGAGCGTCCCCCGTTCGACGATGACCGAGGCCACCGGTCCCCGGCCCGCCTCGAGCTCGGCCTCGATGACGACGCCACGGGCCCGCCCCTCGGGACTGGCCACGAGCTCCTCGATCTCCGCCACGAGCACGATCTGCTCGAGCAGGTCGTCGACCCCCAGGTTCTGCAGGGCCGACACCTCGACGGTGATGGTGTCGCCTCCCCACGCCTCGGGCACCAGGCCCCGCTCGGAGAGCTGCTGGAGCACGCGGTTGGGATCCGCCTCCTCGCGGTCGATCTTGTTGATGGCCACGATGATCGGGACATCGGCGGCCCGGGCGTGGTCGATGGCCTCGAGGGTCTGGGGCATGACGCCGTCGTCGGCCGCCACCACCAGCACCACGATGTCGGTCACCTCGGCGCCGCGGGCCCGCATGGCCGTGAACGCCTCGTGGCCCGGGGTGTCGATGAAGGTCACGGGGTGGCCGTTGACATCCACCTGGTACGCCCCGATGTGCTGGGTGATCCCACCGGCTTCACCGGCCACCACGTTGGCCGAACGGATGCGGTCGAGGAGGAGGGTCTTGCCGTGGTCCACGTGCCCCATGACCGTGACGACCGGGGGCCGGGGCCGGAGGTCGGCCTCGTTCTCCTCGTCGTCCTCCTCGTCGAAGTACCGGGCCAGGAGCTCGGCCTCGCGCTCCTCGCCGGGGTCGACCAGGCGCACGTTGGCACCCAGCTCGGCGGCGAAGAGGTCGATCATGTCATCGGTCAGCGACTGGGTCGCCGTCACCATTTCCCCCTGGAGCAGCAGGAAGCGGACGACGTCGCCGGCAGAACGGTTCAACTTGGGCCCGAGGTCCCGGGCGGTCGAGCCGCGCTCGATGATGACCTCGTGCTCGGGCACCGGGGCCGTCGACGGCATGTAGGCCGTCAGCTGGGTCGGCTCCAGTTCCTCGAGGTTGCGGCGGCGGCGGCGCGGGCGGCGTTGGTTGGGCCGTCCGCGGCCCATGCCGGGTCCGCCCCGACCCGGTCCCCCACCGGGACCGCCGGGTCCGCCCCCGGGTCCACCGCCGGGTCCACCGCCGGGACGGCCGGCGAACCCGCCGCCGCCCTGTCCACCGGATCCACCGCCGGGACGACTGCTGTATCCGCCACCGGTCCCCCCGGGACGCTGGCCGGGTCCGCCGGGACGACTCCCCGGGGCACCCGGGCGGACACCCGGAGCGGGTCGGCGGCCGCCGGAGCCCGGTGGCGGCGGAATGGGCCGTCCACTCACCGAACGTGGAGGTCCTCCGGGAGGAGGGGGCACGGGCTTGCCACTGGGGCTCATGGGCGGTCGGGGCGGGGCCGAGGTCGGTCCGGTGTGCGGAGCGGCCGGTGCCGCGGCCGCAGGTGGGGACGCGGCAGGGGTCGGTACAGGAGCTGCGGCCGCCGGGGCGGCCGCTGCCGGGGCCGGGGCCGGGGTCGGTACAGGAGCTGCAGCCGCGGGGGCGGGGGCAGCTGCGGGGGCGGGGGCGGGGGCGGCGACCTGGGCCGCCGGGGCGACCGGCGGAGCGGCAGGAGCGGCAGGGGCCGGTGCCGGGGCCGCCGGGGCCGGTGCCTGGGCCGGTGCCGCCGGCGCACGAGGTGCGGGCGTGGGGGCCTGTTCGGTCGCCGGGCGGCTGGTCACCAGCCGGGCGCCGGTGCGCTTGATCGGGGTCGGGGTCTCGGGTCCACCGTCCACGGCGGTGTCACCGGTGGCCGTCGAACGGACCAGCTTCGGCGGCTCGGTGGCCTCCGGCATCGGATCGTCCCGAGTGACGGGCTGCTCGTCGGCCGTGGGCGCGGCCTTCTTCGCTGCGGCCTTCTTGGCCTTGGCCGGGGCCGGCTCCTCGGGCTGCACGGGCCGACGGAGGCCCTCGGCGTCCGCCTTACGACGGGCGCGGTCGGCCTGGGCGTCCTCGATGGACGACGAGTGGCTCTTGACCCCCATTCCCAGGGAGACACAGAGGTCGAGGGCCTCTTTATTGGTCAGACCGAGCTCGTGTGCGAGCTCGTAGACGCGGATCTTCTTCGGCAACGGCTCTTACTGCCCTTCGTTCACTTCGTCTGTGGCTGTTCGCACATACGAACCTCTATCCTCGCACATCACAGCGCCGTTCCTTCCGCCTCGAGGATCACGGCCCTCTCCACCTGCTCCACCTGCGCCGGAGCCACCGGCGCCCGGAAGGCCCGGGCGAAGGCCGACCGCCGGTCCGCCTGGCGCAAGCAGTCGACGGAGCCCCGACACAGCCAGGCCCCCCGTCCCGACCCGTTCCGCCCGACGACCAGGGAGCCGTCGGACGTCCGGGTGAGGCGGACGAGCTCCGACTGCGGCGCCGTCCGTCGGCACCCGATGCAGGTGCGGCTGGGGCTTATGCCGGGTCCACGGCCGGCCCGCCACCGTCCGCACCAGGGGGTTCGGCGGCGGGGGCTTCGGCGGCGGGGGCTTCGGCTCCGGCGGACTCCCCGTCGTCGGCCCCGGGCTCGGCGTCGGACGCCACCCCGGCACCCGAGCTCTCGGCTCCGTCGGCACCCTGGGACCATTCCTCGGCGGACACGGCCTCACCACCCTCGGCGGGCTGCCAGACCATCTCCCCCGACTCGTTCTGGACCCACTCGCCCTCGGCCCACTCCTCGCCGCCGTACCCCGCCTCCTCCTCGGCCAGCTGGGTCTCGCTCTTGATGTCGATCCGCCAACCGGTCAACCGGGCGGCCAGCCGGGCGTTCTGCCCCTCCTTGCCGATGGCCAGCGACAGCTGGAAATCGCTCACGATCACGGTGGCCGTTCCCGTCTGGTCGTCGAGGCGCACCTCGCGGACCCGGGCCGGGGCCAGGGCCGACTGGATGAGCTCGACCGGGTCGTCGGAGTACGGGACGACGTCCACGCGCTCGCCCCGCAGCTCGTTGGTGACCATCCGGACCCGGGAGCCCCGTGCCCCGACGCAGGCCCCGACCGGGTCGACATTGGGGTCGTTCGACCAGACGGCGATCTTCGTGCGATGACCCGGCTCACGCGCCGCGGCCTTGATCTCGACGGCACCCGAGGAGATCTCGGGAACCTCGAGCTCGAACAACCGCTTGATCAGGCCCGGATGGCTCCGGCTCACCACGATCTGGGGACCCTTGGTCGTCTTGCGGACCTCGACGATGTAGGCCTTCAGACGGTCACCGTGCTGGTACCGCTCGTAGGAGACCTGCTCGGCCTGCGGGAGGAGGGCCTCCACCTTGCCCAGGTCGAGGAGGGTGTAGCGGTTGTCGGTCTGCTGGACGATCCCCGTCACGATCTCGCCTTCGCGACCGGCGTAGTCGTCGTACTTCATGTCCCGCTCGACCTCGCGGATCCGTTGGAGGATGACCTGCTTGGCCGTCTGGGCGGCGATCCGGCCGAAGTCGTCGGGCGTGTCGTCCCACTCACGGGTGACGTTGCCGTCCTCGTCGAGCTCCTGGCCGTAGACCCGGATCTCCCCGGAGTCGGGATCGATGGTGACCACGGCCTCCTCGGCCGCGTCGGGGCGCCGCTTGTAGGCTGCCACCAGGGCATTGGCCAGTGCGTCGAGGAGTGTCTCGACCGAGATGCCCTTGTCCCGGGCGATCTGCCCGAGCGCGTCGAGGAACTCGAAGTTCGGCTTGCTCATGACGTGGTGACCTGCTTCCTCTTCTTCGTCTGCGTCGTGTGCTTCGTACCTGCGTCCCCGCCGGACGTGCGTCCGGGCGACCCGCCGCCGGGCTTCGGGGCCGGGCCCCAGTGGAAGACCGTCCGGGCCCGGTCGATGTCGGAGTACGCCAGCCGCCGCTCGGTCACCACACCCTTTGCGTCGTCGACCGCCAGAACCAGCCCGTCGCCGTCCGCCGACACCAGGGTCCCGGTCAGCCGGCGGTCCCCGGGGACCTGGGGACGCGTCTTGACCGAGACGGTCTCGCCCACGGCCCGGGTGAAGTGGTCGGGACGGCGCAGCGTTCGCTCCACGCCCGGGCTCGACACCTCGAGGGTGTAGTGACTGGGAATCGGATCGCGTTCGTCCAGCAGGGCCGACACCACCCGGTTGACCTCGGTGAGGCCCTCGAGGTCGACACCGCCGGGACGGTCGACCGTCACCGTCAGGACGCCGGCACGGAGTTCGACGTCGACCAGCTCGAGTCCGGTGTTCCCGACCACGGGCGCGAGCAGTTCGTACAGGTCGACTGCCATGGTCTCCACCTCCTCGTCCGTCTCGTTCGTACCGTCCGCACCTACCTGACCGGAGCGCCCCGGGGACGCGCCGACACCGCCGATCGCCGGGGCCGTCCGTATAAACAAAAGCGTGGGCGTTCCGCCCACGCTTTTCAGCGGTACTTCCTCGACTGAATGGCAGCCATCCGAGTATAGCAGCGACGGCCTTTTGCGGGTGACCCGTCCCGGGGCCGGTTCACTCCCCGTTCACGCCCCGGTCACCCGACGGCGGCGTCACCCCCGGCCACCACGGCGGCCACGGCCCCGTCGACCGGCACCTCACGCCCGTCGCCGCCCGACCGGGGACGAAGCTCCACGACCCCTCTGGCCAGGCCTTTCGTACCGACGACGAGCTGCACCGGCAGGCCGATCAGATCGGCGTCGGCGAACTTCACCCCGGGCGACACGTCCCGGTCGTCATAGAGCACGTCGGCACCCGCCGACGTGAGGTCCCGGTAGAGCCGGTCGGCCACCTCGGCCACCTCCGGCGAACGTCCGGCACCCAGGGAGAGCAGGTGGACCCCGAACGGGGCCACCCCGGCCGGCCAGGTCAGGCCCTTGTCGTCGTGGAATTCCTCAGCCAGCACGGCCACCAGGCGGCTGACTCCCATGCCGTAGCACCCCATGCTGAAGCGGGCCTCGGTACCGTCCTCGGCCACGAAGGTCGCCCCGTCCATGACGTCGGAGTACTTGAAGCCCAACTGGAACGTGTGCCCGGCCTCGACGGACCGGACGCGGTCGAGGGGCTCGCCGCACCGGGGGCACGGGTCACCGGTGGCCACCTCGGCGTAGGAGCCCCAGGTGTCGACCGTGAAGTCCCGGCCGAGCCGGGCCCCGGTGACGTGGTGGTCGACCCGGTTGGCCCCGGTCGTCCAGGCCCGCGACGCCCGTACGCCGTAGTCGGCGACCACGCGGACGCCGTGGTCCTGGAGGCCCAGCGGGCCGATGTAGCCCTTGACCAGTTCCGGATGGTTGGCGAAGTCGTCGTCGTCGAACAGGCGCCAACCCTGGGGGATACGGGCCTCCCGGTCCCCCGCCAGCACCAGCACCACCGGATCGCCGGCGTCGTCCACCACGGCCAGGGACTTCAGCAGGTCACCGGCCGTCACCCCCCGGTCGGCGAAGAACGCCACCACCGCGTCGATCCCCGGCCGGTCCGGGGTGTGGTGCTCCTCGAGCGCGGGCTCCCCGGCCGCGGTGTCCGCCGGGCCCGGGTCGACGTCGCCCCGCACCGCCGCCTCCACGTTGGCCGCATAGCCGCACGACGGACAGCGGACGAAGTGGTCCTCCCCCACCGGGGACGGCACCATGAACTCGTGGTTGACGTCCCCGCCGATGGCCCCCGACTGGGCCTCGACCGGGGTGACGTCCAGGCCGAGCCGGGCGAAGATCCGCAGGTAGGCGTGGTAGACCGTCCGGTAGGACTCCTGCATGGCCTCCTTGTCGACGTCGAACGAGTAGGCGTCGGCCATGATGAGCTCCCGGGTCCGCAGGAGGCCGAACCGGGGCCGGGCCTCGTCCCGGAACTTCACCTGGATCTGGTAGACGGTCACGGGCAGCTGCCGGTACGAGTCGACCTCGGCGGCCACCGTGGCCGTGACCACCTCCTCGTGGGTGGGGCCCAGCACGAACGTGCCGCCCCGCCCCTCCACGGTCAGGGCCGGGAGGGCGTCGCTGCCGAACAGTGCCGAGCGCCCGCTCTGGTCCCACAGCTCCACCGGGTGGAGGGCCGGAAGGAGGAGCTGCTGACATCCGGCGTCGTCGAGCTCCTCACGGATGACCCGCTCGACGTTCTCCAGCACCCGCAGGCCGAGGGGGAGGAACGAGTAGACCCCGGAAGCCAGTCGGCGGATGTAGCCGGCCCGCACCAGCAGCCGGTGGCTGGCCACCTCGGCGTCGGCCGGTGCCTCGCGGAGGGTTCGGATGAGGAGCCGGGACATGCGCATGGTCGGCGATCCTACCCGGGAGTCCCGGCGGCCTCCGGCGGCCAACCGTCCCGCGCCGCCCGCAGATCGCCGGCCCCTACCCGTCCGTCGGGTGGTCCCCGTACTTCTTGCGGATCAGCTCCACCCTGGTCTCCGAGGCGTTGGCGTCGCCCTTGGCCTCGAGCAGCTCACGCCGGTCGGCTTCGGCCTCGGCCTCCGCTCCGGCGTCGGCGGCAGCCAGACGGGCCTCGACCCCCTCGGCCACGAGCTTCTCGGCCTCGGCCACCAGGGCCTCGACCATGTCGTCCTCGGGCACCACCCGGACGATCTTGCCCTTGATGAACAGGTGTCCCCGGTGCTTGCCCGCGGCGATGCCCAGGTCGGCCTCCCGGGCCTCACCCGGGCCGTTCACCACGCAGCCCATCACCGCCACCTGGATGGGCAGGTTGCGTCCCTCGAGCGCCTCCTGGGCGGCCTTGGCCACGCCGATGACGTCCACTTCGGCCCGACCGCAACTCGGACAGGCGATCAGATCGAGGTTCTTCCGCTCCCGCAGGCCGAGGGCCTCGAGCAGCTGGCGACCGGCCCGGGCCTCCTCGACGGGGTCGGCGGTCAGCGAGTACCGGATGGTGTCGCCGATGCCCTCGGCCAGGAGGGTGGCGATGCCCGCAGTCCCCTTGATCAGGCCGGCCGGCGGGGGGCCCGCCTCGGTCACCCCGAGGTGCAGCGGATGGTCGAACGTCTCCGAGGCCAGCCGGTACGACTCGATCATCAGCGGGACCGACGAGGCCTTCACCGAGATCTTGACGTCGTCGAACCCGACCTCTGCGAAGTAGGCAAGTTCGACCCGGGCCGACTCCACCAGGGCCTCGGGGGTGGCCCCGCCGTACTTCTTGTAGATGTCCTTGTGGAGCGACCCGGCGTTCACCCCGATGCGGATGGGCACACCACGGTCCCGCGCCTCGGCCGCCACCAGCTTGATCTCGTCGGCCTTGCGGAGGTTCCCGGGGTTCAGCCGCAGGCCCTGCACCCCGGCCTCCAGGGCGGCCAGGGCCATCTCGTAGTGGAAGTGGATGTCGGCGATGATCGGTACCGGTGAACGGGGGACGATCCGGGCCAACCCTTCGGCGGCCGCCTCCTCGTTGCAGGTGCACCGCACGATGTCCGCCCCGGCCGCAGCCAGGGCGTAGATCTGGGTCAGGGTGGCGTCGGCGTCGGCCGTCTTGGTCGTGGTCATCGACTGGACGCTGATCTCGGCACCGCCCCCCACGGCCACGTCGCCGACGGTGATCCGCCGGGTCGGACGTCGCTCGGTCATCGTCCAGTCGGTGCGTCCCATCGACCCCATGCTAGGGCTCCGGGGCGGTCGGGGCGGCTCAGGAGAACGTCGCGGGGTGCAGGAGGTCGGCGGTCAGGGCGAACAGGACCACCAGGCCCAGGTACCCCAGGACCACCCAGGTGAACGGCATCATCTTGGTCACGTCGGCGTGGTACGCCGGGCGCCCCTTCCGGCTCCGGATCCGTTCGTAGACGGCGATGGAGACATGCCCCCCGTCGAAGGGGAGCAGGGGGAACAGGTTGATGACCCCGAGGAAGACGATGATGGTGATCAACACGTCGAGCAGGTCGCCCAGACCGTGGTGGGCCGCCTGGTCCGCCGTGCGGACGGCCCCCACGATGGAGGAGACCCGGGTGCCGTTGGTGGCCGCCTGACTGGCGGCCCGGGCGCTGGTGGCCTGGTGGTAGGCACCGACCAGGTGCGACGGCTGGAAGATGTGCACCACGCCCAGCACCGACGCCCACATGATCTTCCCGAGATCGACCACCGCGGTGCCGACGGACCGGATCGGGTTCTCCGTGGCCGTGGGGTTCCCCTCGCTGATGCCGATGATGCCGTACGGAGCCGTCCCCGCCGGGAGGTCGTACCCGTTGAGGTGGTAATCGCGGGCGTTGACCGGTGTGACGGTGAACGTCAGGTCCCGCCCGTCCCGGTCGACCACGACGGTGACCGGCCGGTCGGCATGGGTCTGGATCTGGTGGGCCGTGACGTCGCCACTTCCCGTCTCACGATGGCCGTCGACGGACACGACGATGTCCCCCGTGCGGATCCCCGCCTGCTGGGCGGGGTTCGCCGCACCGGGGATGGAGGCGAACGACTGGATCTGCAGCTGGCTCGACACCCCCGTGCCCACGAAGACCAGCAGCACCCAGATGAGGAGGAACCCCAGGATGAAGTGCATGGCCGACCCGGCCACCGCCACCAGCAGCCGGCTGTGGAACGGCTGCTCCCGGTACGTCCTCGGGTCGTCCTCGGGATCGACCTCCTCCAGGGCCGTCATCCCGGGGATCTTCACGTAGCCCCCGGCGGGGATGGCCTTCACCCCGTACTCGGTCTCCCCGCGCCGAACCGACCACAGGCGCGGTCCGAACCCGAGGAAGTACTCCGTGACCTTCATCCCGCCCCGCTTGGCCGCCAGCAGGTGCCCCAGCTCGTGCAGCATGACCATGGCGATCAGCGCACCGAGCACGATCACCAGGTCGAGGGCGCCGGCCAGGGTGGCCAGTACCACGATGACCGTCACGGTGACCAGCAGCTCCACCGCCGAGCGCCGGGGGGACTTCACCCGTTCGGGGAAGAGGGCGTCGTCGTGCACCAGCTCGGGGAGGCCGTCGGTCGGATCGGGCCCGGGGAGCACGACGGGCGGCTTGGACGCGGTGGTGCTCATGACGACCGCCCCGGTCCGGCGATCACCCGTTCCGCGACCCGTCGGGCGGTGGCATCGGCGTCGAGCACGTCCTCCACGGTACGACCTCCGGCCGCTCCGTCGCTCGCGGGCGGCCGGGGGGCGGCGGAATAGGCGTCCAGGGTCCCCTCCACCACGCCGGCGATGGCCGCCCAGCTGATGCGTCCGGCCAGGAACGCAGCGACCGCGACCTCGTTGGCGGCGTTCAACCAGGCCGGGGCCAGGTCGCCCACGGCCCCCGCCCGGTAGGCCAGGTCGAGGCACCGGAAGGTCGACCGGTCGGGCTCCTCGAACTCGAGGGCACCCCGCGACGTCCAGTCGATGGCTCCGTACGGGACCCGGAGCCGGTCGGGGTAGGCCAGGGCGTAACCGATCGGCAGGCGCATGTCGGGCAGGGACAGCTGCGCCACGACCGCCCCGTCGGTGAACTCCACCATCGAATGGACGATGGACTGCGGATGGACGATCACGTCGATGCGGTCATAGGGGATGCCGAACAGTTCGTGGGCCTCGATCACCTCGAGCCCCTTGTTCATCAGCGTCGAGGAGTCCACCGTGATCTTCGGGCCCATGGACCAGGTCGGATGGTCCAGTGCCTGCTCGATGCCCACGTCGCGCAGGTCGTCCGCCGACCGTCCCCGGAACGGGCCACCCGACGCCGTGAGGAGCAGCCTCGACACGTCGGCCGGCGTCCCCGCCCGGAGGCACTGGTGAAGGGCGCAGTGCTCCGAGTCCACCGGGAGGATCTCGGCACCGGGGGTCCGGCGGGCCTCGGCCACCAACGGAGCCCCGGCGATGATGGACTCCTTGTTGGCCAGGGCCAGCCGGCGTCCGGCGTCCAGGGTGGCCAGGGTGACCGACAACCCGGCGAAGCCGACGACGCCGTTCACGGCCACGTCGGCCAGGGTGGCGATATGGGCCAGGCCCTCGGTGCCCGTGACCACCTCGATGCCCGTCGGGATCGACCGCGACAGGTCGAGGGCCAGTGACGGGTCGCCGATGGCCACGACCTCGGGACGGAACCGACGGGCCTGCGCCGCCAGGTCCTCCACCGACCGGTTGGCCCCCAGGGCCACGACCCGGTAGCGCCACCGCTCGGCCTCGATGACCTCGATGGCCTGGGTACCGATGGATCCGGTGGAGCCGATCAGGCTGACGCCGATCTCCCGGTCCGTTCCCCCGCCGTCGTCGCTCGACGGCATGTCCCCAGCGTGGTCGGCAGTCACCCGAGGTTGAGGGCGTGCACCAGGTAGTACGTGGCGGGCAGGACGAAGAGCAGGGCGTCCATGCGATCGAGCACCCCACCGTGGCCCGGGAGGATCGACCCCATGTCCTTGATCTGCAGGTCACGCTTCAGCAGGGACTCGCACAGGTCACCGACGGGCGCGACCACGGCCACGACCAGCCCGAGGAGGGCGGCCGACCCGATCGTCCACGGGTGGACCTGGCCGACCACGGCGGCCGACACGATGATCGAGAGCACCATGCCGCCGGCCAGGCCCTCCCACGTCTTGTTGGGGCTCACCGAGGGGGCCAGGGGATGACGGCCCAGCCACCCACCGACCACCAGACCGCCGACATCGTTGGCCACGGTGGCGATGATGGCACCGAGCAGGAAGGCGATGCCGTGCCGGTCCGGGTAGATCGACGGGGCCAGCAGCAGGGCGGCGAACGAGCCGAGCAACGAGATCCAACCCACCGTCAGCATCGTCGCCGCGGCGCCGGCCACCGGTGCGCCGGACTCCACCCCCACCAGGTACCAGAGGAAGGTGAACACCATGATCAGGACGAGAACCAGCGGGATGGCCGAGGGCCCCTTGGTGTAGGCGGCGATCATCAACGACACCGTGCCGACCAGTCCCAGCAGGGTGGCCGGGTGGTAGCCGACGTGGCGAAGCGCCCCGAAGCACTCGCCGGCGGCGAAGACCACCACGACGGTGCAGAGCACCACGGACGGCACGGTGCCCAACGAGAAGGCGACCAGCGCGATGACGGCGATCACCACGCCGGTGACGACACGGAGCGCCGCTCCCCCGGCCGGCGCCCCGGTGGTGGACGACCCCGCCGACGGTGCCGGCGCCGGCCGGCGCCGGGGAGGCCCACCCCCGGACGAGGGCGTGTCGCCGCGACCGACCGCACCGACCGCACCGACCGCACCGACCGCCCCGGCGGCCCCGGCGGCCAGATTGCCGGCGACCCGCCCGATCGTTCGACCGGACGGCTTCCCCGGGGAGGCGGCCCCGGTCCCCGGTCCACCCACCCCGACCCCGGCGTCCGGAGCGTCGGGTGCCCGCTCCGCCTCCTGGTCGGCCGTGCGGTCGGCGGCCGCCAGCCCGGCGACACCGCCGCGCTTCAGCCCGACGCCGGGAACGTCGGTGACCGACGCCCCGGGCGGTTCGGCGGCCAGCGGTACCGAGTCGTTGTCGTCAGCGCCCTCGGGCCGCCTGGCCCGGGGCCGCACCCGACCGGAGGCCCGCCGGCCCCGACCGGAACGCTCGGGCTCGACGATCACCCACTCCTCGTCGCCGTCGGCTCCGTCCGGGTCCCCGGGGACCCAGTCGTCGGCCCCGGTTCCGGCCGCAGCGGACGCAGCCGCGGCGGCGGCTCCACCCGTCCGGGCCGCCGTCGAACCGGTCGGGAGCGGGCGCTCCTCCGAGTTCCGGACCGTGTCTCGGGGCTCGACGATCTGGACCTGCTCGGTGATGTCATCGTCCTCCAGGACCCCGTCGGTCCCGGACCGGGTCCCACCGTCCGACGGGAGATCGAATTCCCACGGGCGGCGGTCGGCGGCCGTGGCGTTGGTCTCGTCGAGCGATCCCAGTGCCGTCTCGTCGGCCGCGAAGATCGACGAGTCGAACTCGTCCTCGTGGGCCACCCAGTCGGAGTCCTCTTCGCGCCAGGCCGGTGCCGCGACCCCGGACCGTCCACCATCGGCGTCGCCGTCGCGGACCAGGACGGCGGGGACCTGCCCGGTGGGGGGCTCCGTCCAGTGCGGCAGGGGGGTGACCTCCGGAGCGTCGCCACCCGTGCCGGCTCCCGGCGGAGCCGTCTCACCGTGGGGCACGGCGGTCTGCCCGGGCCGCAACGGCTGCACGGGAGCACCGTGGCCGCTGTCGTCCCCCTCGGGGGCGACCCGCTCGTCAGTGAGACGGACCACCGACTCACCCGGCTCACCCGGCTCCACCGGCGTCACCGACGCCGGGACGTCACCGGTCACCGCGGGGATCACCGAGGTGGCCTCCCCGGCCACTTCGGCTCCCACGATCCGGACGCGGTCAGTGGCGGGACCGGTCGACGGGGTCGGGTCCGGTGCGTTCTCGTCGTCTGGTTGCCGGTCGTCGCGGTCATCCACGTCGGTCGTACCTCCCGCACGCGTCGGTCCGAGCATGGACCGGCACACGTGTCAGATCTCGAGGAGCTCCTGCTCCTTGTGGGCCAGCAGCCGGTCGATGGCGGCTACCTGGTCGTGCGTGATTCTGTCGAGGTCCTTCTCGACCCGCTCGAGGTCGTCGGCCGACAACTCACCGTCCTTGTGCAGCTCGTCGAGCTCGTGGCGGGCAGCCCGCCGGAGGTTCCTCACCGACACCCGACCGTCCTCGGCCTTCTGCTTCACGACCTTCACCAACTCGCGTCGGCGCTCCTCGTTGGGGACCGGGAAGGCCAGCCGGATGACCGTCCCGTCGTTGGAGGGCTGGATTCCCAGTTCGGACCCCTGGATCGCCTTCTCGATCGCCCCGAGGGACCCCTTGTCGTACGGGGACACCACGAGCAGCCGGGCCTCGGGCACGCTGAAACCGGCGATCTGGCGGAGCTCGGTCTCGGTTCCGTAGTAGTCGACCTTCAGGTGCTCGACCAAGGCAGGCGTGGCCCGTCCGGTGCGGATCGTCGAGAACTCGGCGTGGGTGTGCTCCACCGCCTTCTCCATGCGTTCACGGGCGTCGGCAACCACCAACGCGGTCAGGTCGTCATCCATTAGCGGTCCAGCGTAGCGAGCACCGGCGGGGGCCACCTGTTCCCGCTCCGAGCTGGGAATTCATCGGACCAGGGTGCCGATCGGCTCGCCCCCGAGGGCCCGCTGGATATTGCCCGGTCCCATCAGGTCGAAGACCCGGATGGGCAGCCCGTTGTCCATGCAGAAGGTGATGGCCGTGAGGTCCATCACCCGCAGGTCCCGGGAGACCACCTCCATGAACGAGACCTCGTCGTACCGTGAGGCCGTCGGATCGAGCCTCGGATCCGCCGTGTAGACACCGTCGACGCCCCCGTGGGTCCCCTTGCACAGCAGCTCCGCCTCGATCTCCGCCGCCCGCAGTGCCGCCGAGGTGTCGGTGGTGAAGTAGGGATTGCCCATCCCCGCGGCGAACACCACCACCCGGCCCTTCTCGAGGTGACGGATGGCCCGACGCCGGATGTAGGGCTCGGCGACCTCGGCCATCTGCACCGCCGAGAGCACCCGGGTGGGTTGATCGTGCTGCTCCAGGGCGTCCTGCAGGGCCAGGGCGTTGATGACCGTGGCCAGCATGCCCATGGTGTCGGACGTGGCCCGGTCCATACCCGCACCGGCCCCGGTCGTGCCCCGCCAGATGTTGCCGCCACCCACCATCACCGCCAGCTCGATGTCGAGCTCACCCCGCACCCGGGCGATCTCCGCGGCGATCCGCTCCACCACCGCAGCGTCGATCGTCTCGTCGGACGCCGACGAGGCCAGGGCCTCACCGGACATCTTCAGCACGATGCGTCGTCGTTCCCCCACGGCGCCGCCTCAGTCGCCGATGACGACCTGGGCGAACGAGCGGACCGAGGCCGAGCCGAGGAGCGAGGCGATCGTCTGCTTCTCGTCCTTGACGTACGCCTGGTCGAGCAGGACCCGCTCCTTGTACCAGCCGTTCAGGCGACCCTCGACGATCTTGGGGAGCGCAGCATCGGGCTTCCCCTCGTTGCGGGCGATCTGCTCCACGGTGGCCCGTTCGGCGTCGACCTCGGCCGGTGGCACACCGTCCCGGGTGATGTAGACCGGGCGGGCGAAGGAGATGTGGACGGCGATGTCGTGGGCCAGTTCCTCGGTCCCGCCGTCGAGCGCGACCACCACGGCATTGACCCCGCGCCCGGCCTGGAGATGCAGATAGGTGTCGACCACACCGCCCTCGGGGGCCTCGATGCGGATGGCCCGGCCGACGGAGATGTTCTCCTTCAGCGTCGTCTTCAGACGGTCGACGTCGTCGGTCCGCTCGTCGACGGCCGCCTCACCCTTGGACACCACCAGCTCCGCCAGCTCGTTGGCCAGACCGACGAATTCCTCGGACTTGGCCACGAAGTCGGTCTCGCAGCGCAGCAGGACGATGGCCGCGGCCGATCCTTCCTTGGCCACGGCGACGGCACCCTCGGCTGCCTCGCGCCCCGATCGCTTCGCCGCACCGGCCAGGCCCTGGACCCGCAGCCACTTGGACGCCTCCTCGAGGTCCCCGTCGGTGGCGTCGAGGGCCCGCTTGGCGTCGAGCATGCCCACGCCCGTGGACTGCCGCAGGCTCTGGACGTCCTTCGCGGTGTAGTTCGCCATGGTCAGGCCTCCTTGTCGTTCGTGTCGGCCGCGGCCTCCGGCGCCGCGGCGTCCACCGCCGGAGCCGGGGCCTCGGGGGTGGCGGTGGTCGGAGCGGGGGCCGGCGCGGCAGGCGCTTCGGCAACCGGCGCGGCAGGAGCTTCGGCCACCGGGGCGGCCGGCGCTTCGGCCACCGGGGCGGCCGGCGCGGCCGGGGCCGGGGCCGGAGCCGGGGTCGGGGCCGGAGCGGCCGCTGGCGGGGCGGGAGGCACCGGAGCCGGCCGCTGCTGGGCGATGAAACGACCCTCCACCACGGCGTCGGCGATCACCCGGCAGAGCAACGCGCCCGAACGGATGGCGTCGTCGTTGCCCGGGATCACGTGCGAGATGACGTCAGGATCACAGTTGGTGTCCACGACGGCGACCACCGGGAGGCCCAGCTTGTTGGCCTCGGTGACGGCGATGTGCTCCTTGTTGGTGTCGATCACGAAGATGGCGTCGGGAAGCTTGCCCAGGCCCCGGATCCCTCCGAGGTTGCGCTGCAGCTTCTCCAGCTCCCGGGTGTGGCGCAGGGCCTCCTTCTTCGGCATGGCGTCGAAGTCCCCGGCCTTCTGCATGGACTCGAATTCCTGCATCCGCTTCACCCGCATGGAGACGGTCTGGAAGTTCGTCAGCATGCCGCCCAGCCAGCGTTCGTTCACGTACGGCATGCCGCAGGCGTCGGCATAGGTGGCCACGGGGCCCTGGGTCTGCTTCTTCGTGCCGACGAAGAGGATCGTCCCTCCCCCGGCCACCAAGTCACGGGTGTAGGCGTAGGCCTCCTCGATCCCCTTCAGGGTCTGACGGAGGTCGATCAGGTAGATGCCGTTGCGCTCACCGAGGATGAACCGGCGCATCTTCGGGTTCCAACGACGGGTCTGGTGCCCGAAATGGACCCCGGCACCCAGCAACTGCTTCATCGTGACGACTGCCATGACACTGCTCCTTCCGACGGTTGTTCCTCCCAGGCCGCAGCACCCCTCGGGAGGGGTGACCGTGGACGCGGCCAGGTGCGTGATCGTTCTCGCGTGTGCGCCCCGCCCGGATGGCGGAGCAGCGACAGCGTAGTCGCGGTGGGACGGCTCCTCCACTCGGCGACCCCGGACCGGTGCCGGCCCGGTCGGCCGTGCCGGTCCCCTTTCAGATGGCCGCGGCGGTCGGCAACCGATCGACGTGGACCGGCGACCCCGGATCGACCGACCCGTCGCCCCCTCCGTCGAGCTTGCCCGCACGCCGGCCGTCGTGCTTGTTGTTCTCCCGACGCGGTCGCTTCCCCGAGGCCCGTACGGTCTCGGAGATCTCCAACTCGGACCGGTCGGACAGCTTGGCCCGGAGCTGGAGGACGGACTTGGTGTGGATCTGGCAGACCCGACTCTCCGTCACCCCGAGGATCTCACCGATCTCCGAGAGCGTCAGACCCTCGTAGTAGTAGAGGGTGAGGACGGTCCGCTCCCGTTCGCCCATGAGCCCGACGGCCCGGATGAGGGCCTCCTTGGTCTCCTTGACCTCGAAAGTGGCCAGCGGACCGGCGCCACTGTCGGCCAGACTGTCCCCGAGCGTCGGGCGGTCGCTCCGGTCGTCCCCGCTGAACGCCTCGTCGAGGGCGGCGACGCCGACGGCCGAGATCTGGGAGAGGGCGGACTGGAATTCCGCCTCGGTCATGCCCAGCTCGGCCGCCACCTCCTGGTCGTTGGGTGTGCGGTGGAGGACCCCCTCGAGCTTGGCGTAGGCGTCCTTGACCGACCGTGCCTTGGCCCGGACGGAGCGCGGGACCCAGTCGATCGACCGGAGTTCGTCGATGATCGCCCCCCGGATCCGGGGGATGGCATACGTCTCGAACTTGATGTTCCGAACCGGGTCGAACCGCTCGATGGCGTCGATGAGGCCGATGATGCCGTAGCTGGCCAGGTCCGACTCCTCGATGTGGCGGGGCAGCCCGGCGGACACCCGACCGGCGACGAACTTCACGACCGGCGAATAGTGGACGATCAGCTGGTCGCGGTACGCGCGCTCTCCCGAGCCCTTGTACTCGCGCCACAGCCGGTCGATGGCCTGTTCGCCGCTGTCGGGATCCGTCGTCACTGTCCTCCTCACGCCCTCGGATGCGACCCGCTGTACACGGCGAGCAGGCGGTCCTTGCTCACGTGGGTGTACACCTGCGTCGTCTGCAGGCTGGCGTGCCCCAGTAGTTCCTGTACCACCCGGAGATCCGACCCCCCGTCGAGCATATGGGTGGCGAACGTGTGCCGCAGTGCATGCGGGTGGGTGGGGACGGGCGACCTCCGGTCGAGCAACCGACGGACGTCCCGCGGTCCCAACCTACCGCCGCGGAGGTTGAGGAACAGGGCACCCGGCGGACTGGCGGCGCGGAGGAGCTCCGGTCGGCCGTCCGACAGCCAGGTTCCGACCGCCCGGGCGCACAGGTCGTGCATGGGAAGCTGGCGTTCCTTGCTCCCCTTGCCCATGACCAGCAGCGTGCGACGGCGGACGTCGATCCGGTCGATGTCGAGGCTGCAGACCTCGGCCACCCGCAGCCCGGTCCCGTAGAGCAGCTCGAGGACGGCATCGTCCCGCAACCGGACCGCCCGGGCCACCGGGTCGGCCTGCTCGCCGGCGGGTGGCGGGCCCGGATCGAGCAGGGCTCCCACCTGGGAGGAGCTGAGGACCCGGGGGAGCTTGGAGTCCGGCCTCGGCGCCGACAGGCGGACCGACGGGTCGACCGAGAGCAGCCCCTGGCGGACGCACCACCCGAAGTAGCACCGGAGGGCCGCCGTCTTCCGGGCGATCGTGGCCTTGGCCTGCCGGCGGGTGGCGAGGTAGGCCAGGTACCGGCGGAGGGTGATGCGGTCGACGTCCTCCGGCCCGTCCGCTCCGCCACGGCCGGCCCATTCGGTGAACAGCCGGAGGTCGGTGGTGTACGCACGGAGGGACGAGGGTGACCATCCGCCCAGTGATCGCTGGAACGCCTCGAGCTCCCAGGCCATGGTTGCAGGCTACCCCCACGGACCCGCCGCGTGGGGACCGGAAAGGGGTCGGACCGTCGGTCCCCGGGCAGCGGATGAAACCCCTGGTCGCGGGTAGCGTCGACCCCGCGGTCGGCACGAGCGGGGCACGGCGGGCGGGCCGGTTGCCGTGACCCCGGGGACGTCCCGTGCCATGATCGACCGCATGAGCCGCGTGATGATCGTCGAGGACGACGAACGGATCCGGCTCTCCATGCGGCTCGCCCTCGAGGACGAGGGGTACACGGTCGACGACGTCGCCGACGGGGAGGACGCCGTCGTCCATTTCGCCGAGCAACCGGCGGACCTGGTCCTGATCGACCTCATGCTCCCCGGCATCGACGGGTTCGAGACGTGCCGGTCCCTCCGGCGGCACAGCGCCGTGCCGGTCATCATGGTCACGGCGAGGTCCGACACCCACGACGTCGTGGCCGGGCTCGAGGCCGGGGCCGACGACTACGTCACCAAGCCCTTCGTGGCCAAGGAGCTGGCCGCCCGGATCCGTGCGCTGCTCCGACGGGCCCGACCCGAGGGGTCCGAGCAGGCCGTGCTGACCTTCGGCGACATCGACGTCCTCCCCGAGGCCGGCGTGGTCCGTCGGGGCGACACCGAGATCCACTGCACCCGCACCGAGTTCCGCCTGCTGTGCGAACTGGCCGACAACCCGGGCAAGGTGCTGAGCAGGGAGCACCTCCTTGAGCGGGTCTGGGGGTACGACTACTTCGGCGACGGACGCCTGGTCGACGTGCACGTCCGGCGGCTCCGGACCAAGGTGGAGGCCGACCCGGCGGCCCCCCAGCTCATCCTCACCGTCCGGGGCATGGGCTACAAGCTCGCCGTCTGATCGCCGAGGGATCCGGACCGATGGTGACTACGCAGGGGGCGGACGGGGGCGGGGGCGGCGGGCTGGACGGGACCGGGGCCGGCGGGCTGGGCGGGACCGGGGCCGGAACCGGCGGCGGGGGTCGTCCGAAGCGGGTCCTCCACCTCGGGCTGCGATCCCGGGTCACCGTGACCTTCGCCGTGGGTGCGTTCATCCTCTCGACCATCATGGCCGGGGTGACGTACTTCACCGCACGGCAGAGCTTCCTCAACGAACGCCAGACGGCGGCCCAGCGCCAGGCCTTCGCCAACGCCTCACTGGTCAACAACGCGCTACGGGCCCCCGGCACCCAGGTCCAAGAGCTCCTCGAGTCGGTCGACACCCTCCCCGGGTCCCGGTCGGTGCTGCTCAGCCAGGGCCAGTGGTACGCCACGTCACCGCTCACCGTCGGTGAGAACGCCATCCCGTCCGACGAGCGGACCGTGGTGCTCGCCGGTTCGGCGGCGACCCAGGTGTTCACCCTGGGAGGGACGCCCGAGGTGGTGATCGGGGTGCCCCTCCCCGCTTCCCATGCCTTCTACTTCGAGGTGTTCTCCCTCGACGAACTGGCCAGCACCCTCCGGTCCCTGGCCATCGCCCTGGCCGCCGGCGCCCTCTTCACCACCGTGGCCGGCGCCATCGTGGGACGGTGGGCGGCGGGACGGGCCCTGCTGCCCCTGGCCGGGATCTCGGAGGCCGCCGTCTCGATCGCCGGTGGCCAACTGGACACCCGCGTCGACACCGGGGGTGACCCCGACCTCCGCGACCTCGCCACCTCGTTCAACCGGATGGCCGCCAACCTCCAGAACCGGATCGAGCGCGAGGCCCGGTTCACGTCGGACGTCAGCCACGAGCTCCGTTCGCCCCTCACCACCCTGTCGGCTTCGGTGAGCGTGCTCGAGACCCACAGCGCCGAACTGACCCCCCGGGCCCGACGGGCCCTCACCCTGCTGGACGGCGACCTGCAGCGGTTCCGACGCATGGTCGACGATCTGCTCGAGATCTCGCGGTTCGACGCCGGGTCGGCCGAACTGTCACTCGACGAGGTCAACCCGGCCGAGCTGGTCCGGCACGCCGTGGCCTCCACCGTCGCCGTGGACTCCGCCGGGAACCGGCGGCCCTCGGACATCGCCGTCCAGGTGGCCCCCGGCGTGGAGAACCTGCGGATCCGGATCGACAAGCGACGCTTCGAGCGGGTGGTGACCAACCTGGTGGAGAACGCCACCCTGTACGCCGGCGGGGTGACCCGGGTCGTCGTCGAACAGGGGACCGCCTCCCGGCGGGGCCCCGATGCGCTCCCCGGCGACGTCACCGAGTACGGCGCCGAGACGGGCCCGCCGGACGGACCCCGGACCCCGGTCCTGCGCGTGGCCATCGAGGATGCCGGTCCGGGGGTTCCCGACGACGAGAAGGGCCACATCTTCGACCGGTTCTACCGCGGCAGGCAGTCCGGCCAACGGGGGTCGAGCGACGGGACGGGGCTCGGCCTCTCCCTGGTGGCCGAGCACGTCCGGCTCCACGGTGGCTCGGTCCACGTCGACGACGTCCCGGGCGGCGGCGCGTCCTTCGTCGTCGAGTTCCCCTTCGACCCGCCGGGCCCCGGCCCGATCGGCGCGTCATGACCTGTCCCCGGCGGACCACCGTGGCGAACCGGCTCCGTGCCGTCGCCCTCGTGGCGGTGGTGGCGGTGGTCGTCGCGTCCTGCGGGATCCCCACCGACGCCGCACCCCACGCCATCCCCAAGTCCGACGTCCCGTTCCACCTGCTCAGCCCTCCGTCGCCGTCCACCACGACGACGCTCCCCCCGGCGGTGGCCGTGCCCGTCGACATCTTCCTGGTCGACCCGACCCAGCACGTCGCCGCGGTCCTGCGCGACGTGGCCCTGCCCGCCACCATGACGGAGATCATGGGTGCCCTGCTCGACGGGCCGACCGCCTCCGAATCCACGGCGGGCATCCAGAGCTTCCTGAGTGCCAAGGCGTCCCAGGTCAGCGCCACCGTGGCCGGTGGGGTGGCCACCGTGGACTTCGACACCAACCCCGTCCAGGTGGTCGGGCCCGACCAGGTCCTGGCCGTGGCCCAGGTGGTCTTCACGGCCACCGATCAGCCCGGGGTGACCGGAGTGCTCTTCGAGATCGACGGCAGCCCGGTCTCGGTGCCGATCGCCGGAGGTGTCCAGGTCCCCGGGCCCGTCAGCCGTGCCCAGTACGCGGCCCAGGCCCCGGTAGCCCCGGCCCCCTGATCCCCCGGCCCCCTGATCCCTGATCCCCGCACCGCCGCCCCTCGTTGCCCGGTCTCGCGGCGCCGGCGACGTCTCAGGCCGTCGTGGACGGTCCCCAGGTGAGCCGGGGAACGTCGGACCACAGGTGCTCGAGGTCGTAGAACGAGCGGGCCTCGTCGAGGAACACGTGGACGATGAAGTCGCCGTAGTCCATGAGTACCCACCGGGCGTCGTCGAGGCCCTCGATGCGGTCGGGCGCCGGCCCGCCCCGCTCCTTCAACCGCTGCTCGACCTCCTCGACGATGGCCCGTACCTGGCGGTCGTTCTGCCCCGAGCTGATGACGAAGGCACCGGTGATCCCCAGAACGTCGGCCATGTCGAGGATGACGGTGTCGGCGCCGAGCTTGGCGTCGGCCGCGGCCGCGGCCGTCCGGCAGGCGTCGAGGTCCACCTGTGCGGCCCTCTCCGTCATGGCATCGGTGGCGGGTGACGTCACTGTTGGCCTCCTTCGGGCGCAGGCGCGCCGTCGGTGATCGTGGACGGTCCGGACGAGCGTAGTGGTGGAGCGATCGGAGCCGGTCGGGTGGCCGCCGCCGTCACGGCGCGGGCCGGGCCGAACCCGGAGGAGACCGCCGGGTGCGTGTCGACGGGACGGACGCGGGCCAGGTCCAGGACGGCCAGCGTCAACGCCAGGACGACGAGGATGATCGCCGCACAGAGGATCATGATCTTCCGCCGCGCCCGTCGCGCTTCACGCAGGGCCCGGCGACCCGGTGGGCCCGGGTCAGGGTCGGCGGCCGGGCCGGTGGTGGGGCCGGTGATGGGGCCGGTGGTGGGAGTGACCGCACCCTCGCTCCCCGAGGCCCCGGCCCCGGTGTCCCCGTCCGGGCCGGTGGAGCGGAGGAGGTGCCGTTCGGGACCTGCTGCAGCGGACCGCCTCGGCGGTGCCCCGTACCCAGGAAGCGCCATCTCTACGCTCATCTACCCGTAGCGTACAGACCCCGTCGGCGGATGCAGCGGATGACCGCCGGAGGGATGTCCCCGTCCACCGGCTCCCCGCGCTCGAGGCGCTCCCTGAGGTCGGTGCTCGACACGTCGAACGGGGGGACGTCCACGGTGACCGACCGCCAGCCGTCGGGGACGGCCGGAAGGCCGGTCCCCGGCCGGCCGACCACGGCCAGGGTGACGAGGTCCCGCAGCCGCCCGTGGTCGTGCCACGTCCCGAGGTCGGGGACCACGTCGGCCCCCACCACGACGAAGAGCTCGGCGGCCGGATCGAGCCGGAGGAGCTCGTCCGCGGTGTCGACGGTGTACGACGGCCCACCCCGGTCGATCTCCTGGCGTCCGGCCTCCAGGCCCGGTCGCCCTTCGACGGCGGCCGCCACCATGGCGTACCGGTCCTCGGCCGGGGTGACGGACCGGAGGCCCGCCTTCTGCCACGGCAGATTGGCCACCATCAGCAGCGTCCGGTCGAGCCCGAGCACCCGGTGGACCGCCGCGGCCACGGCCAGGTGCCCGCGGTGGACGGGGTCGAAGGTGCCGCCGAAGATCCCGATCCGGGCCCCGGTCCCCGCCGACGGGGTCATGTCCCGGCGGACCGGCGATGACCGCCGGCGACCGGGCACGGGCGTCGGCGTCCGCACCGGAGGGGTCGCATGGTCCGAGCCTACGCCCCGAGGCTTTACGCTGGTGGCGTGTCTCCCACCACTGCGACGACGACGACCGGTGCCCACTGGAGCCCGGCATCGTGGCGGACGCGGCCCGCGGTCCAACAGCCGACCTGGCCCGACGCCTCGGAGCTGAAGCGCGTCCACGCCCAGCTCTCGTCCCTCCCCCCTCTGGTCTTCGCCGGCGAGGCCCGCCGCCTGACCCGGGCCCTCGGGGACGCCGCCGACGGGAGGGCGTTCCTCCTCCAGGCCGGTGACTGCGCCGAGTCCTTCAGCGAGTTCACCGCCGACGGGATCCGCGACAAGCTCCGGGTGATCCTCCAGATGGCCGTGGTCATGACCTACGGGGCCGGTGTGCCCGTGGTCAAGGTCGGGCGTATCGCCGGCCAATTCGCCAAGCCGCGCTCGTCGCCGACCGAGACGGTGGGCGACCTCGTCATCGACTCGTTCCGGGGCCACATGGTCAACGACGACGTGCCCGACGCCGCGGCCCGGGTCCCCGACCCCCAACGCCTGGTCACCGCCTACCAGCAGTCGGTGTCGACGCTGAACCTGCTGCGGGCCTTCACCAAGGGTGGGTTCGCCGACCTCGGCCAGGTGCACGCCTGGAACCAGGAGTTCGTGGCCAGCTCCAGCGAGGGACGCCAGTTCGAGACCATCGCCGAGGAGATCGACCGCGCCCTGCGGTTCATGGCGGCGTGCGGGATCAACCTGACCGGGGAGGACACCCTCCACCAGGTCGACTTCTGGACGAGCCACGAGGCCCTGATCCTCGACTACGAGGAGGCGCTCACCCGGCGTGACTCCCTCACCGGCGACTGGTACGACTGCTCCGCCCACATGCTGTGGGTGGGCGAGCGCACCCGCCAGGTCGACGGCGCCCACTGCGAGTTCCTGGCCGGCGTGCACAACCCCATCGGGTCCAAGGTCGGCCCGTCGGCCGCCCCCGACGACGTGGTGGCGCTCTGCGAGCGGCTCAACCCCGGACGCGTGCCCGGCCGGCTGACCCTCATCACCCGGTTCGGGGCCGACCGCATCGCCGAGGCCCTCCCGCCGCTGCTCCGGGCCGTCCGCGACGAGGGCCACCCGGTGGTGTGGACCTGCGATCCCATGCACGGCAACACCTTCACCGCCGAGGGCGGACGCAAGACCCGGCGGTTCGACGACATCCTCACCGAGATCAAGGGGTTCTTCACCGCGCACCGGTCGGTCGGCACCTGGCCCGGCGGTGTCCACGTGGAGCTGACCGGTGACGACGTGACGGAGTGCCTCGGTGGCGTGGAGGACATCGTGGAGGACCAGCTGGACCAGCGCTACACCACCGCCTGCGACCCCCGTCTCAACGCCCGCCAGTCGCTGGACCTGGCGTTCCGGGTCGCCGAGTTGCTGCGGGGGTGACTCCGACGGGCGGCGACCGGCGTCCCCGTCCGACCACGGTGCTCGGCCGCACCGCCGCAGGGGCCCTCGTCGCGGTCCTCCTGCTCTCCCTGCTGGTGCTCCCGGCCGCCGCCACGGGTGGGGTACGGACCGCGTCCGCCGCGGCCGCCGCCGCGGCCGCTCCGGGCGTGGCACCGGCGGTCGTCCCCTCGGTCGTCCCCCGGTCCGCCCCGGCCTACTGGCTGGTGGACGACGACGGTGCCGTCTCGTCGTTCGGCGGCCTGCCCGCCTTCGGCTCCATGGCCGACCGGTACCTCCGGTCCCCCGTCGTGGCCATGGCCCCGACCGCCGGCGAGGCCGGGTACTGGCTGGCCGACGGCGCCGGCGACGTGTACGCCTTCGGGGACGCCGTCTTCCACGGCTCGGCGGCCGCCCTGCACCTCGACCAGCCGGTGGTGGGCATGGCGGCGACACCGGATGACGGCGGGTACTGGCTGGTGGCGGGCGACGGGGGCGTCTTCACCTACGGCGACGCCGCCTTCTACGGCTCGGCCGTCGGGGTGTCCCCGGGCGGACCCGTCGTGGCCATGGCCCCGACCGCCGACGGCGGGGGGTACTGGCTGGTGACGGCCCGGGGACAGGTCCTGTCCTTCGGGGACGCCGTCTTCCACGGCTCGGCGGCCGGACTGGCCCCGGGTGACGACATCTCGTCCATCGCCCCCACGCCGGACGGGGGCGGGTACTGGCTGGTGGCGGCCAGCGGGCGGGTGCTGCCCTTCGGGGACGCGCCCTATTTCGGCTCGGCCGACGGTGTCCCGCCGGACCACCCGGCGGTGGGCCTGGCCGCCACCCCGGACGGTGGGGGGTACTGGGTGGCCACGGCCGGCGGTGGGGTCCTGGCCTTCGGGGACGCACCGGCCGACGGCTCGTCCACCGACGCCCCCGGCTACCCGGTCGTCGGCATCGCCCTCGGATCGAAGATCGACCAGACGATCACCCCGGCCCCGGCCCCGGCCTCCGCCGTGGTCGGAAGTACCCCGTTCACCCCGACGGCCACCGCGTCCTCGGGACTGCCGGTGACCATCACCCTCGATCCCTCCTCGGGATCGGCGTGCTCGCTGTCGGGGGGGACCGTGTCGTTCACCTACATCGGGACCTGCACCATCGACTACGACCAGCCCGGCGACGCCAACTACCAGCCCGCCGCCGAAGTCCGGCAGTCAATCACCGTGGTGTTCCCACCCGACCCGTCGTACGCGTCGGGCTCCTACGGCTACGACATCTCCAACTGGCAGTGCTCGTCCCTCCCCCAGGGGCCGCATCCGATCGGCATCGTGGAGGTCACCGGGGAGTCGTTCGGCTACGCCAACCCGTGCCTCGCCACCGAGGCGGCGTGGGCCGGCGGGGGGCTCAATCTCTACATGTTCCTCACCTTCGGGCAGCTGGCCACGGGACCACCGGTGTGCGCCGGCAATACCGCCTGCAACGCCGGGTACGCCGCGGCCCAGCAGGCCTTCGGCCAGGCCCGCCAGGCCCTGGTCGACACCCAGGTCACCTGGTGGCTGGACGTGGAACGCCCGCCGGCCTCGTACCCGCAGTGGTCCTCGGACCTCGCCGTCAACGCGGCCTACGTCCAGGGTGCGGTGGACGGCCTCCAGGCCGACGGCGTCCCCACCGTGGGCTTCTACACCAGCGTCCTCACGTGGAGCTCCATCGTCGGGACCGGCTACCAGCCGGAGCTCCCCCTGTGGCTGGCCTGGTACACCGGGGACCCCGTCGGCAATTGCCGGACGGCCCTGTCCTACGCCGAGGCCAACGGAGTGACCCTGCCCACCGGTCCGGTGTGGCTGACCCAGTACACCGACGACGCCGACGGTTACGACGGCGACTACGCCTGCTGACCGGGCCGGTGCTGATGCCTGCGTCGGTTCAGAGCGGGAGCGGGGGCGCCAGGACGAGGTGGACGGCGTCGTTGTAGCCCAGCAGGCGCCACCGGTTGTGGTCGACCTCCCAGGTGGTGAGGGACGAGTGGTGGGTACGCAACTGGAGCCGGGCACCTTCCCAACGTCCCTCGACGGTCATCATGCCGAGCATCGAGGCCTCGATGACCCCGGCGTGGCAGGCCACGACCACGAGTTGACCCGGGTGACGGCGAACGATGGCGTCGAGCGCCACGACGACCCGGGTGACGAACCCGGTCCAGCTCTCGCCCCCCGGGGCGATGATGCGCCCGGGGTCCACGTCCCAGTTCGGGTCGCCGAACCGCTCGGTGAATTCCGACCAGGTGAGCCCGTCGGCCTCCCCGGGGTGCAGTTCGCACAGCCCGCAGTCCTCAATGACCTCCGGGACCTCCGACGTCCATCCTCCGGCGTCGACCGGGGCCAGCACCGGGGCCAGGATCTCGGCCGTCTGGCGGGCCCGCGGCAGCACACTGGCGTAGAGGGCGTCGGCCCCGGCCAACTCCCGGGTGACGGCCAGCCGGTCGCGCAGGGCCTCGATCTGGCGCACCCCGTGCGGCGTCAACCCCGAACACCCCAGTGGCCCGCCGCAGATGCCCGACACGTTGCACGCCGCCTCACCGTGACGGACCAGCACCAGGCGGGTGGCCGACGGGGACGACGGCAGGGGGACCGTCCGGACACCGTCGGGCGGACCGGTCTCCCCCATCTCCCCGGGGCCCCCGACGGGCTGCTCGGGGGCCTCGTGCTCGGCCCCGGCCAGACCGTCGAATCCCTGCAGGTCGGGGAGATCGTCCCCGTCCGACCGGTCCCCGGGCTCCCCGGTCGTCCCCGGCCCCCCGGTGCCCTTGGTCATGCCAGCTCCCCGACGAAGCGCTCCAGCTGACGGAGCGTGCGGCACTCGTAGACATCGTCGCAGTGGACGGCGTACTCACCGACGATGGAGTCACCCGAGTTCCAGTAGGCCCGGGGCTCCGGGTTGAGCCAGTAGACGTGACGGACCCGGTTGGCGATCTCCCGCACGACCCAGGAGTTGGTGGCGTGGTAGTTGTTGCGGGCGTCACCCAGGAGGAGCACGCTGGTACGCGGGGTCAGCTCGTCGCCCCACCGTTCCCAGAATTCGGTGAGGGCGTGCCCGTAGTCCGAATGGCCGTCCACCCAGATCACGTCGGCCTCGGTGTTGATCCGGTGCACGGCCTCGACCGGATCGTCGGCGGCCTCGAAGAACCGGGTCACCTCGTCGATCCCGTCGATGAAGACGAAGCTCCGCACCTTGGAGAACTGCGAGCTGATGGCGTGCACCAGGTGGAGGGTGAACCGGGCGAAGGAGGCCACCGAGCCCGAGATGTCGGCGATCACCACGATCTCGGGCTTGGACGGCCGGGGGTGGCGGAACCGGGGCTCGAGGGGCACACCGCCGGTCGACAGGGACCGCCGGACCGTGGTCCGGAAGTCGAGCGGTCCCTTGCGTCCGTGACGGCGTTTGCGGGCCAGCCGCACGGCCAACTTCCGGGACAGGGGTTGCAGGGCCCGCCGCAGGGCCACCAGCTCGTCGCGGGTGGCGTGCATGACGTCGATGTCCTCAGGCAACGGCCGACGGATGGACGTGGCCAACGCCTCGCTCCCCCGGTCGGCCACCAGGCGCCGTCGGATCTCGTTCTCGATCTCGTGCTGGAGCCGGTCGATGCGTGACTGGTACTCGTCCCGCAGCAGGCGCTCCTCCAGCGATGTCAGGCCCTCGCCCGTGCCCCCGTCCCCGGCGGTGGCCGATGCCGCCTGCCGGGCCTCGTCGAGCAGACGACCGAGCACCCGGTCGAGGTCGAGGTTCCGCAAGGTCCGGTAGAGGTAGTACGTCCCACCGACCGGTCGGCCCGGCTCCATGCCCGAGTACCGCGCCACCGCCTGGCGGGCCACCGCCGTGAGGAGGGCGTCGTTGGCCCCGAGGAGCGCCTGGTAGAGCAGGTCGGCCAGCTCCTCCGGGGTCATTCCGGCACCACCGCCGCCTCCCCGGCCACGGCCCTGGCCCGCACCCACCCCCGAGCCCTCGTCGTGGCGGTCGGCACCCTCCCGGTCGGCCTCGTCCGGGCCGGTGCCGCTCTCGTCGATGCCGTACTCCGGACCCCGGAGCGAGAAGTAGATCTCGAAGGCCGTCTCGTAGGTCCTCCAGTGGGTCGAGGACTTGACCAGGCTGGCCCCCAGGGCGTACTTCAGGGACTCGCGGTCCTCGAGGGGGAGGTGGCGCAGGGCCTCGGCGGCGTCGAGGTGCTCCGTCAGCGACACGGGGATGCCCGCCGCCCGGAGCTCCTGGATGAAACCCGAGAGGAGGTCCAGCACCGGTGCCCGATCAGTCCGACAGGTCCGCGGCGGTCAGCTCTTTGGCCGCCCGTTCGATGTCCGCCCGGTACTTGAGGAGGATGTGGAGGGTGTCCTTGGCCTGCTCGGCGTCGACCGACTCGATACCCAGGATCACCAGCGTGCGGGCCCAGTCGAGCGTCTCGGAGACCGAGGGGTACTTCCGCAGCTCCAGGCTGCGGATCGACCGCACGATGCGGGCCACCTGGTCGGCCAGCGCGGCGGAGATGCCCGGGACCCGCGTCTCGATGATGGCCCGCTCACGGTCGAGCTGGGGATAGTCGATGTGCAGGTACAGGCAACGCCGCTTCAGCGCCTCGGACAGTTCACGGGTGTTGTTGGAGGTGAGGAAGACCAGGGGGATCCGGCTGGCCCGCATGGTGCCGAGCTCGGGGATCGACACCTGGTACTCCGAGAGGATCTCCAGGAGCAGCGCCTCGGTCTCGAGCTCCATCCGGTCGACCTCGTCGACCAGCAGGACCACGGGGTCCGTCGAGCGGATGGCCTCGAGCAGCGGTCGGGTGAGCAGGAACTCCTCGGAGAAGATGTCCTCCTCGAGATCCTGCCACGAGCTCCCCGAGTCGGCCTGGATCCGGAGCAGCTGCTTCTTGTAGTTCCACTCGTAGAGAGCCTTGGACTCGTCCAGGCCCTCGTAGCACTGCAACCTGATCAGTCGGCTCCCCGTGGCCCGGGCCACGGACTTGGCCAGCTCGGTCTTTCCCGTGCCCGCCGGTCCCTCGACCAGCACCGGCTTGGCCAGGCGGTCGGCCAGGAAGACCACGCCGGCAATACCCTCGTCGGCCAGGTAGTGGACGTCGGCCAGCCCGTCGCGCACGGCGCCGACGGAGGCGAATTGCGGTGGTCCGGGCACCGGGAACCCGGTGTCCTGGTCGTCCGTCCGCAGGCTCATCCCCGCACCTGTCCCTCTCCCTCGACGATGTACTTGACGCAGGTCAGCTCCCGCAGTCCCATGGGGCCCCGGGCGTGGAGCTTCTGCGTGGAGATGCCGATCTCGGCACCCAGGCCCAATTCCTCCCCGTCGATGAACCGCGTCGAAGCGTTCACCACCACGGCGGCGGCATCCACCTCGGTGGTGAACCGGGCGGCCGCGGCCAGGTCCCCGGTGACGATGGCCTCCGAGTGGCCCGAGCCGAACCGGGCGATGTGCCCGATGGCCGAGTCCAGGTCGTCGACCACGGCGACCGACAGGCGGAGGCCGAGGAACTCCGTGGCGTAGTCCTCCTCGGTGGCCGGGGCCACCGAGGGGAGGATGGCCCGGGTGGCCTCGTCGCCCACCAGCTCCACCCCGACCAGCGACCCCGCCACCCGGGGCAGGAACGCCGAAGCCACCGACCGGTGGACCAGCAGGGACTCCGCGCTGTTGCACACGCCGGGGCGTTGGGTCTTGGCGTTCACCACGATCGACTCGGCCATGGCCAGGTCGGCGGCGGCATCGACGTAGACGTGGCAGTTGCCGTCGCCGTCGATCACGTACGGGACGGTGGCGTGCTCCCGGATGGTGGCGATCAGCGAAGGACCGCCCCGGGGGATCAGGCAGTCGATGGCCTCCCCCAGCTGCATGAAGGCCACGGCCGACTCCCGGCTGGTCTCCTCCACCAGCCCGACGGCGTCCTCGGGCAACCCGGCCTTGTCCAGCCCCCGGTGCACCGACTCCACGATGGCCCGGTTGGATCCGAGGGCCGCCGACGAACCGCGGAGCAGAGCCCCGTTCCCCGACTTCAGGCACAGGCCGGCGGCGTCACTGGTCACGTTGGGCCGGTTCTCGTAGATGATCCCCACCACGCCCAGCGGCACCCGCACCCGGCGCACCCGCAGGCCGTTGGGCCGGACCCACCCGTCGACGACCTCCCCCACCGGGTCGGACAGCCCTGCCACTTTCCGCAGCCCGGCGGCCATGGCGGCGATCCTCCCCCTGTCGAGGCGGAGACGGTCGAGGGAGGTGTCGGTGGCCCCGGCGGCCTCCGCTCCGGCCAGGTCGGTGGCGTTGGCCTCGAGGATGCGCCCCACCGAGGCCTCGAGGAGATCGGCCGTGTGGAGCAGGGCGTCGTCACGCTGGGCCGACGAGGCCCGGGCCACGTCCCGGGCGGCGCGGCGGGTCTGCCGTCCGAGCTCGGTCAGGGAGGCCGCGGGGGGCGAGGTCACCGCATCAGCGTACTGCCGCGCCGGGACGCCCGGCCCGGACCGGCCGGCGGGGGTCCGCCGGTCAACCCAGCACCACCAGATCGTCCCGGTGGACGACCTCCGCGGCGACGTCCCCGGGCAGCTCACCGGACCGGCGACCGGCCCAGCCGGCGACGGCGGCCGCCGGCTGACGGACCAGTCCCTTGGCGAACACCGTGCCGTCCGGGCCGGCGATCTCCACGGCGTCGTCGGCCACGAACTCCCCGCGTACCGAGACCACGCCGGCCGGGAGGAGCGACGTCCCACGCTCGGTCAGGGCCCGGCGGGCTCCGGCGTCGACGGTGATGATCCCGGCCGAGCCCACGGCGAAGGCGATCCACAGCTTGCGGGCGGGCAGGCGGCGGTCCCGGGGTCGGAAGCGGGTACCGATCCCGGCCTCCCCGGCCACCACGGCGGCCAGCACCCCGGGTCGGGCGGCGTCGGCGATCACCGCTTCGACCCCCGACCACGTGGCGATCTTGGCCGCGGCCAACTTCGAGGCCATGCCCCCGCTGCCCACCGCCGACCCCGGCCCGCCGGCCATGCGCTCGAGCTCGTGGTCGATCTCCACCACCTCCTCGATCAGCGACGCCTCGACCGCCCGCCGGGGATCGTCGGTGAAGAGTCCGGCGGTGTCGGTCAGCAGCACCAATTGGTCGGCACCGACCAGGTGGGCCACCAGGGCGGCCAGCCGGTCGTTGTCACCGAAGCGGATCTCCTCGTCGGCCACGGCGTCGTTCTCGTTGACCACGGGCACCACGCCCAGGTCGAGCAGCCGGGCCAACGTCCGACGGGCGTGGAGGTACTGGCTCCGGTGGATGAAGTCCAACGGGGCCAGCAGGACCTGGCCCGCCCGCAGTCCCACCGCGGCCAGGGCGTCGCTCCACACCCGCATCAGGAGGTGCTGGCCCACCGCGGCCACGGCCTGCAGCGTCACCGGGTCCGACGGACGAGGCGCGCCGGGCGACAGCGCCGTCCATCCGGCGGCGATGGCTCCCGACGTCACCACCACGACGCGGTGCCCCTCGCTCCGCAGCCCGGCCACGTCGCCGGAGAGCCCGCCGATGGCCGACGCATCGACCGTCCCGTCGTCGCGGGTCACCGAGGACGACCCGATCTTGACCACGACGGTGCGGGGCCCCGGGGAACCGATCGTCGCCACGCCCCCGGCGCTCACTGTTGCCGCTTCCGGCGGCTCGACGGCAGACCGGTGAACTCCGGCTGGTCCCGGTACCACACGAAGGAGAGCTCCCCGATGGTGACCAGGTCGCCGTCGCGGGCCCCGGCCCGGGCCAGGGCCCGGTCGACGCCGAGCCGGCGGAGACGGTCCTGGACGTAGTCGGCCGCCTCGTCGGACGTGAGGTCGTTGAGGGACACGGCCCGCTCCACCACCCGCCCCACGACGGCGTAGGCGCCGTCGCCCACCTTCTCGACGGCGAACCCGGCCGGCAGGGGCCGGTGGACGATGATGGTCCCGTCGTGCTCGGGCACGGCCCGTCGGGCCTCGTCGACCAGTCGGGCCACCTCGGCCAGCAGGCGGGAGATGCCCTGTCCCGTGACCGACGAGATGACCAGGTCGGGCACCCGGTCACCGACCCCTCCGGGATCACCGTCGCCGATGGCGGCCATGTCGGCCTTGGAGCCCACGACCACCCTCGGCCGTTCGAGCAGCTCCGGTCGGTACCGGCCCAGTTCGTCGAGGAGCACGCGCTCCTGCTCGGCGGGGGTGACCCCCGTCACCGGCGCCAGTTCCAACAGGACGACCAGCACCCGTGACCTCGTGACGTGGCGGAGGAAACGGTGCCCGAGGCCCTTGCCCTCGGCGGCACCCTCGACCAGACCGGGGATGTCGGCCACGGTGAACTCGATGTCGCCGAAGCGGACGACGCCCAGGTGGGGCTCGAGCGTGGTGAACGGGTAGTCGGCGATCTTCGGCTTGGCCGCCGAGATCCGGGAGATCAGCGTGCTCTTGCCGACGTTGGGGAACCCCACCAGGGCCACGTCGGCCACCAGGGCCAGCTCCAGGTCGTACCACTGCTCGTGGCCGGCCTCGCCCTGTTCGGCGAAGGCCGGGGCACGGCGGTGGTTGGTGAGGAATTTGGCGTTCCCCCGGCCGCCCCGACCCCCCTCGGCGGCCAACCAACGGTCGCCCGGGCCGGCGAGGTCGCACAGCAGCGTGCCGTCGGCCGACGAGACCCGGGTGCCCACTGGGACCGGGACGACCAGGTCGTCCCCCCGGGCGCCGGTCTTCTTCTTGCCGCCCCCGTGGCCCCCGTCACCGGCCCGGCGGAAGGGATGGTCGCGGAAGCCGAGCAACGACGACTGGTTGGTGGTGGCCACCAGCCAGACGTCCCCACCCCGGGCACCGTCGCCCCCGTCGGGTCCACCCTTGTCCACGTGGGCCTCCCGGCGGAAGGCCACGGCGCCCGCGCCCCCGTCACCGGCCTTCACGTGGATCTGCGCCTCGTCGACGAAGCCGGACATCCCCCGATCCTACTAACGGGGCCGGGAGCCTCCCCCCGGTGCACCCGGCCCGTCTGTCACGCCGGTCACGCCGGTCACGCCGGTTCGAGGAGCTCGGTGGCGAGCACCGCCACCTCGTCGGCCACACCGAGCGACCCGGCGAACGCCCGGTAGGAGCCGTGCTGGCGCCGGATGGTGGCGAGGAACCCCTCCATGGCCCCGGCGGGGACGTGGAGGACGGCCGGAGCGTACCGGTCGATGGCGTCGGGGGAGTCGGGGTACTCCTCCTTGAGACGGGCGATGAGGCTCTCCATGGCCCGGGCCGAGAGCACGTAGTCCTCCACGATCACCTCGTCCGGCACACCCAGGAAGGCCAGCAGCAACGCCGCCAGCACACCGGTCCGGTCCTTGCCGGCGCTGCAGTGGAACACCGCGGGCAGGGCCGCCGGGCCGGCCAGAGCCCCGAAGGCCCGGGCGACGGCGGCGGCCCCGTCGGTGACCATCCGCACGTACTCGTCGGCGATGTGCGCCGCCTCCTGCCAGCTCGCCAGGTCGTCGAGGCCGGGGAGCACGTCGGTCATGGGGATGTCGAAGTAGCGCACCGGGACGGCGTGGGTCGGGAAGCGCCCCCGCCGCTCCCCCTCCTCGACGGTGCGCAGATCGACGACCGTATGCAGACCGAGCCCGGCCAGCACCTCGAGATCCCGCTCGGTGAGCCGGTGCAGACCGTCGGCCCGGAACAGGCGTCCCCACCGGAGACGGCGTCCATCCGTCGTCCCGTAACCGCCGAGATCGCGGAAATTCACCGATCCATCGAGGGTCACGTGCCGCCCCCGGGGCGCCGCCCGCTCCCCCTCGGCCCGGTCGGCGGGCGTGATCCCGTGGGCCGGCCCGGGCAACGTACTCAGTCGGCGGGGATGACGTCGACCAGCTTGCGTCCCTTGCGGTAGCCGAACTGGACGGTCCCGGGAGCCAGGGCGAACAGGGTGTCGTCCCCACCCCGGCCGACGTTGATCCCGGGGTGGAACTTGGTGCCCCGCTGACGGACGATGATCGACCCGGCGTTCACCGTGGTCCCACCGAACGACTTGACGCCGAGGCGCTGGGCGTTGGAGTCGCGGCCGTTCCGGGTCGAGCCGCCGCCTTTGGTCTTGGACATGTCGTGTGCTCCTCTTGCCTCGTCCGCTCGGTCCGCTCAGCCGGCCGACGTGATCGAACGGATCTCGATCGTCGAGTAGTGCTGACGGTGGCCCCAGCGCTTGCGCTGGTTCGACTTGTTCTTATAGCTGAAGCCCCGGATCTTCGGTCCGAGCTCCTCACCGACCACCTCGGCGGTGACCACCGACCCGGCCAGAGCCTGGGGCGTGGCCAGCACGGTCTCGCCGTCGACCACCAGAACCGGCGTGAACGACACCTCCGTGCCCTCCTCCTGGCCCAGCAACTCGACGCGGAGCGTCTGGCCCTCGGCCACGCGCTCCTGCTTTCCTCCGGTTTCGATGACGGCGTACATAGGGACGAGAGTCTACAGGTCCACGTCGGCAAAGACGATTCCACGGCCCTCACAGACCGTGCAGGTGGTCGACAGGGACTCGATGAGCCCCTCGGAGACCCGCTTCCGGGTCATCTCGACCAGGCCCAGCTCCGAGATGTCGAACACCTGGGTGCGGGTCTTGTCCCTGGCCAGGGCGGCCCGCAGGGCACTCGAGACCTTGTCCCGGTTCTCCCGGATCTCCATGTCGATGAAGTCGATGACGATGATCCCCCCGATGTCCCGGACCCGGAGCTGGCGGGCCACCTCCTCGGCCGCCTCGAGGTTGTTCCGGTAGACCGTCTCCTCCAGGTTGGTCGTGCCCACGTTCTTCCCGGTGTTGACGTCGATCACCGTCAGGGCCTCGGTCCGGTCGATGACCAGGGAACCGCCCGAGGGCAGGTAGACCTTGCGGTCGAGCGCCTTGTGGAGCTGCTCGTGGACGTGGTAGCGCTCGAAGACGGGCAGCGGCTCGGTCGCCACGTCGTAGTACTCGACCCGGTCGGCCAGCTCCGGGTTGACCGCGGCGACGTAATCGCGGACCTGCTCGTAGAGGGCCCGGTCGTCGATGACGACCGCCCGGTACTCGCGGTTCAGCTCCTCGCGGATGACCCGGACGGCGATGTCCGGCTCCCGGTAGAGGAGCGTGGCCCCCGACCCCTTGGCCGCCTCGGCGCTGATGGCGTCCCACTGGGCCACCAGGCGCTCGACGTCGTTGCGCAGTTCGTCGGCACTGGCCCCGGCGGCGGCCGTCCGGACGATGATCCCATGGCCCTTGGGCCGCACCGAGTCCACGATCTTGCGCAGACGCTTGCGCTCACCGTCCTCGAGGCGCTTGGAGATGCCGTACGCCGTCGAATCCGGCACCAGCACCACGAACCGCCCGGGCAGCGAGACCTCCTGGGTCAGGCGGGCCCCCTTGGCCCCGATGGGGTTCTTGGTCACCTGGCAGAGGATCATCTGACCGGGCCGGAGGACCTGCTCGATGCGGGGCTGTCCCGAGGAGGCGCCGGACTCCACGTCGTCGGTCTCGTAGCGGACGTCGCCCCGGTAGAGGACGGCGTTCTTCGGGGTCGCGATGTCGATGAAGGCCGCCTCCATGCCGGGCAGGACGTTCTGCACCCGACCCCGGTAGATGTTCCCGTCGATCTGGTTGGAGTCGTCGGCGGCCCGGGAGACGTAGTGCTCGACCAGCTTCCGCCCCTCGAGAAGGGCGATCTGGGTCATCTCGGGTCGGACGTGGACGCACATCTGGTACCGGCCGACCGCCTTCCCCCGACGCTCACGCCCACCCTGGCGGTTCGACTCGGCCCCGGCGCCACCGGCCTCGCCGGTAGCGGTCCCCGGCGGAATGGTCGACGACGGCATGGGGAGGTTCGCCGCGGGGGTCCGGCGACCGTCCTCGCCCGTGGCCGCCCGGTCGCGGCCGCCCTGGCGGCCGTTCCCACCACCACCACCGCCACCGCCACCGCCACGGCGGTTCCCGGACCGGGAGCCCTGGCCGTTGCCATTGCCATTGCCATTTCCGGCGCCGGAACCGCTGCCGGCGCCCGACCGTGCCCGCTGCGGGGGCCGGTCCGATGCCGGATCGACCGACGCGGCCTCCGGTGCCCTGGCCGGACGGGTGTCGCCGATCTTCGGACGGGCCCGGGGGACCAGCGCGGGCACCGGACGCGGCGGGGGTGCCCCTCCGGACGCCACCCCGGGGCCGGTGGCCGTCAACCCACCGTCCCGCGGACCGGTCGTCGCCGGGTTTCCGGGGTCGGCACCGCCGTCGGCCCCGTCGGCCCCGTCGGCCCCGTCGGCCCCGTCGGCCCCGTCGGCCCCGTCGGCCCCTTCGGCCCCGTCGGCGCGTTCAGCGCCCGTCCGGCTCCGACCCCGTCCGCCACGGGACCCCCGACGGCGCCGGGACTGGCCCGGGCGCGCCGCACCGTCCGTGTCACCGGAGTCGCTGCCGGCGTCACCGCCACCACCGTCGGGTGCGGCTACCGCTCCTGCGGGCGCCCCCGGAACGTCATCGGACCCCGCCGGCGGGCGGTTCGTGCTGTGCTCGTTGGGTGCGGTCGAAGGCGACGGTGGCTCCACCGTCGGTTCGGCCGGCCGCCCGGTCGTCGTGTCTGACATCGAATTCCCTTCTCGTACTTCTCACGATGCACGCTCGATCACGTACATGGTGCTGCTGACGACGGACCGGGCTCCGGGAGTGTCCCGGATGGCCCACTGCCTGCCGTCTCGTTCCTGCAATTGCTGCGTTCTCCGCCGCCGCCACACGGTCGTGCCACCGTCGTCGCCTCCCGCCCGGGGGGGCCGTAGGGCCGGAGCCACCGGGCGGCAACCCGGCCGGCGCACCCCGGGGAGTGGGCTGGAGCTCGTTCCCATCTCCACCCTCCCCCTTCTCCGTCGGCCGCGGTGGCGATCCCCGTCCGTACCGGTCGGGGCGGGCGACCCTTCGCCCTCGGCACGAATCGTACCGGCCCCGGGACACCATGGGGCACATCCCGGCCCGGGGCCCGGATACCCGGGGTCCGGCGTCCCCGCGGCCGTCCCTACCGGCTCCCCGGGCCCTCAGTGACCCCTGGCCACCGTGGTCGAGGTGGTGGTCGAGGTGGTGGTCGAGGTCGGCGGGGGGACGGGCTGGGTGGCCTGGATGGCCTGGGCCGGCGGCGGGATCACCGGCGGACCGACGGGATGGGCGGCCAGGTAGTTGTAGATGTTCCGCACCACCGGGGCCGCGGCATCGGCACCGTACCCGCCCTGGTTGATCACGCACACCACGACGTACTGGGTCGTCGGGTTCGGTCCGCCGAACCCCACGAACCACGAGGTGGGCTCCTCGCCGTCGACACTGGCCGTCCCGGTCTTCCCGGCCAGCGGGAACGACCCCGGCTGGTCCTCCCAGCTCTTGCCGAAGGCCCCGGCGCCGGTGCCCGTGGTGATGACCCCCTGGAAGCCCTGCATGAGCACCTGGTACTGGGCCGGCGTGTAGCCGATCTTCCCCGTGACCACCGGGGTGAAGCGCTTGACGACCTTCCCCGACTGGTCGGTGACGGCCGCGGCCACCTGTGGTGCGTACCGGGTACCCCCGTTGGCGAAGGTGGCGTAGGCCACCGCCTCCTGGATGGGCGTGATGATCGTGCCGCCCTGGCCGAAGGCCAGCTCCATGTTGTCACCCGTGTACCAGGTGTCGTAGGGGAACGCCGTCGGGTCCTCGTCGTGGAGCTTGACCCGCACGGCCTGGGAGTCCACCCGGCCCGAGGCCTCGTCGGGGAGGTCGATGCCCGTCGGGGCCCCGTAGCCGTACTGGGCCGCCGTGGTCTGGATGGGCGTGTTCCCGTACTGCACCCGGTTGCTCCAGTACTGGTCGCCGATCCAGTAGAAGAAGGCGTCGCTCGAGACGGTGAGGGCCGTGGCCACATTGATGTACCCGGCCGGGGAGTCCCCCACGTCGTCCTTCAACGTGCAGTCAGGTCCCGTGCAGTTCTTCGCCGTGTAGCTGCCGGTGTCGTCGAACGTCGTCGACGGCGAGATGAGACCGGTCTGGAGGGCCGAGGTGGCGGTGGTCAGCTTGAACGTGGACCCCGGGGGGTACTGGCCGTCGATCACGTAGTTGTTCTGGGCCCCCGACGACTGGATCGCCGCGTAGTCGGCGTCGGATATGCCCCCGACCCACACGTCCGGGTTGTAGGAGGGGAACGACGAAGCGGCCAGGACGGCGCCGGTCTGCGAGTCCATGACCACCACGGCCCCGTCGGGTGCCGGGCGGGACTTGTGCCCGACCGGGTCGGGTGTCTTGCGGACGTAGGCGATCTGCGAGGCCAGGGCGCTGTCGGCCTCCTCCTGCAACTGGGTGTCGATGTTCGTCACCAGGTTGTCGCCGGGCGTGGCCGGAACGGTCTTCAGGACCCCGGCCACCTCGCCCTTCGAGTCGACCTCGAGCTCCTGCTGTCCCGGGGTGCCCCGGAGGTACGACTCGTACTGCGACTCGAGCCCCGACTCCCCGATCTGGTCGCCGGGCTGGTAGCCCTGACCGGCCAGGGAGGTCAGCTGACTGCTGCTGACCGACCCCACGTAGCCCAGGGTCTGCGCCGCCGGGTAGCCGCCCGGGAACGGCCCGGTCGGCTCGGTCTGCGGATAGTTCCGCTGGGTCGTCTCGGTGGTGGACACGCCGGGGAACTCGTCGGCGTGCTCCTGGAGGTAGAGGACGGTGGCCAACGGGGCGTCCGAGAGCACCGGGACGGGCTCGTAGGGGCTGTACTTCGGGTCGTTCAGGGTGTCGTCGAGCTGCGCCGTCGTCTGGCCGATGACCGCGGCCAACCGCCCCACCACGTCCGGCTCCTGCTGGGCCGTGACCCGCGACAGGGTGATCTGCTCGGTCACGACGTTGTTGACCAGGGGGTTCCCGTCGCGGTCGAGGATGAGCCCCCTGGTCGGGTCGACGGCCACCACCCGGATCTGGTTGGCCGCCACCGCCTGGACGGCCGACGGGGCCTGGAGCACCTGGATGGTCCAGAGCCGCAGGCCGAGCAGGCCGAACATGCCGACGACCACCAGGCCCACCACCCGGACCCGGAGACCGGGGCGCGACTCCGAGGAGTCGGTGGCCTCGAAGACCGCACCCACCGAGAACCGGTTCTGGCGGAGCTTCGGCTGTCGGGGGGCCTTGCTGGTGGCCGACTTCGTGCGCTTGGGGCGCAGATAGTGGTTGGGATTGCGGAACGGGTGCCGCAGTGACCGCTTCACGGGGTCCCATCCTCGCGGACCGGCGGCCCGGTTCCGTCGCGGGGGCCACCGGTGGCGGGTCCGCTCATCGGAGGACGCCCGGGGCGTTCGCCGGACCGGGCATCCCCTCGGCCGACGCCGCGGGGAGCGCCCAGCCGACCATGCGGACGGCCGGAACGGCCAGCAGGGCGTTGGTCAGCGAGACCACCAGCACGATCGCCACCAGGTCCACGTGGATCATCTGCGGCTGGCCGAGGACCGACCCCAGAAGGGCGTAGGTCACCTCGTAGGCCGCCGAGCCGGCAACGGCGGACACCACCAGGAGCCACGCCGACGACCGGTTCAGGGCCACCGTGGCCTGCCCCACCCCGAAGCCCACCAGGCAGCCCACCAGGGCCGAGAGCCCGAACGGCGTGGGGAGGAAGAGGTCCGACACCAGGCCGGCCCAGAAGCCCATCGTCGCCCCCCGGCTGGCCCCACCGATGACGCCGGCGGCGATCGGCAGGAGCACCATGATGTCCGGGTGGACCCCGTCGATCCGGATGTCCAGCATGAGGGTCTCCTGGACCACCACGAAGGTGAACACCACCAGACCGACCCGGGCCACGTCCCGGGCCGTCACGACTGCGGGCCCCAGAGCACCACGGAGACGTAGCGGAGATGGTCCAGGTCGGCCAGGGGCGCCAGCGTGACCGACTCCTCGGACGACGTGGTACCGGTGCGGGTGGTCTCCACCCGGGCCACGGGGATGCCCGGCGGGAAGAGCGCGCCCTGCAGCCCGCTGGTGGTGAAGATGTCGCCGTCGGCGACCGGGGTGTTGGGGGGCACGTAGCTGGCCGTGAGGGGCTGGTCCGCCCCCTGGCCGTTCAGCAGGGCCAGGCTGCCCGTCCCGTAGCGCGCGCCCACCTTGGACTGGCCGTCGGTGATCATCCGTACGGTGGACGTGTTGGCGTTGGCCTGGACGATCTGCCCGATGAGCCCTCCCTCGCCCACCACCGGCATGTCCAGGGTGGCTCCCTGGTCCCGTCCGACGTCGATGTCGATGGTGGCCGCGAAGTCCGAGGAGTCGTAGTCGATGACCTCGGCCGGCACCAGCTGCAGGTTGGCGTAGTACGGCAGGTCGTCCAGGGCGCTCAACTGCTTGAGCTGCTGCAGAGCCTGGGCCGCGTCCGCCTGGCCGGCGATCTGGGCCCGCAGCCGACCGTTCTCCGCCTCGAGCTTCTGGTTCTGCTGGCGCACCGCGCCGTAGTGCACGGAGCCGGCCAGGAAGCTGCCGATGGGCTGGACGATGCCGTCCACCCCGCTGCGGATGGGTGAGAACACGTCCTCGGCCACCGACCGCATGCCCGAGGTCACGCGGTCGAGCCCTCCCCGGGCATCGAGCGTGATGATGGTGATGGACACCAGGACGAGGATGATCAGGGTGGTGCGGGGGCGGCGGGACCGCCGCGGCTTCGCCACAGCTCGACGTACCGACCGGTCAGCGAGAGGACGACGTGATCAGCACCTGCTTCAGGGCCTCGAACTCCTCGAGGCACTGGCCGCTTCCGATGGCCACGCAGTTCAGCGGATCCCGGGCCACCACGATGGGCATGCCCGTCTCGTGCTGGAGCCGGCTGTCGAGGCCGTGGAGGAGGGCGCCCCCGCCGGTGAGCACGATCCCCTGCTCGATGATGTCGGCGGCCAGCTCGGGCGGCGTGCGGTCGAGGGTGACCTTGACGGCGTCGACGATCGCCGACACCGGCTCGTCGATGGCCTTGCGGATCTCCTGGGTGGAGATCACCACGGTCTTGGGAAGTCCGGTCACCAGGTCCCGACCGCGGATCTCGGCATGGAGCTCCTCTTCGAGCTCGTAGGCCGATCCCAGTGCGATCTTGATCTCCTCCGCCGTCCGCTCACCCAGGGCCAGGCTGTACTCCTTCTTCACGAAGGCCACGATGGCCTCGTCCAGTTCGTCCCCGCCGATGCGGATGGACTGGCTCGTCACGATCCCACCCAGCGAGATGACGGCGACCTCGGTGGTGCCACCGCCGATGTCGACGACCATGTTGCCGGTCGGCTCGTGGACCGGGAGCCCCGCACCGATGGCCGCGGCCATCGGCTCCTCGATGATGTAGGCCTTGCGGGCCCCGGCGTACTCGGCGGCCTCCATGACCGCCCGCTGCTCCACGCCGGTGATGCCCGACGGGACGCAGATGACCATCCGGGGCTTGGCGAACCGGCGCTGGTGGACCCGGTGGATGAAGTACCGGAGCATCTTCTCGCAGATCTCGAAATCGGCGATCACGCCGTCCTTCAGCGGACGGATGGCCTGGATGTGGCTCGGGGTGCGGCCGATCATCCGCTTGGCCTCGGCGCCCACGGCGAGGGGCCGACCGTCCTTGACGTTGACGGCCACCACCGAGGGTTCGTTCAGGATGATGCCCCGCCCGCGGACGTACACCAGGGTGTTGGCGGTGCCGAGGTCGACGGCCATGTCACGGCCCAGGAGAAAGAAGCGGTTGTCGGGCATCAGGGATGCACCCCTCCGTCGGATAGCGGTCGGGTTTGCGTGCTCTCGTGTCGTGCGGCCGCCGAACCTCGGGGTTCGACCGTTGGCTGGTACGACATCGTGCTCCCAGGCTACGGGACCGAGCGCAACCGCACAAGGTCGCCGACGGGCCGGGCCCCCTGGTCGGGGGGAATCGTCCCAGCTCAGAGGACGAATATGCCACCGTGAACGCCGGCGCCCACCACCGGTCCGTCGGCCGCCCCGACACCGGGCCGGCCGCGGGACGGCCGCAGGCCGGTCGCCTCGGCCGCCTCGGCCGCCTCGGTCGCCTCGGTCGCCTCGGTCGCCTCGGTCGCCTCGGTCGCCCGAGGGGATCAGACCAGGTCGGGGAAGAAGAGGGCGATCTCCCGGGCCGCCGATTCCGGGGAGTCGGACCCGTGGACCAGGTTCTCGCCCATGGCCAGGGCCAGATCGCCCCGGATGGTCCCGGGGGCGGCATCGACCGGGTTGGTGGCACCCATGAGGGTGCGCACCACGGCGTAGGTGTCCTCCGGTCCCTCGACCACGAGGATCAGCGCCGGCGACCTGGTGATGAAGACCACCAGTTCGTCGAAGAAGGGCTTGCCGTCGTGCTCGCGGTAATGGAGCCCGGCCACCTCCCGGGTGATCGACCGGAGCTCGGCGGCGACGAGCCGAAGTCCCTTGCGCTCGAGCCGGGCGACGATCTCCCCGGAGAGGCCGCGTTCGACGGCGTCGGGCTTGCAGATGACCAGAGTTCTTCCCACGAGCGGGGCAGGCTAGCCCAACCGGGCCGGGGTGTCAGAACCGGACGGTGCCGGCCGGTTGCCGGCCGGTTGCCGGTCAGGTGCCGGTCAGGTGCCGGTCGGGTGCCGGCCGGGTTCAGGTCGGGTGCCGGTCAGGTGCCGGCCGGTCCGGCCAGCAGGCGACGGGCGTCGGCCACGACGTAGAGCGAGCCGCACACCACCACCCGGTCGTCCGGGCCGGCCCGGTCCAGGGCCGTCGCCACCGCGTCGTCCACCGACCGGGCGACGGTGACGTCCAGGTGCAGTCCGGTCGCCGCCTCGGCCAGGACCTCGACGGGCAGGGCCCGGGGCGAGTCGGGCTCGCACACCACCACCGAGCGGATACCCGCACCCAGCAGGGCGTCCAGCATGGCCACCGGATCGCGGCCCCGCAGCATGCCGATGACGGCGATGTCCTCGCCGGCCACCGAGAACCCCTCGACCAGGGAGCGGGCCAGCATGGTCATCCCGGCCACGTTGTGGGCGCCGTCGACCACGACCAGCGGGCGGCGCGCCACCACCTCGAGGCGCCCGGAGACGACCACCGAGGCGAACGCCTCCTCCACCACGTCCTCGTCCAGCGGTCCCCCGAAGAACTCCTGGACGGCGGCCAGGGCCACCGCGGCGTTCTCGCCCTGGTGGGCACCGTGCAGGGGGACGAGCACCTCGCCGTAGGCGGCGCCCGGCGTCCACAGGTCGACCAGCCGACCGCCGACGGCCAGGCGGTTCGACGTGCACCCGAAGTCCACCCCGCGCACCCGGATCTCCGCGGCCCCGGCGTCGCGGGCGGCCCGGCGGAAGAGGTCGACGAGCCCCGGGTCCGTCTCGCCGATGACGGCTCGACTCCCCGGCTTGATGATGCCCGACTTGTCGGAGGCGATGTCCTCCAGCGTCGGGCCGAGGACCTCGGTGTGGTCGTAGCTGATGTTGGTGACGACGGTCACGTCACCGTCGACCACGTTGGTACAGTCCCACCGTCCCCCGAGCCCGACCTCGACCACCGCCACGTCGACCGCCTCGTCGGCGAACCAGGCCAGGGCGGCGGCGGTCAGGAGCTCGAACCGGGTCGGCCGCTCGGCCATCAGGGTCTCCACCTTGGACAGGGCCTCGAGCACCTCGGTGAATTCGGCGTCGCCGATCGGCTCGCCGTTCCGGGAGATCCGCTCGTTGACCCGAGACAGGTTGGGACTGGTGTACGTCCCGACGGTCAGACCACGGGCGGCCAGCAGGGCCGTGCACATGGCCGCTGTGGAGCCCTTGCCGTTCGTGCCCGTGACGTGGATCGACGGGTAGGCCTCCTGGGGGTCACCCAGGATGCCCACCAGCTCCCGCATCCGGTCGAGGGTGGGCAGGTCCCGACGGCTGGGCATCGACGACTCGAAGTCGACATGTGCGTCCAGCCAGGCGAGGGCGGCAGGTAGGTCGTCGAAGTACACGGTGGGGTTCGGCTCCGTTGTCGTGAGGATCCGGTCGCCGTCCGGCCCCGGGGACCGTCCGGGCTGCTTGCTGCTGCTGGCCGTGGGCTGCCGGACGAAGGCAGTGGGCCGTGGTCGGCTAGGAGGCAGCCCGGCGGGTGCGGGTCGTCTTGGCCGGCGGGCTCTTCAACGGGACCAGCGTGGGATGCACCTTGTCCAGGACGACGGCACGGTCGACCACGCACTTGGACACGTCGGTCCGGCTGGGGAGGTCGTACATCACCTCGAGGAGCACCTCTTCGAGGATGGCCCGCAGGCCCCGGGCGCCGGTACCCCGGAGCAGGGCCTGCTCGGCGACGGCCTCCAGCGCGTCGTCGGTGAGCTCGAGCTCGACACCGTCGAGCTCGAAGACCCGGTGGTACTGGCGGGTCAGGGCGTTCTTCGGCTCCACCAGGATGCGGATGAGCGCCTCCTTGTAGAGGTGGGCCACCGCACCGACCACGGGCAGGCGGCCGATGAACTCCGGGATGAGCCCGAACTTCATCAGGTCCTCGGGTAGGACGTGACGGAGGATCTCCGAGCCGTCGCTCTCCGACACGTTGCGCACCTCGGCCCGGAAGCCGATGCCCTTGCGGCCGATGCGGTTCTCGATGATCTTGTCGATCCCGGCGAACGCCCCGCCACAGATGAACAGGATGTTGGTGGTGTCGATCTGGATGAACTCCTGATGGGGGTGCTTGCGCCCGCCCTGGGGTGGGACCGAGGCCGTGGTCCCTTCCAGGATCTTGAGCAGGGCCTGCTGCACGCCCTCCCCCGACACGTCCCGGGTGATCGACGGATTCTCTGATTTCCGGGCGATCTTGTCGATCTCATCGATGTAGATGATCCCGGTCTCCGCCCGCTTGACGTCGTAGTCGGCGGCCTGGATCAACTTGAGGAGGATGTTCTCGACGTCCTCACCCACGTACCCGGCCTCGGTGAGCGCCGTGGCGTCGGCGATGGCGAACGGTACGTTCAGCATGCGGGCCAGCGTCTGGGCCAGGAGGGTCTTGCCGCAGCCGGTGGGCCCGAGGAGGAGGATGTTGGACTTGGACAGCTCGACCTCGCTGTCGTGGTTGCCGTTGCTCTCGGCCTGCACCCGCTTGTAGTGGTTGTAGACGGCGACCGACAGGATCTTCTTGGCGTACTCCTGGCCGATCACGTAGTCGTTGAGGAACTCGTAGATCTCCTTGGGCTTGGGAAGCTCCTCGAAGGACAGCTCGGTGGTGTCGGCCAGCTCCTCGGCGATGATGTCGTTGCAGAGCTCGATGCACTCGTCGCAGATGTAGACACCCGGGCCGGCGATGAGCTTCTTCACCTGCTTCTGGGACTTGCCGCAGAAGCTGCACTTCACAAGGTCGCCGCCGTCTCCGAACTTCGCCACAGGGTTCCCCTTCAGTCCATCTGTCCCCGGCCGCCGCTCACGCCGCGCACCGCTGCCAAACCTTAGTGCCCGGACCCCCCGGCACGGGTCCTATGCCGCCCCGACCGCCCCGAGCGACGCCAGGGCGTCCCGGGAGGTGAGCACCTCGTCGATGAGCCCGTAGGCCACCGCCTCGTCGGCGGTCATGATGAAGTCCCGGTCAGTGTCCTTCGACACCTTCTCCGTGGTCTGCCCGGTGTCGGCGGCCAGCATGCCGTTCAGCAGGTCCCGCATCCGGAGGATCTCCTTGGCCTGGAGCTCGATGTCACTGGCCTGTCCTTCGACTCCGCCGAAGGGCTGGTGCAGGAGGATCCGGGCGTGGGGCAGGGCGAACCGCTTGCCCGGCGTGCCCGCGCCCAGCAGCACCGCCGCGGCCGAGGCGGCCTGGCCGAAGCAGAAGGTCGAGATGTCCGGCTTGATGTACTTCAGGGTGTCGTAGATGGCGAACAGGGCGGTGATGTCCCCGCCGGGCGAGTTGATGTACAGGTGGATGTCCTTGTCCACCTCCTCGGACTCGAGGAAGAGCATCTGGGCGCAGACCAGATTGGCCACCGTGTCGTTGATCGGCGTGCCGAGGAAGACGATCCGCTCCTTCAGCAGCCGCGAGAACAGGTCGTAGTTCCGCTCGCCCCGGCTGGTCGACTCGACCACCCACGGCACGCTGTACGCCTGTGCCCCCGAACCGCCGGTTGCATCCGTGACACTCATTCCGAGTCCTCCTCGCCCTGATCTGATCGCAGGTCGTCCCGTGAGATCGGGTTCCCCTCCTCGTCGACCAGCTCGACATTGTCGAGCAGCCATCGCAGGGCCTTGGCCTTGCGCTGGTCCGAGCGTACCGCCGGGAGGCGCCCGGCCCGGTCGAGCTGTTCGCGTACCTGCTCAGCATCCATGTCGAGGCGCTCCGACATCGCGGCGAACTCGGCGTCGAGCTCCTCCTCGGTCACCTCGATCTGCTCGGCCTCCACCAGGGCCCGCAGCGCCAGGTCGGCCTTCACCCCCCGGAGCGCACTGGCCTGCAGCTCGTCGAGCAGGTCCTGCTCCTCACGTCCGCTCAGCGCCAGGAATTGCGCCAGGCTGATCTTCTGGTGCTCGAGCCGATGATTGAGATCGTGGATCCGCTCGCTCAGCTCCTCGGCCACCAGCACCTCGGGCACGTCCTCGGTCACCAGCTCCACCAGGGCGTCCAGCGCCCGCTCCTGCAGGGCCATCTGCGCCTGGACGACCCGCAGCTGGCGGAGCCGGGTGGCGATGTCGTCGGTCAGCTCCTCGACGGTCTCGAACTCCGAGGCCTCGGCCACCCACTCGTCGGTGACCTCAGGGAGGACCAGCTCCTTCACCTCCTTCACCTGGACCCGGAAGGTCACGGTGCGGTCGATGGCCTCGAGGGTGCTCTCGAAGGTGACCTCGTCGCCGACGGTCACCCCGACCAGCTCCTCGTCGAGCTCGGGGACCACGCCCCCGCTACCCACCTCGTAGAGGAAGTCCTCGGCCCGCAGGGCGTCGTCGGAGAGCGCCGGGACGGTGCCCTCGTCACTCGCACCGTCGTCGACGCTCGACCCGTGGATGTCGATGGTGACCTGATCGCCCGCCCGGGCCGGCCGGTCGACCTCGACCAGTTCGCCCGACGTGGCCCGCAGCCGGTCGATCTGGGACTGGACCTCGTCCTCGGGGACCTCCACGCCGGGAAGGGTCACCTGGAGGCCCTGGTAGCCGGCGATACCCACCAACGGTCGCACCTCGACGACAGCGTCGAAGGTCACGGGCCCCGACTCCTCGCCCCCCGTGATGTCGATGGTCGGCGGGGCGATCGGGTCGAGCTCGGTGTCGGTGACAGCCAGGGTGTAGAAGTCGGGGAGGGCCTCGCGGAGGGCCTCGCTCCGCACGGCCTCAGCCCCTCCCATCCTCGCCTCGATGACCCGGCGGGGCACCTTGCCGGGACGGAACCCGGGGACGCGCACCTCCCGGGAGAGCCGGCGCATCACCTCGTCCAGGGCCTTGTCGATCTCCGCCTCGTCGACTTCGACGGACAGCCGGACTCTGTTGCCCTCTTCGGGCGCTGCTGTGGCTCGCATACGAATGGAGGAGTCTACCGGCCGCCGTGTCGTCCCCCGAACGGGGTCAGACCATGAAGGACATGTCACCGAGGACACGGTGGCCGAGGCTGGTGTCGCCCGTCACGGTCGCCTCTCCGGTGGCCAGGATCTTCACGTAGTCCATCCGGCCGAAGCACAGTCGCCAGAAATGGTCCTGGGCCATGGTCAGCGTGACCGTCACGTCGGCGGGCGTTGCGTCCACCACGCCGGCCCGACCGCCCGACACGACCACCGGGATGTGCCGACCCAGCAGACCGACCACGATGAACAGGACGCACGTCCCGTCGGGGGCCCCCACCTTCTTGCCCACCACGTAGGGCATGGCGGCGGCGCAACGGTCGAGCGCCACGGACTCGCCGGCACCGTTGCGACCGCCCGGACGACCGACGGCCCGACGGATGTCCTGCTCGTGGGCCCAGCAGTCCAGTACCCGGGTGTCCATGAACCGCCGGTACGGAACCTCGCCCTCAGGGCTCGGCCCGACCTCGTCGAACCGCTCGGGCGGGAATGACCGCAGGGCGTCGATCCGCCGGTTGGTGGTGTTCACGAACTCGGCCAGGACGTCCGACCCGGTGGCCTGGCGGTAGTGCTCGATCCAGGCCTCGTTGATCTCACCGATGACGTTCAGGACGTGCTCGGGCTTCTCGTCGAGTAAGGCCGGCGACTTGTCGCCCAGCAGCATCCGCTCGACGGAGACGAGATGCGCCAACTGGTCCTTCACCGACCATCCCGGACAGTCGGTGGGCAGGTCCCACTGGGTCTCCGACATCCCCTGACAGGCCTCGGCGGCCGAGGACCACACCTCGATGAGACGCCGGACCACCGCCTCGTTGTTCGCGGCCGGCTCTGGCACGGCGCGCACCCCCTTCATTGCTGTCTCGCTCGACGGAAGCTCCGGCGTGCCCGCACCCGGCGGGACCAGGAACGCTTCTCAGCCTACTCTCAGCTGGGAAGCTCGGCCTCGATGGCATCGATCAGCTCGGGTGCCTCGGGCTCCACCGTCGGCCGGAACCGGCGGATGGTCTCCCCGTCCGGCGATACCAGGAACTTCTCGAAGTTCCACTTGACGTCCCCCGCCTCGCCGGCCTCGTCGGCCACCGCGGTCAGTTCGTCGTAGATCGGATGGCGTCCCTCCCCGTTGACCTCGATCTTCTCGAAGAGGGGGAACGTGACGCCGTAGGTCGTCGAACAGAACGTCTCGATCTCCTCGGCCGTCCCGGGCTCCTGACCGCCGAACTGGTTGCACGGGAAGCCCAGCACCGAGAACCCGCGGTCGCCGTAGGTCGCCTGCAGCCGCTCGAGTCCCTCGTACTGCGGCGTCAGGCCGCACTTGGAGGCGACGTTGACGAGGAGCAGGGTCTTCCCCCGGTACTCGCCGATCGATGACTCCTGGCCGGAAAGGGTGTGAATCTGCTGGTCGAAGATGGACATGGGGACAGACTACGGCGCCGTCCACCCGGACGCACCGCCAGCCGGATGAGTGGTGCACCGACCACCCGTCGCGGTTAACCTCAATCCTTGCCTCGTCCACCGAGCGCAGGGAGGAGTCCGCTTCCGATGGCCATCGGCACCTCCGGGATCCGAGGCGGCACGGCGCGCCAGGACGTCTCCGGTGCCGTGACGGCCGTGCTGGTCCGGCACGTGCGGGCCAGAGTCGGGGAGGCCGGGCTCCACCGGATGCTGACGTCGACCCGGGAGCTGCGACCCACGGTGGCCCTCGAGGACGTGACGGGCTGGAGCACCTACGAGGAGGCCATCACCCTCTTCAACGCCGCCGCGGTCTTCACCGTCGACCGCCACATCGGGCTCCACGTGGGCGAGGAGATGCTCCGGCCCTACGACGGGACCGACATCGCCAACCGGCTCCGCTCCCTCGGCTCACCGACTGCGCTCCTCCAGGACATCGCCACGGCCATGGCCAAATTCGAGACCGTCTCGCTGCTCGAGCCGCTCGAGGTGGGGGGTGCCCACGCCGTGGTCCGGGCCCAGACCAGGCCGGGATTCCGGTGCCACACCCACCTCTGCGAATTCATCCGTGGCGTCCTCTCGCAGGTCCCCGTGCTCTTCGGCCTGGTCCCCGCCCAGGTCACGGAGTCGGAGTGCCAGGTGTCGGGCGGGCGCTTCTGCCTCTACTCGATGTCCTGGGAAGCCGGTCAATGGGGGGCCTTCGTCGACGAGCGCACCAGCCTCTTCTCCGCGGCATGGAGTGACGAGTCCGTCGTCGAGGCACCGGCGGAGCTGGCCATGGACGACCACACCCGCATCGCCCAGCTCACGGCCCAGCTCGCCGAGATGGGCGAACGCCTCGAGGGCGTCTTCTCCACGGCCACCGAGCTCCTGGCCGACGAGGACATCTCCACGCTCCTGGACCGGATCACCACCCGGGCCGCCCACGCCGTGTCGGCCCCGCGGCACCTGCTGGTGGTACGGACGTCCCCCGGGGCCCCCCTCGAGCTCCACCACAAGGGCTTCAACTCCGAGGAGGCCAGTGCCCTGGCCGACGAGCTGTGGACCGACCGGCCCGACGACGCCGGCGGCTCACGCCTGATCGTCGACATCGCCTCGTCCCGTCGGCACTACGGGCGCCTGGCCGCCGTGTTCCCCACCGGCTTCAGCTTCTTCGAGTCGGAGCGCCGGATCCTCCACCTCTACGCCAACTACGCGGCGACGGCCCTCGACGTGGTCACGGCGTTGGAGGAGGCGCGGGCCAGCGACACCACGGCCCGCGCCCTGCTCAACCTGTCCCGGGCCCTGTCCAAGGGCACGTCCACGGACGAGGTGGCCCAGCTCCTGGTGGACACCGTCCCCCTGGCCGTGTCCTGTGACGACGCCACGGTCATGCTCTGGGATGCGGAGCACCGCCGGCTCGTCGTCCGGGCCCAGACGTCGGGTACCCGGCCACCTCCGGCGGGCGCCGGCCGTCCGGACCGTCCCGATGACCGTGCGCCGGGGGACGACGGGGTGGATGTCGGCGCCAGCGGCGCCAGCGGCGCCGGGTCCGCCGGGTCCGCCGGGTCCGAGGAGCCTGACTCCATCGTGATCGGACCGTCGGACACGCCGATGGTGTCGGCGCTCATGAACTCCCGCAAGATCTTCGCCGTCGACCAGGCGACGGCCGATCCCTTCCTGTCGGCCGTGCTGCGCGAGACCGGGACGTCGGCCTCGATCATCGCCCCGATGTTCGCCGGGGAGGACTTCATCGGAGTGGTGTGCGCCAACTTCACCCACGACGTCGATCCGGCCGAGTACCACCGGTCCGACGTCCACGAACGGCTGGCCGGCCTGGCCGACCAGGCCGTGATCTCGTTCCAGAACACCGCACTGTTGGAACAGATCTCGTTCATGGCCTGGCACGACGCCCTGACCGGACTGCCCAACCGGCGGTTGCTCCAGGACCGCGTCGACCAGGAGCTGGTCCGGGGCCAGCGGGTGGGCGAGTCGATGTGCGTCTTCCTCATCGACCTCGACCGGTTCAAGTCGGTCAACGACACCCTGGGCCACGCCGCCGGGGACGAGCTCATCCGACAGGTTGCCGATCGCCTGGTCGCCACGGTCCGGCGCCAGGACACCGTGGCCCGCCTCGGCGGGGACGAATTCGCCGTTCTGCTCCCCGGGCTCTCGGACCCCGAATCGATCGAGAACATGGCGCGGCGGGCCATCGGTACGCTCAACGCCCCGTTCACGATCGACGGACATGACGTGTGCACGTCGGCGTCGATCGGTATCGCCGTCACGCCGGCCCACGGCGAGACCTACGACGACCTGCTGGGGAAGGCCGACCGGGCCATGTACCGCTCGAAGAGCACCGGACGCAACACGTTCCACGTCTTCACCGACGACATCGGCCATCCGCCGTTCGACCGGGTCGTGCCGTCCGGCGACGGTCCGAAAACCGGGGCCCGCCTGTCCTGACCGGTCGCCCCGCGGAGCCCGGTGCGGTTGGTGCGGTCGGTGCGGTCGGTGCGGTCGGTGCGGTCGGTGCGGTCGGTGCGGTCGGTGCGGTCGGTGCGGTCGGTGTGATCGGCGCGGTCAGCGCAGTCAGCGCCGGAGGGCCAGCGCCCCGAACACGGCTCCTTCGCGCAGGCCCCAGTCGCTCACCACGATCCTTCCGAGTCCCAGACTCTCGACCAGCGTCGAGAACACCACCGCGCCGATGGGCAGCAGGGGCGCCCGACGGACCTGCACGCCTGGCAGGGCCAGGCGCTCGTTCAGGTCCAGCCCGACGAGCCGGTCGGCCAGTTCATGGAGCTGGCCGGCGGGCAGCTCCACCTGGTTCACCTGGAGATTGGATGCCTTCGACGACGGGTCCGGCGGCCGGTGGAGGCCCATGGCCAACCGGGCCAGCGCCCGCACCGTGCCGCCGCTGGCGATCACCCGGCTCCCGGCCTCGGGGGTGGCCCGCAGGAGGCCGCGGATCGGTTCGGACCGTTCCCTGGTCATCTCCACGATCCGCCGCCGGTCGTCGTCGGTCAGCGCCTCCGACGTACCGAGCTCTCCCCGTAGGCGGGCCGTGCCCAGGGAGACGCTGGCCACCGACCTGATCTCCTCGGCCGTGCCGATACCCGCTTCGAGACTCCCCCCGCCGAGGTCCAGGCCCAGGACGGGGTCGGCGCCGACCCACACGCCGGCACGCTGGCCGAGGAAGCACAGCCGTGCCTCTTCCTCCCCGGTGAGCAGCGTGATCGGAGTGTCGAGGACCTGCTCGAACCGGGCCAGCAGGCGCGTGCTGTTCTCGGCGTCACGGAGGGCGGCCGTGGCCAGGGCGACGGTGACGTCGACGCCCGCCTCGTCCGCCGCGGTCCGGAGTCGCCGCACGGTACGGACCGCCGCCGCGGCCCGGTCGGCCGGCACCCCACCCGTCCGGGCCACCTCGGTCCCCAGGTGGAGGAAGGACCGCCGCCGGAGCACCGGTGCCAGCATGCCGTCCCGTGACGCGTCCACCACCATCAGATGGAACGAGCTGCTCCCCAGGTCGTAGACGGCGACGCGGACGGTGGGCACCGGCGTGACGCTATACGGCGCGACGCGGTCACGTGGACCCGAACCTGGGCCACTCCCCCGCCGAGGCCCGGTAGAGCACGTGGGGCCGGAGCGGATGGTCCACGGGAAGACCCGGGTGGTCGAAGGTGCCCCTCGGATCACTCGGGTCCCGCCGCATACCGATGCGCTCCATCACCCGCCGTGACCGACGGTTGTCCCGGGCGGTGTAGGCGATGATCTCCCTGACGGCGAGTCGATCGAATCCGTCGGACACCGCGGCCCGGGCGGCTTCGCTGGCATACCCGCGCCCCCAGTAGGGGCGGTCCAACCGCCACCCGACCTCGATCGACTCCTCGGGACGGCCCGGAAGTGGTACCGCCAGGCCCAGCCCCACGAACCCGATGAATTCCGCTCGACCGGGGACCTCGACCGCCCACCAACCGAAGCCCCGTCGGTCGAACAGCGCCTCGGCCCGTTCGATGATCCGGTCGCTCGCTGCGGCGTCGAGCGTCGACGGGAAGTAGGCCATCACCTCCGGATCGGCGTTCATCGCCGCGAACGGTGCCCGGTCCTCCGGCCGCCAGCGGCGGAGCAGGAGGCGTTCGGTGGCGATCCCTCCGACGACCGGGTCGCCGGCACCGCCGGCCGGCTAGGGACTCATGGGATCCGAGCGTACCGACCTACGTCGACGAGGTACGCTCCGGACGTCGACACGGTGGAGGACCCGACCGGCGCCCGACGGGTGCCCACCGGATCAACACGTCAGACGGGGAGTAGCGCAGCTTGGTAGCGCGCCTGCTTTGGGAGCAGGAGGTCGTCGGTTCGAATCCGGTCTCCCCGACCACGGTCCCACCGAACCATCGGCCCCGGTTTACGCTTCCCCATGGCCACGATGTCCATCGACGAGCTCCAGGTCTTCCTGACGGAGTCGTTCCCCGACGCACCGCCGCCCTACATCGTCGAAGCAGTGGGCGACTGGGGGGCCCGACTGCATCTGCCCGTCGACGCGGTCCACGGTCGACCGGGCGGCACGGTCTCCGGCCCGTCACTCATGGCACTGGCCGACTGCACGGCCTGGCTGGCCATCGTGGCCCAGATCGGCCCGGTGGCCCTGTCGGTCACCACGAGCCTGCATATCGACTTCCTTCGCAAGCCCGCCCTGGTCGACGTGGTGGCCGATGGGAACCTCCTCAAGTTGGGCCGACGTCTGGCCGTGGTCGACGTCGCCCTCCGGTCGGCCGGGGCGCCGGAGATCGTGGCCAAGGCCCAGGTCACCTACTCCATCCCGCCCCGATAGCCGGGACGACCAGACAGCCAGACGGACCGTTCCGACCACCGACCACCGGGGGTGCCGCGTCGATTCAGGCTACGAAGGGGATGGTGAAATCCGACAGGAGCTGGGTCGCCGGCACCGGACGCGAGAACAGATAGCCCTGGGCGAAGTCGCACCGGAGACGCTGGAGGACCTCGAGCTGCTGCTCCGTCTCCACACCTTCGGCCACCACCTGTAGCCCCAGGGCATGGGCCAGATTGATGACCGCGGCGACGATCTCGTCGCACTCCACCTGCTGGCCGAGCTCGTCGACGAAGGACTTGTCGACCTTCAGGATGTCGAGGGGGAACCGCTGGAGGTAGCTGAGAGACGAGTACCCCGTGCCGAAATCGTCGATGGCCAGCGACACGCCGATGCTCTTCAGGGCCTTCAGCACCCGGAGCGCGGCCGCCGCGTCACGCATGAGGGCGCTCTCCGTGATCTCGAGGGTGAGATTGGCCGGCGGGAGACCGGTGGTCGAGAGGATGCGCTCGACGGTCTCGACGATGTCGGGGTGGTCGATCTGCTGGGCCGACAGGTTGACGTCCACCGATCCCGTGGGGCCGCCGAACCGCCAGTCCCGCAGTTGCCGGCAGGCCTCCTCGAGGACCCAGGCGCCGATGGGGATGATCAGACCGCTCTCTTCGGCCACGGGGATGAACCGGTACGGCGCCACCAGTCCCTGGTCGGGATGCTGCCACCGGATGAGGGCCTCGACCCCCACCGCGCCCTGCCCGCCGATCTCGACGACGGGCTGGTAGTAGAGCATGAGCTCACCGCGCTCGAGGGCCCGGTGCAGCGAGTGCTCGGTGGTCATCCGCTCCTTGACGGCGATCCGCATGGACTCGCCGAACACCTCGACACTGGACCCACCCCGGAGCTTGGCCCGGTACATGGCCGCCTCGGCGTTGGAGAGGAGGGTCGTGGCCTCATTGGCCACCTCGGTGGTCGTGGCGATGCCCACCGACGCGGTGAGGAAGACCTCGGTGTCCTCCACCTTGAACGGCTCGGCCAGCGCTTCGAGGGCCGCCTCGGCGAACCGCATGGCCTCGGCCTCGGCATCGGTACCGGTGCCCTCGAACAGGGCCAGGTACTCGTCCCCTCCGAACCGGGCGATCACACCGGCGTCGGAGCCCACCGTCAGGAGGCGCTCGGCCACGAGGATCAGGATGCCGTCCCCGACCTCGTGGCCGAGGCTGTCGTTGATCGACTTGAACCGGTCGAGGTCGAGCAGCACCGCGGCCACGCTCCCCGGTGACCGGCGGCCCTTCACCACGGCGTAGGCCAGGCGGTACGAGAACAGGGCACGGTTGGGCAGGCCGGTGAGCGAGTCGTGGAGGTAGGCGTGGGCCAATGCCTCCTCCGCCGCCTTCTCCTCGCTCAGGTCGTGCACGAAGCCGCCGATGCGGAAGTCCTCACCCGACGCCGTGAGGAAGATCGACCCCGAGGCCAGCACCGCGTGGCCGTCCCGGTGCACCAGCTCCATCTCCTGGCTGCCCGGCAGGCGTGCCCCACGGCCGGTGCGACGAGAGAGGTTCCGGTACATGGCATCCATGTCCTGGAAGACGGCCTCGGCGTAGTCGCCCCGCAGGAACGTCTCGGTGGCCGGACGGCCGATCACCTCGAGCCGGGTCCACCCGAGGATCTCCTCCGCCCGGGGGTTCCACTCCGTCACCAGCGCGTCCCGGTCGACCTCGACGAAGGCGTCGCGGCACAGTCCGACGACCTGGTCGAACCGGGCCATCGCCTGCTCGGCGACGTCACCGCTCCCGCCAGGTGGGTGCGTCGATTCGACGGATGCCACGTCGTCACTCATCGTCGATCTCCCGTTTCCCCCGAAGGTCCCCGGCGGCGATTGGCAGCGCCGGGTTCCGATCCCCTCCGTGACACCCTGCTGCGTGCCAATTGCACCAGGAACCTATGGGAACCAGTCAATTGGCGTATGGAATAGCGAAATCAACCAGGAGGCAATGGCCCCATCGTTACGGCAATCGTAGGCACTGACCACCGGCCGGTCAACAGGTGTTTTCCCGAGTGGCATCACGTCATTTCCCTGATCGGATACCCGTTCGAGCACGATGCGGTCTACGTCGTGGCCTCCGCCGCACCGGTGGTTCCGGGGTCACCCCCACCGGCCCCATCCGTGCCATCGGAACCGGCCGCCCCCTCCGGCGGGTCCCCGCCGAACTCCTCCCGGAGGCGCCGGCGCTCCCGTCGGCGGAGGAGCACCTGACCGACCACGAAGGCCACGACGACGGCACCGACGACCGCCAGCGACCACTCCCCGACCCGCTGCAGGATCCGCTCGAACGAGAGCCCCACGAGGTAGCCCAGCACGGTGTACCCGATCCCCCAGATCAGGCCACCGAGGGCGTTGTAGAAGAGGAAGGTCCGGTACCGGAGCCCGCTGACGCCGGCCAACCCGGGGATCACGGCGCGGGCGACCGCCACGAAGCGACCGAGGAAGACCGCCGGGCCCCCGTAGCGCTCGAGCATGGCCATGGACTTGCGCACACCGAGGTTGCCCTTCAGGGGCCGACGTTCGAGGAACCACGGACCGGCCTTCTTGCCCACCTCGTAGCCCACCGAGTCGCCCACGATGGCGCAGACGACGACCACCACGATCATGGTGGCCAGGTTGACCCGCCCCAGACCGGCCAGCACGCCACCGACGACCACGGCCGTCTCCCCGGGGATGAAGATACCCACCAGCAGCGCCGCCTCGGCGAAGGCCAGCAGGCCCACCAGGCTGTAGGCCAGGGGACCGTGGAGATGGAGGAGCCATCCGACGAGGCCCCCGGGGTGGTTCGTGTCGTCGGCGCCGAGGCCGCCCCAGAGCATGGCGATCACGATGACCGGCGCGGTCCGACCCTCTCCGCCCCCGTTCGGCCGGTCGGCGGGACCGGCCTCACCGGGTGAGCGAGAGGCTGACCCAGGTCCGCCGTCGGCAGGCCGGGCAGGTCATCCTGCGATCGAACGTCCCCCGGGGGAGCCACACCGCCACGGGGAACCCCAGGACCACCAGATCGAGCAGCCCCACGCGGGTGACCGCCTCGCACGACGAACACACCATGGTGAATCGCCCGCGATCGGGCAGCGGGTCGTCCGACGCCACCGTCGACGGCACCGGCCCCCCGGTCTCGGAGGACAGGGGAGCCGTCCCACCCGTCGAATAGAGCGCGTGCTTCCCTGTGGGTCTGGCCACGTTCCGCCCCCGCGACGGGGTCGGGTCGTCGGCGTCGACGGGAACGGTGGGGGCCACCGGCATCCAGAAGAGCGCCCGCTTGCCCAGCGGATCGGGTCCGCCCGCCATCAGCCGTCTGTGCCGGTGCCGGTGGCCGTGACGGCCGCCGTGGCGACCGGGGTACCGGCCAGGAGCCGAGCGAGCTCCCGATAGGCCTCGGCGCCCCGTGATTTCGGCGCATGCTGCAGGATCGACTGACCCCGGGCCGGGGCCTCGGCGAACCGGATGGACTTGCGGACGGGCGGCTGGAGGACGGTGATCCCGTAGCGGACCTCGACCTCCTCGATGACGTGGCGGGCGTGCCGGGTCCGGTCGTCGTACATCGTGGCGATCACCCCGCGCACGGCCAGATCGGCGTTGGCGAACGCCCGGACATCGGCGATCGTCTCGAGGAGCTGGCCCACCCCCCGGTGGGACAGGGCCTCGCACTGCAGGGGGATGAGTACGGCGTCCGCCGCGGTCAGCCCGTTGATCGTGAGGACCCCCAGCGACGGTGGGCAGTCGATCAGGATGAGGTCGTACTCGCCCGCCACCGGTTCGAGCGCCCGTTCGAGCACGTGCTCGCGGCCGGTCCGGGTGAGCAGGTGGACCTCGGAACCGGCCAGGTCGATGGTGGCGGGCAGCACGGTGAGCCCCGGCACCCCCGGTGCCGGCAGCCGCACCTCGGCCACCGAGGCCCGACGCACGAAGACGTCGTGGAGCGACCGGTCGAGCGAGTCCGGATCGAGCCCGAGCGAGTACGTCAGGCAGGCCTGGGGATCGAGGTCGACGACCAGCACCCGCCGTCCGAGCTCGGCGGAGGCCACCCCGAGCGAATGGACGGACGTGGTCTTGGCCACTCCGCCCTTCTGGTTGGCCACTGCGAGAACCTCGGGCACGTCGGCAGTCTACCGAGATGCCGGCCGACCCACGGTGGCCGGTGATGCCATGGACCGCCGACCACCGTGCACCGTCCGTCGCGCGTCCCGCTGTGCGCCCCCGGCAGGAGTCGAACCTGCAACCTGATGGGTAGAAACCACCTGCTCTATCCAATTGAGCTACGGAGGCTAGGCCAGAGACGATACTGCGGTGCCCGACGCCCGACGCCCGCAGTGGTCCGGACGGACCGGACGGACCGGGCGGACCGGACGGACCGGGCGGACCGGACGGACCGGACGGACCGGACGGACCGGACGGACCGGACGGACCGGGCCGTCCT
>Ga0302157_10000092_pt1 | contig 107267 bp, 106 predicted proteins | sample I_Bog_N3_3_FD_193502 | JGI IMG/M metagenome (GOLD analysis project Ga0302157, IMG submission 193502) | Peat permafrost microbial communities from Stordalen Mire near Abisko, Sweden - I_Bog_N3_3 | ecosystem: Environmental > Terrestrial > Soil > Wetlands > Peat | place: Sweden: Abisko... | reverse complement strand
ACCTGCGCTCGTTCAAATGGTTACTGCTGTGGAAGCAAGCGCCCGACCGCGTCGCAGCTGCCTCCCGCGGGAGCGGGTTCGTTCAGTGACCCAGAACAGTCATTCGGTTTACTCGCCCTCTAGCAATTTCACTTGAGTATTATAGCCCTAGGAGCGCTTGCCGGATTTTCGCTGAAGCTCGGCCTCTATATCCGCGAACTCGCCGCCCAGTTTGAATAGCCACCAACCTTTTTCATCCACTTCTTTGCGGACATCAGGATTCGTGTCTGCCGCTAATCGTGTTCGAGTGCCGGTCCATTCGTGTCAGGTGCGCGAACCGCATCTCGATCTTCTTGCGCTCGCGCCGTGATCGCTCGAAGGCTTCGGTATCCACGAAAGACCGGGCAACGTCTCGGGAGTTCTCATGGACGTCGCGCGGGATCCTGCGAAACGGGACCTTCGGACGGCATATCGATTTGAGTTCGCAACCATCGCAGCTGCGAAAAACCTGCAACCCCGTGAACGTTCCGGGCCTCCGCAGCTTCGATGAAGCGCGGGCCAAGGGAGCCAAGATTTCATAACAAAAACCGCATGAAAGTATTCCAGTCCGGCCCCGGAAATACTTTTGGAAAATGCGACATCCGCTAAGTCATTGAAAAGACTGGCGCGAGAGACGGGGCTCGAACCCGCGACCTCCGGCGTGACAGGCCGGCGCTCTAACCAACTGAGCTACTCCCGCGTGATTGCGAAACCCGCGAGGTGTGGGACTTAAAGGGACCACCTATCCAAGTCAAGGTTGTTGCAAATCCCCTTGCCAGTCAGGCCTTTTCGCGATGCCGATGCGAATAAGGCGCTGTTTGCAGGCAAAACAGCGTAGTCAGCCGCCCCCCGAATCGTTTAAGGCCTGCTACGTCTTGGTTTTCCAAGCCATCATCAACGAGGAGGGCCTAAAATGGCCAAGAAAGCAGCCACCCCGACCACCGTGACGCTCAAGCATCTGGCCGCAGCGATCTCGGAAGAGCACGAATTGTCGAAGAAGAGCGCCGAAGCCATCCTGAACGATCTGGTCGGCCGAATCACCAAGCACCTGAAGAAGGGCGAGCGCATCCGCATCGTCGGTCTCGGCATCCTGCAGGTGCGCAAGCGCGCCGCCCGGATGGGCCGCAACCCCGCCACCGGCGAAGCGATCCACATCAAGGCCAGCAAGAAGGTGGCCTTCCGCGCCGCCAAGGAGCTCAAGGAAGCGGTCTGACCGACGCGCCTCCTCCCTGCCCCGGCGTCATTCCGGCGCGGCCCCGCGGCCACCGGGATGACGCCGATGCGATCGTTCGAGCCTTTCCGCCCTTGCCGTGGTTCCGCCCGTGCCCCTGACGTTCGCGCATACCGTGACCGAGCGCTTTCTGCGCTATGTGGCGATCGACACCCAGTCGGACCCGGCGTCGGCGAGCTGCCCCTCCACCGCCAAGCAGAAGGATCTCGGCGCCGTGCTCGCCGCCGAGCTGCAGGAGATGGGCCTCGTCGATGCCCATCTCGACGAATTCGGCTACGTCTACGCCACCATCCCGGCGAATACCGACAAGCAGGTCCCGGTGATCTGTTTCTGCTCGCATATGGACACCTCGCCCGACTGCAGCGGCCGAAATGTCAGGCCGCAGATCGTCAGGAACTACCGCGGCGGCGACATCGTGCTGCCGGCCGACCCGACCCAGGTCATCCGGGTCGCCGACCAGCCGGCGCTGCGCGATCAGATCGGCCATGACATCGTCACCTCGGACGGCACCACCCTGCTCGGCGCCGACAACAAGGCGGGCCTCGCCGAAATCATGGACGCGGCGCAGTTCCTGCTCGACCATCCGCAGATCAGGCACGGCGCCATCAAGATCCTGTTCACGCCCGACGAGGAGATCGGCCGCGGCGTCGACAAGGTCGACCTGAAAAAGCTCGGCGCCGACTTCGCCTATACCATCGACGGCGAAACCGCGGGGAATATCGAGGACGAAACCTTTTCCGCCGACGGCGCCACCCTCATTATCGAGGGCGTCAGCACCCATCCCGGTTTCGCCAAGGGCAAGATGGAGCACGCGATCAAGATCGCCGCCGCCATCGTCGACCGCCTGCCGAAAGATTCCTGTTCGCCGGAAACCACCGAAGGCCGGCAGGGTTTTCTGCATCCGATCGGCATTTCCGGCAGCCTGGAACAGGCCACGCTCGGTTTCATCGTGCGCGATTTCACCGATGCCGGACTGCAGGAGAAGGAAGCCCTGCTCGAGGGTATCGTCAGGCAGGTGATGACGGACTATCCGCGCTCGACCTGGCATCTGGAGATCAAGCCGCAATACCGCAACATGAAGCAGGTGATCCACCAGTACCCGCAACTCATCGACAACGCCATGGAGGCGATCCGGCGCAGCGGCCTGACACCGGTCAGGACCGCGATCCGCGGCGGCACCGACGGTTCGCGGCTGTCGTTCATGGGACTGCCCTGCCCCAACATCTTTGCCGGCGAACACGCCTTCCATTCGCGGCTGGAATGGGTGAGCCGGCAGGACATGGAAAGCGCGGTGCGCACCATCGTCCATCTGGCGATGATCTGGGAAGAGCGGGCGTAAGGCGAGAGCATTTTCGGTTGGCGCGCAGGGATGCAGAGCGGGGGTAGCCTCGTGTCCCGGACGCGATGCAGCGCTTCTTCAGCGATGCACCGCAGAGCCAGGGACCCACTGTTTTTCGCTGCGGCCCATGGGCCCCGGCGCAAGCGCGGCTTGCTGCGCCGCGTCCGGGGCACGATGTGAGGGCGCTGCCGAACTCAGGCCGACGCGGTCACGATCCAGATCGACGCGCCGAGCGGCACCGCCTGGCCGCGCGCGAACGGCGCCAGCGCCTCGCGGATCGAGCGCGCGGCGGCGGCGCGCAGATCCGGCGGCTGGCCCTCGAGCGCGCGGCTCGCCGGGCCGATTTCCAGCGCCCCTTGCACCGCGGCGTCGAGGCCACGCCCGATCGCGACGTCGAGCGCGAGGTCACAGCGCTCCATGGCGATCCCGGAAAATCCGGCCTGGGTCAGAATACGCTGCACCCGCGGTTCGCCGGCAAACGAAAACGGACCGGGATCCTCGGGTCCGAGCTGCGGCAGTTTGGGGACATGCCGGTAGGCCGCCTGGAGCGGCAGCATCAGCCATGGATTGTCGCGCGGCTCCCGCCAGCAGGCGAAGGCCAGCCGGCCGGAAGGCCGCAGCGCCCTGCGCATATTGGCAAAGGAAAGCGCGGGCTCGGCGAAGAACATCACGCCGAACCGCGAGACCAGCAGGTCGAAACCGCCGGAGGCAAACGGATAGATCGTCGCGTCGGCAAGCTCGAAATCGACCGGCAGGCCGGCCGGTGCAAGCTGCCTTGCCCGCGCCAGCATCGGCCCCGAGATGTCGATGCCGAGGACATGCCCGGCGGGGCCTGCGCGTTGCGCCAGCGCCGAGGTGGTGGCGCCGCAGCCGCACCCGACATCGACGATCCGCTCGCCCGGTGCCGGCCGGGCGCGATCGAGCAAGAGGTCGGCCACCGGCGCCAGCAGGATGTCCTGGACCTGCTGGCGATCGGCCCAGTGCTGGCCGCCCGGCCCGTTCCAGTAGGCGATCTGGTCGGCGTTCTGATCGTGACCTGTCGGTGGCTGCATGTGCGCCGCGGCTCCGCTGAAATCGGCACGTCGTCGCCTGCTGCGGGCAATCCCGGGCCTGCGCGAGGGCCTGCCCGAATGCCGGCGCCTGCCGGCTTTACGGCTGCTTTGATCTATCATGCCGGACGTCGATTGTCCTGCCGCCTCCGCCCTGCCGGGTCCGGCCCTGCCGGCCTGACCTGCCCGGCCTGACCTGCCGGCCGTGTCGAAATGTCTCTGCGGGACCGGCCAAAGCACCCCCACCGGCGGTAATCGGCTACTTTGCATGGGGTTGTTTTCGATATTTGTCCCGCAGGCGGCTGCGCGGGCGAAGCTGACGCCCTCACACCGCCCTCGCCCCAGGAAGATCTGTCGCTCGCTCCTGAACCACGGGCTTGACTTTTTGTCCGAATCTGTTCATTATTTGTTCCTGCAGCCCTCACGGGAAAGGTCGCACCATGATATCGCGCCGCAGGCTGGCTTTTTCGTTGGCGATCGGCACCCTGCTCGCCGCCGCATGGCCGGCGCTGGCAAGATCCGGCCGCAGCACGCCGATCAGGATGTTCGACACCGACCATGACGGCACGATCGACCTCGCCGAAGCCAGGACGGCGGCGGGGGCGGCATTCGACCGGCTGGATCGCGACCATGACGGCACGCTCGACAGGCGTGAACTGGGCGGCAGGCTGTCCGCCGGGGAGTTCGCCGCCGCCGACCCGGACCACGACGGCACCCTCACCAGGGACGAATATCTCGCCCTCGTCGCGCAGCGCTTTGCCGCCGCCGACCCCGATCACGATGGCACCCTGGACGCCGGGGAGCTGAACAGCGCCGCGGGCCGCGCCCTGGTGCGGCTTCTGAAATAGCTCAAGGCCCCGGGAATCGGCGTCCGAGCCGCCGGCCGGAGCCGGGACAGTGGCTGGGCGTTGACATCGCGGCATAACGGGCGCGGGGTCGGTGCCGGAGGCGATTTGGCCGACATTACCCAATTTTCCATTGTCACCTATGAGCGCAGGCCGGGCTATTGGCGCGCCGCCATCACCCCGCTTCGGCGCCCGGGCGCGGTGCTCGCGGGCCGTACCGTGTTCAGCCTGGTGACCCCCGATGACTTCGCTTCCGAGCCGGAGGCGAAATCCGCAGCCGAAAAGCTCATCACCCGGCTTTAGGCGAACCCGGAGGCATCCGGCCCGCGTCGCTCAGCGCCGGTCGTCGTCGTCGGGGTGCACCCAGGCATAGGGCGCGATCTCGCGCACCCGGGTGAGCTTGATCATGTGCACCGGCGGCGCGTACCGGCCCTTGCTGCAGGAACGGCATTTCAGCGCCGCCTCCAGCTTCCAGATCGGCGTGTCGCGCGGACGCCGGATCGCATCCAGCGGCAGGCTGGCGCGGGTTTCGCAGCGATGACACATCACCTCGAGCCAGCCGTAACCGCCATTGAGGCATTGCGCGAGGGTCGGCGACGGCTGCGCCGGACCGCCAAAGCCTTCCATCTGTTCCGACCACAGCAGGCATTCGGCGGCATCGGCTTCGCGGGAGGCAAGCCTGGCGCGCTCGCGGGCATGCGCGGCGCGCAGCTGCGCGCCCCTGACCCGATTACCGAAGATGCGCCGTCGCGTTGGGCCGCCCATGCCGCGATTACAGCGGCCCTTGCCGAACCGCGCAATGCCACTAGAATTTGAGGCTCGGAACCACACCAAGGCCCCACGGGTTCGGTCCCGCAAATCTCCGGGATGCGGTCGGTGATCCCCCAACCTGGTGTCGTGCGCGGTCGCGATTCGTGATAACCAGAACCGCCGCCCCAAGTGCGCCGCCAAGGAGTATCGAATGACGCTCACCGTAGCCCATATCACCCCGCTGATCTCGCTTCTGGCCGGCGTGCTGATCCTGATTGCCCCGACGCTGCTGAACTACATCATCGCCATCTATCTGATCGTTGCCGGCGTCGTGGGGCTCAACGAAATCTATCATTTCGTCACCTGATGATGCGGTTGGCGAACGTGATGTCGAGGCCGATGGCTGCGGTCGACAAGGGAGCATGGACATGAGGGTTTTCTACGCCGCGGCGATGATCGCGCTTCTGGCTCTGGCCGGACCGGCTTACGCGCAGCACGCGCCCAAACCGCCGGGTGATACACCCAAGACGCCGCAGGACCTCGCCAACGACAAGGCCGCCGACAAGGCCTACAAGAAATCGCTCGGCAACATCCCCGACCAGCCGCCTGCCGACCCCTGGGGCGGCGCGCGCAGCCTGGAAGCCCCCAAGCCCGTCGCCCGGGCCGTCGCGGCAAAGCCGCACGTCAAAACCGGCGTGACCGCAAATTAGAGCACGGCCGTCGGCACGGCGCCGCTGCACAATGCAAGAAATGCGCGGGCAAGGCACGGATCGCCAAGGCCGCCGACTGAAGGCGCCGCGGCAATGAAAGCCGCCGCTGGCTGTCCGGACCAGCGACGGATTCGATGGCAACGGGACGAAGAGCCGAAGCGAGGCGTTGCATGCGCGGCGACACCGCAAGAGAGAAGGCCAGAATAACCGCAGGCGCGATGACTTCCCTGGTCATTGTCGCGTGGCTGGTGGGGCTGGCGATCGCGTTTCTATCGGTGCTCTAGACGATGCCAGCGGCCGGGCAACAAAAGTCCCGTTGCCGCGCGGCGGTGCTGGAATGGTAGGCGATGACGGGATCGAACCGCCGACATCTTCCGTGTAAAGGAAGCGCTCTACCGCTGAGCTAATCGCCCTCAAATGGGTTCTTCGGCAGGCCTGCGGCCCGCAGATCGGTCACCCTCGTCTCCTGTTTAGCGCCGCCCCGCCCCCCGGCGCAAGCCGCGCATCCCCGCAAAAAAGCGGCGCCCCGGAGGGGGCGCCGCTGTTGTCGGCTGGCAAGCGCTCAGTGCGCGGTGAGGCCGCCCGGGGCCTCGTCCGCGGTGTCCGCCGCCTCCGGCTTGACCGCCGGCACCTTGGTGTCCTCTTCCCAGACGATCGGCACCGGCGGCCGCACCAATGCCTGCGAGATCACGTCGTCGAGCCGGGCCACCGGAATGATCTGCATGCCGCCCTTGATCGCGTCGGAAATCTCCGTGAGATCCTTGGCATTGTCCTCGGGGATCAGCACCGTCTTGATGCCGCCGCGCGCCGCAGCCAGAAGCTTCTCCTTCAGGCCGCCGATCGGCAGCACCCGTCCGCGCAAGGTGATCTCGCCGGTCATGGCGACATCGTGCCGGACCGGGATGCCGGTCATGATCGAGACGATCGCGGTCGCCATCGCCACGCCCGCCGACGGTCCATCCTTCGGGGTCGCTCCCTCCGGGACATGGACGTGGATATCGCGGCGATCGAACAACGGCGGCTCGATCCCGAAGCCGACGGCGCGCGAGCGGACATAGGATGCCGCCGCCGAAATCGACTCCTTCATCACGTCGCGCAGATTGCCGGTGACCGTCATCTTGCCCTTGCCGGGCATCATGACGCCTTCAATGGTGAGCAGCTCGCCGCCGACATCGGTCCAGGCAAGGCCGGTGACGATGCCGACCTGGTCGTCGCTCTCGATCTCGCCATAGCGATATTTCGGCACGCCGAGAAATTCCTCGAGCGACTTCTCGGTGACCTTGACCGACTTCTTCTTGGAGATCATCAGCTCCTTCACCGCCTTGCGGGCGAGTGTCGAAAGCTCACGCTCCAGATTGCGCACGCCCGCCTCGCGGGTGTAGCGCCGGATCATCAGCAACAGCGCATCGTCGTCGATCGACCATTCCTTGGAATCGAGGCCGTGCTTGGAGATCGCGTTCGGGATCAGGTGCTTGCGCGCGATCTCGACCTTCTCGTTCTCGGTGTAGCCGGCGATACGGATGATCTCCATGCGGTCCATCAGCGGGCCCGGAATATTCAGGGTATTCGCGGTGGTGATGAACATCACGTTGGAGAGATCGTAGTCGACCTCCAGATAGTGATCGTTGAAGGTCGAATTCTGCTCGGGGTCGAGGACCTCGAGCAGCGCCGACGACGGATCGCCGCGGAAATCGGCTCCCATCTTGTCGATCTCGTCGAGCAGGAACAGCGGATTCGAGGTCTTGGCCTTGCGCATCGACTGGATGATCTTGCCGGGCATCGAACCGATATAGGTGCGGCGATGGCCGCGGATTTCGGCCTCGTCGCGCACGCCGCCGAGCGACACCCGCACGAATTCGCGGCCGGTCGCTTTCGCGATCGACTTGCCGAGCGATGTCTTGCCGACGCCGGGAGGGCCGACCAGGCAGAGGATCGGTCCGGTCAATTTGTTGGCGCGCGACTGCACCGCCAGATACTCGACGATACGGTCCTTGACCTTCTCGAGACCGTAATGATCGTTGTCGAGCGTGGCCTGGGCTGCGACCAGATCCTTCTTGACCTTGGACTTCTTGTTCCACGGTATCGACAGCAGCCAGTCGAGATAGTTGCGCACGACGGTCGCCTCCGCGGACATCGGCGACATCTGGCGCAGCTTCTTCAGCTCGTGCTGCGCCTTCTCCCGCGCTTCCTTGGAGAGCTTGGTCTTGGTGATCTTCTCCTCGAGGTCGGCAAGCTCGTCGCGGCCTTCGTCGTCGCCGAGCTCCTTCTGGATCGCCTTCATCTGCTCGTTGAGATAATATTCGCGCTGGGTCTTCTCCATCTGGCGCTTGACGCGCGAGCGGATCCGCTTCTCGACCTGCAGCACCGAGATTTCGCTCTCCATCAACCCCAGCACCTTTTCCAGGCGCGCGGTGACCGACAGCGTCTCAAGGATCGCCTGGCGGTCGGCGATCTTGACGGCGAGATGCGAGGCGACGGTGTCGCCGAGCTTGGCGAAATCGGTAATCGCCTGAACCACGCCGACGACCTCGGCGGAGATTTTCTTGTTGAGCTTCACATAGCTCTCGAAATCGGACACCACCGAACGCGCCAAGGCTTCGGCCTCGACCGAGGTGGCGTCGGTGTCGGCGAGCGCGATCGCGGTGGCTTCGTAATATTCGGCCCGATCGGTATATTTCTGCACGCGGGCGCGCTCGAGCCCTTCCACCAGCACCTTCACGGTGCCGTCGGGCAATTTGAGCAGCTGCAATACGCTGGCCAGCGTGCCGGTTTCATAGATCGAATCCGCGTTCGGATCGTCGTCGGATGCGTTCTTCTGCGTCGCCAGCATGATCAAGGCGTCATTCTTCATGACCTCCTCGAGCGCGCGGATCGATTTCTCGCGGCCGACGAACAGCGGCACGATCATGTGCGGGAAAACGACGATGTCGCGCAGCGGCAGCACGGGATAAGAATGGCTTACGCCGCGAACGATGGTTGGCCGGATTTTCGGGGTAGTCATGGCCTATTCCTTTTGTTGTGCCCCCTTGCACGCAGCCCGCCATTTTGCGCAACCGCCACAAGGTGCCGAGAGGTTCCGGATCACATTGCGGGTCTCGCCCTGCTGCTCCGGATCGTTGGTGCGGCGAATCTCAAGGGTCAGCTCTTGACCGCCGACAGCATTAGGTGGCTATCGGCCATGGGGGTGTCAAGTCATTGAAAAAGGCCCGCCAGCGGCGGCTCAACGCGACGAAATGCCTACGCCAACATGGCCGCCGAAAGGCCCGGCAGCCATCGTTTTTGCGTTACTCGCTCCGCGCCGGTCAGGCGCTGGCGCTGCTCTCGACGGCGCGGTCGGAACGGTCGGCGTAGATGTAGAGCGGGCGCGCCGTTCCCTCGACCACTTCACGCGAGATCACGACTTCCTCGACACCTTCCAGACCCGGCAGATCGAACATGGTTTCGAGCAGGATGCTTTCGAGGATCGAGCGCAGCCCGCGCGCGCCGGTCTTGCGCTCGATCGCCCTGCGGGCAACCGCGCCAAGCGCCTCGTCGGCGAAGGTCAGCTCGATGTTCTCCATCTCGAACAGCCGCTGATACTGCTTCACCAGCGCGTTCTTCGGGTCGGTCAGAATCTTCTTGAGCGAAGCCTCGTCGAGATCCTCCAGCGTGGCGACCACCGGCAGCCGTCCGACGAACTCCGGAATCAGGCCGTATTTCAGCAGATCCTCAGGCTCGACGTGGCGGAAAATCTCGCCGGTGCGGCGATCTTCCGGCGCCAGAACCTGGGCGGCGAACCCGATCGAGGTCGAGCGACCGCGCGCGGAGATGATCTTCTCCAGACCCGAAAACGCGCCGCCGCAGATGAACAGGATGTTGGTGGTATCGACCTGCAGGAACTCCTGCTGCGGATGCTTGCGGCCGCCCTGCGGGGGAACCGAGGCGACGGTGCCCTCCATGATCTTGAGGAGCGCCTGTTGCACGCCCTCGCCCGAGACGTCCCGGGTGATCGACGGATTGTCGGACTTGCGACTGATCTTGTCGATCTCGTCGATATAGACGATGCCGCGCTGGGCCCGCTCGACATTGTAGTCGGCCGACTGCAGCAGCTTCAGGATGATGTTTTCGACGTCCTCGCCGACATAGCCGGCTTCGGTCAGCGTCGTGGCATCCGCCATCGTGAACGGCACGTCGAGAATCCGCGCCAGCGTCTGTGCCAGCAAGGTCTTGCCCGAGCCGGTCGGGCCGATCAGCAGGATGTTCGATTTCGCAAGCTCGACGTCGTTGTGCTTGGTCTGGTGGTTGAGGCGCTTGTAGTGATTGTGGACCGCGACCGAGAGCACCTTCTTGGCATGGCTCTGACCGATGACGTAATCATCGAGCACCTTGCAGATTTCCTTGGGGGTCGGAATGCCGTCCCGCGACTTCACCAGCGAGGATTTGTTCTCCTCGCGGATGATATCCATGCACAGTTCGACGCATTCATCGCAGATGAACACGGTGGGACCCGCGATCAGTTTGCGGACCTCATGCTGGCTCTTGCCACAGAATGAGCAATACAGCGTGTTCTTGGAGTCGCTCGTGCCGACCTTACTCATTCTAATCTCCGTCCGCCGTTCGATCCGTCAGCTCGATCGCCCTATTCCGGCACCTACCGGCCCAGAGTTCTAGATAGAGCAAAATCCGTACCAGAAAAGACCCTGTGCCTCAGATACCGCACGAATCGCGGCTGCTCGAATCCCCCACGATCATAACCGATCCGACCTAGCCAACCATGGTGACAGCCGACTATCAAGAATTCCCTAATCGGCGGGCCGCCCGATACCCGTGACAATACCGTGATTTGCGCCGCGCAAGCGAGCGCCGGACGCCGAAATCGGCCGAGCGTTGCGCGATTGCCACGCCGCAAGACCGGCACGAAAGCGGAACTTTTTACCCCTGCTGCCGCGTCAGGCCGCCGCGACAGCTATTTCCAGGCGGCGTGGCTGGCCCGGCCGACGCCAGCCCCCCGGCCGCGACCTTGCGGCAGCTCGGACGGCGCCCTCCCCGGAAATTATGGGGTCTTGGCGGTCGGCTCTTCCGAGCGCTTGTCGATCACCTTGTCGACGATACCGAAGTCCCGGGCCATCTCCGCGGTCAGGAACTTGTCGCGCTCCAGCGCATCCTCGATCGCCTTGAAGGTCTGGCCGGTGTGCTTGACGTAGATCTCGTTGAGCCGCTTCTTGAGATTCAGGATTTCCTGGGCGTGCAGCATGATGTCGGTGGCCTGGCCCTGAAAGCCGCCGGACGGCTGGTGCACCATGATGCGGGAATTCGGCAGGGAAAAGCGCATGTCCTTGTGGCCGGCGGCCAGCAGCAGCGAGCCCATCGATGCCGCCTGACCGGTGCACAGCGTCGATACCGGCGGACGGATGAACTGCATGGTGTCGTAGATCGCCAGGCCCGACGTCACCACCCCGCCCGGGGAGTTGATGTACATCGAGATTTCCTTCTTCGGATTCTCGGCCTCGAGAAACAACAGCTGCGCCACGGTCAGCGTCGACATGCCGTCCTCGACCGGCCCGGTGACGAAGATGATGCGCTCCTTCAACAAGCGCGAAAAAATGTCGTAGGCCCGCTCGCCGCGATTGGTCTGCTCGACCACCATCGGCACGAGGTTCATGTAGGTTTCCACCGGATCGCGCATTTGTCACCCAAGGGTTTGTGGAACCGAACGTCCAGCGGCAAGCGAACCGGCTGGAAGCGCCGGGCGTGGACGAACGTCCCGTGATGCAGGACTTAAAGACAGGGCTCACAGATATGGGCCAATTCCCCGCGGACAAGACCAAGTCGATGTCATGCAGGACCGGAGCAATTGAAGCTGATTCGTGCTGCAGGGCATAGCGATGGCTTGCGTCGCAATGCCCCTTTCGCGGCACATCCTTAACAGGTCCGGCCGGCGCCCGGCAGCTTCAGGCAGCCGTCTTCTCGGCCTCGTCGTCCTCCTTGAGGAGCTCCTCGCGCGTCACCTTCTTCTCGGTCACGTTGGCGAGTTCGAGGATGAAATCCACCACCTTGTCCTCGTAGATCGGTGCACGGAGCTGGGCGAGCGCATTGGCATTGTTGCGATAATAGTCCCAGACCTCCTTCTCGCGTCCCGGCATCTGGCGCGCCCGCTCGATCACCGCCCGGCTGACTTCGTCGTCGGTCACCGTGATCTTGTTCTTTTCGCCGATCTCCGACAGCACCAGGCCAAGCCGGACCCGGCGATCGGCGATCTTGCGGTACTCCTGCTCGGCGTCCTGTTCGGTGGTGTTCTCGTCGGCGAAGGTCTTGCCGCCGGATTCCATCTCGGCCTTGATCGAGTTCCACATCAGCCTGAATTCTTCCTCGACCAGCGACGGCGGGGCCTCGAAGCGATGGGTTTCGTCGAGCCGGTCGAGCAGTATGCGCTTGACCCGCTGGCGGGTCGCGCCGGCGAATTCGGCCGTCAGCCGTTCGCGCACGGCCTGCTTCAGCTTGTCGAGCGATTCCATGCCGAGCGTCTTGGCGAGTGCGTCGTCGACGGTGGTCTCCTGGGGCGCTTCGATCAGGGTCGCGGTGGTTTCGAATTCGGCCGGCTGGCCGGCCAGCTTCTCGCTGGCATAATTCTTCGGGAACGAGACCTTCAGGTTGCGGGTTTCGCCCGCCGCCATGCCCAACAGCTGCTCTTCGAAGCCCGGAATGAACTGCCCGGCGCCGATCACCACCTCGATGTTCTCGCCGGTGCCGCCCTCGAACGGGGTGCCGTCGATGGTGCCCTTGAAGGAGATGGTGACCCGATCCCCGGTTTCGGCCTTGGCGCCCTCGCCCTTGGCGGCGTAGGCACGATTCTGGTCGGCAATGCGCTTGACCGCATCGTCGATATCCGCGTCGGTGACGTCGACCACCGGCTTCTCGACCGTGAAGCTCTTGAAGTCGGCGAGCTGGATCGCCGGCACCACCTCGATCGAAACGGTGTAGGTCAGGTCGGATTTACCGGTGAGGATGTCCTCGACGGCTTTCTCCTCGGTCGGCATGGTGACCTTGGGCTCGGTCGCCAGACGGAAGCCGCGCTCCGTGAAGATCTGCGAATTGGTATCGCGGATGGTCTGCTCGACGGTCTCCGCCATCACCGAGCGGCCATAGACCTTCTTGAGGTGGCTGACTGGCACCTTGCCGGGACGGAAACCGTTCAGCCGGACCTTGTCCTTGAGGTCGACGAGACGGGCATCCGCCTTGGCATCGAGATCCGATGCGGGAACGCTGATCTGGAATTCGTGCTTCAGTCCGTCGGTGACGGTTTCCTTCACCTGCATGGCGTCAATCTTCTTCCCGCTTGGTCCGGCCTAAACGCCGGGACATGGTCAATCTGTTCGACGCGCGGCCTTTTGGCCTGCGCCGGTGGTGCGGCGGACCATTCCCTCCGGGGGCTTGCCCCTTCGGAAAACAGATCCGCCGGAAATCGTCAGGCGCAAACGCTGGTGGCGCTTGGTGCGGGCGGAGGGACTCGAACCCCCACGACTTTCGTCACTGGAACCTAAATCCAGCGCGTCTACCAGTTCCGCCACGCCCGCTGTCAGCATCATTGTCCGGCCGCGATGCCGCGGGCGGCGGGCTTATAACATGAGCCCGCCGCTTCGCAGCAAAAAAATGGCCGTTTCCGGGCCACCCCGGCGTAGCTGCGGCAGCTGGACAGATCCAGCGGAAAATGGTCCGCATCTGACATGGCAGATAACATTTTCCGGTTCAACCGACGCGAAGTGGTGGCCGGACTGGGCGCTGCGGTCCTTGGTCCGGCAACGCCATCGATTGCCGCCGCCGAACAGCGCCCGGCGCTGCGGCTGCGGGCCACGGCCGGCGCCATCGGCTTGCGCCCGGGAGAGCCGGAAACGCCGATATGGTCGCTCGGCATCACGACGCCAGGCTCCGGTGCCCGCTTCAAGCGCGGCGATGCGCTTGAAGTCACGCTCGACAACGATCTGCCGGTGCCCGCGGTGCTCGACTGCCACGGCATCGACGGCGCGCCGGACGCCGAACCGCTGGCGGCGCGGGCACCGCTTCCGCCGGGCGGCAGGCAGACCTTGCTGGTTCCGTTGCGCCATGCGGGCACCTTCCTGTGCGACCTCAGGCTGTTGGGCGATGGCCTGGCGCGGCCATCGCCGGCACGGCCGCTTGTGGTCCGGGAGAGCGAGGCCGTTGCCGTTGACCGCGACGAGGTTTTTCTGATCGAGGACTGGCGCCTGCAGTCCGACGGCACCGCGATCGCGCCCGGCATCGATCCCCGGCACACCTCGCCGCTCTACACCATCAACCGGCAAACCGCGCTGGACATCCCTGCCCGCCGCCATGAACGCCTCAGGCTTCGCTTCGTCAACGGCTTTCAACGCAATGTTATTGCTATAAAAATACCGGACCACGAAGTCCGGGTGATGGCCCTCGATGGGCAGCCAGCCGAGCCGTTCCCTGCGCGCAACGGCGCCGTGGTGCTGGCGCCGGGAAGCCGGGTCGACGTCTTTATCGATGCCACCGGGGCGTCCGGCTCGAGCTCGTCGATCCTGCTGCACGATGGCACCGGGTCGCGCGCCATCGCCCGGCTGGTCACCTCAGACGAGCCGCCGGTCCGCGACGCGCCGCTTGGCGCGGCGCCGCCGCTGCCTTCCAACGGCCTGCCGGACCGGCTCGATCTCAGGAATGCCTTGCGCATCGACCTGCAACTCGGTGCGCGGCCACCCGATTGGGTGGCCCCCACGAGCTTCGAAAACTCCGTCGCGCCGGCGTTTCGCGCCAGGGCCGGCCGCACCGTGGTGCTGGCGCTGACCAATCGTGCCGATATCGCGCAGGTCTTCCACCTTCACGGCCATCATTTCAGGCTGCTGGACCGGCTGGACGATGGCTGGAAACCCTATTGGCTGGACACGCTGGCGATCGACGCCGGACAGACGGAGCGGATCGCCTTTGCGGCCGAATATCCCGGCCGCTGGCTGATGGAAACGATGATGGCGGACTGGGCGGCGCCGCGCCTGGTGCGATGCTACAACGTCCAGTGAGGACACTTTGGGGAGCGCGACATGAGCACGGCCATACCAGCGATTCGCAGCGTCAGGGCCCGCGCGGTCATTGCGCCGATCTCACGGCCGGTGAAAAACGCCTTCGGCACCATCGAGGCAGCGCCCCTGGTGCTGATCGATGTTGCGACTGATCAAGGCGTTAGCGGACGTTCCTACATCTTCGGCTACACCAGCTTGACGCTCGCACCGCTGGTGCAATTGATCGGCGAGATCGGCGCCGGGATGGTCGGCAAGGCGATTGCGCCGTTCGATCTGATGGCGGAGATGGACGCCAGGTTCCGATTGCTGGGATGGCAGGGCCTGGTCGGCATGGCGGTATCGGGCCTCGACATGGCATTCTGGGATGCACTCGGCCAGGTGGCAGGTCAGCCCTTGGCGCGGCTGCTGGGTGGATCGCCGCGACCGATCCGGGCCTATGACAGTTACGGCGCGGTCGACCCGGTCGCCGACGCCAAAGACCTGCAACGGTCGCTGGCCCAGGGCTTCCGCGGCATCAAGATCAAGGGCGGCGACGGCGATCTCGCCAATGACGAGCGGGTGGTCAGGGCGGTGCGCGGCCTGATCGGCCCCGACATCGCGCTGATGCTGGATTTCAACCAGTCGCTTGATCCGGCCGAGGCCAGCCGGCGCATCGAGAGGCTGGCAGCCTACGACCTGCACTGGATCGAGGAGCCGGTGGCGGCGGAAAACCTGCATGGCCATGCCAGCGTGCGAGGCGCCTCGGCGATTGCGATTCAGTCGGGCGAAAACTGGTGGTTTCCCCGCGGCTTTGCCGAAGCGATCGCCGCAGGCGCGAGCGATTTCATCATGCCCGATTTGATGAAGGTCGGCGGCATCACCGGCTGGCTCCGCGTTGCGGCGCAGGCCGAGGCTGCCTCAATCCCGATGTCCAGCCACCTGTTTGCCGAGGCGAGCTCCCACATGCTCGCGGTCACGCCAACCGCCCATTGGATCGAATATCTGGATCTTGCCCGCGCCATCCTGGCCGAGCCGGTAGCGATCGTGGACGGCACCATCAGCGCCCGCGGGCCCGGGCTTGGCATCGCCTGGGACGAGGCCGCCGTCGCAAAATACCTGGTGTGAAACGGGCTGCAGCCCGGCCGCCCTGCCTCAATAGTCGATCCCGAACTCGTCATAGAGGCGGCGCAGCACCGCGGGTAGCACCTCCGGCAGATCTTCCGCGATCAGGCCGGGACCCGCCTCGCGCGCCGCCGCGCCATGCATCCAGACACCGGTGCAGGCGGCCTCGAACGCCGGCATGCCCTGCGCCAGCAGGCCTGCGATCATCCCAGACAGCACGTCGCCGGCTCCGGCGGTGGCGAGCCAGGGCGGCGCGTTGGCGGCGATGCTGGCCCGCCCGTCGGGAGATGCCACCACGGTGTCCGCTCCCTTGAGCAGGACCACGGCGCCGCTGCGTTCGGCAGCGGCCCTGACCCGGTCGAGTTTGGAGCTGTCCGCAGCCTCGCCGACGATATCGGAGAACAGCCGCGAAAACTCGCCCTGATGCGGGGTCAGCACCACCTGCGGATCGGGCGATGAACGGATCGACTGGAACAACTGATCGGGCGCCTGGGCAAAGCTCGTCAGCGCATCGGCATCAAGCACCAGGCGTCGCCTGGCGGACAATGCGGTGAGCACGAAATCCCGGGTCCGCTCGCCGACCCCGGCAGCCGGACCGATTACGCAAGTGTCGAGGCGCTGGTCGGCCAGCAGCCCGGCAAATTCGACCACCGTATCGATGGCACGGACCATCACCGCCGTCAGCGCGGCGGCGTTGACGGCGAGCGCATCCCTCGGCGAGGCCACGGTGACCAGCCCGGCCCCGGCCCGCAACGCGCCGCGCGCCGACAGCCGCGCCGCACCGGTCGCTGCGATGTCGCCTGACACGATGACGGCGTGGCCACGGGCATATTTATGGCCGTCGACCTGCGGCACCGGAAAGCTGCCGTGCCAAAGCGGCGGGATGTTCTCGAACGTCCGTGGGCGGATTTCCGCGAGCACGGCTTCGTCGATCCCGATGTCGGCGACCCGCACCCGGCCGCAATGAATCCGGCCCGGCAGCAGCAAGTGCGCCGGCTTGCGCCGGAAGAAGGTGACGGTTTCGGTGGCGCGGACCGCGATTCCCATCACCGCGGCGGTCGTGCCATTGATGCCGCTCGGCAGATCGACGCTGAGGACGGGCGCTCCATTGGCGTTGACGGCCTCGATCATTTCGCGCGGGGCGCCCTCGACGGGACGGTCGAGGCCGGCGCCGAACAGCGCATCGATGATCAGGGCGGGCCGGCCGATCGCCTGGGGGTTGAACGGCAGCACGGGATACTTCCATCCTCGCGCCGCAGATGCCGCGTCGCCCTGCAGCCGGTCCCGCTCGCACAGCAGGATGACCGAGACCTCGCGGCCGCGTGCCGCCAGCTCCGCCGCCGCCACGAAGCCATCGCCGCCATTATTGCCGCCCCCGGCAATCACCAGGATCGACCCCGCCTCGACCAGGTCGATCGCGGCCTCGGCGACGGCCTGGCCGGCGCTCAGCATCAGCGCGAAACCGGGAGTGCCGGCGGCAATGCTGAGCCGATCGGCACGCTGCATCTCGGCTGACGTTAGAACTTCCATGGCAGATCCCCGAAGCAAGCCGCCTCATCCTGAGGCAATTTCCGCGCCGCGCACCGCCCAAATCCATATGTCCTGCATACGCCTTGACCTGTTTGCCTATTTCGTGTGCTTTTGATAGACCATAGTGCTCGCCCTACCCTCAGAGCATGCCTGTTAAAAGTCTGATAACATTTCGATATCAGCCGCTTTTGGCAACTTGGCATAGACCCTGCTTTTGAGGAAGCGCTCGGGACCGGCTCACCGGCAAGGAAAGGCAATAAAGGAATAAAGCGAGGTGCGCCTGGCGGTGCGCGGCGGCGGCCGCACGGCGGCGCAAGGATCCGGGGACGACGAATCGAAACAATTTGCGCACCACGCGCGACGTGGCAACCAACCTGCTGTCTGAAATATCGAAATGCCCGGGAGGCGCTCAGTGAAGAAAATCGAAGCCATCATCAAGCCGTTCAAGCTCGACGAGGTCAAGGAAGCGCTTCAGGAAGTCGGACTGCAGGGCATCACCGTGACCGAAGCCAAGGGTTTCGGTCGACAGAAGGGGCATGCCGAACTCTACCGCGGTGCGGAATACATCGTCGACTTCCTGCCCAAGGTCAAAATCGAGATCGTGATCTCGGACGATCTGGTCGAAAAGGCGATCGATGCGATCAGGCGCGCGGCCCAGACCGGCCGCATCGGCGACGGCAAGATCTTCGTGTCCAACATCGAGGAAGCGGTTCGCATCAGAACCGGGGAGTCCGGTCTGGATGCCATCTGAGCCGACCACGTTGACACCGTGATGCCGACACTCTGATATTGTATTGCACCCCATCGGAATGTATTGACCGCTGACCGACGGCTGCCGCCCGCGGCCGGATCGCCACGACCAGTAAGCCAAGAGGGGTATTCATGAAGACCGCCAAAGACGTCCTGAAATCGATCAAGGACAACGACGTGAAATACGTCGACCTGCGTTTCACCGATCCGCGCGGCAAGTGGCAGCATGTGACCTTCGACATCGGCATGATCGACGAAGACATCTTCGCTGAGGGCACGATGTTCGACGGCTCCTCGATCGCCGGCTGGAAGGCGATCAACGAATCCGACATGTGCCTGATGCCCGATCCGGTCACCGCGACGATCGATCCATTCTTTGCGGAAACCACCATGGTCATCACCTGTGACGTGCTGGAGCCGACCACCGGCGAGCCCTACAACCGCGACCCGCGCGGCATGGCCAAGAAGGCCGAAGCCATGGTCAAGTCGATGGGCGTCGGCGATACGGTCTTCTTCGGGCCGGAGGCGGAATTTTTCGTGTTCGACGACGTCCGTTTCCAGACCACGCCCTACAACACCGGCTTCAAGCTGGATTCCTCGGAACTGCCGATCAATTCCGACACCGAATATGAGGGCGGCAACCTCGGACACCGCATCCGCACCAAGGCAGGCTACTTTCCGGTGCCGCCGCAGGACTCCGTGCAGGACATGCGTTCGGAGATGCTCGGCGCGATGGCCAAGATGGGCGTCAAGGTCGAGAAGCATCACCACGAAGTGGCGTCGGCCCAGCACGAACTCGGCATGAAGTTCGACACGTTGACGCTGATGGCCGACCAGATGCAGATCTACAAATACTGCATCCATCAGGTCGCCCACATCTACGGCAAGACCGCCACCTTCATGCCGAAGCCGGTCTATGGCGACAACGGCTCGGGCATGCACTGCCACCAGTCGATCTGGAAGGACGGCAAGCCGGTATTCGCCGGCAACAAATATGCCGACCTCTCCGATACCTGCCTGTCCTACATCGCCGGCATCATCAAGCACGCCAAGGCGATCAACGCCTTCACCAACCCCTCGACCAACTCCTACAAGCGTCTGGTTCCGGGTTATGAAGCCCCGGTGCTGCTCGCCTACTCCGCGCGCAACCGCTCGGCCTCATGCCGGATTCCCTACACCAGCAATCCGAAGGCCAAGCGCGTCGAAGTGCGCTTCCCCGACCCGATGGCAAATCCCTATCTCGGCTTTGCGGCCATGCTGATGGCCGGCCTCGACGGCATCAAGAACAAGCTCGATCCGGGCCCGGCGATGGACAAGGACCTCTACGATCTGCCGAAGGAAGAGCTGAAGGCGATCCCGACGGTGTGCGGCTCGCTGCGCGAGGCGCTGGAAAATCTCGACAAGGATCGGGCCTTCCTGAAGAACGGCGGCGTGTTCGACGATGATTTCATCGACAGCTATATCGAGCTGAAGATGACCGAAGTCGCGCGTTTCGAGATGACCCCGCATCCGGTCGAATTCGAGATGTACTACTCGCTCTGACTTTTTTCGCAGGCGCGACCCCGAAAGCCGAAAAAAAGGCGCTCCGAACGGAGCGCCTTTTTAGTTCGATTTACCGGCCGGCGCCTCATTGCGGCGGCGTCAGAACAAAGGCGGCGCCAGATGGCCTGCGTCAGGCCTGCGCTACCAGCGAGGCCATCGGCACGTTCAGGACGTAGACGAACCCGGTTGCATCATAGGCGAGCTTGACCTCTCCTCTGAGCTGCTGCCCGAGCGTTCCGATCAGGCGCGTTCCGAAGCTTTGCCGCGTCGGCGCGTGCACCGTCGGGCCGTTCTTCTCGGACCATGTCAGATGCAGCCGCTGGTTTGCTTGATCGATATTCCAGACAATCTCGATGCGTCCGGCCGGCACCGAAAGCGCTCCGAACTTGGTGGTATTGGTGCAAAGCTCATTGAGGGTCATGGCAAGCGCGATCACGGCCCCGGAGGTTATCCTGATATCGGGGCCCTCGATCGAGATGCGACCGGATCCGATGCTGACATAGGGCTCGGTGGCACCGCGGATGGTCTGCTCGAGGCTGGCATTGGCCCACCTGGCCTGCAACAGCAGGTCATGCGCCCGGCCCAAAGCGACCAGCCGGCCCTCGATGGCGTGCTGACCATGTTCCAGGCTGGTGGCCGTCCGCAGGCTCTGCGAGGCAATGGCGCTGACGGTGGCCAGCGTATTCTTGATGCGGTGATGCAGCTCTTCGAGAATGAGCTTCTGCAATTTGTCGGCGGCTTCGCGCTCCTTGGCGTCGATGCCCGCTTGGGCCAGAAGCACCTTGGCATCGATGCCGGCCTGTTCCAGAAGCAGGCGAAGGCTGTCATTCTCGGCCGTCAGGACTTCCTGCGAGGACGAACCGGCCGTCCCGGGCCGGGGCACCTTGCCGTTCAGTTCGGGATGCGAAGCCTTGGCGATCAGCGCGGAGATTTCGTCCGGCGCGATTTTCAGCGAACCCTTGCCCATCATGTCCTGCATTTCTGCAATCATATGTTTCACGTCGAGCGGTTTGCCGAAGAAGCGGCTGTCGGGAGGCCTGTCGCCGTCGGTCAATTTGAGCTGCCCGGACACCAGGATGATCTTGATGAGCGGCCAGCGCTCGTGCACGGCGTGGGCAAGCTTGAGTCCATCCATGCTCCCCGGCATCTGGATGTCGGTGAACAGGAGTTCGATATCGGAGCGGGACTCGAGCACGGCGAGCGCGTCGTCGGCATTGATGGCCTCAAGCGCGGTAAACCCGGCGTCCTCGACGATATCGACCGCGCGCATCCGCAGCAGCATCTCGTCCTCGACAATCAGGACGGCGCGAACGGAGGCAGATTGACCTGGAGCCATCATGCCCAGCACTTTCATCGGGAGCCGAAGGATTGGTTCGAGCCAGTCGCTCACTCTTGGCTTCGAACATTTTAGCCTGTTATCCGCAGCCGGACCTGACGGCCGGTGCGCTTCGACGATTCCCGCTGGAGTCCGGGGGCAGTTCCCAACCGTCTCGGCGATGCAAGGTTCCGCCGACACGGTTTATATTTGATCCGAGTTATGCTGAAAGCAGCCGGCCGGCCGGAACGCGGGGGTCGGTCCCGCGATGCAGGTTTTGGGCTACGCAACGCGCTTGCGCGTCGCCAGCGCCGCGCCGAAGGCCTGAAACAGGGCGCGGTTGACCGGATTGTGCTGGGGATCATGCTCGGCATGCCACTGGACGCCAAGCGCAAAGCCCGGTGCGTCGGCAATCCGGATGGCCTCGATCGTGCCATCTTCCGCCACGCCCTCGACCACGACCCGCTCGCCGGGAACGAGAATGCCCTGGCCGTGCAGCGAATTGACGCGGATCGTCTCGCTGCCGATCAAGCGGGCAAAGACGCCGCCCGGAACCAGATTGACGTCGTGACGGTCGGCGAACACCACGGCGGGATCCGGATGGATTTCACCGTTCGCCAATCGCGGCATCCGATGGTTCATGCGTCCGGGCAACTCGCGGATTTCGGGATGCAGCGAACCGCCAAAGGCGACATTCATCTCCTGCAGGCCGCGGCAGATCCCGAACAGCGGTATGCCACGGGCCACGCAGATTTCCGACAAGGCCAGCGCCAAATCGTCGCGGCGCAGGTCGTAGGGTTCGTGGCGGGGGTCCGGCTCGGTGCGAAACCGCGTCGGATGCACATTGGCACGCGCCCCGGTCAGCACCACGCCGTCGACCGCATCCAGCAGCGCGCCGATATCGGTGATCTCGGTTGAGGCGGCAAACATCAGCGGCAGCGCGCCCGCGACATCGGCGACCGCGCGAAGATTTCGTTCCCCGACCAGTTGCGTCGCAAATCGATCTTCGATGCGATAGGCGTTTCCGATCACACCGACTACCGGTCTGCGCATTGCCTGCTATCCAATCCCGTCGCAACCTCGCGCCGGATCATGCCCGCCAGCCGGGGCAGGATCAACCGATTACGCCCGCTTCTACCACCTCTCGGCCCTGCAGGAACCTCATCACCGCTGCCCGGGATGGACCGCCATGACGCCGGAGCTCCGGCCCATCTGATGCCCATGCATCTTCCGCACCGCGATTCCACATCTGTTGGCCGCCGCCTGCACCTCGCGAAGCTGTGCCCTTCTCCGCGCTTGATCCCGGACCCGTTTGGCGAAACAGTGCGGACGGAATCGATCTGAAGGGGAAACCACGTGGCAGGCTCGGCCGAGAATCGTCTTTCTGCCCGCAGCGATCTTGCATGGGCGATATCGGTTGGCGGCATCTGCGCCGTCGCATTTGCGGCGCTGCTGCTGTTCACCTGGAATTTTGCCTCGACATTGTTTCTGATCTTCGCCGGGGTGCTGCTCGGTGTCGCGCTCAACGCCATGGCCACGCTGCTCGGCCATCTCGTCAGGCTGCCGCACTGGCTGCGCCTCACGATCGTCTGTCTGGTGCTCGCGGGACTGCTGTCGGGCGTGGTTTTCCTTGGCGGCTCCACCATCGCGCAGCAGGCCAGCGTGCTCAGCGACACGATCAAATCGCAACTGGTCGGCGTCAAGGCTTTCCTCGAGCGCAATGGCATCGATACCAGCTATTTCGACCTCGGCAACCCTGCCGCGACATCGTCGGCGTCGACCGCGGCGACCCCCGGTACCGCGACCAGCCATGGCCTTTCCGGTGCAGGCGCCCTGGCCTCCAGCGGCGGCGCGATCATCAGCCAGACCCTGAAGCTGTTGCTGGGCACGCTGAGCGCGGTCGGAAATTTCTTCATTGTGCTGTTTCTCGGACTGACCTTCGCGGCGCAGCCGGCCGTCTATCGAGCCGGGCTGTTGTTCCTGGCGCCGGCCCGGCATCGCGCGCGCGCCACCGTGATCGTCGACCGCATCGGCGAGACGCTGGAGCGCTGGCTGATCGCGCAGATCGTCACCATGTTCGCGGTCTTCCTGGTGACCTGGATAGGCCTGTCCGTGATCGGCATCCAGAGTTCCTTCATTCTGGGCATCCAGGCCGGACTGCTTGCCTTCATCCCGACGGTCGGAGCGTTGCTCGCCGGACTGATCGTGGTGCTGGCGAGCCTGGCGTCGGGCTGGATCGCTGCAGCCAGCGCGTTCGCGCTGTTCCTCGGCGTGCATGCTCTGGAGAGCTATATTCTGACGCCGATCATCCAGCGCCAGGCGCTCGATATTCCCCCTGCCACGCTGTTCGCATTCCAGATCCTGCTGGGCGTGGTATTCGGCATCTGGGGATTGGCGCTGGCGCTGCCGCTGATGGCGATCGCAAAAGTCATGATCGATTATTTCAAGACCGAGCAACTCCCGGCCGACGCGGCGGCGGCCTGAGGCCGGGCAGTTGCGACCCGGGTTCAGGCCGCCGAGGTCAGTACCGTCTCGGTGTGTTCGACCTCCGGTGGCGCCGCGAAATACTGTCCGACCAACCCGCGCCACGCCGTGAAGTCTTCGGAACCCCTGAAATCCACGGTATGATTCTCAAGCGTTTCCCATTTGGCCATCAGGCGGTAGCGCGATGGCTTTTCGAGCGACTTGTGCAGCTCGAATCCCTTGCCGCCCCTGGCGCGCAGGAAAAGCGGACGGGCCTTGGCGACCGCGGCTTCGAAGTCCTTCTCGGTGCCGGGCTTGACGTCGATCTGTGCGATTTCGGTAATCATCTGGGTTGCGTCTCGCGTTGATATCTCATTCTTCTAACCCGGCTGGTCGCCTGATTGAAGCGGCGTGCGGCCCGCGCGACGAAAAAAGGCGCCGCGCGGCGCCCGTCGTTGCGGATCCCCGGGGCGCAGCTCTCAGTTCAACAGCAGCACGGTGCCGACCGTCATCAGCGCGCAGCCGACGAACAGGACGATCGGCCAGCGCTGGCGGGGCTGGCCGTAGCGGCCTTGCGCCCGCCGCTCCGAAATCAATGCCGTCTCATATTCATCTGAAGTCGAGAACACACAGTCAAATCCACCGCGCGCCGAAGCCGCCGCGGTTTCCAGCGCGATCAAGGCGGCGTGTCTGTTCTGGCTGCGAGTCATTTCCATGACAGCCATGATATCGATCGAATGGTAAACGGAAGGTTACCGCGGCCGGCGCCGCCATGATCTAGGCGAGGCTGACGGCTCCCGGCCGCTGCTGCGGGTGGCCGCCGATGCCCGCGGTTTTTCGCCGCCAGTTTTCCAGCGACAGCGGCAGTTCCTCGGCCGCCTCGACGCGATTACGACCGCCGCGCTTGGCCTGGTAGAGCGCGGTATCGGCGGCCGCCAGCAACACCTCAAGTTCGGTGCCAGCCGGGCCGCCGGCGACGCCGATGCTCACGGTGGTATCGACCGGCCCGTCCTCGACCACGATTCCCGAACTCTCGAACGCCTCGCGGACCCGGTCGGCTGCCACGACGCCTTCTTCCAGCGAACACGGCAGCAATGCGGCAAACTCTTCGCCGCCGATTCGTCCCGAAAGATCGGTGATCCGCAGCGTGTTGACCACCACCGCGGCGAACAGTTTGAGTATCTCGTCACCGGCCGGATGGCCAAAACGGTCATTGATCGACTTGAAATGGTCGATGTCGAAGATCAGCACCGTCACCGGACGACCGGCATTGGCCTCGCGCTCGATGACCCGCGAGGTCGCCTCCGCAAAGCCGCGGCGGTTGAACATCCCGGTCAGCGGATCCATCGACGCCGCCGTCTTGTGCGCGGTCACCGTGCGCTCCGACACCAGCATGAAGATGACGAACACGGTGCCCACCGCGTAGAGCACCAGTTCGACGGCGAATACCGTGACCCAAATGCTGCCGGCAAAGGCGCCGTCATGCGGATGCAGGAGGTCGCCGAGCAGGATCGGCAGCATCAGCACCAGACCATGCAGCACCGGCACTGCGACAGCCGGCCAGCGCCGTTGCAGGGTCCTGCGCCGCTCGGACCACAATTCTGTGGCAGTCAGCGCCGCATAGACCGCAACAATCCCCGCCCCGATCGTCATCCGCAGCGCCGAGGCCTCGGGCGCCAGCGTCATGATGGCCGCGATCCACGCCAGCGCCCCGAGCACAAGCCCGGGCAGATTGGGCCGGCGGCCATGGAATACCCGCGCGGCGTTCCAGACCATGGCGCAGGCCACGAAGCCGACGGCATTGAGCGCCAGCGACAGCATTTCGCCAAGCATGGAGCTGGCCAGCGTCCAGAGCGCTACCGATGCGGCGCCCATCAGGTAGGCGGTTCCCCACCATTTCAGCGCCGCAATATTCTCCTGCCTGCCGAAAAACAGCAGCATGGCTCCGAGCATGGCCGCAACCATGGTGGCGACGAGATAAAGCGTGGAGATATCGAGCGACATGAACGTGCCACCAGCCGAAGTTTTACGCACATTGCTGACGTGAATCGAATCGAAAGCGTCTGCACCGTCGCAAAAGCCTAAGGCGGCGGTCTTGGTAATTCGTTGGCGCGGCGGACAAAATTTTCGGAAAAAAACTGCATCAATTTGTCGGCAGGCTTCAACAAAAAAGGCGCCCGACCAGGGCGCCTCTCTGTGTTCCGCTTTCGCGGCGATCTTGCAGCGAAGCGATTAGCGCTTCGAGAACTGGAACGACTTGCGCGCCTTGGCGCGGCCGTACTTCTTGCGCTCGACCACGCGCGAGTCGCGGGTAAGAAAGCCGCCCTTTTTCAGAATGCCGCGCAGGTCGGGTTCGAAATAGGTCAGCGCCTTGGAGATGCCGTGACGCACGGCACCGGCCTGGCCCGACAGACCGCCGCCAGCCACGGTGCAGATAACATCGTACTGCCCGGCACGAGCGGCCGCGATCAGCGGCTGCTGGATCATCATCCGCAGAACCGGACGGGCGAAATAGACCTCGACCTCGCGGGTGTTGACGGTGACCTTGCCGGCTCCCGGCTTGATCCAGACCCGGGCGACCGCGTCCTTGCGCTTGCCGGTGGCATAGGCGCGACCGAGCTTGTCGACCTTCTTGACGTATTTCGGAGCTTCCGGCGTGGCCGGCTTCAGCGCCGACAACTGGTCGAGAGACTGCATGGTATCGGACATCTTATGCGGCCCTCATGTTCTTGCGATTCATCGACGCAATGTCGACCGTCTCGGGTTGCTGGGCTTCGTGCGGATGCTCCGGCCCGGGATAGACGCGCAGATTGCCAAGTTGCACGCGGCCAAGCGGCCCGCGCGGAATCATGCGCTCGATGGCCTTCTCGACCACGCGCTCGGGAAAGCGGCCCTCGAGGATCGACTTTGCAGTGCGCTCCTTGATCCCGCCGATAAACCCGGTGTGGTTGTAATAGACCTTGTGGTCGCGCTTGCGGCCGGTCAGCACGATGTGGGCCGCATTGATGATGATGACATGGTCGCCGCAATCGACATGGGGCGTGTAGGTCGGGAGGTGCTTGCCGCGCAACCGCATCGCGACCAGGGAGGCGAGCCGGCCGACCACCAGACCTTTGGCGTCGATCAGGACCCACTTCTTCGTCACCTCGGCTGGCTTTGCCGAAAAGGTTTTCATGTGAGGAAATCCGTGAAAGGGGACGTCGGGCGCGATCACGCCGAACTGCAGCGGTTTCTAGATAAGCGAGGAGCCGCCGTCAATGCCGAAAGAAGATAATTAGCATAGCAAAAACAAACGGTTATAAATATGGTGCTATAGCACCACCAAAAAGCCTAAACGATTGGAATGGAATAGGTTGCGGTCACATGCGCGATTGGGTCGGGCGAGGTTCCCGACAGCAGGCTGACCTCCCCCACCGCCAGCCGCTTGCCCAGCTTCAAAAGCCTTGCCGCCGCCAGCACGTCCTGCCCCGGCTGGCCCTTGCGCAGGAAATTGATGTTGAGGTTGGTCGTTACAGCAAGTCCGACCGGGCCGATCGCCGACAGCAGCACCACGTACATGGCGAAATCCGCCAGCGCCATCAGCGTCGGTCCGGAAACCGTGCCGCCCGGACGCAGCATCTGGTGGCTGTAGCGCTGGCGCAGCAGGCACGAACTGCCATCGGCGCTTTCGATCGAGATATCGCCGCCGCTGAAGGCCTGGGGAAATTCGACATGGAGAAACGTCTCCAGTTCGGCCACGTTCATTTTCGCCATCGCATGTCGCTCCGCCCGCCCTCGCCTCGCGCCGCTTGTTACATTATGGTGACGGATCTGCAAAAGTGGAATTATCGATGCCCGTCCAGACCGCCCGCGCTCCCACAGCCGATGCCCCGATGCTGCTGAGCGAGACCATCGGCAGCATCCGTGTGCTGACGCTGAACCGGCCCGAAGGCCGCAACAGCCTGTCGGAAGGCCTGATCGCTGAACTGCATGCGGCGCTGGCGAAAATTCATGATGACGCCGATGTGCGCGCGGTGGTGATTGCCGCCAACGGTGCGGCGTTCTGCGCCGGCCACGACATGAAGGAGCTGTCAGCCCGGCGCGCCGATGCCGATCGCGGACGGAGCTATTTTGCCGGGATCATGACCGCCTGCAGCGCGATGATGCAGGCCATCGTGCAACTGCCCAAGCCAGTGGTGGCCGCGGTCCAGGCCATCGCCACCGCCGCCGGATGCCAGCTCGTGGCCAGCTGCGATCTGGCGGTGGCGTCGGAGGCGGCGACCTTCGCCACCCCCGGCGTCGATATCGGGCTATTTTGTTCGACCCCGATGGTCGCGTTGTCCCGCAATGTGCCGCGCAAGCAGGCGATGGAGATGCTGCTCACCGGCGAGCCGATTTCGGCTTCGACGGCGCGGCAGTACGGCCTGGTCAACCGGGTGGTCGCCGCCGGCACCGAACGCAATGCGGCGATTGCGCTGGCGCAAAAGGTCGCGCTCAAATCCGCCTATACCGTCAAGCTCGGCAAGGCCGCATTCTATCGCCAGGCCGAAATGAGCCTGGTGGATGCCTATCGCTACGCCGCAGAAGTGATGACCGAGAACATGATGGCCCGCGACGCGGAGGAAGGCATTGGCGCCTTCCTTGAGAAACGCGAGCCGAAATGGCAAGACCGGTGAAGCCGGCTTCCGGCATTGCGCGCGCAAGCCCGGCACGCGGCAAGTTGAATGGCCTCCCCGAATGAACCACGACGCCTATGCCGACGATTACATCCGGGAAATTCTCAACGGCGTCAAAACCATTGCGATGGTCGGGGCCTCGCCGGTCAATGTGCGGCCGAGTTACTTCGCCTTCAAATATCTGGCGCAGCGCGGCTATGACATGATCCCGGTGAACCCGGGCCATGTCGGAAAAAGCCTGCTCGGCAGACCGTTCGTCGCCGCGCTGTCCGACATCGGCTTCCCCATCGACATGGTCGACATCTTCCGCAATTCCAGCCACATCCTGCCGGTGGTCGACGAAGCGCTGCGACTGACGCCGTTGCCGCGCGTGATCTGGATGCAGCTCGGCGCCCGCGACGACGCCGCTGCCGCCAAGGCGGAGGCCGCCGGCCTCAAGGTTGTCATGAACCGCTGCCCCAAGATCGAATATGGCCGGCTGTCCTCCGAGATTTCCTGGATGGGGGTCAATTCGCGAACCCTCAGTTCGAAGCGCGCCCCGGTGCCGACCCAGGGCATGCGGCTGTCCCTGAACCGGATGAGTGTCGGCGGCGGCGCGACCGACGCTTCGGATCGTGCCGCGAAAAACAGGAACGACGGCACCTGACGCAATCGCCGCACGATTGTTCCAGGCGCAGGTCCGCACAGAACCGCGATTGTCGCCGCCGATCTCCGACGCATCGCGCCGCCTTGACTGCGGACGCCGCTGCCATCAGCATGACGACACCGCGCTTTGAAGATAAAGCAGAACAGGACATCAAGGATGACCGATCGCCTTCCGGGGTTTGCCACCCTCGCCGTGCATGCCGGCGCGCAACCCGATCCCACCACCGGCGCACGGGTGACGCCGATCTACCAGACCACGTCATTCGTATTCAACGATGCCGATCATGCCGCGTCGCTGTTCGGGCTGCAGGCATTCGGCAACATCTATACCCGCATCACCAATCCGACCACGGCGGTGCTGGAAGAGCGCGTCGCGGCGCTGGAGGGCGGCACCGCGGCCCTTGCGACGGCGTCCGGCCATGCCGCGCAGGTGGTGGTGTTCCAGATGCTGCTGAAGCCCGGCGACGAATTCATCGCCGCGCGCAAGCTCTACGGCGGCTCGATCAACCAGTTCACCCATGCCTTCCAGAGTTTCGGCTGGAACGTGAGGTGGGCCGATCCCGACGACATCGACAGCTTCGAGCGCGCGCTGACGCCGCACACCAAGGCGATCTTCATCGAATCCATCGCCAATCCCGGCGGCAGCGTCACCGACATCGAGGCGATCGCCGCGGTCGCCCGCAAGGCCGGCGTGCCGCTGATCGTCGACAACACGCTGGCGACGCCCTATCTGATCCGCCCGATCGATCATGGCGCCGACATCGTCGTGCATTCGCTCACCAAGTTTCTCGGCGGCCACGGCAACTCGCTTGGCGGCATCATCGTCGATGCCGGCACCTTCGACTGGTCGAAGGACAACAAATATCCGATGCTGAGCGAGCCGCGCCCGGAATATCACGGCATCAAGATCCAGGAGACGTTCGGCAATTTTGCCTTTGCGATCGCCTGCCGGGTGCTCGGCCTGCGCGACCTCGGACCGGCGATCTCGCCGTTCAATTCTTTTCTCATTCTCACCGGCATCGAGACGCTGCCGCTGCGCATGCAGAAGCATTGCGAGAACGCCAAGGCGATCGCGGAATGGCTGTCGGCGCATCCGGCGGTGGCCGCGGTGAACTACGCCGGCCTGTCCGGGGACAAATACAACAACCTGGCGCGCAAATATGCGCCGAAGGGCGCCGGCGCGGTGTTCACCTTCAGCCTCAAGGGCGGCTACGAGGCCGGCGTCAGCCTGGTGTCGAACCTGAAGCTGTTCTCGCATCTGGCCAATGTCGGCGACACCCGCTCGCTGGTGATTCACCCGGCATCGACCACCCACAGCCAGCTCGACGATGCCGCCAAGGTCAAATCCGGCGCCGCTCCCGACGTGGTGCGGCTGTCGATCGGCATCGAGGACAAGGAGGATCTGATCGCGGATCTGGAACAGGCGTTGAACGCGCAGGTTTGACGCGTCGTTCCGGGATGCCCCAACTGGCGCGCCGCAATCATTGCCTTGGCAGCAAAATTCCAGCGCGGCTATCGCTGCTTTGCGACCCGCATGGCGGCCTTGTCCTCGCGGACCAGCCGGCTGTTGCGCTGGACCACCGAATAGGTCGCCAGCGCGAACACGATCACCACCAGCTGCGCCGACAGCGCCTCGACCGTCGGGTTCAATCCGATGTCGCCGAGCCAGGCGAAACTCTTCAGCTCGGTAAACGGCAGCATCGATTGCTCCTGGAATTCCTGGACCGCCTCGCCGATGAATTTGATCGCCATCGCGAACAGGAATGTCGAGGTCAGGATGAACAGCGGCCGTAGCGGAATTTTCTGCGCGATCAGATTGATGAAGTAGAACAGCACCACGAGGGCCGCAGTCGCGGCGCCCAGTCCGCCGAACAGGCTCGCGCTCCAGCCGCCCTCGGTGGCGGCCAGCGCGTTGATGAACAGCACGGTTTCGGCGCCTTCGCGAAATACCGCCAGGAAGGCGAGCGCGGCGACCGCCCAGACGGTGTCCTGTGCCAGGGCGCTGTTGGCCTTGTGCGCCAGGTAATCCTGCCAGCCGCGCGGATCCTGCTTCACCATCAGCCAGCCGGAGACGTAGAGCATCAGGCTGGCGGCCACCAGAATGATGACGCCTTCGAGCACATCGCTGTGCTCGCCCGAATTCAGCACTGCAAACAGCCAGGCGGCGACGATGCTGGCCACCACCGCCGCGAGCGATCCGCCGTAGAGCGCCTGAATGCGATGACCGGCGCCGGCCTTGGTCAGATAGCCGGCCAGCGCGGCGATCACCAGCATGGCTTCAAGCCCCTCGCGGAGCAGAATGACGGCGGCCTGAATGAATGCAGATGACATGAACCAACCCGTGTTTGGCCGGTTTTATCGCGCCAACGTCCCAAGTAAAGCGGCCCGCTGCACCACAACTTCGTCGTCGGCAGCGCAAAGATGGGAAAGGACCGTAAACAAAGCGCTTTCGCAAACGGCAATATAAATTAGAATCGCTCAAATCAGCCGATTTGCGCGACCGGCAGAACCAGCTTTCGCGGCGCAGCTTGCGGCAGTGGTGCCGCCAGGCGTTCGGCCTGCAGCGTCGCCAGGGTCAGCACCACGATCGCAACGGCCTGATGGGCCAGGGCCAGCGCGATCGGAACCTGATTCAGCAGCGTCGCAATGCCAAGCGCCGCCTGCAACACGATCGCCGCAGCCAGCCACCATGCGCCGCGGACCGCAGCGGCGCCGGCCCGCGAAAAGATCGCGTCGAGCGCATGCAGCAGCGCCAGCGCGAGCAGCGCGTAGGCCGTCATGCGGTGCTCGAATTGAACGGTCAGGGTGTTGTCGAACAGATTGCGCCACCATGGCGTGGCGAAGAACAGCCGCGCCGCGGCGGGAATCAACCCGCCGTCGATATCGGGCCAGGTATTGTAGATCTTTCCGGCGCGCAGGCCCGCGACCAGTGCGCCAAGGTAGAGCTGCATGAAGGTCAACACCAGCAGCACCACACTGGTGATCTTGAGCCGCGAGGTCGCAGCTTGCGGCGGCTGCGCCGTCAATCGGCGCAGCGTCCAGACAATGCTGGCGAAAATCAAAAGCGCCAGCACCAGATGAGTGGCCAGACGATAGTGCGAGACTTCCACCCGCTGCGAAAGGCCGGAGGCCACCATCCACCAGCCGACCCCGCCCTGCAGCGCGCCAAGGCCGAATATCAGCCAAAGCCGCCGCCGCAGATCCGCGCCCAGCGCGCCGCGCCACAGAAACCAGAGGAAAGGCAGCAGATAGGCGATACCGATCACCCGGCCAAGCAGCCGATGGCTCCACTCCCACCAGAAAATGTTCTTGAACTCGGCGAGATCCATGCCGGCATTGAGTTCGTGATATTGCGGAATGGTCTTGTAGGCGTCGAAGGCCTGGTTCCATTGTTGCTGGCTGAGCGGCGGCAGCGCACCGGACACCGGCTTCCACTCGACAATGGAAAGTCCGGATTCGGTCAGCCGCGTCGCGCCGCCGACCAGCACCATCAGTGCGATCAGCGCGGCGATCGACAACAGCCAGACGCGGACGGCGCGGAGGCGTGGTGCTTGCTGGGCGGGATGACCGGGCATCGAAGCCGTGCTTGATTGAATTCGTACGCCCCTTATAGTCCGCCGCTTGCGGCGCGCAAGCCGCGCCCCCTCACCCGGCCGCACAATTCCGTCATGACCATACGCACCCGCAAATTCATCGGAACCATCGCCTTGCTGCTGCTGGTCGTGGTGTGGTCATTGATGGGAATGACGGCAGCGCAGCTGCCGTGGCTGGCGAACTCCGGGCTGCTGCAGGCCGTTTTCTACGTCGTGGCCGGCATCGGCTGGGTGCTGCCGGCGATGCCGATCATCAGCTGGATGGCGCGGCCGGATCTCTAGCACCTCGAAGCCAACGCCGTCGCGCCGGCGCGGCCGTGCCGCCACCGTCCCGGCAGCTCAACGCCCCGTTGCCGCGGTGGAATGAGCGCGCAGCCCGGGCGGAGATGCCGGAGGCGGAAGCATGAGGCCGGAAAGCATCACGCGCATGGCGCGCAGCGAACGCTGTCGTCCGTCCCAGGCGATGCGCGGCAGCGCATGCAGCTTGGTCCGGCCGGCGCTCTCGACCACGCCCGGGATCGCCGTTGCCGCGCTGGCGAATCCGGCCTCCGCCGCCATCGCCACATGCTGCCGGCGGAAGGACGTGCGATCGCCGAACGGGTAGGCGAAATGCTTGACGTCGCGCCGGAACGCGGCTTCCGACACCGCCATTCCCATCGTCATCTCGCGCAGGGCCGCGGCGTCCTTCAGGCTCGAGAGGACCGGATAGTTCACGGTGGCGCTCCCGATGGTGACCAGGGGATCGGCGGCCAGCTGCGACAGCTCGCCCCAATCCATGAAGGCCTCGCGCGACAGCGTCGCAAGGTTGACGGAATAGCGCTTGCAGAGATCGTTGATCGCGATCGACAGATCGGTCGGCGAAAGCGAGCGCATCCAGCTGCAAAGAAAATCGTAGAGCTGGTATTTCTCGCTCCTGCCCGCGATATCGAAACGCCGCTCGGTGCCATTCACCACCAGGCTGAGGCGGCTTTCCCCTGCGATCACCGCTTCAAGCGCGAGCCACCATGCCTCGCCGACGCCGTCGGGAAACGCCGTCGGCACGTAGGCGGTGAACGGCACGCCGTGCCGCGACAATACCGGATAGGCCGACGTCACCAGGTCCTTGTAGCCGCCATCGAAAGTCAGGCACACGAACCGCCGCGGCGAGGCCAGCGTCACGGCTCTGCGGCAGGCTTCGTCGAGGGAAACGATATCGAGCTTCCAGCGCTTCAGGGCCGTGATCGTGGAATCGAGAAATCCGGGAGTGATTTCCCCGGATTGAAGCGGCTGAAAGCCTGCGTCGCGCCGCGGACGGACCCGCTCAAAGCGCAGGATGACGCCGGCACCCCGTCTCCGCAACCAGGCCAGCCCGCTGAAATAAGCGAGTTCCAGTCTCAGGCTGGTCAAAATTCCGATATCGGATGGCAATCTCGCCTCGCAATGCAGCAACTACCGGTCCTGCGCGCCAGCATTGTCATTACTCTTTGTTGACATTTCTTTGCAAAGGTCGGCCCAAACCGAAAAATGTAAATATTTCCCTATGGACAGGTTCAGCAATGGCCATGGCTGCCGCGATCGAGAGCCGGACGGCGGATGCGCCAGCGCGGTCGAATGCACGCCGCATCACCGGCATCGAAATTCTTCACGACCTCGGCGCCGCGGAGAAGATCTGGCGGGGGCTGGAACAGCCGCAGCATTTTTCGACCCCGTTTCAGCGGTTCGATTTCCTGAGCCGCTGGCAATTGCAGGTCGGAGCGCGCGAGGGCGCCCGGCCGTTGATCGTCATTGCCCATGATTCCGAACATCGGCCGCTGCTGCTGCTGCCGCTCGCGCTCAAGCAGGCGCACGGGGTTCGCATCGGCGGTTTCATGGGGGGCAAGCACGCGACTTTCAACATGGCGTTGTGGAACCGGGATTTTGCCGCCGCAGTCACCGCCGCCGATCTCGGCGCGCTGATCGCAGCACTGGGCGAGCGATCTGCGGCCGACGTTCTGGCGCTCAACCAGCAACCCCGGCGTTGGCGCGATTCGCCAAACCCGATGGCGCTGCTGCCGCACCAGGCCTCGATCAACGATTGCCCCATGATGCGGATTGCGCAGGACGCCCCGACGCGGATCAGCAGTTCGTTTCGCCGCCGCCTGAAAGGCAAGGAACGCAAGCTGCAGACGCTCGCCGGCTACCGCTATCGGGTGGCGAGCACCGAAGACGAGATCAAGCGGCTGCTCGATGCCTTCTTCCGCATCAAGCCCCTGCGGATGGCGGAGCAGAAGCTGCCCAACGTGTTCGCCGAGCCCGGCGTCGAGGATTTCATCCGTAGCGCCTGTGCAACGCCGGCTGCCGGCGGCGGCCACGTCATCGATATGCACGCGCTGGAATGCGATGACGAGGTGATCGCGATCTTCGCCGGCGTCGCCGATGGCCACCGCTTTTCGATGATGTTCAACACCTACACCATGTCCGGCAATTCGCGCTACAGCCCTGGGCTGATTTTGATGCGCCACATCATCGATCATTATGCCGAACGCGGCTATCAGGCGCTCGATCTCGGGATCGGCTCGGACGACTACAAGCGGCTGTTCTGCAAGAACGACGAACCGATCTTCGATTGCTTCATCCCGCTCAGCCCGCGCGGCAAATTCGCCGCCGCCGCCATGTCGGGACTCAACCGCACCAAGCGTCTGGTCAAGCACAATCAGGCTCTGCTTCATCTCGCGCAGAGGCTGCGAGGCGCGTTGCGCTGAGCCGACGAGGCGGGCCCGCCGCCGGCATTCAGGCCGCCACCACCCGCAGGCCGGAATCGACGGCATCCGCCGGCTGTGACGACTGGCTCAGCATCGTCACATCGGAAAAACCCACCGCCCTGAGCTGTTCGCACATCACGGCGCGGGCATCCGTGGCCATCGCCGCATCCGGCACCACCACGGCGCGGGCCTGAGCCGTCAGCAGCTCGGCGGGCAGATCGGAGCCGATGCCTGCGTCCAGCAGCACATGGTCGTAGACCCGGAGCAACGCATCGATCGCCAGCGTCAGCCGCGGCGATTGCAGCAGGGCGCGGTCCGAGCCCGGGCGCCCCGAACTGACGAGATGCGCCCGGGACAGCCGGTCCTTGGTGATGATCTGGGAAAACGAGGCCTCGCCCAGCATCAATTCCACCAGCCCCGGCGCCGTCGGATCGATCGATGCCGCCGAAATCGCCGGCGAGGATGCCGACAGATCAACCACCACGACCCTTGCGCTGCGCGCGATCAGGCGCGCCAGCGCCAGCGCCGTCAGGGAGATGCTCTCGCCGGGGGCGGTGCCGAGGATCGTGATCTTGCGCGCCGCCTCGCCGGCGCTGCGCAAGGTTTCGGCGAGCCGTTCGATTTCGCTCGATTCGGGGGCCGGGCCGGTGCCGGCCTCCTGCACAATGGCGGCTGGATCGGGGGCCGCAACGGTGGCGGGGGCCGGCGCGCGGACCGCCGCCGGCGAGGACGTCAGGGTTGCGGTCGCGCGCGGCGCCGTCATGCGCAGCAGCTCGCCGGTCACTATCGCACCGGCGCTGAGCATCAATGTCGCCAACGTCGCGATCAGCACGATCGGCAGCTTCTTCGGGTAGGCCGGCGTGTTGGAGACGATGGCGCGGGAAATGATCCGGCCGTCCGCTGGTGCGGCATCGATGTTCTCGCGGGTGTTGGCCTCGCGATATTTTGCCAGATAGGATTCCAGCAGGTCGCGCTGCGCCTTGGCTTCGCGCTCCAGCGCCCGCAGCTGGACGTCCTCGCCGTTGCTCGAGGTCGCCTGCTTCTTCAACTGGTCAAGGCTGGCGCTGAGACCCTCGACCCTGCCGCTGGCGATGCGCGCGTCGTTGTCGAGCGATCGTGAGATCTTGCCGGCTTCCTCGCGCAGCTGGCCGTCGAGATCCGCCAATTGCGCCTTCAGTTCCTTGATGCGCGGATGGCCGTCGAGCAGCGTCGAGGACTGCTCAGCCAGTTGCGCCCGCAGCGTGACCCTTTGTTCGGACAGCCGGCGGATCAGTTCGGAATTGAGAACCTCGGACGCCTCGATCGGCTTGCCGCTCTGCAGCATCTCCCGGATCAGCCGCGCCTTCGATTCCGCGTCGGATTTCAGCGCCCGCGCATTGTTCAATTGGGTGTTCAGCTCGCCCATCTGCTGGTTGGAAAGCGTGGTATTGTTGGTCCCGACGAAAAGGCTCGATTTCGAGCGAAAGTCCTCGACCCGGGATTCCGCGTCCGCGACCTTCTTGCGCAGACTTTCGATTTCGCCCGACAGCCACTGCACGGCGGATTTGGCCTGCTCCTGCCGCGCTGCCTGCTGCAGCACCAGGTAGCCGTCGGCGATCGAATTGGCGACCTGCGCGGCAAGTTCCGGATCGCGCGACTGGAATTCGATGACGATGACGCGCGACTTGTCGACCGCATAGGCGGTATAGCGGTCGAAATAGGCATCCAGCACCCGTTCTTCCGGCGTCAGCGAGAACGGGTCGCGGCCGATCCCGAACAGGGCCAGCAGCGACTTCATCGGCGAAAGGCCGCGCAGCACCGGATCGAATTCCGGGCGCTCGGCGAGCTTGTTCTTCCTGATGATATCCCGCGCCAGATCGCGGGACAGCAGCAGCTGGACCTGGCTGGTCACGGCCTCGGGATCGAGCGGCGCGGCGCGCTCCTCGTTGCGCTCGCCGTTCGGCCGCAGGAACACGTTCTCGCGGCCATCGATCAGGATACGGGCTTCGGATTTGTAGCGCGGGGTGACCAGGTTGACGGCGGCGATCGACAATACCGCCGCGAGCAGCGTCGGCCCGATGATCCAGGCCCGCTTGCGAACCAGCGCATCGCCCAGCACGCGCAGGTCGAGATCACCGGCTGGCGACGGCGCGGCCGGCTTGCGGACGGTGGCCGCGGGCTTCGAGATCACCCGCCGAACCAACGCCTTGTCCTTGGCCGCACGCCAGAACGCTAAACGCATCGCACACTCCCGCAGACGCCACGACTTCACCAAACCCCGCCGATTACACTCCATTAAGGTTGCCGCCCGGTTAACCCGGCAGCTTTGACCGGCGGATTTCCCGCTGCGGGCGGCCCGCTCATGCTTTGTTAACCATGAAAGCCCTTAATCGGAATCACAATTCCCAGGGCTGTCCGATGCAAGGCGTGCACGCCGCTTTTTCATGTCTGCTGGCTGCGCTCGCTCTGTCGGGCTGCATGCGCACGGCTGCGACGGTCGCCACGGCGCAGCCGCAGAACGACCTCGACGCGATGGCCTATGGGCGATCCCTGGGCATGGCCGCCGCCTCGCCGGCACTCGCCTACGCCGCGGCCAGCCCGCAGCCGGCGGTCCATGACGCCGCCTACCGGCTCGATGCCGGCGATAAATTGCGGGTTGTGGTCTATGGCCAGGAGGGTCTCACCAACACCTATGCAATCGATGCCGGCGGCTCGATCACGATGCCACTGATCGGTTCGGTGCCGGCGCGCGGCCGCACCCCGGCGGGACTGGCCACCGAAATCACCGCCAAACTGCGCAACGGCTTCATCCGCGACCCCTCGGTGGCGGTGGAGATCGAATCCTACCGGCCGTTCTTCATCCTCGGCGAGGTCGCAGCCCCCGGCCAATATCCCTACGTTCCCAACATGAGCGTCGAAAGCGCGGTAGCGATCGCCGGCGGCTTCTCGCCGCGCGCCAAACGCGACCGCGTCACCTTGACCCACACCGATGGTTCGGGCTCATCGCGCATGGTGGTGCCGCTCGGCACCGCGCTTGCCCCCGGCGACACCGTTCTCGTCGGCGAACGCTGGTTCTGATGATGCCTGCGAATTCCGATCAGCCGCTTCGTATCCTGCACGCGGTGCGCGCGCCGGTTGGCGGCATCTTCCGTCATATCCTCGACCTCGCCAACGGTCAGGCCGACCGCGGCCATCACGTCGGCATCATCGCCGACAGCCTCACCGGCGGCGAACGCGCCGACAAGGCACTGGCGGAGATCGCGCCCCGCCTCAAGCTCGGCGTTCGCCGCCTCGCCATTCACCGCGAACCGCTTCCGACCGACATTCTGGTATGGGCGCAGTTCATGTACCTGATCCGGCGGCTGCGGCCGGACGTGCTGCATGGACACGGCGCCAAAGCCGGCGCCTTTCTCCGGCTGAGAGCCCGTTCCAAGACCGCCATTCGGGTCTACACGCCGCATGGCGGCTCGCTGCATTACCCGCTGAACACGCTGAAGGGGGCGCTCTACAGCCGCCTCGAACGCGCGCTGAAGAACTCCACCGATCTGTTCCTGTTCGAAAGCGCCTTCGCGCGCGATACCTATCAGCGCACCATCGGCGCGCCGAAGGGGCTGGTACGCTGCGTATTCAACGGCGTGACGGCAGACGAGTTCGATCCGGTCGTCAAGGCGGACGACCCCACCGATATCGTCTATGTCGGCGAATTCAGGCACATCAAGGGGGCGGACCTCCTGGTCGATGCGGTGGCGCGGCTGCGTGCTGGCGGCAAACCGGTCACGCTGACGCTTGCCGGTGACGGCGAGGAAATCGAGGCGCTCAAGGGCCAGATCCAGCGGCTCGGACTGACCGGGGCGGTTCGCTTCATCGGCCACGTCAAGGCGCGGTACGGCTTTTCCAAGGGCCACCTGCTGGTGGTTCCGTCGCGCGGCGACTCGATGCCCTATGTCGTGATCGAAGCCGCCGCCGCCGGGATTCCAATGGTGGCGGCGAATGTCGGCGGCATCCCGGAAATTTTCGGATCGCACACCGGGGCATTGTTTGCCCCCAGCAGCGTCGGCGCGATGGCGGACGCGATCGAGGCCGCATTGCAGGACCCCGCCGCCGCTCAAGCACGCGCCGAATCGCTTCGCGAGCGAATTTTCCGGCATTTCTCCCAGCAGGCGATGGTCGAAGGCGTATTGGCAGGCTATCGCGACGCGTTTGCGGATCGTTAACCGTTCTTTACCAACGATAACTGTTTCTTCCGAATTGTCCTCTAAGCCGGAATGCGGGGTATTACGCCGCGGCACGCGCATTGCCAAATGCCGCTGCAAGCACGGACGAGAGCGACAGTGGAACCGATCAACGCACGCTCCATGCTGGACGCCGCGGCAGCGGCGGCAGACCGCCCTCGAACCGAGCGGCGGCGGCGGCTGTCACAGGCAGCGCTCGCCGTCACCAACCAGAAGGTGCGCCGCGCCTACTCGCCGATCGTGATCGCAGGCGCCGTCCGCGTCGCCGATTTCGTGCTGCTCAGCCTGATCGGGATTTCGATCTATGTCGGCTATGTGGCGCGTCTCGATGGCTTCCAATGGGAATACGTCGCCGCCATTTTCGGCATGACCGCGACCGCGGTGGTCTGCTTCCAGGCTTCCGACATCTACGAAGTGCAGGTGTTTCGCGGACAGCTCAGGCAGATGACGCGGATGATCTCGTCCTGGGCGTTCGTGTTCCTGCTGTTCATCAGCGCATCGTTTTTCGCCAAGCTCGGCGGCGACCTGTCGCGGCTCTGGCTATCGGCATTCTTCGTGTTCGGCCTCGTCGCGCTGATCGCCGAACGCATGTTCCTGCGGGCGCTGGTGCGCGGCTGGGCGCGCGAAGGCCGGCTCGATCGCCGCACCATCATCGTCGGTTCCGACCAGAACGGCGAAAAGCTGGTGGAGGCACTGAAACATCAGGACGATTCCGACATCGATATCCTCGGCGTATTCGATGACCGCAACGACAGCCGCGCGCTGGAGAGTTGCGCCGGCGCTCCGAAGCTCGGCAAGGTCGACGACATCATCGAATTCGCGCGCCGCACCCGCGTCGACCTCGTGCTGTTCGCGCTGCCGATTTCGGCGGAGACGCGGATTCTGGAAATGCTGAAGAAGCTGTGGGTACTGCCGGTCGACATCCGGCTTTCGGCTCACACCAACAAGCTGCGCTTCCGTCCCCGCGCCTATTCCTATCTCGGCAAGGTCCCGACGCTCGACGTTTTCGAGGCGCCGATCACCGACTGGGATCTGGTGATGAAGTGGCTGTTCGATCACCTGGTCGGCGCCGTCATCCTGCTGCTGGCGTCACCGCTGATGGCGCTGATCGCGCTTGTGGTAAAACTCGACAGTCCGGGCCCGGTGCTGTTCCGCCAGAAGCGGTTCGGTTTCAACAATGAACGCATCGATGTCTTCAAGTTTCGCTCGCTGTACCACGACCAGGCCGATCCGCTGGCGGCAAAGGTCGTCACCAAAAACGACAGCCGCGTAACCCGGGTCGGGCGCTTCATCCGCAGGACCAGCCTTGACGAGCTGCCGCAGCTGTTCAACGTGGTGTTCAAGAGCAATCTCTCGCTGATCGGCCCGCGTCCGCATGCCGTGCAGGGCAAGCTGAAGAGCCAGCTGTTCGACGAGGCGGTCGACGGCTATTTCGCGCGGCACCGCGTCAAGCCCGGCATCACCGGCTGGGCCCAGATCAACGGCTGGCGCGGCGAAGTCGACAGCGAAGAGAAGATCCAGAAGCGCGTCGAGTTCGATCTCTACTACATCGAGAACTGGTCGGTGCTGTTCGATCTCTACATCCTGCTCAAGACGCCGCTGGCGCTGATGACCAGGAGCGAGAACGCTTACTAGAGCTTGGCGCGTAATGTTGCGGGTGTATGATGGCGTATACGGCGACAGCCGAGGGGTCCCTTGCATCGACGGCGGCGGCACCTGGCGTGCTGGCGCTGCAGCGCGCGCTGGTGTGGCTGGTCGGCGCCTCCGGGGCGATCGTCTTCATCGAGCCCAGCCCCTACGAAGTGCTGACGCTCGGCGCCGCCATCATCTTCTGTGCAACCGGCCTGCGGCTGCGGCTGGTTTTCATGCCGCTATTGCTGCTGCTGTTCCTGGTCAATATCGGCTACAGCATCGGCGCCGTGCCGTTCCTGGACAAGCCCGAGGTCGTCAACTGGATCGCGACGTCCTGGTACATGGCGGTGACGGTGATGTTCTTCGCGATGGTGATCGCCGAAGACACCGCGGCGCGGCTCGATATGTTGCGGCGCGGCCTGGTCGTGGGCGCGTTGATCGCGGCAATCGCCGGCATCGCCGGCTACTTCAACCTGGTCCCCGGCGGACACGACCTGCTGACCCTTTATGAGCGTGCCCGCGGCACCTTCAAGGATCCGAACGTGCTCGGCGCTTTCCTGATCCTGCCGGCGCTGTTCGCGCTGCAAAGCGTGGTCTCCGATGGTTTCGGAAAAGCGGTCCGCAGCACGATCGGCCTCGGCATCATGGCGCTGGCGATCCTGCTGGCGTTTTCGCGCGCGGCCTGGGGCGGGCTGGTGATCACGGCGGCCTTCATGCTGGCGCTGATGGTGCTGACCAGCCGGTCGCGCGCGCAGCGTTCGCGCATCATCGTGATGGCGGTGATCGCGGTCGTCATCGCCGCGCTGCTGATCGCCGTTCTGCTGTCGTTCGACTCGATCGGCGAAATGTTCCGGCAGCGCGCCAGCTTCGACCAGAGCTATGACGAGGGCCGCTTCGGCCGGTTCGGGCGTCACATCCTCGGCGCCGAGATGGCGCTCGACCTGCCGTTCGGAATCGGCCCGCTGCAGTTCCACAATTATTTTCCCGAGGACACCCACAACTCCTACCTGAACGCCTTCATGTCCGGCGGCTGGATCTCCGGCGTCTGCTATCCCGCGCTGGTGTTCGTCACCGTGATCATGGGTTTTCGGCACGTCTTCGTCCGGGTGCCCTGGCAGCGCGCCTATCTGGCGATCTTCGCGGCGTTTCTCGGCACCGTCGGCGAAAGCTTCGTCATCGATACCGATCACTGGCGCCACTTCTGGATGATGCTCGGCGCGATGTGGGGCATGTTCGCCGCAGCCCAAGGCTACCTGCCGGGGGCGGCCCCGGCGCCGACGGAGCGGGACGACATCGGCGCGGCCTGAGCGGCCGAGGTCTATGCCTCGACCGTGAACGTCAGGCCGGCGTGATCGACCAGCCGCCTGATCAGGGCGTCGCCCATGGCCGCGCCCGGAGTCCAGATGCCGCCCGGGACCTGCGGCGTGTCGCGCAGCAGGCATACCGCGCATTCGGCGATCATTTTCGAGGTCGAGCCATAGCCGGGATCGCGATCGCCGCGAACCGCGACCCGGACCTGGCGGCCGTCGCCGGCGATGCCGACGAACAAGAGATCGTAGAGCCCGCTGTCGCGCTGCTGCCTGGACGGGCCCTCGCCCGGCTTCGGCCCGCCCGGTCCGCCCATCTCCGCATTGGCGGCGACGACCAGCCTGGCATTGGCTTCGCCTTTTTCCCCGGGGCCGGTCAGCACCATCTCGTCATAGATGAAGTCGCGGCCGTAGGGAAAGCCCATCAGCATATTGGAGCGGTGCACGTTGCGGGTGTTGATGGTCGCCATCACGAACGGCGCGGTCCAGGCATCGAGCTCCGCGTCGAACAGCGGCTTGTTGCCCGGCGGCTGCTTCGGTCCCTCGAAGCCCGGCGTCAGCACGAACGGATTCTTCAACAGCGCGACCAGGCTGAGATCCTTGGCGGCGGCGGCGAAGGTGGCCTTGATGCTGGCCGCGGTGCCGCCCGAAAACGTTCCCTTCATGTTGCGGACGCGGCCCTTGACGCGGCCGACCGGCGCGCCGAGGACCTTCTTGGCCGTCTCCTCGCAGAAGAAGACGCCGAGCTCGAAGGGAAGCGAATCGAAGCCGCAGGAAAAAACGATCCGGGCGCCGCTGGCGCGCGCGGCGGCCTCGTGGGCGTCGATCATGTGCCGCATCCAGACCGGCTCGCCGCAGAGGTCGAGATAGTCGGTGCCCGAGGCCGCGCAGGCCGCGACCAGCTCGGAGCCGTAGAGCTGGTAGGGGCCGACGGTCGACAGCACCGCGGAGGTCTGCCCGATCATGGCCTTCAGGGACGCCGGATCGCCGGCGTCCGCGACGATCAGGGCGGTGTCGGCGGGCGCGCCGATCGCGTCGCGCACCGCGGCGAGTTTTTCCAGGCTGCGCCCGGCCATCGCCCATTTCGGATCGGACCTGCCGCGGTAATGCGCCGCGAGATATTCGGCGACCAGCTGCCCGGTGAAGCCGGTGGCGCCATAGACGACGATGTCGAATTTCGACGAAGGCTTCATGATAGATTCCCCGGAAGTGAATGGCGGGCTTGCACCCGATGATGCGACATGCGGCTATTTCCCGGCGTAGGACACGCCCATGCCGGCGCGCACGTCGCTTTGTATCCCATAGGGCGCAATCGGATAGCGCAGGCCGTTCTTCGCCAGCGCCTTCATGCCGGCTATCGCCTTGGCGAGATGCTGCGGCGACAGCGCCATCAGCATTTCCTCGTCCGGCACGCCGCCGTAGCGCCGCTCCGCATAGCACGGCAGCGACAGGCTGGGCTCCCCGGTCTTGAGCGCCCGTCCCCAGGAATCCGCGCATGCCGTCTCGCCGACCACGCCCCATTCGAATTTCTTGTATCCGCTCCATTGCAGCCCGTTGATCAGAATGATCATCTGGCCGGGCGTCGCGTAGACCAGGCAGATGTCCGGCGGATCGAGCCGGCCGCTCGCCAGCGGGCTGACCACCAGCGCCTGATAGTGCCCGGCCGGAACGACGTCGAGCGCCTCCTGGCGCTTGCGGGCATCCTCGGCATTCTCGTGCCAGACCCCGACATAGGCCTCGCCGGCGAGCCATTTCTCATCCTGTGGCGCCAGCCCGATCACCGCGCGGCATTGCGCGCCGACCAGATCGTCTGCTGTAATGCCGACGGTCCAGCCCAGCCGCGAGGCCATGCTGACGATCTGGTCGGTGGTGTGCACCGCCGACGGACGCCGGATCCTGGGAATCGCCGCCATCTCCTCGGCCCGCGCGAACATCTTCATCCCGATCACCGTGGTCTTGAGCCTAAGCAGGCTGTTGAGGTCGGCCACCAGGCCGGCCAGATCGAGTTTTTGCTGCGGCGTGGCTGATTGCGGCATCGACGGACACTCCCTGGGCGGCAGCTCGACGCTGCGCTTGGCTCAAGGCCAGACCCTAGCCGGAATAGCTGCCGGCCGCGACCGGCGCGGCGCCCGGCGCGCTTCCTTATGGCCGGTCCGGACCGGGGAAAAATTGGTCCGTCTTGCCCGCCAGCCGGTAGGCGGCAAGGCCGAGCCATTCGCGAAAGCCGGTATCGACGTGATCGAGCCCGGCGCTCGCAGGAACCGGCAATGTCAGGAGATCCGCCCATCCGCCCACCCGCCAGCCGACCGGATAAGGCTCGACGGCAAATCCGGCCTTGCGAAAAAGCCCGATCGACCGCGGCATATGGAAAGCCGATGTCACCAGCAGCCAGCGCTGGCCGCTTTTCGGCGCGACCAGCGCCTTGGAGAATTCGGCGTTTTCCGCCGTATTGCGCGAGCGCCGTTCCAGCACCAGCCGGTCCCTGGCAATGCCGAGCCCTTCGAACACCGCCACGACGTAATCGGCTTCCCTGGCCGAATCGTCGAACAGCAGGTTGGCGCTGCCGCCGGAATAGATGATTTTCGCATTCGGATAGCGATGGGCCAGTTCGGCGGCCGCCATCACCCGGTCCGCGGCGTGGCCGAACACCGCCATGCCATGGGCCGCGGAAACATCGGGCTCGATCGCGCCGCCGAGCACGACAATGCCGTCGGGGGCGCCGCGCGCGGCATTCCATGCCGGAAAGCGCTGCTCCAGCGGATAGAGCAGCCAGTTTCCCACCGGCAAAAATCCGCAGATCGCCACTAGCGCGATCGCCGCCACCAGAAGCCGCCGCCCCAGCCCGGCCCACCGCGTCGCCAGCAGCACCAGGCCCGCGACGCCGAGGCCGATCAGGAAATTGCTCGGCAACAGCATGACGCCGAGCGTTTTGGAAAGCACGAAGAACAAGAGAGATTCTCCTCCGGATGCGGGCCTCACACCCAGCCGTCATACGCGGCCCCGACCCGCGTATCCATCGACATCGACAGAATGCGCTGGCGAGGGCACACTCGCCGCCCCTGCGCCCAACCCGAAGCCATCGCATGACGCACCATCACCTGCATTCCAGCCCCGAGACCTGCCACTGGGGCTTCTTCGAAGCCGGGCTGCAGCCGGTGCTTGCCATCGCCAGCGGCGACGAGGTGACCATCGACACCATCAGCGGCGGCCCCGAAATGGTGCCGGACCGAAGCCGATTTCATGTCCCGCCCGAACTCGCCGAGGTGCATGCCAGGAGCGAGCGGATGCTGCCCGGCCATATCCTGACCGGTCCGGTTGCCGTCGCGGGCGCGGTCCCCGGCGATGTGCTGGAGGTCGAGATCCTCGACGTCCAGCTCCGCCAGGACTGGGGCTACAACATGATCCGGCCGCTGGCCGGGACCCTGCCCGACGATTTTCACGAGACCCGGATCCTGAACATCCCGCTCGACCGGGAGCGGATGGTGGGCCGGCTGCCCTGGGGACTCGACCTGCCCCTGAATCCGTTTTTCGGCGTGATGGGCGTGGCGCCGCCGCCGGCCTGGGGCCGCATCACCTCGCTGATCCCGCGCGCCATGGGCGGCAACCTCGACAACAAGGAACTGACGCCGGGCGCCAAACTCTATCTGCCGGTATTCGTGCCCGGCGCGCTGTTTTCGTGCGGCGACGGCCATGGCGCGCAGGGCGACGGCGAGGTCTGCGTCACCGCGATCGAGACCGCGCTGCGGGGCCGCTTCCGGCTGACCGTGCGCCGCGACCTCAGGCTCGACACTCCGCGCGCCGAGACGCCGACGCACTACATGACCATGGCGATGGATCCGGACCTCGACCAATGCGTGGTGCGGGCGCTGCGCGACATGATCGTGCTGCTCGGCGAAAAGCGCAATTTGTCGCGCGAGGACGCCTATACGCTGTGCAGCCTGGCCGCCGATCTGCGCGTGACCCAGACCGTCAACGGCGCCAAGGGCATTCATTGCATGATCGCCAAGGCGATCGTGCACGGCTGAGAGGCGTGAGGCGATGATCCCTGCGCTCGCTCTGCTGCTGGTCTGCCAGCTCATCGGCGAAGTTTTCACGCGCGCGCTGGGCCTGCCGGTGCCCGGCCCGGTGATCGGACTGGCGCTGCTGGCGGTCGGCGCCATCCTGCATGCCCGCCTGACCGGCGCGCAGACCTCCGCCATCGAGCAGACCAGGCTCGGCGTCACCGCCCAGGCGCTGCTCGGCTCGCTCGGCCTGTTGTTCGTTCCCGCCGGGGTCGGCATCGTCCAGCAATTGCCGTTGATCGGAAGCTACGCGCTGGCGATCTTTGCCGCGCTTCTGGTCTCGACCGTGCTGACCCTGCTGGTCACGGTCTATGTCTTCATCTTCGTCAAGCGCGCCATCGCGCGCGATCCCGCGGACGAGCGCGCCTCATGACCAATCCGTTCTCGATCTGGGTCTATCTTTCGGCCACCCCGCTGCTCTGGCTGGCCCTGACGCTGCTGGCCTGGATCGCGGCCGATGCCATCTCCCGGGCCTGCGGCCGTCATCCCCTCGCCAATCCCGTGCTGATCGCCATCGCGGCGATGGGGGCCGTGCTGGTGGCCACCGGCACGCCCTACAAGACCTATTTCGAGGGCGCCCAGTTCGTGCATTTCCTGCTCGGGCCGGCCACCGTCGCGATCGCCGTGCCGCTGGTGCGCCACCTTGCACTGGTGCGCGCCAACATCCTGCCGATGCTGGCGGCGTTGCTGGCCGGCGCGGTGACCGCGGTGGTGTCGGTGGTCGCGGTCGCCGCCGCGCTCGGCGTGCCCCGCGAAATCCTGGTGTCGCTGGCGCCGAAATCGGTCACCGCCGGCATCGCCATGGCGATTTCCGAAAACCTCGGCGGCCGGCCGGCGCTGACCGCGGTGCTGGTGATCGCGACAGGCGTGATGGGCGCGGTGATCGTCACCCCGCTGATGAACGCGCTGAGGATCAGGGATTATGCCGCCCGCGGTTTTGCGGTCGGCCTCACCTCGCATGGCATCGGCACCGCACGGGCGTTCGCGGTCGACGAAATCGCCGGCACCTTCGCCGGCATCGCCATGGGCCTCAACGGCGTCGCGACCGCGCTGCTGGTGCCGCTGCTGCTGCGCTGGCTTTGAGCAAGCCGGCGGTTACGCGGCAGTGCCGGCGACGCTCCTTGGGCGGCCTTCGAACAGGTCGCGTCCGCGCACCAGCGAGCGGATCTTGCCGTCGGCGATGGTGCGGCTCAGCATCCAGAAGCCGCAGTCCGGATGCACGTATTTGATCCGGCCGGCGCCCATCGCCCGTTCCGCCTGCTCGATCGCGCGCGCCACCTGGTCCGGCGTCTCGATCTCGGTGCGCTTGACGTCGATGACGCCGAGACCCATGCCGATTTCCGGCCGCAAATCCCTGAACACCGAAAGTTCGCCGGCCGGCCGGTGCGCATTCTCCATCACGATATGGTCGACATGCAGGCTGTTGAGATAGGCGATCAGCTTGCTCCAGCTGCCCTGCTGCACCGACTGGCCGCCGTAATTGCCAAAGCACAGATGCACCGCCGCCTTGCCCTGCACCGCGTCGAGCACCCGGTTAATCGCCGCCGCCGCCCATTCCCATTCCTCGGGATGACCCGGCAGATTGGCCTCGTCGAGCTGCACGACGTCGGCATCGATGTGCCGGACCTGCTGCGCCAGCACGTCGGCGAGCGCCATGCAGAGCGAGGGCGTGTCGCGGTAATGCTTGTCGAGAACCGTCTTGGCCAGCATGTGCGGACCGGTCACGGTGAACTTCAGCGGCCGGGTCGCCACGCTCCTCGCCTGCGCGCAGGCGTCCGGCAGATTGAGGGTGCCGGGGCCCAAGGCGGCATCGATCACCGCCGGAGGCCGGGTGCGGAATCGCATGCCGGGCTGCGCGCGGTATTGCAGCAGTTCGTCAAATCCGATCGCGGTGCGCACCCCGGCCATCGGCTTGACGAAATATTCGATCATGCCGTTGGTCTCGGGATGATTGATGTCGAAGCGATAGAGCTCGCCGTCGCAGACCAGATCGATTCCCGCCTGCTCCTGGGTCGCGATCACCACGCGCGTCGCATCGATCAGCGCCTGCTCCGACGGCGCCGCCGCCAGCCAGCTCGGGATCGGGTAGGAGCCGACGGTGGTGGTCCTGATGGTGTGTTCGGCTGGCATTGCGCTGGTTCTCCGGGCTCATTTCGGCAGGTATTGAAGGGTGACGAAGTCCTGCGGCCGGCCGGCCGCGGACGGGTTGACGCCGGCATACTCGACCAGCATGTCGACCGAATTGGCAAAATTCGCGGCACTGACCCTGAACGGCGGCTGGTCTGCGGTCTCGCCGGTATGGTAGAGCGGCAACGTCAGCTTGAGCCCGTCGATCAGCATCTGCCGCTCGCCGGCTTTCGGATAGGCCTTGAGCAGCGCGTCGACCGCCGCGTCCGGATCCTTTTCGGTGGCCTCGACCGCGCGCGTCGCCGCCTTCATGAAGCGGCGCGCCAGATCGGGATCGGTCTTGAGCATCTGCTGGGACACCACGATGCAGGAGCTGATCAGGTTGACCCCGAAATCCGAGAACGGGATCGACGTCACCGGCTTTCCGGTCGCCTTCTCTATTCTCAGGTTCTGGTCCATCAGATAGCCGAGCATCAGGTCGGCCCGTCCGTTGATCACGGCATTGAGCTTGGTCTGGGCATCGCCGCTGACCACGGTCAGCTCGTTTTCCTTCAGGCCCATCTTCTTCAGCAAGAGCGGCCAGACCAGCGACAGCGAGTCGCCGGGGGTCAGCGCGATGGTCTTGCCGCGCATATCCGAAGGGGAGCGAATGCCGCGTTCGGTCAATCCGATCAGCGCCATCGGGCTCTTCTGCAGCAAGACGCCGGTGGAGATCACGGGCGCGCCCTGCGCCGCCGCCTTGATCACCGAGCCGGCGTCGGCATAGCCGAAATCCGCGGTACCGTTGGCCACCGCCTGGACCGTCGGCACCGAGCCGCGGCCTTCTTCGATCCGCAGGTCGATGCCTTCCTGCGCGAAGTAGCCGCGCTCGAGCCCGAGGAAGAACGGCGCGTGCTCGCTATAGACATACCAGTTGAGCAGCAGCACGGCTTTCGCCAGCGGTTTTTCCTGTGGTTTTTCCTGCGCTTTTTCCTGCGCTGCGGCAGAGTGCGAAAAAACCACAAGCGCGATCAATGCTGCAAAGGTCCGCTTCACGCTCCGCTCCCTGGATGCCGCACGTCTGATCGCGTGCCGATCGCCCGGCCGAAGCGTGTCCCAGGATCCGGGGCAGCACAAGGGGGTATTCGATGCACCCGGCGCCCCCTACGCTTGACGTTATATAACACATATGTTAATTAACACATCAATCAATTACTTCGGGTCATTTCGCAATGGCGGCGGCACCGGGACCCCAGCTCGACGATCTCTTCGCAGCGCTTGCCGATCCGACGCGGCGCGCCATCGTCGAGCGGCTGCTCGCCGGCGGCGAGCTCAGCGTCGGCGACGTCGCCGCCCCCTTTGCCATCAGCACGCCGGCAATCTCGCGCCATCTGCAGGTGCTGGAGCGCGCCGGGCTGATCGAGCGCCGCACCGAGCGGCAATGGCGCTATGTGCGGGTGCGCGCCGAGGCGCTGGCGCCGGTCGAGGGCTGGCTGTCGCGGCAGCGGCGGCACTGGACGGCGGCGCTGGACCGGCTCGAAGCGCTGGCCGCCGCCAAAACCCCGAAGCGGAGGAAGTCATGAACGACATCGAGGTGGACGACACCACGCTGCGGCTCGAGCGCCTGATCGCCGCGCCGCCCGAACTGGTTTTCGGGCTTTGGACCGAGCCGGCGACCCTGGCCGGCTGGTGGGCGCCGGAAGGCTACGCACCCGCGGCGCACGCCCTCGACACAAGGCCCGGCGGCCACTGGCGCACCAGTTTTCGCGGCGCCGACAACACTGTGCTGACCATGAGCGGTGTCTACCGCGTGGTCGAGCCGCCGCGGCGCCTCGCCTTCAGCTGGGCCTGGGAAGACGCAAGCGGCGTCCGCGGCCACGAGACCGAGGTCACCGTGAGTTTCGAGGCCGCCCCCGGCGGCACCCGCCTGGTGCTGCTGCAGCAGCGCTTCGAGAGCAAGGAGGCGCGCGACCATCACGATGGCGGCTGGTCGGCCGCGCTCGACCGCCTCGCCAGGCTGGCCATCGCACGCTGAACAACCAGCCGTCATTGCGAGCTCTTGCGCCGCCCGCGCTTCACGCTAGCCGAGCCGCCAGCCGACCTCCGCGGCAAAGCTCTGGTAGAACTCGACGTCATAGGCCTGCTCCGGCGTTTCGCGGACGCGCTGGTCGAGGCGGTGGGCGTCGTCGCCGACCAGGATGCGCCAGCGCTCGGCCTTGACGCCGTCGAGGATGATCCGCGCGGCGGCCGCCGCCGTGGTCGGGGCATCGTCGTGAAAGCTGCGGGCGCGCTCGGCGGCCATGGTCTGGACGTCCTCGTCGGACATCGCGGCGGCATCGACGCCGGCTGCGGCGAGGCGCCGGCGCACGGCGGCGATCTCCTCGGCATCGAGGCGGTCGGAATCGACGCCGTGCTGCACCTTTCGCGAGTTGGACACGATCGAGGTGCCGATGTGGCCGGGCATCACCACCGAGCATTTGATGTGCGGCGCGTTGAGCCTGAGATCGTTGATCAGCGCCTCGGTAAATCCCTTGACCGCGAATTTGGCGGCGCTGTAGGCGGTGTGCGACACCCCGGGGCCGATCGAGGCCCAGAAGCCGTTGACGCTGGAGGTGTTGACGATGTGGCCCTGCTCGGCCTTCAGCAACAGCGGCAGGAAGGTGCGGACGCCGAGATAGACCCCGCCCCAGCAGATGTTGAAGGTTCTTTCCCACTGTTCGCGCGAATTGGTGAACAGGCTGCCGCCGCCGCCGATGCCGGCATTGTTGAACAACAGATGGATGCGGTCGGTCGCCTGCTGCTCGCAAAGTTCATCGCGAAAGCGCATCAATTGCGACTCGATCGAGACGTCGGCGATATGGGTGGTGATGCGCAGGCCCTGCGGCAGCCGCTCGACCTCGCAGAGCCGCTTGGTCTCCGCCATCGCCGCCGCCGAGACGTCGCACATCGCGACATTGCAGCCCTCGGCGACCAGCTGGCGCGCCAGCTCGCGGCCCATGCCGGTGCCGCCTCCGGTGATCACAGCCATTTTTCCGGCAAAATCCTTCATCGCGATCGCTGACCTTTCCGCTGAAATCGTGGGTGAGAGCGAGAGAGTTGCTTCAAGAAGTTCGAGTCATTCCCCGATCGCCGACTTGAGCCGCATCCCCGACCGGCAACCGCTTGGTTGGCAAGATCTCGGGCGGCGTCATGCTTTCACAGTTTGCGGCGGTCGCGCAAGGGACCCCGGGGAGACCATGCGGCATCGTCGATTCGCTCGCGGCATCGCCGAGCATGGCGCGTTTTCCTCGCCGATTTCTATTTTCGGCTCCAGGGAACCGATTGGCCGCGGCTTTGTTGGCAAGGGCGTGAAATCACACCCCATGGAGAATTGATGAAGAAGCTTTGTTTTGTTCTGGCGGCTTTGGCGGCCGTTGCGTTCGCACTGCCGTCCGTTGCCAGCGCAGAAGGCATGTATCATCACCATCACCACCATCATTATCATCACCACTGGCGCTAATCACTCAAATGGCCCCTGACGGGGCCATTTTCTTGTCCGCGTCCTGCTTTCGCCAAAGCCCGGGCGGATGTCCAATTTGTAATCGACGATTTTCGAACCGCTCCTGCCGTGTGCCGCGACCGATGGCTGCGGGGCTCAAGGCCAAACACAGGAGCATTGCCATGAAATCGTTGATCACCTCAGGCGTTCTGATTGCAGCACTGGCATGGAGCGGAAACGCCGCCGTCGCGGCGCAGGCGCCGGCTCACCGGTCCGCAAGGCCGGTCCCCCGCGCCCATCTCGCCCTGCGCGCCGCACCGCGCGTCACCGGCAACCGGCTCGATGCCGGGACATTCATCCAGTCCATTCTTGGCGGGGGATGGCCGATGCCCGCTGCCAGGGTGATGCAGGACGCCGGGCGGAGGCGGCCTTCGCCGCGGTCCTCGGAGAGTTATGCGGACTGGTCGTCGCCGACCTACGATGCTTCGCCCGCGGCAAGCTCGGCGGCCGCCGATGCGCAGGCGGCATCGGACGCGGAAAACCAGGCGATCCAGTCCATCAACGACAGCAACGCCCTCAACGCCTCGATGGCGGCGGCGCAAGCCGCCAACGATGCCGCCAATGCGGCGGCGCTGCAGACCGAGATCAATGCCGGGATGTGAGTTCGCCAGGACTTTCCGGCACAAGGCCGCCTTGCCGGCGGCCTTGTCAGGATGGCGCCGGCGGATTCGCTGACTCCGTCAAACAGATCTCACGATCGATCGCCTGTCGTTCTCCGGCGTGCATCGCGCGAATTTGCCTCTCGCAGCCACGCATCGCATTCGACTTGAACGCGCCGCCCGTGGTGCTCCTCGGCGTAGCCGCGCCGCGTCACACTTCCTTGGTGTCGAACATGATCATGTCGGCGCCGCCGGTGGCGAATTTGGCGACGTCGGCGCCGGCGGCCTTGCCCTCGGGGCTGCCGAAACCGGCCTGGACCGCCGCCATGCTTTCGAAATACAGGGTCGCGATCAGATGAAAGGCGGAAGGACCCGCAGGGGTTGCGACCGGGCCGCGGCTGATTTCGTACTTGCGCAAGCCCGGAATTTTCTTGGCCAGGGGAATATGGATCTCGGAATAATGCTTGTCGAAGGCGGCGGCGTCCTTTGGAGTTTTGTACATCACCACGACTTGCGCCATTGCGTCTCTCCCTGTTGCGCGGAAATTTATCGATTGCCCTGAGCTTTCAGCCTGCCTTCCGGTTTGTCAAGCTGACCTCCCGCGGCGCGTGTCTGCGGTTGTCTCAGTCCGTGCTGGGTCCAGGCCAAGCGGCGCGCGAGAAGCGAACCCCGGATCAGCTGCGCACCACGCGACGACGGTGGTGCGCAGCATCCGGGGAACGCAACCCGCGGATTTTGAATAAACCGCTCTCAATAGCCCAGCGCGGGGGCCGGATATGCGGGGCCCGGATAGGAGGAGCGCACATAGGGGCCGGGCGCCGCACCCATCAACGGGTAAGCGCCGGCGACATATCCCACATTCCAGCTGCCGTTTTCGATGCGCTGGCACTGGCCGACGCCGGCCATCAGCTGGCCGCCGTTCATCGCGGGCCCGGCCGCGCCGACGGCGTCACCCGCGGGCGGGGTGCAGGGGCCGGGGCCGACATCCGCCGCGAAACTCGCGCCTGCTGTGGCCAGCGGCAGGATTGCTGCGAGCGCGACCGCCGCACCCAGGTTTCTCAGATTTTTCATGGTAGCTCCGTTTCTTTCTTTGGTTTGACACAACGTGCCGCCGCCGGTCATCGACGCCAGCCGGGTACCAATGACCGGGACTCGCGCCGGTTTCGCTCCCGCAGGTCACATCTTCCGGAGATCATGTGAGCGGCCGAGCGCGTCCGCCTTGCGAGTTCGGACGCGGTACGGCGCCCTTCGCGCTGCTGGGCCTGTCAACGCGCGCGCATTCGCCCGATCCGTTGGCAGAGCCGGGGCTCGCCGACACCGCTCAGTTTCATGGACCGGGATCAGCAGCATCACGCCATAAGGGCAGCCCGGCCAAGCGCATCGGAAGAATGCTGGTGTACCCGGGGCCGCGAAATGGCCGCTCTCGGAAAGTTGAAAGCACGCCGCGTGAACCATCGATGGCCGGGCTGCTTGACGTTGCGGACTTCGCGTTCCAGCCCCGCGAGTCCCCCAAGTGACGGCCTCAGTGCTTCCCCCGGCACTGGGGCCGTTTTGCACCGGGGGGAGTGAAGCCTCAAGACTATCTCGAACGGAACGCCTGTGTTCCCCACTGAACCTTTTCTCTGTTTTGTTCTGCGTCGAAGAGGCGCAAATCGATCCTTGCCCGATCTGCCGGCTTCCGATGCTGCTGACTTTGGACGCGCGCAGTCAGCGATGCTTCTATGGCGGACGTGGAGGCGGCGACGTTCCCGACGAAACGCGGATCGCCGTTTAGCGCGAAGGCGAGTTGCCTGGGCTGCGGCGCCGTTCGTGCTGCGCCCCGAAGCCGCAACCCACACATTCCCGGAGGCGCATCTTCCCACGCGGTTCACAGCTAATCGGCTCTTCGAGATACCGGCTGTTGGTCTGCAACTCGGCTTCTTCCAGGCCCTGACATGGCTTGGGAACGGAAATCAAATGAGACGACGCCCGAGCGGCAGAGCGGCACGTGTCTCCTTCAGGATTTCCCTCGACAGCCGATCGTCATCCACCAGGCGGGCAAGCACCATCGCACCCACCATTGCCGACCAGGCCGCAATCGCGGCGCGCCGTTTTTCCTCGGCCGTGTCGCCTTCAGCTTCCGCGCTGAGATGATCGATGCGGCGGCGGGCGGCTTCCGTCATGCGGTGCCGCAGATCGGCAGAGCCCCGGGCGGCTTCCGTTCCCAGACTTGAAAAAAAGCAGGAATTGGCGCGGTTGTCGCGGTGCTTGACGCTGAGGTAATCGTCGGCGAATTCCGCCGCCCGGCGGCGCGGCCTGGCTTTGTCCGGAGCCGGCGGCAGCGCCTGCCCGATCGCCTCGGCGATCAGCGCCTCCTTGGACGGGAAATATCCATAGAAAGCGCCGTGCGTGAGGCCGGCGTCCTTCATGACCTCCGCCACGGTGACGTCGTCGAAGCCGCGCTGCCGAAACAGGCGGCCGGCGGCAGCCAGGATCCGCTTGCCGTGACTCGCGACCTGCTCCTTGCTCACTTTCATGTGTAACGCCTCCGGGCCAGCTTGACTTATACATTATGATCATCATGAATACAATCATGATGATTATCATCATTTAATAGGAGCCTGCCATGCCTCGCAACCTGTCCACCGTTCTGATCACCGGCGCTTCCTCCGGGATCGGCGCCGTCTATGCGGACCGCTTTGCACATCGCGGCCACGACCTCGTGCTCGTGGCGCGTGACAAGGACCGGATGAAAACGCTGGCCGAGCGCCTTCGCGCAACGACAGGGGTATCTATCGATATCCTTGCAGCCGATCTGACCGAGCCTGCCGAACTCCGCACCGTGGAGCAACGCCTGCGCGAGGACGACAGGATCGGAATCCTCGTCAACAATGCGGGCGCGGCTGCTCCCGGGGGCGTCACCAATCCGGACCTCGATGCTTTCGACCGGCTGATCCGGCTGAATGTCACCGCCGTCACCCGCCTGGCCGGCGCGGCAGGGACACGTTTTGCCTCACGCGGAGAAGGCGCCATCGTCAACATTTCTTCGATCTTGGCGTTGATTCCGGAGTTCACGCTCGGAATTTACGGCGCGACCAAATCCTATGTGCTGACCTTGTCGCAATCGCTTCAGTCAGAACTGGGACCGAGCGGAGTCTACGTCCAGGCGGTCCTGCCGGCCGCGACCCGCACTGAAATCTGGCAGCGTTCGGGCCGTTCAATCGACGATCTCAACGTCGTCATGGGCGTCGACGAGTTGGTCGATGCGGCATTGGTCGGCTTCGACCGGCGCGAGTCGGTCACCATCCCGTCGCTGCCGGATGCCGAACAGTGGAACGCCTTCAACGGCGCCCGCCAGGCCATGCTGCCGAATCTGGCGCAACCGCACCCCGCGGCGCGCTACCGCGTCTAACGAACCTTCATTTGATTGCGCAGGCCGGCGCCGTTCAGGCCGCCGGCCTCCCCGCGATATCCCGATGATGCCTGATCGGATCATCATCATGCAGGATAGGCTTCCGGCCCCCGCTTTGCGCTTTCGGCGGCGCCGGCCAGCGCCGCTCCGGCCTCGCCCAGGGATCCGCTCAACGCTTCGACGCTGAACATGATCAAATCGCGTTTCGGCCAGTCGAGGGATTGGCGAACCGGCATGATGTCGCCGCCACCATGGGATGTTCTGGCAGTCGCCATCGGCGCTGCTGGTGGCAAAGAGTGCAGTCCCGCCAGCAGGCAACTGGGCCGGATTTTTGGGGCAATGATGCCATCGATCAAAAGCTGCACGACATCGCTGCATCGGGCCGGTCGTACTTGCGCCTGAGCCGTCGAAACGCAGGGCCGCCGGATTGACGTGAGAGCTGGCCGAATCCTATGTGCCGATCACGATCGCGGTTTGCGATGCCGGTCAGGACGGCACGCCGAAGCCATTCCTGATGATCGGTGATTGGCTCAAGGTCACCCCCGCTCAGCACCCCCGGCAAATCGACTTGATCATCTTTTCAACCTTGGCGTCTTCGCTGTCGATGACGGGGTTGGTGCCGAGCAGCGGCCCTTTCTGGGGGCCGTTGCCGACGCCGCCCGACGAGAGCGCGGTGCCGGCGGAGTTGGTGCCGGGCGCGGCCGGACTGGTGCCGGCGGCGCCGCCGGTTGCGGAGGAATGATGCGATCCGCCGCCGCCGCGGGCAAATGCCGCCGTGCCGGAAAGGCTCACGCAGAGGACGACGAAAACAACGCAAGGCTTTTTCATTCCAGAATTCCCTCGAACAGGCGATCGGCGAGACGGTCGATCGCCGTTGCATTGCAGCGCGGCGCACGCTGGCAGATCCTGCATCGTTTCGGCATTGGTCGGACGGCATCGTCCGGCCAGCAACGTCGCGGCGCACCCGGCGTCAGCTGCGGCTGTCCTGCAAGCGGGCTTCGAGGAGACTGCCGGGAATTCCGAGAACGCGCGAGGCACGCGAGGGGCGCCCCAGCCTGTCCTCGTACTTTTCCGCCAGATCCAGCAGGCGCCGCCTGGTGAATTGATCGGCCTTTTCGGCCAGCGCGCGGCACCGCTCGGCCTGCTCTTTCAGAAGGGAATCCTCCACGGTCGTCGTCCTCACACCCAACCAACGCCACGCAAAACATAGCGCAGGAGCGCAATTTGTGGAAGCGGCGCACGGGCCCTGCGCGATCGGCCGCTGCCTGGCAGGCCCGAAATGCAAAAAAGCCCCGCAAGTGCGGGGCTTTTATTGGTCGGAGCGAGAGGATTTGAACCTCCGACCCCTAGTCTCCCAGACTAGTGCGCTAACCGGGCTGCGCCACGCTCCGATGCCGTTCCCTTAGCTTCGATCCGGCCGGCGCGCAAGAAGCGCGATTCCCGCGCAAACGCTGAGGGCGGGTTCCGCAGGATGGCGGCACGTAATGGGGTGGTTTCGGAAGTCAGAAGCACATCGACAACAAACCTGTCATTCCCCGATGTGCAGTTGCGCATCTGGGGCGCGCTCTTGCGCGAGCCCGGATCCATGATCCCGGCAGGGGATGTGGATTCCGGGCCTGCACCCCTCGCCGGCCATCGCCGGCCATCGCCGACCAAGGGCGCATCCCGGAATGACGAATGATGGCTCATAGACGGTCATCAGACCGGTTTACTGCAATCGCCCGGTCAGCCGTCCTTCAGCGCCTGGTCGAGCAGTTGCCGGCAGGCGATCAGGTCGCGCAGCACGCCTTCGAGGCGCGAGAGATCGACGCGGGGCGCGGCCGCCAGATCCGCGACGCCGGCGATCGGGCCGCCGAAATCGTCGCCATCGTCGGCACCCTCGAAGTCGTCGTCATCGACGTCGATGCCGGCTGCCGCCTCGCCATCCGGTTCCCGGATGCTGAGGCCGATCGCCTCCTCGATGGCACCGAACGAGGCCGGCGCGGTGGCGTCGGCCAGCCGCTGCACCGAGCCGATGCCGTGCTCCTTGAGGATGCGCTGCACGCCGCGGATGGTGTAGCCCTCGCCGTACAACAGCCGGCGGATGCCCTTGAGCAGGTCGACGTCGTCGGGACGGTAGTAGCGGCGGCCGCCGCTGCGCTTCATCGGCTTGATCTGGGTGAACCGGGTCTCCCAGAACCGCAGCACATGCTGGGGGATGTCGAGGGCGTCGGCGACCTCGCTGATGGTTCGGAACGCATCCGGCGCCTTGTCCAAATGCCCGCTCCTGTCCAGTCGCCCCGTTGAAGAATATTCTGCCCGGCCCTACTCGGCCTTGGCTTCGCCGCCGCCATTGGCGGCGGCATGGCCGTTGATGCGCTGCTTGAGGATCGCCGACGGCTTGAACACCATCACCCGGCGCGGCGAAATCGGCACCTCGGTTCCGGTCTTCGGGTTCCGGCCGATCCGCTCGCCCTTCTTGCGCACCATGAACGATCCGAATGAGGACAGTTTCACCGTTTCGCCCTTCTCCAGGCAATCGGTGATCTCCTTCAGCACCAGTTCGACAAAGGCAGACGACTCCGTGCGCGACAGGCCCACCTTCTGGTAGACCGCTTCGCACAGATCGACGCGGGTAACTGTTTTTCCGGTTCCGGTCATCGCCTGCCCCAACCCACGGCGAACAATTCGCATCTGAAATTATGAGCTTAACAAGTGACGGTCAACAGCGCTCATCAATGCAATAGCATGAAAGAACGCTGCATTGCAGGTAGTATTTTAATCTTGCTTTCACCACCGCAACAGCGCCGAACCCCAGGTGAAGCCGCCGCCCATGGCTTCGAGCAGCACCAGGTCGCCCCGCTTGATGCGTCCGTCGGCGACCGCGACCGACAGCGCCAGCGGAATCGACGCCGCCGAGGTATTGCCGTGCAGGTCGACCGTCAGCACCACCTTCTGCGGCGCAATATGCAGCTTGTGCGCCGAAGCATCGATGATTCGCTTGTTGGCCTGGTGCGGCACGAACCAGTCGATGTCGGCGGCGGTGGTGCCGGTGGCCTCGAACGCATCCTCGATCACGTCGGTGATCATGCCGACGGCGTGCTTGAACACTTCGCGGCCCTCCATCCGCAGATAGCCGACCGTCCGGGTCGAGGATGGACCGCCATCGACGTACAACTTCGACTTGTGCCGGCCATCCGAACGCAAATGGGTGGTCAGGATGCCGCGGTCGGAGGATTTGCCGGGCTGCGCCTGGGCTTCCAGAACGACGGCGCCGGCGCCGTCGCCGAACAGCACGCAGGTGCCGCGGTCGCTCCAGTCCAGGATCCGGGAAAAGGTCTCGGCGCCGATCACCAGCGCGCGCTTAAAGGCGCCGGTGCGCAGGAAATTGTCGGCGGTGGCGAGCGCGAACACGAAGCCGGAGCAGACCGCCTGCAGGTCGAACGCCGCGCCATGGTGGATGCCGAGCCCGTCCTGCACCGCCACCGCGGTCGCCGGAAAGGTGTTGTCCGGGGTCGAGGTCGCCAGCACGATCAGGTCGATCGACTGCGCGTCGATCCCGGCCTGGGCGAGGGCTGCGCGCGCGGCATGGATCGCCAGATGCGAGGTGAATTCGCCTTCGGCGGCGATGTGGCGCTGCCGGATCCCGGTGCGCTGCACGATCCACTCGTCCGAGGTGTCGATCCGATCCGCCAGTTCGGCATTGGTCAGGATCCGCTGCGGCAGATAGGCGCCACAGCCGAGCACCACCGAACGTAATGCAGTCACGAGACAGCCTCCTGCGCGGTCGGGGCCAGCGCGCCGGCGCTGCGCTTGAGCATTTGATGGATCTTGTTGAGGAGATCGTAGCGGACCATCTCATAGCCAACATCGACCGCATAGGCAAAGCCTTCGGCGTCGGTGCCGCCATGGCTCTTGACCACGATGCCGTTCAGCCCGAGCACCACGCTGCCGTTGGACTTGCTCGGATCGAGCTTGTCGCGCAGCGCCTTGAAGGCGTTTTTCGCGAACAGATAGCCGATCCGCGAGCGCCAGGTGCTGGACATGGCGCTGCGCAGGAATTCGGTGATCTGCCGCGCGGTGCCTTCGGCGGCCTTCAGCGCGATGTTGCCGGAAAAACCCTCGGCGACGATCACGTCGGCGGCTCCCCTGCCGATGCCGTCGCCCTCGACGAAGCCGACATATTCCAGCTGCGGCAGGTTCATCGCGCGCAGCAGTTCGGCGGCTTCGCGGATTTCCTCGCGGCCCTTGATCTCCTCGACCCCGATATTGAGCAGGCCGACGGTCGGCCGCTCCCGGTTGAACAGCACGCTCGCCATCGCGCTGCCCATCACCGCCAGCGCCACCAGATGATGCGCATCGCCGCCGATGGTGGCGCCGAGGTCGAGCACGACCGAATCGCCGCGCGCGGTGGGCCATATCGCCGCCAGCGCCGGCCGGTCGATTCCCGGCAGCATGCGCAGGCAGAACCGCGCCATTGCCGCCAGCGCGCCGGTATTGCCGGCCGAGATCGCGACATCGGCCTCGCCTTTCTTGACGGCGTCGATCGCCAGCCACATCGACGAGGTCTTGCGGCCGCGGCGCAGCGCCTGGCTCGGCTTGTCGTGCATGCTGACGGCGACGTCGGTATGGATGACGCGCGAGGCCGCTTTCATTTGCGGATGCCGGGCAAGCTCGGCCTCGATCAGCCCGCGCTCGCCGAACAGCAGGAATTCGGTGTCGGGATGCCGGGACAACGAAATGGCGGCGCCGGGAATGACGACCGATGCGCCGACGTCGCCGCCCATGGCGTCAAGCGCGATTCGAACCTTTTTGGGCATGAACGTCCCGGAAACCTGATTTTGTGCGGACTTGATGCGCTCGGCCGCGGACTGGAAATCGCCGTTGATCGCGGCGATCGGCCAGGCGCAACGCTGCGCCCCGGCCGGGCCGGGACAATAGCGTTTCCGTGCCCCGACACAACCTCTTGACCCCTGCCTTTTGGCGCCCGGGTCGCCGTGGGGCAGAATCGACGCCTTGGGTTATGTTAAAATTTTTCAATGGCTTAAGCCGATTTACCGGGTTTCCGCGCGAAGGCGGATTATTGCGCCGCGCTGCTTTAACGAGGCTGCAACGGCGCTTCACCCGCGTTTCGGCTTGCTCGGTCCGCGCGCCCTGGGGGGCGATTTGAGCGCCTTCAACGCGGCAAACGGATGGTCCTCGGGATCGGCGGCCTCGACCAGCGGTTCGAACACCGCATCCGGCCGGCGTGGATAGGGATCGATCGCAAGATACAACGCATCGGTCGCCAGCCGGCCGAGATCGATGATGCCGTTCTCGATCGGCTCCGGCGGGTCGGGAATGTCGCCCTCGCTTACGGCCGCCTCGTCGACCAGGTCGGCCAATTCCGGAATCTGCTCGGGCGGCACGAAGATCAGGTCGATCGGCTCATCGAGTTCGTTCTCGATCGGATCGAGCGAGACCACGCAGGTCTGCCCGATCCGCGCCCGGACGCGGCCCGTGACATGAACCCGGCCGCCGCCCTTGGGCGTGACGTCGAGCGAAGCGCTGGCGGAGAGTATTTCGCGCAAGCCGGCGAGTTTGGCCATGGCGTCGCGCACCGCCTGGCTCGCCTCGAACGCGCGATGCAGGCCGGTGTCCGGCAGTTGCGCCACCGTCACCGGCACGCTCCAGGGACCGGCTGGCTCCGTCATGCTACCCGTCCTGTCCATGGCTGCGCTCCCGTGGCTTCCGGCAGGGGCAACGGAAACTTCCACGATGCGCCCCGCAAGGCCGCCTCGTCGAGTCCGTCGAGCGCCGCGATGACAGCCCCGGCATAGCGGGCCAATCGGTGCGCCTGCGCGAGGTCCGCGCCATCGAGGATGTTCTTGCACAGCGCCAGCGCCAACGGCTCCTGCCCCTGCCCGAGGCCCGTGTCGAGGGCCAGATCATAGGCCGCCACCCGGCCATAAAACGCCTCGCCGAAGGCCTGCATGCGCTTCGGCACCGTGAGGTCGCCGACCCCCATTTCGCGCAGATTGCCGTCCATATCTTCGCAGAAGCGGTCGAACAGCTGCTGGCAAAGCGCGGCGCCGTCGGGAAGCGGCTTCAGCCGCCGCAACACCATCCACAGATGCAGCACCAGCAGATCGAAACGGCCGTTAACCGTGTCCGGCACCGCCAAGTCCCGATAAAACATGGGTTCTCGCGCCTGCGTCACGATCATGCCATAGATGGCCTCGATGGTGCCGCGCGACGGTATCCGGGGTTTCCTGAAGTGATTGAACGGCCAAGGCATTGTGGGTTCCGCATGCGAGCCCCAAAGGTTGCTGTGCGGGGCGTTCGCGCCTGTTGCTATCCGACGTGCTGCCCGGTACGTCAACGCCTCGCACGATGCAAGGGGACGGGACCAGTTCCGGAATGATCGAGACCCATCCGACAGGCTCACCCCGGCGCTCCCAGCGCGGCTCTTCCGCGCGGCAGCGCGGTTCTTCCGCGCGGCAGCGCGGTTCTTCCGCGCGGCAGCGCGGTTCTTCCGCGCGGCAGCGCGGCCTGCTTGCGGTTGCCGCGATCGCCCTGCTCTGCGCGGTGCTGGCCGGCTGCACCGGCGAGCAGTTCCAGAGGGGCTATGTGCTGCCGCCCGGCGCGCTCGAACAGATTCCGATCGGGGCGAGCCAGGACCAAGTCCTGATCGTGATGGGAACGCCCTCCACGGTCGCCACCCTCAACGGCGAGGTGTTTTATTACATTTCGCAGCGCTCCGAACGCAAGGTCGCGTTCATGAACCAGCGCGTGATCGACCAGCGCGTGATCGCGATCTATTTCGACAAGAACCGCCAGGTGCAGCGGCTGGCCAATTACGGGCTGCAGGACGGCAAGATCTTCGACTTCATCAGCCGCACCACGCCGACCTCCGGCCAGGAAATCAGCTATTTGACGCCGCTGTTCAAGCTGATGAGCTTCAATTAGCCGACAGCGCCGCCGGAGCTCAGACTTTCGATCAATACGAAAAACCCCGCGGCTTGCGCCGCGGGGTTCTGTCATTTGGCAACGCTGCGGTTCAGCGCGCCAGGATCGCCAGCAGCAGCAGCGCCACGATGTTGGTGATCTTGATCATCGGGTTGACCGCGGGACCCGCGGTGTCCTTGTAGGGATCGCCGACGGTATCGCCGGTCACCGCCGCCTTGTGGGCGTCGGAGCCCTTGCCGCCGTAATGGCCGTCCTCGATGTACTTCTTGGCGTTGTCCCAGGCGCCGCCGCCCGAGGTCATCGAGATCGCGACGAACAGGCCGGTCACGATCACGCCAAGCAGCATCGCGCCGACCGCCGAGAACGCCGCCGACTTGCCGGCCGCGCCGCCGCCGGCAATGCCGAAGATGACGAAGTAGACGAAGACCGGCGACAGCACCGGCAGCAGCGAGGGAACGATCATTTCCTTGATCGCCGCCTTGGTCAAAAGATCCACCGCCTTGCCGTAATCCGGCTTGTCGGTGCCCTGCATGATGCCCGGCTTTTCGCGGAACTGACGCCGCACTTCCTCGACGATCGCGCTGGCCGCGCGGCCCACCGCGGTCATGCCCATGGCGCCGAACAGGTACGGCAACAGACCGCCGAACAACAGGCCGACCACGACATAGGGGTTGTTGAGGGAGAAGTCGGGCAGCACGCCCTTGAAGTAGGGATAGTTCACCGCATTGGCGATGAAGTATTTGAGGTCTTCGTTGTAGGCGGCGAACAGCACCAGCGCACCGAGACCGGCCGAGCCGATCGCGTAGCCCTTGGTGACCGCCTTGGTGGTGTTGCCGACGGCGTCGAGCGCGTCGGTGGCCTTGCGGACTTCCTTGGGCAGTCCGGCCATTTCGGCAATGCCGCCGGCATTGTCGGTGACCGGGCCGAAGGCGTCGAGCGCCACGATCATGCCGGCCAGCGCCAGCATGGTGGTGGTGGCGATGGCGATGCCGAACAGGCCGGCAAGGCTGTCGGTGACGAGAATGCCGGCAATGATCACCAGCGCCGGACCGGCGGTGGCTTCCATCGAGATCGCCAGGCCCTGGATCACGTTGGTGCCGTGGCCGGTGACCGAGGACGCCGCGATCGACTTCACCGGGCGATATTCGGTGCCGGTGTAGTATTCGGTGATCACGATGATCAGCCCGGTGACGGCAAGACCGACGATGCCGCACCACACCAGCGTCAGGCCGGTGAACGAGGCGGCGCCGGCGTGCAGCGGGGTGTCGAAACCGATCAGCCAGTAAATCACCGCGGCGACCCCGATCAGCGACAGCACGCCGGTCGCGATCAGGCCCTTGTACAGCGCGCCCATGATCGACTGGTTGGCGCCGAGCTTGACGAAGAAGGTGCCGAGGATCGAGGTGATGATGCAGACGCCGCCGATCGCCAGCGGCAAGGTCATCATGTTCACCAATAGCGGCGAGGTCGCAAAGAAGATCGCGGCAAGCACCATGGTGGCGACCGCGGTCACCGCATAGGTCTCGAACAGGTCGGCGGCCATGCCGGCGCAATCGCCGACATTGTCGCCGACATTGTCGGCGATGGTGGCCGGGTTGCGCGGATCGTCCTCGGGAATGCCGGCCTCGACCTTGCCGACCAGATCGCCGCCGACGTCGGCGCCCTTGGTGAAGATGCCGCCGCCGAGCCGGGCGAAGATCGAGATCAGCGAGGCGCCGAAGCCGAGCGCCACCAGCGCATTGACCACGGTGCGGCTGTTGGGAGCCAGATCGAGATAATGCGTGAGGAAGGCGAAGTAGATGGTGACGCCGAGCAGCGCCAGGCCCGCGACCAGCATGCCGGTGATGGCGCCGGCCTTGAAGGCGAGCTCAAGTCCGCCGGCCAGCGAGGTGGTGGCGGCCTGCGCGGTACGCACATTGGCGCGAACCGAGACGTTCATGCCGATGAAGCCGGCGGCGCCCGACAGCACGGCGCCGATCAGGAAGCCCGCCGCGACCAGGGTGCCGAGAAAGTAGGCCAGCAGCGCGAAAATCACGATGCCGACCAGGCCGATGGTCATGTACTGGCGCTTGAGATAGGCCTGCGCGCCCTCGCGCACCGCAGCCGCGATTTCCTGCATCCGCGGATTGCCGGCATCCGCCTTCATGACCGATGCCGTCGCCCAGATCGCGTAAACGATGGAAAGCGCTCCACAGAGCACAATCACCCATAATGCTGTCATTGAATTTGCCTCAGATCCTGATTTCGTGCCCAAGCCCCTTTGCCGCGGGAGCGGCAGGCGCATAAAAAGAAGGCCTGCCCTGCCCAAAAGGACGGCCTCAAATCGCGCCGGACCATGCCAAAATCGCATGCCCGGCGCAACGCCGCGAAGCGGCAAAACCGTCGATTTCGGCAGGTATTTGCGCCCTCCTGTCCCGGACGCGGCGCGGCACGACGTGACGCTCCGCAGCGCCGGCAACCATGCAGGCCGAAACTCCCCGACGGACCCCGGATCAGCAGCGCACCGCGCTGCAAGGGCGGTGCCTTGCGCCGCATCCGAAGAACGCCGATCGTCTCCTCGGGTCTTAGAAATGGCTGTAGGAGAGCCGCGGCAGCCCCAGCGCCTGGCCTTGCGAATCGAGAAACCTCGGAAGTTCGCTGCCGGCCAGAATCGTGCCGATCGAGCTCACGGCCACGCCGGCCCGTGCCGCGGCCTGTTCGAAGGCGGCCAGGCGAAGCTCCGGAATCGCGCACAGGATCTCGTAATCGTCGCCGCCGGAGACGATGGCGGCGATGTCGGCCCTGCCGCGCGCCAGCATTCCCGCGGCGGCTGCCGACAGCGGCACGCTCTGCGCATCGATCACCGCCGATACCCCTGAGGCCGCGCAGAGTTTTGCAAGGTCGCCGGCCAGCCCGTCGGACACGTCCATCGCCGCGCTGGCATGGTCGCGCACCGCGTTGGCCAGCGCGGTGCGCGGCTGCGGCACGCGATAGCGCTCGGCCAGCAGCGCGTTGCTCGCGACATCGGCGAGCGCCGTCGCCGTCACGCGCCGCGTCAGGACCGCAAGCCCGAGCGCGGCGTCGCCGATGGTGCCGCTCACCACGACGCGATCGCCGGGCTTGGCGCCGCTGCGATGCACCATGCGGCCGGCGGCAACCCGCCCGAAGGCCGTGATCGAGATCATCTTCGGCCCCGGCGTGGAAACCGTATCGCCGCCCAGCAGCGGGCAGCCGAACACGGCGGCATCCTCGCCGAGCCCGCGCGCGAATGGCTGCAGCCAGGCTTGCTCGGCAGCCGGCAACGCCAGGGTGAGCAGAAAGCCCGCGGGGCTCGCTCCCTTGGCGGCGAGATCCGAAAGGTTCACCCGCAGCGCCTTGCGCGCGACGGTGTCGGGGGGATCGTCGGGCAGAAAGTGCACGCCTTCGACGATGGCGTCGGTCGTCACCACGAGGTCGCCGCCCAGGGCCTGCAGGATCGCCGCGTCGTCATCGAGGTTGAAGGCGCCGGGATCGGTCGCCATGGGCCGGAAGTAACGCGCGATCAGCGAGTCCTCGCCGGATGAATGGTTTTGCCGGTCGGTCATGCCGCGCCATCCGCTGCAGTGCCCCTATCCCCCTGCTCGACCGCAGGGCCATCACACGCGATGGAATGCACGACCTGAAAGACGGCGAGCTTTACCCTCCCCTGGCGGGGGAGGGGCGACCGCTTCGTCCGAAGCGGTCGCGGTGGGGTGATCTTTTCATCCGCGGCGCACCCTACCCCGCCTCGCGTCGCGCTCTGCGCGACGCTCACCGACCCTCCTCCCGAAGAGGAGGGTAAGCAAGAGATACGGCGACTGCTCCTTCTACACGCGGAAGCGCCCGGCTCGGTCGGGCGGCAATATGGGCGGGCAGCGTAACGTCGCGAACCAGCGCGCCCCGGATGCTGTCCGGCGGCGCTCATCTCAGCCGCCGGCCCTGGAAAATTCGTCGGCGCGAAAATGCCGCGCGATCTGATCGAGCACCGCGTTGATCATGCCGGTCTCCTCGCCGTCGACGAAGGCATCCGCGACATCGACATATTCCGAAACCACGACGCGCCCCGGAATATCCTTGCGATGCTCCAGTTCGTAGCTGCCGGCGCGCAGCACCGCGCGCAGGATGGCGTCGATCCGCTGCAGCGGCCAGCCCTTCGACAGCGCATCGTCGATCAGGGGATCAAGCTTGCCCTGGTCGCGCACCACGCCGGACACCACGTCGCGGAAGAAGGCGGCTTCCGCCGGCAGGTATTTGTCGCCTTCGACCTCGCCGCCGAGCCAGTGGCTCTCGAACTCCGCAAAAATGTCGTTGATACCGGCGCCGCCGATATCCATCTGGTACAGCGCCTGCACCGCCGCCAGCCGCGCCGCGCCGCGCCGGTTGGCTTTGCGGTCGAGGGCCTTGGCCGGCTTCTTGTCGCGGGCGTTGTCATGCTCTGCCATGGTCAGGTCCGCGCCAGCCGGCGCTTGATCCGCAGCATCGCAAGTGCCGCGCGCGCCGCGTCGCCGCCCTTGTTGAGTTCGCCGGCGCGGGCCCGCGCCCAGGCCTGGGCGTCGGTGTTGACGGTGATGATGCCGTTGCCGAGCGGAAGCTTTCTTGCAACCGACAGGTCCATCAGCGCGCGCGAGGATTCCATCGAGACGATCTCGAAATGAATGGTGTCGCCGCGGACCACGCATCCCAGCGCGATCGCGGCGTCATAGGGCCTGCCGCGGTCGGCGGCGGCGTCGAGCGCGATCGCGATCGCGGCAGGAATTTCCAGCGCCCCGGGCACGGTGATGACGTCGTAGGCGACGCCGGCGGCCTTCAGCTCGGCGACGGCGCCTTCCAGCAGCGCATCCTGGATGTCGTCATAGAAGCGCGCCTCGACGATCAGCGCATGCGCGCCGGAAATGTCGGTCTGGTCCTTCAACTCTGCGCGCCGCGCGTCCGCCATCTCAGTCCCGCCAATATCGAGCAATTGGTGCGGGTTTTAGGCGCAGCGGCGACCAAAGCCAAGGCCTGCGTCTATTTCATTTCCGACAGCCGCGCGGCGTAGCGCGCCATCAGATCGACCTCGAGATTGACCTCGCCGCCCGCGCGCCAGCCGCCCAGCGTGGTGACGTTGAGGGTATGCGGGATGATCAGCACCGAAAACGCGACATCCTGCACCGTATTTACCGTCAGCGACACGCCGTCCAGCGTCACCGAGCCCTTGGCGGCGATGAAGCGCGCCAGTTCCCGTTCCGTCCGCAGCTCGAACCGCGCCATGTCCGGCAGATCGTCGCGCCGCTCGATGGTGGCGATGCCGTCGGCGTGGCCAGCGACGATATGACCGCCGAGTTCATCGCCGATCTTGAGGGCGCGCTCGAGGTTGAGCCTGGTGCCGACGCTCCAGTGCTTGGCCGTGGTCATGGCCAGCGTCTCGGCGGCGGCATCGACCTCGAACCAGGTCCGGTCGCGCGCGATACCGGATCCGACCACCGTGAGACAGACGCCGTTGCAGGCGATCGAGGCGCCGTCGGCGATTCCGGCGCGGTCGTAGCTGCAGGCGATGCGCAGCCGGTGCAGCTGGCCCTGCGCCGTCGGCGTCAGGGCGACGATCTCGCCGATGTCGGTGACTATGCCGGTGAACATGAGAACTCCACCTGTCGGATCTGGATTTTCGGATTCGATGCCGCGACAGCAATCCCGGACGGAGGTTTCGATGTTTCAACGAATCGTCCCTGCCAACGCAGGCACCCCCGCGACGAGCCCAATCGCGCACGTCGCGGCGGCGCGGAGTCCGGTTTCGGCACGGGGGCAGAGGCGTTTTTCACTTTCGAGGCCAGGGCTGATGGGTTCCTGCGTTCGCAGGGACGAGCCGTTGCGAGGTTGTGCAAGGCCAAGGCTTCGATCCAAATCATCAGGCCCGCCCGTAAATCGTCAGGGTGTCGCGTTGCAGTGTTTCGCTGCCACGAACGGCGAAGGCCGGCGACCCGGTGATGGCGGTCAGCGGCAGGGCATCCAGCGCGTCGATGCCGCCGGCGCCGATCGGATCGGGGCCGCGCAGCAGCCAAACCTCATCGACCAGACCGGCCTCGACAAAGGAAGACGCCACCCGCGCGCCGCCTTCGACCAGCAGCCGGGTGATGCCCTTGCCGGCCAGCGCATGCAGCACGGCGTTGAGATCGAGTCCCGGCGGCGGCGCGGCCGTCACCGGCACCCGGATCACCTGCGCGCCGGCGGCGCCGAGCTTCATCGCCGCGGGCGCTTCCGCAAGGTCCGAGGTCATCACCCACAGCGGCGTCTCGCGCGCCGAATGCACCAGCCGGCTGGCGCCGGCAATCCGCAGGCTGCGGTCCAGCACCACCCGCACCGGCGAGCGCGCCGCCATGCCGGGCAGCCGGCAGGTCAGCTCGGGATCGTCGGCGCGCACGGTGCCGATCCCGACCAGAATCGCGTCGCATTGCGCGCGCAGCAGATGCACCCGCGCCTGCGCCGCTTCGCCGGTGATCGCCACCGGCGTGCCGCCGGCCGCGCCGATCCTGTCGTCGGCGGATACCGCAAGCTTGAGGATGACATGGGGACGCCGATCGCGGATGCGCCTGAAATGCCCGGCATGATCGTGCGCGGCTTCCCTGGCGCACAGACCGATATCGACGACGATGCCGGCGGCGCGAAGTTTGGCGTGGCCCTGGCCGGCCACTTCCGGATTGGGGTCCTCGATCGCCGACACTACCCGCGCGATCCCGGCGGCGACGACGGCGTCGGCGCAGGGCGGCGACTTGCCGACATGCGAGCACGGCTCCAGGGTCACATAGAGCGTGGCGCCGGCGGCCGCAGCGCCTGCCCGCCGCAGCGCCTCCGGCTCGGCATGGGGCCGGCCGCCCGCTTGCGTCCAGCCGCGGCCGACAATGACGCCGTCCTTGACCACCACCGCGCCGACGGCGGGATTGGGCCAGGTACGGCCCTGCCCGCGGCGTCCCAGCGTCAGCGCCAGCTGCATGAAACGCAGGTCCGATGCTTTCGACATCCTGGCTTGCTGCGCGTACTGGTCTTCCAGAATGCGGAAGATCATTTGCGCAACGTGGCCAGCCGCGCGTCGTCGTCGCCGGAGAGCTCGCCGAGCACGGTCTCAAAATCCTTGGCTTCACGAAAATTGCGATAGACCGAGGCGAAGCGGACATAGGCGACGTCGTCGAGATGGCGCAGATGTTCCATCACGATCTCGCCGATCGCCTCCGACGAAATCTCGGCCTCGCCGCCGCTCTCGAGCTCGCGCACGATCGCCGACACCATGGTCTCGACCCGCTCCGGATCGACCGGCCGCTTGCGCAGGGATATCTGCAGCGAGCGCACCAGCTTGTCGCGGTCGAACGGCACCCTGCGGCCGTTGCGCTTGATGACCGTGAGTTCGCGCAGCTGCACGCGCTCGAAGGTGGTAAAGCGGAAATTGCAGGTCAGGCAGATCCGCCGCCGCCGGATCACGGCGGAATCCTCGGTCGGACGCGAGTCCTTCACCTGCGTATCGAGACTGTTGCAGCTGGGACATCGCATTCAACTGGACCTTATTGATAGATCGGGAAGCGGTCGGTGAGCGCCTTGACCCGTTCCTTGATCGCGGCTTCCACCAGCGGCGCCTTGCCGTCCTGCGCTTGCGCGATCGCGTTGAGCACCTCGGCGATCATGGCGCCGACCTGCTGGAATTCGGCAACGCCGAAGCCGCGCGTGGTCGCCGCCGGCGTGCCCAGCCGCAGGCCCGAGGTGACGAACGGCGTTTCCGGATCGAACGGGATGCCGTTCTTGTTGCAGGTGATCGCCGCGCGCACCAGCGCCTTTTCCGAGACGTTGCCCTTGAGGCCCTTGGGCCGCAGGTCCACCAGCATCAGATGGTTGTCGGTGCCGCCGGACACGATGTCGAAGCCGTGGGCGCGCAGGCTCTCGGCCAGCGCCCTGGCGTTCTCGACCACGTTCTTGGCGTAGATCTTGAATTCCGGACGCAGCGCCTCGGCAAAGGCCACCGCCTTGGCGGCGATCACATGCATCAGGGGGCCGCCCTGCAGGCCCGGGAAGATCGCCGAATTGAACTTCTTGGTCAGCGCCTCGTCGTTCCACAGCATCAGGCCGCCGCGCGGCCCGCGCAGCGACTTGTGGGTCGTGGTCGTCGTGACATGGGCATGGGGCACCGGCGAGGCATGCACGCCGCCGGCGACCAGGCCTGCGAAATGCGCCATGTCGACCAGGAAATAGGCGCCGACGCTGTCGGCGATCTCGCGAAACCGCTTGAAGTCCCAGGCTCGCGAATAGGCCGAGCCGCCAGCGATGATCAGTTTCGGCCGCACCTGTTCGGCCTGCCTTGCCACCGCATCCATGTCGATGACCTGGTCCTCGCGCCGCACGGTATAATGCGAGGCCTTGAACCACTTGCCGGACATGTTGACGGGTGAGCCATGGGTGAGATGGCCGCCGGCGGCCAGGTCGAGGCCCATGAAGGTGTCGCCGGGCTGCAGCAGCGCCAAAAATACCGCCTGGTTCATCTGGCTACCGGAATTCGGCTGCACATTGGCAAAGCCGGCGCCGAACAGCTTCTTGGCGCGGTCGATCGCCAGCGTTTCCACCACGTCGACCCATTCGCAGCCGCCGTAATAGCGATTGCCCGGATAGCCCTCGGCATATTTGTTGGTCAGCACCGAGCCCTGCGCCTCCAGCACCGCGCGGCTGACGATGTTTTCGGATGCGATCAGCTCGATCTCGTGGCGCTGCCGGCCGAGTTCACCGGCGATCGCGGCGGAAATCTCCGGATCGGCCCCGGCAAGGCCGGCCGTGAAGAACGAGTCGGGCGCGGAACCGGTAGTGGCGGCGGATTTGGCGCTGGCAGGAGAGCTCATGGACGAAATATCTCCACCGCCGCAGCCGGTTAGGGGCATTGCGGTCGGTCACGTGTGGCGGTCGAAGCGGCGTGAGCGAATTAGCACATCGGCCGGAAATGGCCAAGCGCTTGCGGTATTAGCCTTTTATTTATGCAAGATATGGTGGCTCGCGATGGGGTAGACATTTTTTTCGGTGGTGGCGGGGTACCAAGCGCCGGCGCGCCCGTCCCGGCCGGGCCGGCTCAGCCGATCCCGTCGCGGTTGTAGATATCCTCGCGGAACTGGACCACGCCGTCCGGGGTCGCCCAGGCCGTCACATAGACCCAGTACAGCGGCAGCGGTTTTGCCACCTTGGCGTCCTTGCGCTCGCCCGACTTGATGACCTCGTCGATCTCGGCCCGCGACCAGCCCGGGCTTTCGTCCAGGATCCAGTACACCAGCTCGCGGACGTTCTGCACCCGCATGCAGCCCGAAGACGCAAAGCGGAAATCCTCGCCGAACAGATTCTTCGACGGCGTGTCGTGCATGTAGACGCCGTACTGGCTCGGGAAATTGATCCGGATCGAGCCCAGCGAATTGAAATCGCCGGCATCCTGCTTGAATTTGTAGTTCACCGCCTCGGCCGAATACCAGTCGATCTGCGACGGCGGCGCCTCGTTGTTCCGGGCGTCGAAGATGCGGATATGATTTTTGGTGAGATAGTCCGGCTCGGCCTGCATCTTCGGAATCAGGTCCTTGCGGATGATCGACACCGGTACCGTCCAGAACGGGTTGAAGTTGATCTGCACGATCTTGCTCTGGATGTCCGGCGACGGCCGGTCCGGCTTGCCGGCCACCGCGGTGTGGCGCGTCACCGCGACGCCGTTCTCGATCGCCTCGATCTGCGCCGCCGGAATATTGGCGACCACGATGCGGTTGCCGAGATTGCCGGTCAGGCTCTTCAGCCTGACCGCATTGGTCCGCAGCTGCGCCAGCCTTGTCGGCGCCGGCACGTTGAGCGCGCGCAAGGTGGCGTCGCGCACCACGCCGTCGGCATGCAGGCCATGGCGGACCTGGAAGCGGCGCACCGCGGCATCGACGTAGGAATCGAACACCTGCGGATCGCCGGAATTGAGTTCGAGGTCGCCCGCCATGGCGAGCCGCGTGCGCAAGGCCGGTACCGCCGGGCTTCTGCCGCCGACCTGGAGCCGATCGGCGGCGGGCACGTCCGGCCAGCCGCCCCTGGCGACGATCGCCTCATATTGCGCGATCGAGGCCTGGGTGGTCTCGGCGGTCGAAGGCGACAAGGTCGGCAGCGACTTTTTCGGCAGCCTGACATCGCGCAAGGCGTTGTCGAAGCCGCTGCCGAGGCCGGAATCCTGGTTCTGGCGCATCAATTCGTCGAGCGTCTGGGCCGGGGTCTGGTCCTCGGCCGCGCCCGCGCGCCGCGCCAGCGCGGCCGTGGCGACCGCGGCGCCCAGCAGATTGCGGCGGGTAAGCGAATGGTTCATGGCGCTGTCCATCGCGACAAGAGCGGTGCTCCCCTCCCCTCGGGAAAGCAGCATCGCAAGACCCTAGCAAACCGCCCGCCGGCCGATAAGTCCGCACCGCCCGGCTTCGCAAACACGTGAAGCCTATGTGGCGAAGCGATAGGCGCCGCCCTTTTCGACGCTGCGCTGGAACGCCGGCCGGGCGTGCATCCGCGCCAGCCAGCCGGCGAGGCTCGGATAGGGCCCGAGCTTGTCGAACACCTTGGCCATCTCGGCGACGAAGCTCATCTGGATATCGGCGCCCGACAGCGAGCTGCCGACGAAGAACTCGCGGCCCTTCAGCGCGCCGTCGATGTAGCCGAGATGGTTGGCCATCTCGCTGTCGATGCGCGGATGCAGCGGCGCGCCTGCCTGCTTCAGCCTGCCGACATAGAGGTTGAGCATCAGCGGCAGCATCGCCGAGCCTTCGGAATAATGCAGCCATTCATTGTAGGCCTCGTAATCGGCGCTGCCGGGCGCCGGCATCATTTCACCCTGGCCATGGCGGCGGATGAGGTAGTCGACGATGGCGCCGGATTCGGCGATCGTGATCTCGCCGTCGGTGATGACAGGCGACTTGCCGAGCGGATGCACCGCGGTCAGTTCCGGCGGCGCCAGCCGCGTGGTGGCGTCGCGCTGGTAGCGCCTGATCTCGTAGGGCGTGCCCAGCTCCTCCAGCAGCCACAGGATCCGCTGCGAACGGGAGTCGTTGAGATGATGCAAAGTGAGCATGGGATTTCCTCGGGGCTCGGCGCGTTCGCGCTTGATGGACCGGAGGGGTGTATCAGACGGGAGCGAGGGCGTCAGCAATGCCCACGGACCGTGATGGCCCGGCTTGAGCGGTGCCGCCGAATTCCGATGCGTCGATCAGGCCGCGCAGTGACGGATAACCGCATGCAGGGTGTCAAGGCCGAGGTAGATCTACAACCCGGTAAATCCGGCCTTGACCGGATCGGTCGAGCCGTCGAGCTCGCGCAGATAGGTCAGCCCGCACACGGTCAGGCGGTGCGAGTCCTTTTCGCCGGCTTCGAACAGGGTGCGGACGTAATCCGTCACCCTGGCGCGGGCCTCGTCGCTGGCGGCCGCGGAGCGGTTCACCAGCAGCGCATAGGTTTGCATGATGCGGTCGATGGCGGTTTCCATGGCATCCTCCCGGCTGGCGCTCACACCAGGGCCATGGCCTGGAATTTCGAAATCGCCTTGTTGGCGAGCCTGAGCTTGTTGTATTCGCCGCGGTGAAACATCTCGACGATGATTTCAAGCAGCGCATCATTGGTGGCGAGGCTGTCGGCGATCGCCCCGCTCTTGCGAAGGTAGTTCGAGGCGATGGCATAGGCATCGCCGACCACCTCGACATTCATGACCTGCAATCCGCGCTCGACCAGCATGACCTCACGTCCTCCGCTATGCCGGGATAAAGCCCGAGCGAGGGAACCGGTTCCATGGCCGGAGAGCTATTTTTGCGCTGCCACAAGACAAAACGCACCGTTCCGGGAAACCGGAACGGTGCGCCCTGGGGAAGTTTGGTTCAATCAGATGGCTGCCGGTCTTTTGACCCTGCCGGCTTGGCCCTTGACTGCCGTCGGAAAAATCAGAGCCGATACAGGATCTGGTCGGTCCAGAACCGCTCGAGCCGGTGCAGCGACTTGTTCAGGGTCGCGAATTCCTCGTTCGAGATGCCGCCGACCTGCTCCACGGTCTTGACGTGCTTCTGGTACAGCGCGTCGACGATGCGGCGGATTTCCTGGCCCTGCGCGGTCAGCCGGATGCGGACCGAGCGGCGGTCGACCCGCGAGCGCTGATGATCGAGGAAGCCGAGTTCGACCAGCTTCTTCAGATTGTAGGAGACGTTGGATCCGAGGTAATAGCCGCGCGTGCGCAATTCGCCCGCGGTCAGTTCCTTGTCGCCGATGTTATAGAGCAGCAGCGCCTGCACCGAATTGATGTCGGCGCGGCCGCGGCGGTCGAATTCATCCTTGATGACGTCGAGCAGGCGGCGATGCAGCCGCTCGACCAGCGTCAACGCTTCCAGGTAGAGAGGCTGCACCGGAGCCTGGCCGGGTGCGCGCTCGGCGGCTTCCGCCGCCGTTGCAACGGCTTTCATCATGACACTTCCCCTGCTGTCGTTTTTATCGACTTATTCGACGAAACTTGTGTCCCGCCTGATAGCGTCAACTTAAGGGGGCGGTTTGAAGATCCGCTTAAACAAGACAATAAAGAGATCATGAATTTAAGACAGTGAATCGCGGATTAAGCCTATGGACAAAGGACTTTTCGCAACGTTTCGTTGACGGCTGGAGGCCTCGTTCACGCTTCGTCTGGGCGTGCTGTCGCATAAGGGAACAGCATCGTTCAAATTCGAAAGATCCGCGTAACAGGTATGACCGCAGCGTTAGGGTGACTGAAAAGTTACCGCAAAAAATGCCGAAAATCCTATGCGACGGCGGCCGGATTTTCCGACGGCGCCGCGCGCAAGGATGAGCCTGGCGCCGCTATGGCGGCCGTTCGCGCGCCGCCATCCATGCCAGCGCCAGATAGGCCGCCAGCATCGCGGCTTCCACGCCCACCACCACCAGGCTGCCGCCATAGATTCCCGGAAACATCAGCTCGATGACCGCCATCGACACCACGGTGGTGAGCCACACCACCGCACCCCACGGCGTCGCCAGCCACAGGCCGACGGCGGCGACCAGTTCGATGACCGCGAAATACACCGTCGCGGTCTGCCACGCCATCGCCTGGTTCTCGAAGGCGTCGTCCTCGCCGCCGACAAAGCCGGTGACCTGCGCCCAATGATAGAGGCCCTTGGCTACCGAGACGACCGCCATGATGCGCAGGAAAAGCACCAGCCGCCGGGTCCAGACATTCTCGTCGGATTCGATCCGCTCCGACGAAATCGCAGCCACCGACATGGCGTTGTCCCGCGACTGCTCGCGCGATGGGGTTTCAGACATCGGGGCTGCTGCTGATGGCGGCAAAATAGCTCTTCATCCCGCACTCATGGCCCCTCGGCGCGGCAAAATCAATCGGTCTTGCGACAGCTCAAGGCTGCGGTGACGGAAGCCCGCCAAAGTGCTAGAGTCGCACCCTGTCCATTCTACCGCCGCAGGAGAAACAGTCAGATGGCGATCAAATTCGGGCGTCCGATCGAAATGCGCGACGCGCCGCCGCGGCGGGCCACCACAGCCGCGCCGGCGCTCGATCTGACGGTTCGGCCGCGCCGCAACCGCAAGGCGGAATGGGCGCGGCGAATGGTGCGGGAAAACGTCCTCACCACCGACGACCTGATCTGGCCGCTGTTCGTGATCGACGGCCACAACAGCCGCGCCGCGATCGCCTCGATGCCCGGCGTCGAGCGGCTCAGCGTCGACCAGGCGGTGCGCGACGCCGAGCGCGCGATGAAGCTGAACATTCCCTGCATCGCGCTGTTTCCCTACACCGAGCCCGGCCTGCGCGACGAGCACGGCTCCGAGGCGGTCAATCCGGCCAACCTGGTGTGCCAGACGGTGCGCGCGATCAAGCAGGAATTTCCCGACCTCGGCGTGCTCTGCGACGTCGCACTCGATCCCTTCACCAGCCACGGCCATGACGGACTGATCGAGGACGGCAGGATCCTCAACGACGAGACCGTCGCGGTGCTGGTTCGCCAGGCGCTGGTGCAGGCCGAAGCCGGCTGCGACATCATCGCGCCCTCCGACATGATGGACGGCCGTGTCGGCGCGATTCGGCTGGCGCTGGACGCTGCGGGTTTTCTCGACGTCCAGATCATGGCCTATGCGGCGAAATATGCCTCCGCCTTCTACGGCCCGTTCCGCGACGCCATCGGCTCGGCCAAGACCCTGACCGGCGACAAGCGCACCTACCAGATGGACAGCGCCAATTCCGACGAGGCGCTGCGCGAGGTCGAACTCGACATCGCCGAAGGCGCCGACATGGTGATGGTGAAGCCGGGGATGCCCTATCTCGACGTCGTGCGGCGGGTCAAGGACAGCTTTTCGATGCCGACCTTCGTCTATCAGGTGTCCGGCGAATACGCGATGATCGCCGCCGCCGCCGGCCATGGCTGGATCGACGGCGAGCGGGCGATGATGGAAAGCCTGCTGGGTTTCAAGCGCGCCGGCGCCGACGGCATCCTGACTTATTTTGCGCCGCGGGCGGCCGAGAAGCTCAAGCAGCAGGACTGACGGGCCGGGGAAGAATCTCCACTTGCGGCCGGGGAGACCCATTCCCATCTGCTGCCGGTGACGGCGCAGTCGAAAGGACTGATCATGTCTTACAGTGGTTCGGGCAATCTGGGCGGCGGCTGGCGCAACGACAGCGGGCCGAACCGGCCGCACGCGTTCGATCCGTGGGCCCAGCCGGAACTGTTTCGCGGCGTGCTGACGCGGCGGGTGTTCGCGTTCCTGATCGATCTCGTGGTGCTCTCTGTCCCGGTGATCTTCGGCTATCTGTTCATCGCCGTGTTCGGCCTGATCACGCTCGGGCTGGGCTGGGCGCTGTTCTGGCTGGCCTGGCCGGCCACCGTGATCTGGGCGGTGCTCTATTATGGCGCCTCGCTGGGCGGGCCGCATTCGGCTACCGTCGGCATGCGCGTCATGGATCTGGAAATGCGTACCTGGTATGGCGCGCCCGGCTATTTCGTGCTCGGCGCCATGCACGCCATCCTGTTCTGGGTGTCGATCTCTTTCCTGACCCCGCTGGTTCTCCTGGTCGGGCTGTTCAACGGCCGACGGCGGCTATTGCATGACATCGTGCTGGGAACCGTGGTCATCAACAGTTCGGTCCGGATCCAGATGGCGCAGCCGGCGCGGACCTACTGACCGCGGGAGCCGACCATTCGTGCCGTGCGCCGATCCATGGACCGGCCTGGCGCAAAGCGTTGGGCCGGTTTCCACCAAACCAATTGACCGCCAGCCTTCCCGGCGCGATGCTTGGATCTTGCTGCTTCGGAGGCTGACGACATCCCGTGACCCAGCACTCGCGTGACACCCCGCAATTCTACCTGACCGCGCCCTCGCCCTGCCCCTACCTGCCGGGCCGCCATGAGCGCAAGGTGTTCACGCATCTGGTCGGCGACAAGGCCGGCGATCTCAACGACCTGCTGACCCATGGCGGCTTCCGGCGCAGCCAGTCGATCGCCTATCGGCCGGCCTGCGACCAGTGCCGCGCCTGCGTTTCGGTTCGGGTCATCGCCAACGAGTTCCGGCCGTCGCGCAATCTGAGAAAGGTGATGGCCCGCAACGCCGACATCACGGGCGAGCAGCGCAGCGCTGTGCCGACCTCGGAGCAATATTCGGTGTTCCGCGCCTATCTCGACCACCGCCATCGGCATGGCGGCATGGCCGACATGACGGTACTGGATTATGCGATGATGGTGGAGGACAGCCACGTCGAGACCCGCATCATCGAATATCGCCGCCGCGGCATCGACAGCGGCATCACCGGCCGCGGCGCCGAACTGGTCGCGGTGGCGCTGACCGACGTGCTGAGCGACGGTCTGTCGATGGTGTATTCGTTCTTCGAACCCTCGGAAGAAAGCCGCTCGCTCGGCACCTTCATGATCCTCGACCACCTCGCGCGGGCGCGGCGGCAGGGATTGCCTTACGTCTATCTCGGCTACTGGATCGAAGGCTCGAAGAAGATGGACTACAAGGGCCGCTTCCTGCCGCAGCAGCGCCTGGCGCCGAGCGGCTGGCTGCGCATCGACGCCGCAGGCGAAGTGCCGTCGGAACCGCAGGATTGAGCGGTAGAGGGCGAATGGCGAGTAGCGAATGGAAGATCCTTTCTTGCATCTTCCCTTCCCTGTTCGTTACTCGCCATTCGCTATTCGCCACCTACATCCCACTCAGGTAATCCCACACCAGCTTCGCGTTCAGGGCGATGATCAGGGCCGCGGTCAGTGCGGCCAGCGCGGTCAGCCAGCGCGGCGCCACGAAGGCGCCCATCTTGGCCCGGCTGGCGGTGAACATCACCAGCGGCACCACGGCGAACGGCAGTTGCAGGCTGAGCACCACCTGGCTGAAAATCAGGAGCTGGCCGGTGGCCTTTTCCCCGGCCCAGATGGTGACGGTCACCGCCGGCAGGATCGCGATCATCCGCGTCACCATGCGGCGCAGCCACGGCGCGATGCGCAGGTTGAGAAAGCCCTCCATCACGATCTGGCCGGCCAGTGTCGCGGTGATGGTCGAGTTCAGGCCGCAGCACAACAGCGCGACCGCAAACAGCGTCGGCGCCATGGTCGAGCCCAACAGCGGCGCCAGGAACGCATGGGCCTGGTCGAGCTCGGCGACGTCGGTCCTGCCGGCCCGGTGAAAGGTCGCCGCCGCCAGGATCAGGATCGAGGCGTTGATCACCAGCGCAAAGCACAGCGCGATGGCGGAATCGATGTTGGCGAGCTTGATGGCCTCGCGCCGTTCGGCGATGCCGTCGCCGTAGCCGCGGGTCTGCACCAGGCCGGAATGCAGATAGAGATTATGCGGCATGACCGTGGCGCCGAGAATGCCGAGCGCCAGATAAAGCATCTCGCGGTTGTGCAGGATCGCCGTGGTCGGCGCGAATCCCCTGATCACCGCGCCCCAGTCGGGATCGGCCATCGCGATCTGCACCGCAAAACACGCCGCGATCACCCCGAGCATGGTGACCACGAAGGCTTCGATCCAGCGAAAGCCGAACGCCTGCAGCGCCAGGATCAGAAACACGTCGGCCGCGGTGATGATGACTCCGATCTCGAGCGGAATGTGAAACAGCAGATTGAGGCCGATGGCGGTGCCGATCACCTCGGCAAGGTCGGTGGCGGTAATGGCGATTTCCGCCGACAGCCACAGCGGCCAGGAGACCCAGCGCGGAAAGGAATCCCGGCAGGCCTGGGCGAGATCGCGCCCGGCACCGACCCCGAGCCGCGTGCACAGCGACTGCAGCACGATCGCCATCAGGTTGGACAGCATCGCCACCGTCAGCAGCGCGTAGCCGAACTTGGAACCGCCGGCGAGCGAGGTCGCCCAGTTGCCGGGATCCATATAGCCGACCGCGACCAGGTAGCCCGGACCGAGGAAGGCCAGCAGCTTGCGCCAGAACGGCCCCCGGCTGGCGGTCCGCACCGAGCCGAACATGCCCGCCAGCGAAGGGGTACCCCGTTCCCCGCGCCAGCCGGAGCCTGCGGCCGCGGGGCCCGAAGCCGCCTCGGCAAGGGGGTCAACCGGCGAAGTCGAAGTCCGTGCGTCCATCCAGCCAACATGGAGGATGTTTTTCTGTATTGCAACTGATTTGCAACTGCATCTGACGGCTTGCTCCCGACGGCTTGTCGGGAAGCGGGTGGTTGGACCGCCGCGGAGGGATCAGACAGCGCCCGCACATCGAAAAATCAAGGAAAAACCCATGTCCGGAATCGCGCACGCCCCTCACCTGCCGCCAACCTTCAACCGCCTCGCCTGGTCCAATCTTGCCGCCCAGTCGGCCGAGCAGGTCGCACTTGCCGCAGCGCCGATCGTGGCGGTGCTGCTGCTCGGCGTCGGCGAGGGCCGGACCGGCCTGCTGCAGATGGCGCTGACGCTGCCGTTCATCCTGTTTGCGATCCCCGCCGGGCTGCTCGCCGATCGCTGCTCGCGGCGCTGGCTGATGGCGGGCTCGGAAGGCCTGCGCGCCCTGGCCCTGATCGCCATCCTGCTGCTGATCCGGTGCAATGGCCTGACGCTGCCGCTGCTGGCGCTGTCAGGTTTTGTCGCGGTCTGCGGAACCGTCGTCTACAGCGTGGCGGCGCCGGCCCTGGTGCCGTCGCTGGTAGCGCCAGATTTGCTGCCGGCCGCCAACGCCCGGATCGAGCTCGCGCGCACCATCGCCTTTGCCGGCGGACCTGCGCTCGGCGGCGTGCTGGTCGGCGGGGTCGGTGCAGCGCCGGCCTTCGGCTTCGCCGCGGCGCTCTCGGTCGTCGCGGTGATGCTGCTGTCGGGAATCCACGAGCCCGCCCGCGCGCCCGTGCCGCGACGCCATCCGCTGCAGGACATCCGGGAAGGCGCTGAGTTCGTCGTGCATCATCCGCTGCTGCGGCCGGTGTTCGTCACCCAGTTCATCTTCAATACCGGTTCCTTCCTGGTGCTTGCCGTGTTCGTGCCCTATGCGGTGCGTCGTCTCGGATTGTCGGCCACCGGCGTCGGCACCACGCTGTCGATGTACGGCGTCGGCATGGTGGTCGGTGCGCTGGCGGCGACGCGGGTGATGCGGCGGCTGGCGTTCGGCACCGTGATCGCGCTGGGCCCGGTGACCGGGTTGGTCGCCGCCGCGGTGCTGGCGCTGACCACGCTCATGCCAAGCCCGGCGCTGGCCGGGCTTGGCTTCTTCCTGCTCGGCGCAGGCCCGATCCTGTGGGTGATCAGCACCACCACGCTGCGGCAATCGGTGACGCCCGCGAGCCTGCTCGGACGGGTGTCGGCGATCAACATCATGAGCTATGGCGCGCGGCCGGTCGGCGCCGGCCTTGGCGCCCTGATCGGCGGGTTTTATGGCGCCGAGACCTGCCTCTATCTCGCGGTCGCGATCTTCGGCGCCCAGGCGCTGGTGATCCTGATGTCGCCGGCGGTGGCGCTGGCGCGGCAGCCGGAGATGGTCGGCAACGGCACCACGGTGCTGCGGACCGGCTGAACGCGCCGGACGAGCTTGCGCCCTTGTCGCCAGGACGGCTTCCTTCTTCCGCTTTATATGATAGATGTAATGCCATCATCCGCCGGGAGCCTGCATGGCCGACCAGACCGTCTCAGCGATATCCGCCCCACGCCCGGTGGCCTCCTCGTCGTTCCGGCAGATCGCCGTGCTCGCCGCGCTGGCCGCGACCGGAACGCTTGCGACCAATATCCTGCTGCCCTCGCTGCCGCGGATGGCCGTGTCGCTCAGGGTGTCGACCGCCGAGGTGACGGCATCGATCACGGTATTCCTTGCGGTATTCGCGATCGGGCAGCTCGCGGTCGGGCCGATTTCCGATCGTTATGGCCGGCGCTGGCCGGTGCTGACAGGCTTTGCGGTGTTCCTCGCCGGCAGCATCTGCTGCGGCCTCGCCAACGACCTGCCGAGCCTGCTGGCCGGCCGAATCATCCAGGCCGCCGGCGCCTGCGCGACGTCGGTGTTGTCGCGCGCGATCGCCCGCGATCTGTTCAGTGGCGCAGCACTCGGCCGCGCCATGGCGCTGATCATGATCGCGATGGCGGCCGCACCGGGTTTTTCGCCGCTGCTGGGCGGCGCGCTCGATCGCGCTTTCGGCTGGCGCTCCGAATTCGTCTTTGTCGGCGCCTTCGCGGCGGTTGCTGCCACGGCCTATGGCGCGGTCCTCGGCGAAACCCACCACTCGACGCGGATCCCGCTGGATCCGCTGGCGATCGGGGCGACCTATCTTGAATTGTCCAGCGATCGCCGCTTTCTGGTTCCGGCCGCCACGGTCGGCCTGATCATGGGCGCGTTGTTTGCGATGTTCTCGGCGGCGCCGCGGATCCTGATCGAGGGACTGCACTTTACGCCCATCGGGCTCGGCTGGTTTTTTGCCGGCACCGTGTTGTTCGTGTTCGGCGCCGGCATGCTGGCAACCAGGCTGGCGCCACGCGTCGGGCTCGACCGCGCCATTCAATTCGGCCTGCTGCTGGCCGCCAGCGGCAGCGTCGCGCTGCTGGTGGTCGCCCGGTTCGATGCCAGCTTCCTGCCGTTTCTCTGCGCCATGAGCGTGTTCGTGCTCGGCATGGGCATCGTCAATCCGCTCGGCACCGCCCAGGCGTTGTCGCCGTTCGGTGCCCACGCCGGCGCGGCCTCGGCGCTGCTCGGCTTCTGGCAGATGATGGCGGCGGCATTCGGGGTTTTTCTTGCCGCGACCGTCTCGCAGCAGGCGATGCTGGCGCTCGGCCTGGTGCTGACGGTGGCCTCCCTGGCGGCCGCAGGGCTGTATGCGCTGCGGACAAAGGCAGGCTAACTGGCCGCCAGATAGCGCTCGTAAGCCCCGGCCACGGTTTCATCCGCCGATATGTCGGGATCGAGGGTATAGAGATCCTGGGCGCGGCCGATGCCGCGCAGCGCAAAGCGGCCGGTGGAAACCAGATAGCGCCGCCCGGCCGGGTCCAGCCCGGCGCGGAAATCCGATGATGCCAATAGTTCACGATCCACCGAGCGGCACATCGAGGCAATGCGGCTGACCTCGTTGACCGCCGGCCCCACCGCGGTGAAGTCGAGCCGGTCCTCGCTGCCGATATTGCCATAGAACACTTCGCCGACATGCAGCCCGACATGGGCCGACGTGGTGGGCCGGCCGGCTTCGCAACGGCCGGCGTTGAGCGCGGCCATGTTGAGCCTGAAACGGTGCTCGGCCCGCAGCGCGGCGCGCCTGGCCCGCGCCATGTCGGCATTGGTGAACATCGCCAGCACGCCGTCGCCAATCAGCTTGAGCACGTCGCCGCCGGCGTCATGGATGGCATCGATGGCGGCCTCGGCGTAATCGTTGAGAAACGGAATGATCTCGTCGGGAGCGATGGTTTCGCTGATCGCGGTCGAGCCGCGCAGGTCGGAAAACCACAGCACGGCGCTGATGCGCTCGGTGACGCCGCGCGAGATGCGGCCGCGCAGCACCTGCTCGGACGCGTCACGCCCGAGATAGACCCGGCCGAGCGTGCGCGCGATCTCGACCTGGGCTGCGGATTTGATCGCCAGTCCCAGCACCGGCACCAGGTCGCGCAGCGCCGCCAGGCCCTGCTCTCCAAAGCCGGCGGGCCGCCGGGTCGCCCAGTAGGAATAGACACAGTCCATCTGCCCGATGGTTCCGGCCTCGCCGAACCGGTGTACGAAGCCGACGAGGTGCCGGTGCCCGCGCGCGGCGAGATCGGCGATCATCGAGAAGTCGAGCGATGGATCGGCAAGATCGAGCCGCAGTTCGTCATGGCCGCTTTCGAGCATGTGATAAAACGGGGAGCGGCGCCAGTTCAGCGCGGCGTCGCCCTCGCCGGCCGGCCGGTATTCGAAGCTGTCGCTCTCGTTGGTTTCGGTGTCGTTCCAGCGGAATCCGCGGCCCTCGAAAATCGGGTGCAGCGTATCGATGAAGACGATGCCGCGCGACAGCTCGAGGCCTTGCGCGCAGCAGCGCTCGCAGAAGCCGCGAACCAGATCGTTCTCCGGCAGTCCGGTCAGCCCCTGGCCCACCACCCAGTTCATCAGTTGCAGCCGCGGCGTCAGGTCCATGCCACATTATGCCGGGTGACGGGCGGCGGCGAAAGACGTTGCAGGGCGGTACGCCGCGCACGGCTTGACGCTTGTTGCGCGGGGGATGCAAATGCTGGCCGGGCGGGCAAGACTGGATGCGGATGGCGTGGCTTCAATAGGCAATGACAACCATGGCGCCTGAGCCGTGAGCCAGCGCCAGCTTCCGATCATCCTGGCGCTCGGCACCACCCAGACCCTGGCGTGGGCCTCCAGCTACTATCTGCCGGCGATCTTGGCCGATCCGATCGGGCGCGACCTCGGCGTTTCCAGCAACTGGATCTTTGCCGCATTCTCGGCATCGCTGGTGATCGCCGCCGTGATCGGCCCGCGCGTCGGCCGGCAGATCGATCTGGTCGGCGGCAGGCAGGTGCTGTCGATTTCCAATCTGACGCTGGCTGCTGGACTGGCGCTGCTCGGCTGCGCCCCTTCGATCCCAATGCTGGTGATGGCCTGGCTTCTGCTCGGCGCCGGCATGGGATTGGGCCTCTACGATGCCGCCTTTGGCGCGCTGGGGCGGATCTACGGCGACAAGGCGCGCCGGCCGATTACCGGCATCACGCTGCTTGCGGGTTTTGCAAGCACCGTGGGCTGGCCGCTGACCGCCTGGGGGCTGGATACCATCGGCTGGCGCGACACCTGCCTTGCCTGGGCGGCGGCGCATATCCTGATCGGCCTGCCGCTGAATTTCTTCATGCTGCCGGCGGTCAGGGATGCCAAGACGGCGGTGGCGGCCGCCGTCAAGCCGCGGATTCCGATCGACCGCACCATGATCCTGCTGGCGTTCGCCTTTGCGGCCGCCTGGAGCGTCACCGGCGCGATGGCGGCGCATCTGCCGCGCATTCTCGAGGCCGCGGGCGCAACGACGTTGCAGGCAGTGGCGGCCGGCGCGCTGATCGGTCCGGCGCAGGTCCTCGCCCGCATCGTCGAGGCGAGCTTGCTCAGCCGTTATCATCCGCTGGTTTCGACCCGGCTCGCCTGCCTGGCCCATCCGCTCGGCGCCGCCATCCTGGCGCTGGCCGGTGGCGGGGCGGCCGGCGTGTTTGCGATTTTTCACGGCGCCGGCAACGGCATCCTGACGATTGCGCGCGGCACCCTGCCGCTGGCGATGTTCGGACCGCAAAACTACGGCTACCGGCTCGGCCTGATCGGCGCACCGGCGCGGATGGCGCAGGCGGCCGCGCCGCTGGCGTTCGGTCTCCTGATCGACAGCATGGGAAGCCGCGTGCTGATCGTCTCGTCCGCCCTCAGTCTCGCGGCGCTGGCGGCGCTGGCGCTGCTGCGGCCGCAACGGCCGGCGACGCCTTGAACCGATCGATTGGCCCTTCCCATGGCGGCCGCTTTCATACAAAACCCCGGCATGGAAAAACAACCGGATCCGGCGATTCCGCCCAGAACCTGGGTGCAATGGGCGATGACGCCGCCGCAGTCCTATGCGGTCTACCTGGTCTGCCTGTTCCTGGTGGCCGGACTGTCGTTCTATGTCGGAACCCTGAAACCGAAAAAGCCGGTCGGCTTCGGTCCTCCGCCGGTCTCCGCGCCGCGCCACTGAGCGCCGGAAAGACACCGCGCCGGCAAGGCGCGGTGCGATGAAGGCAGCGCCTCAGTCGTAGAATTCGGGAGACATCCTGAGGCTGTCGCGCTGCGCCTTGTCGTGATTGATCCAGAGCTGCGCATGCTCTTTTGTCAGCGTCTCCGACAGCTTTTGCATCGAAACCAGCGTCTGCTCCTTGCTGAAATTGTTGGAAGGCACGCCGCGGTTGTCCCAATTGCTCCTGAAATGCACCGCATCGCCCGACAGCACGACTGCGCCGGTGTGCGGCAACTTCACCAGCAGGGATTGATGACCCGGAGTATGTCCGGGGGTCGAAAGAATGATGACGCTGCCGTCGCCAAAGACGTCGCGGTCGCCGTCCAGTTTTGTGACGGGATGCTCCGGCTTGAAGCGAGGCGCATTGTTGGCGCCAGGCCAGTCATATTCCGCCTTCTGCACATAGAGCATCGCGGCCGGGAACATCTCGACATTGCCGATGTGGTCGGGATGGGTGTGCGAGACCGCGATGACCTTGATGTCGGACGGCTTGACCCCGAGCTGATCGAGCTGCGCCGCCAGGGTTTTGGGCCGATGCCAGAACACCGCCTTGGGATCGGCCGGCGCAAGGCCATTGGGCATGGCCGCGACCGCATCCGGGATGCCGGTGTCCCACAGCATCCAGCCTTGGGCGTGCTTGATCAGGTAGCAATTGTCGACGAAGTCCATCGACTTGCCTTCGTTGAGGCCCGGAGACCAGCGCGAAATATCGCCGGCGACGCCTTCCCCGCAATTGAGGATGTAGAGCTTCTCGACCCCGGGTTTGTCCGATTGCGCATGGCCTGGAACGACCGACACCATCAGCGACAACAGCGTTGCTGCCAGAACGCCTGCCCGCTTCACGTGATTCTCCACCGCGCATTCCTCCACCACCGTCAGACCTGGAATTTCCGGCCGATCGCCGCCACCCTACGTCATCGCAGGCGTCCGATCCACGCCGCGTGGCAGCGGTCACGACCGTTTGACCTCCGTGGTCGCGATCCAGATCCCGGCACGCCATAGCGCAGGCAATTGCAGGCCGAGCACCAGGATCGTGCGCGCGAAGCTTGTGAGGTGATCGCGGCAGACCGCGCGCCACCCGGCGGTGCGGTTCACAGCGAAAGCGCGATCAGCTCCTCGACCACGGGACCGCCGCCGACCGGGACCGCGATATATTGCTTGCCGCCGGCCAGGTAGGTGATCGGCGCGCCCGTGGCATTGGCGGGCAGCGCGATCTCCGCCAGCATGTCGCCGCTGGCCTTGTCATAGACCCACAGATGCGGATCGAAATTGTGCAGGTCCCGGACTGGCGATCTGATGCCGGGTATGAAGCGGGCCGGACCGCGGTATCCATTCTGCACCACGATCATCACCGTCTTGGTCAGCAGCGTCCAACTGAGCGCCGGAAATCCCAATTGTTGAGTGATGCCGAGTTGTTTGATGGCAGGGATAAGCTCGCCGTGCCCGACCGGAATCTGCCAGCGATGCTCCCCGCTGTTCATGTCGATCGCCACGACGCTCCCGAACGGCGGCTTGAGCAACGGCAATCCGCGGGGACCGGGCAAATATTTGGGTTGGGCGATGAAATCGTAGGACGACTCCCCCGGCTGCGGCTTGCGCACGGCGACCACGAACGGCAGGCGATATGTATTGACATAAAGAATGCCGGTTTCCGGATCGACCGCGGCGCCGTTCCAGTTGCCGCCGCCGCCGACCCCCGGCACCTGGATGGTGCCGCGCAGCGAAGGCGGCGTGAACAGGCCGCCGCGATCATAGGCCGCGGCGATGTCGATCGCCTCCTTGTGAATCTCGGGCGTCAGATCGATCAGGTTCTCGTCACGCGCGCCCTGGATGTCGAACGGCGCCGGCTTGGTCGGAAACGGCTGCGTCTTCGATGCCTGCTCGCCGGGAACGCTGGAGGCCGGCACCGGCTGCTCCTCGATCGGCCACACCGGCTGGCCGCTGACGCGATCGAACACATATACAAAAGCCTGTTTTGTCACCTGGGCGACGGCCTTGACGCGCTTGTTGCCGACGGTGATGTCGATCAGGTTGGGCGCTGCCGGCGGATCGTAATCCCACAGTCCGTGGTGCACGAGCTGATAGTGCCACACCATCCTGCCGGTCGCGACGTCGAGACACACGACGCTCTCGCCGTAAAGGCCGTCGCCGGGGCGGTGGCCGCCATAATAGTCGTTGGTCGGCGTCGAGACCGGCAGATAGACATAACCGAGTTCTTCATCGGCGCTGATCGGCGCCCAGACATTGGCGTTGCCGGTCTCCTTCCAGGAATCGTTCTGCCAGGTCTCGACGCCGGGCTCCTCGCCCTGCGCCACGGTGTGGAAGGTCCAGAGCAGGCGGCCGCTGGCGACGTCGAAGCCCCGGACATCGCCGGGTGGCGACGGCCGGTGTCCCCACCAGTCCATCACCGAGGAGCCGACCACGATGACGCCGCGGACGACCAGCGGCGGCGAGGTCATGGTGTAATAATCGCGGTCGACCGGCCGGCGCAGCCCTTGCGCGAGGTCGACCCGTCCATCGGTGCCGAAGCTCGGCACCGGCTTGCCGGTCCTGGCGTCGAGCGCGATCATCTGCGCGAAGGCGGTGAGGATCACGATGCGCTCGTCGTCGCCGTTGCGCCAATAGGCGACGCCGCGATGCAGCCATCCATTGTTGGCGGGAAGCCCGAGACCGTTCTGGTAGACTTTCGGGTCGAACACCCATTTGGTCGCGCCGGACGCCGCATCGATGGCGGCGACCTCCGACAGCGACGTGCTGGTATAGAGCGTGCCGCCGACCATCAGCGGCGTGGATTCATTGGCGTAGGTCGGGCCAATGCTGGGATCGGCCTCCTTGATGGCCTGATCCGGCGATTTCCAGCGCCAGGCGAGATGCAGGTTTTTGGCGTTGGTCGGATCGATCTGCGCCAGCGGCGAATAGCGCGCCGAGGCGTTGGTCCCGGCATAGGCCGGCCATTCGCCGCGCGCCAGCGCCGCCGTGGACTCTGGTAGCGCGCCGGGAAGGGTCTGCGCGCCAAGCGCCGACGGCATCGCGAGCAGCGCGACAATGCCGAGCCCGATTGCGAGGGCAGGCCACCCGCCCGCCTGTCCCTGCGATCCCGTCTGGTGCAAGGCCGCCTCCCCTGTTTTCCGCCAGCATCGGCGAGAAGCCGGATGCAGTCAAAGGGGAATCACGGCCGCCGTCGTCCCGGCGAACGGCGGAGGAGATTATTCGACGCCGCGGTTGAACTTGTTCGACTTCGGCAGACCGTGGGCGAGACGGCCGGCGTCGGCGCGGTTGCCGCGCCAGTCGGCCAATTCCTTGAAGCTCAGGCTCTGCTCGCGTCCGGCGGAATCCTTCCACGTCAGGCCGGTTTTGGAATCGAAGGTCGCGACATCCGACAGCGACGCACTGGTGTATTTCTGCAGGCGCACGCCGCGGCCGCGGGCCATTTCCGGCACCTGGTCGATCGGGAAGATGATCATCTTGTGGTTGGTGCCGATCACGGCGACCATGTCGCCGGTGACGGTGGCAAGCGCGCGGGCCTCGTTGGGCATCTCGACATTGAGCACCTGCTTGCCCTTGCGGGTATTGCTGACGCAATCGTCCTCGTTGACGATGAAGCCCTGGCCGTCATGGCTCGCGATCAGGAACTTGCGGCCGCCGCGATTGACGAACAGCGACACGATCGCGGTATCCTGCTCCATGTCGATGAACATCCGGATCGGCTCGCCATGGCCGCGGCCGCCCGGCAGTTTGGCGACGTCGAGCGAATAGAACCGGCCATTGGTGGCGAACAGCAGCAGTTTCGAGGTGGTCTCGGCGAAAAACGCCGTGCCGAGGCTGTCGTCGGTCTTGAAGGTGAGCCCGGAGAGGTCGGCGACATGGCCCTTCAGGGTGCGCACCCACCCCTTGTCGGAGATCACCACGGTGACCGGCTCGCGCTCGACGAAGGCTTCCTCGATCGCGGCCAGATCGTGCTCCGGCGCGTCGGCAAAGGCGGTGCGGCGCTTGCCGAGCGGCGTCTTCGGCCCGAAAATGTCGCGGACCTTGCGGACCTGCTCGCCGACCTTGGCCCATTGTTCGGTTTCGGAGGCGAGGATCGCCTTGATGCCCTTGAGCTCGCCGCGCAGGTTCTTGTCCTCGGTGCGGATCTCGAATTCCTCGAGCTTGCGCAAACTGCGCAGCCGCATGTTGAGGATGGCGTCGGCCTGGATATCGGTGAGCTTGAACGCCTTGATCAGCGCCGGCTTCGGCTCGTCTTCCGAACGAATGATCTTGATCACCTTGTCGATGTTCAGATAGGCGATCAGATAGCCGCCGAGCACCTCGAGCCGGTGCTCGATCTGCTCCTTGCGGTAGTTGGAACGGCGCAGCAGCACGTCGCGCAGATGGTCCAGCCATTCGCGCAGGCACTCGGCGAGGCCGAGCACCTTCGGAATCCGGCCCTTCACCAGCACGTTGAGATTGAGCGGAATCCGGCTTTCCAGCTCGGTCAGCCGGAACAGCGATTCCATCAGCAGTTCGGGATCGACCGCGCGCGATTTCGGCTCGATCACCAGCCGGATATCCTCGGCGGATTCGTCGCGGACGTCGCCGACCAGCGGCAGCTTCTTGTCGTTGAGCAGTTCGGCGATCTTCTCGACCAGCCGCGACTTCTGCACCAGCCAGGGAATCTCGGTGATCACCACCACCCAGGTGCCGCGGGCGCCCTCTTCCTGGCTCCATCTGGCGCGGGTGCGGAACGAGCCGCGCCCGGTCATGTAGGCCTCGGTGATGCTCTCCTTGGAATCGATGATGATGCCGCCGGTCGGAAAATCCGGACCCTTGACCCATTTCAGCAGCGCCTTCGACTTGGCGTCGGGCTTGTCGATCAGATGCAAGGCGGCGTCGCACAGCTCGGCGGCATTGTGCGGCGGGATCGAGGTGGCCATGCCGACCGCGATGCCCTGGGCGCCGTTGGCGAGCAGGTTGGGAAAGCCGCCGGGCAGCACGATCGGCTCTTTGGATTGGCCGTCGTAATTAGCGCGGAATTCGACGCCGTCCTCGTCGATGCCCTCGAGCAGCAGCCGCGCCACCTCGGTCATGCGCGCTTCGGTGTAGCGGTAGGCGGCCGGATTGTCGCCGTCGATATTGCCGAAATTGCCCTGGCCGTCGACCAAGGGATAGCGCGAGGAAAAATCCTGCGCCAGCCGCACCAGCGCGTCGTAGATCGACTGGTCGCCATGCGGATGGAACGAGCCCATCACGTCGCCGACGATTTTTGCCGACTTCTTGAACGGCGTGCCGGGATCGAGCCGCAACAGCCGCATGCCATAGAGGATGCGGCGGTGCACCGGCTTGAGGCCGTCGCGGGCGTCCGGCAGCGCCCGGTGCATGATGGTCGAGAGCGCATAGGCGAGGTAGCGCTCTTCGAGCGCATCCCGCAGCATCACCTCGTGGATTTCAGCCGGTTCCGGCGGAATCAGTCGTTTTCCCATGGGGAGGGGTTAACGCCTGCCGATTGCTTGGACAAGACGCGAATCGGCGGCTTTTCCTTGCTCGATCTCCGGCAGTCGTCCCGCCCGGACCCTGCACTTGAGCGACGAAAAGGCCAGGGAACCTGGGGAACCCAACAAAATGGCTCTGAGCATAAAGCACCCGGAAACCGAGCGCCTGGCCAGGAGTCTGGCCAAGCTGACCGGGGAAAACATCACCATGGCCACCAAACGCGGCATCGAGGAGCGGCTGCGCCGGCTTGGTGGTGGCCATTCCCGCAAAGCCGGTCTGCTGGAGGACATGGCCGAAATCCGCCGGGGCGTCGCGATGCCTCTTTTGGATTTCTTCTGGAACGCGTGAAGCACGTAGACCGTGTCGCCGTAACGCACCGTGTAAACCGCCCGGCAGGCGCTGCCGTCATGGCTTTCCTCACCTCGATCACGGTTGCTCCGCCGAAGCCGCCAAGCGTCATGGCCATGGTTGAATGGCGTTCGCCCAGTTCGGTATATTCGAATTTGAACCGCTGGCGAACACCCTCAGGACGACGCGATCGCCACGCTGGCGCGGTGCCGCGTCACCGCATTGATAAATCCGTCGCGGGCGTCGGAATGGCCCTGCCCGCGCGGCTCCAGCACATGGCGCAGCAGGAACATGCCGGTGAGCTGAAAACCGTCGCTGAGGTCCTGGTCGGACCAGCCGTTGGCGCCGCCGCCGGCTTCACGGAGGAACGGCGGCAGCCGCAACAGCCGGTCGCGCCAGGGCTCGCCGGCCCGCCGCGACACCGCGCCGCCGGATTTCGGCGACACGTAGATCAGCTCCGATGTCTCGCCGGTCGCCGCGCAGACATCCAGTTCCAGCCCGAAACCGAGCTCGGCCAGCATTGCAAGCTCGAACCTGACCAGATGGATCGCGGCCTCGCCGATATCGTCGAAGTCGTTGAGGGTGCGCTCGAGCATCTCGTAGATGTCCTGGTGCGGGTCGCGCTCCGGCAACAGCCGCGCCAGCGAGGCCAGATGGGTCACGCCATAGACCGCATGCGACGACGCCAGCACGGTGGCGGCGCGCAGCTTCAGGCCCTCGATCACGTAATAGCCGAGATGCTCGTCGAGCCGCGCCCGCCACACCGCGCGCACGCTGTTGCCGGGCTGCAGCAGCGGCCGCATCCGCGAGCCGGCGCCGCCGCGGACCAGGCCGAGATGGCGGCCATGGCCGCGGGTCAACAGCTCGACGATGGCCGAGGATTCGCCATGCCGCCGCACCCCCAGCACGATGCCTTCGTCGGTCCATTCCATGGCAGGGAGTCTACAGGATTCTGATGGTAGGCGCAGCCTCCCAGTCCCGTCATTCCGGGATGCGTCTTAAGTCGGCGATAGCCGACTTAAGGCGCAGGCCCGGAATCCATACTCCCGGCAGGGGTTATGGATTCCGGGCTCGCGCAAGAGCGCGCCCCGGAATGACGATTGCCGCTATTGATCGTTACGGGTTCAGAAACGCTGACCCGCCTTTACGCGTTGAACCAGCCGCGGGCGTCGCCGGTGAAGGAAAAAGCCAGCCCGGCGGCGGTCAACGCGCATGAAATGATCTCGATGCCGCTGTCGAGTTCCAGGCCGTCTTCGCCGATCACCTGGACCAGCGAAATCACCGAGAGCACCAGGGCGGCGAGCAGCGCCCAGCGCGGCCAGCTCTTGCGGCGCTGCGCGGCCAGCCAGACGAAATAGACCAAGAGCAGGATCATGAAGGCCGCCATCACGGTCGCGATGGTGATCATCGACGGCGTCATATCCTCGCTTGGCGTGCGGTCCTGGAACGCGACCGACAGCGAGTCGAGGGTCAGCGACAGGTACAGCAGAACTTCAAACCACAGCACGTTTTTGGGTACGTTCATCGGGAACCCGCTATTCCTTCGGAAACTCAAGTCCCATTTCACGATAGCGGTTGGGATCGTCGCCCCAGTTTTCGCGCACTTTCACGAACAGAAACAGATGCACGGGAACGCCGACGATTTCGGCGATCTCCTTGCGCGAATCCGCGCCGATCGACTTGATGGTGGCGCCGCCCTTGCCGAGCACGATCTTGCGCTGGCTTTCGCGCTCGACGAAAATGGTCTGCTCGATGCGGATGGATTTGTCCTTGCGCTCGGTCCAGCTGTCGGTCTCGACGGTGGATTGATACGGCAGTTCCTGGTGCAGCTGGCGGAAGATCTTCTCCCGGGTGATTTCGGCCGCCAGATGCCGCATCGGCGCGTCCGACATCTGGTCTTCCGGATAGTGGAACGGCCCCGGCGGCACCATCTGCGCAAGCGTGCGGCGCAGATCGTCGACGCCGTCGCCCGACATCGCCGACACCATGAAGGTCTTTTCGAAACCGAGGCGGTCATTGGCGGCCTTGGCCAGCGCCAGCAGTTTTTCGCGCGGCACCAGATCGATCTTGTTCAGCACCAGAACGCGTTCGTGGCGAACCGTCGCCACCTTGGTCAGAATGGCCTCGGCCTCCTCGTCGATCCCCGCCTTGGCGTCGAGCAGCACGCAGACCAGGTCGGCGTCATGGGCCCCGCTCCAGGCCGTCGACACCATGGCGCGATCGAGCCGCCGCTTCGGCAGGAAGATCCCGGGTGTATCGACCAGAATGATCTGGGCGTGGTTTTCGATCACGATGCCGCGGATCAGGGCGCGCGTGGTCTGCACCTTGCGCGAAACGATCGTGACCTTGGAGCCGACCAGCGCGTTGACCAGCGTCGACTTGCCGACGTTGGGGGCGCCGATCAGTGCGACAAAGCCGCAGCGCGTCGCGGCCGGCGCGGCATCCGCGCTCGATTCATCCGTCATTGTTGCCGCCGCCGACGCCTTCGCGCGCGATCATGACCGAGGCGGCCACCTTCTCGGCGGCGCGCTTGCTGCCGCCGACGCCTTCGGCCGGGTCCAGTCCCGGCAGATCCACCGCCACCCGGAACTGCGGATCGTGATGCGGCCCGGTGCGTTCGACCTCGCGATAGACCGGCGTCGGCAGGCCCTTGCCCTGCGCCCATTCCTGCAGCACCGTCTTGGGATCGCGCAGCGGCCGCCGCGGCTTGCGCATCCGCTCGGTCCAGTTGCGCTCGACGAACTGCGCCGCCGCGCCATAGCCGCCGTCGAGAAACACCGCGCCGATCACCGCCTCGCAGATGTCGCCGAGCACGGATTTGCGCAGGCGGGCGCCCGCCCCGACGCCGACCGCGCCGAGCTTGATGTCCTCGAGCAGCCCGAGCGATTTCGCCACATCCGCGCAGCTCTCCTTGCGCACCAGTTCGGCGAGCCGCTTCGACAGCTCGCCCTCGTCGGCATTGGGGAAGGCGCGGTACAGCATGTCGGACACGATCAGGCCGAGCACGTGGTCGCCGAGAAATTCGAGGCGCTGGTAGCTGTCGCCGCGCTTGCGCGCGGATTTCAGCGCCGAGACATGGGTGAAGGCGGTGGCCAATAGCGCCGGATCGGCGAACTTGTGGCCGATGCGGGCCTCCAGCGCCGCCGCGGCGGCCTTGGCGCTGACCTTGGTGCGCTTCTTCTTGGCCGCGACAGGTTCGCGGCCGGCATCGGACTGCAGGCCGGCCTGGCCTGGCGCCGCCGAGGTCTGGATGTCAGGAGATTCGTCGTTCATCGCACAAATGTGAATATGCGATTCCAGCGCACCGCGGTGGGCCAGCGCCAGAACATCCAGGCGTGCTCGCCCTCTTCAATCGAGAAGAAGATCATCTGGGCGCGGCCGATCAGGTTCTCGAACGGCACGTAGCCGACCGCCGACAGCACCCGGCTGTCGGTCGAATTGTCCCGGTTGTCGCCCATCATGAAGAAGTTGCCGGGCGGCACGTTGTAGACGATGGTGTTGTCGTAGAAGCCGTTGTCGACGCAATCCAGCGACTCGTAGCTGACGCCGTTCGGCAGGGTCTCCTTCCAGCGCTTGACCCGCGCGGTGGCGTCGGAGCCGCAGGGGTCCTCGCCGATGAAGTCGCTGAGGCGCTCGCGCACCACCGGCTTGTCGTTGATGTAGAGCAGCCCCTCCTTCATCTGGATGCGGTCGCCGGGCAGCCCGATCACCCGCTTGATGTAGTCGGTGGAATCATCCTTCGGCAGGCGAAACACCACGACATCGCCGCGCGCCGGCTCGGACCCGAAGATGCGTCCCGAAAACAGCGGCGGCGACAGCGGAATCGAATAATGGCTGTAGCCGTAGGAATATTTCGAGACGAACAGATAATCGCCGACCAGCAGCGTCGCCTTCATCGACCCCGAGGGGATGTTGAAGGGCTGAAACAGGAAGGTGCGGATCACCAGCGCGATCAGGAGGGCGTGGATGACGACGCGGATGGTTTCACCCAAGCCGCTCTCAGATTTTGTCCCGGATGTCACGCTCATCGCTTTCCCAATTCTCCCGTCGCGATTTGCCGCGCGGTGACAGAACATTTTCCTCGCGCGAACCGCCGCGGGCTTCGCGCCAAGAAAATGGCCTTGATTCTGATGTGTTAGAGAAAATCCGGGCACAAACCCGGATTCGCTCTGGCTCGATCGCTGCGGCGTTTTAGACGGTTGTGCGCGGCGGCGCAATCAACGGCCGCATCAAAACTACATAATACATTGAAAAACATAGGATTTTTTAGTTTCTCGGACGACCGGCCGGACAGCCCTCCCGGCACCTCAGGGTTTGCCGGTCGGGACCGCCGAAATTATGACAAAGGCCTGCGCCAGCGGCCAGTCGTCGGTGATGCTGAGGTCGATCCGGGCCTCATGCCCCTCGGGCGTCAGCGCCTCGAGCCGGGCCAGCGCCCCGCCCGTCAGCTGCAGGGTCGGACGGCCGCCCGGCAGGTTCACCACCCCCATGTCCCGCCACCAGACGCCGCGCCTGATCCCGGTGCCGAGCGCCTTGGAACAGGCCTCCTTGGCGGCAAACCGCTTGGCGTAGGTCGCCACCACCATTTTCTCGTTCTTGGCGCGCCGGCCGGCCCGGGCGCGCTCGGCATCGGTGAAAATGCGGTCGAGAAAGCGCTCGCCGTGGCGCTCGATCACCTTGGCGACGCGGCGGATGTCGATAAGGTCGGAGCCGATGCCGATGATCATGGCTTGCCTGCGAGCTTGCCGCGCCCGCGGTCCATCGCCGCCCGCATCGCGTGAACCGTCGCGCCGAGGCCAGCGAACAGCGCCTCCCCGATCATGTAATAGCCGATGTTCAGTTCGACGATCTCCGGCAGCGCCGCAATCTGCTCGGCGGTGGCATAATCGAGGCCATGGCCGGCATGCACCTCGAGGCCGGCCGCGCGGGCCTGCCCGGCGCCGGCGACGATCCGCCGCCATTCCGCCTCGGCCTTTGCCGCATGGCCGTCGGCCACCGCGTCGCACCAGGCGCCGGTATGGATCTCGATCACGGGCGCGCGCAGCGTGGCGGCCATCTCGATCTGCCGCGGATCGGCCGCGATGAACAGCGAGACCCGCACGCCGGCATCGCCCAACCGGGCGATCAGCGGCGCCAGCGCCTCACGCTGTCCGACCACGTCGAGGCCGCCCTCGGTGGTGAGCTCTTCGCGGCGCTCCGGCACCAGGCACACCGCATGCGGCCTGGTCGCCAGCGCCAGCGCCAGCATCTCCGCGGTTGCCGCCATCTCGAAATTCAGCGGCTTGGAGATTTCGGCCTTGAGCCGGGCCATGTCGTCGTCGCGGATATGGCGGCGGTCCTCGCGCAGATGCGCGGTGATGCCGTCGGCGCCGGCCGCGATCGCGGCCAGCGCGGCGCGCACCGGATCCGGATCGCGGCCCGCCCTGGCGTTGCGAAGGGTGGCGACGTGGTCGACATTGACACCGAGGCGGAGCGGAGGAGCAGGCATGCAGGACTCGCTGGGGTTTCAGAACACTGCGCTAAAGGCGAACGGAAACGCACTCCCTCTTCCTTTCGGAGGGGACTTGGAGGCCTCGTGTCCGGGACGCGGTGCAGCGTCCTTCACGCTGGGCCTCAGGGCCGGGCCCCAAACACCTTCGCGCTGCGCGCCATGGGCGCCGGCTCAGCGGCGCGCTGCGCTGCGTCCGCGGCACGATGTGGACACGCCCACTCAACTCAAAGCCATCCCGCCCTCGCCTAACCATTGACGCGTTCGACCCGCGCGACCACGGCCTTGGCGCGCAACTGGGCGATGATAGCGCTGAGATGCTTCAGGTCATAGACCTCGAGATCAATCGTGAGTTCGGTGAAATCCTGCGAGCGCCTGGTCATGCTGATGTTGTCGATATTGCCGTCATGCTCGGCGATCACGGTGGCGACCTGGGCAAGGCTGCCGGGCTCGTTGACATTGTCGACCCGGATCCGGGCCGGAAAGCGCTGCGGCGTCGACTCGTCGACATCCCAGCGCACGTCGAGCCAGCGCTCCGGCTCTTCCTCGAAGTCCTTCAGCGCCGGCGACTGGATCGGATAGATCGTGATGCCCTCGCCCGGCGAGACGATCCCGACAATGCGATCGCCCGGCACCGCGCCGCCGTTGGGCGCGAACTTGACCGGCAGATCGGAATTGATGCCGCGGATCGGTATCGCCGACGGGCTGCGCGCCGGGTCGGGCGGCGATTTCAGCTTCAGCTTGACGGCGAGGCTCTTCTTGGCGCCGAACCGCCCGATCCGCTCTTCCTTGTAGTCCGGATACATCGCGCGCGCGACGTCGGACGCCTTCATCTCGCCGCGTCCCACCGAGGCCATCACGTCGTCGATCGAGGCCCGCGCCAGCCGCGGCAGGGCGCCCTTCAGCTTGTCGTCGGCATATTCGATCTTGGCGCGCACGAACAGCCGCTCCACGATGCGGCGGCCGAGGCCGGCATATTGATCGCGCACCGCGGTGCGGGTCGCGCGCCGGATTGCCGCCCGTGCCTTGCCGGTGACCGCCAGCGATTCCCACGCCGAGGGCGGCGCCGCCTGGGCTTCCGACGTCAGCACCTCCACCTCGTCGCCGTTCTGCAGCTCCGACGACAATGGTGCGAACTTGCCGTTGATCTTGCATCCCACCGCGCTGTTGCCGACGTCGGTATGCACCGCATAGGCGAAGTCGATCACGTTGGCGTGGCGCGGCAAGGCGATCAGCTTGCCCTTCGGGGTGAAGCAGAACACCTGATCGTGAAACAGCTCGAGCTTGGTATGCTCGAGAAACTCCTCCGGATTGGCGCTTTCCGACAGGATTCCGATGGTATGTCGCAGCCAGGCGAAAGCGTTGGATTCGCGCTTGAGGAGCTCGGTCGGCGAGCCCACGCCATCCTTGTAGAAGGCATGGGCGGCGATGCCGAATTCGGCGATCTGGTCCATTTCCTGGGTGCGGATCTGCAGTTCGACCCGCTGGTTGCCGGGACCGATCACGGTAGTGTGAATCGAGCGGTAATCGTTCTGCTTCGGCGTCGAGATGTAGTCCTTGAAGCGGCCCGGCACCACCGGCCAGGTGGTGTGCACGACGCCGAGCGCGCGGTAGCAGGCCTCGACGTCGTTGAGCACGACGCGGAAGCCGAAGATGTCGGACAGTTGCTCGAAGCCGACCGACTTGCGCTCCATCTTGGTCCAGATCGAGAACGGCTGCTTGCGCCGGCCGCAGACCCGCGCGGCCATGCCGTTGTTCTGCAGGTTGCGCGACAGCTGGCTTTCGATTTCGCCGATCAGGTTGCGGTTGCGGTCGGCCAGCGAATCCAGCCGCTGCATCACCACCGCGTAGGCTTCCGGATCGAGCGAGCGGAACGAAAGGTCTTCCAGTTCCTCGCGCATCTCCTGCATGCCCATGCGGCCGGCGAGCGGCGCATAGATGTCCAGCGTCTCCTCGGCGATGCGGCGGCGGGCGGTGGGCGGCACGAACTCCAGCGTGCGCATGTTGTGCAGGCGGTCGGCGAGCTTGATCAGCAGAACGCGGACGTCGTCGGCGATCGCCAGCAACAGCTTGCGCAGGTTCTCGGCCTGCTTGGCCTCGCGCGACACCAGCTCCAGCCGCTTCAGCTTGGTGAGACCCTCGACCAGCGCGCCGATCTCCTGGCCGAAGATCTGGTCGATTTCGGCGCGGGTGGCCTCGGTGTCCTCGATGGTGTCGTGCAGCAGCGCCGCGACGATGGTGGCGTCGTCGAGCTTGAGGTCGGTGAGGATCGCCGCGACCTCGAGCGGATGCGAAAAATACGGGTCGCCGGAGGCGCGAGTCTGGGTGCCATGCGCCTTCATGGCGTAGACATAGGCCCGGTTCAGCAGGTCCTCGTTGGTGTCCGGGTTGTAAGACCTGACACGTTCAACCAGATCGTATTGCCGCATCATGCGCGGCCGCGGCGGTTTGACCGGCTTGGCCGCCGCGGGCGACGGCGCCGCCACCGCGACCGAATCGGTCGCGGCTTGCATCTGTCCGGGGTTGCGGCGCCAGTAGGCCATTCAGTCACTGCCTTGGTGCGGGTCCGCCCATGCGACCCGCGATGGTCATTCCGCTGCCTTTCCCGCGCCAGGCAGCACGCCATGGAGGCCGGGAAACGCGCGGTTTCGGAAGATCGGGGAGCCAGTCTAGCGCCAAATGGGCAGTTCTCCGATCACATCGGTGACAGCCTCTGGCATTCGTCCGCGCCCGCGACAGGCCATGGTAACCATGAAAACGGCAACAAAAGCAAAGGCCCGGACAAATGTCCGGGCCTTTGGTAAATTTGCCGGCAGTCCGCAGGCGACCGACCGGTCTATTCGTCTTCTTCGGGCTGCTCTTCCGGAGGCGCCAGGCCCTCGAGGCCCTTGAGCAGTTCCTCCTCGGTCATGCGCTCGACGGCGACCTCGGTGTCGTCGGCATCGACGCTGGCGCCGGCCGAGCCGATCAGGGGCACGGTATCCGGCTCCGGCTCGTCGACTTCGACGAATTTCTGCAGGGAATGAACCAGCTCTTCCCGCAGATCCTCGGGGGAAATCGTCGATTCCGCGATTTCGCGCAGCGATACCACGGGGTTCTTGTCGTTATCGCGATCGATCGTGAGCTGCGAGCCGGACGAGATCATGCGGGCGCGGTGCGCCGCCAACAGGACCAGATCGAACCGGTTATCGACCTTGTCAATGCAATCTTCTACGGTGACGCGCGCCATCGACTGTCGCTCCGTTAATTGGGACCGAATATGCTGATTATGCGCGGTAGTTATAGGGACCGGGGGCTTTCCGCAAGGCCAATTTGTGATTTGGCGAGCGCAATCGGCTCTGCTAACCCGTTCGGGGGTAGCACTAGCCGAACTGCCGGGCGCTGTCACAAATGGCTGTTCGGACAAGAAAACGCTTTATTGCGTCGTCAAAACCAGACAAATATTGCCTTTCCCTCTTAAGTTGCGGTGATGTGTCCCAGACTGATCCGCCGGGCCTTGGCAGTACGCACATCAAAGGGCGCGGGTTCAATGCCGCCGCGCCGACCACAACTACGCGAGAAAACTGAATGTCTCCTGTTTCCGACAAGATCGCGCTCTTCATCGATGGCGCCAACCTCTATGCCACCGCCAAGACACTTGGCTTCGACATCGATTACAAGCGCCTGCTCAAGGAATTCCAGAGCCGCGGCACGCTGGTGCGGGCGTTCTACTACACCGCGATCATCGAAGATCAGGAGTATTCGTCGATCCGTCCGCTGATCGACTGGCTGGATTACAACGGCTACACCGTCGTCACCAAGGCGACCAAGGAATTCATCGACGCCAGCGGCCGCCGCAAGGTCAAGGGCAACATGGATATCGAGCTGGCGGTCGATGCCATGGAACTCGCCGAGCATGTCGACCAGATCGTGCTGTTCTCCGGCGACGGCGACTTCCGTTCGCTGGTCGAGGCGGTGCAGCGCCGCGGCGTCCGGGTCACCGTGGTCTCGACAATTTCGAGCCAGCCGCCGATGATCGCCGATGAGTTGCGCCGCCAGGCCGACGTCTTCACCGATCTGGTGGAGCTGCAATCCAAGCTCGGCCGCGATCCCTCCGAGCGTCCGGCCCCGCGCGAGCCGCGGCATCACGCGCCGCAATTCCTGCAGCGCGCCACCACCATGGCGCCGAGGGGCGATGACGACGATTTCGACGACTAGGAATAACCGGGCGAGCGGCCAGCCCGCAGCCCTCCCGCGCACCGAACCCGACCGCAATTGCCCGCTCTGTCCAAGGCTCGCCGGCTTTCGCGCCGAAGCGCGCGCACGCGAACCGCACTGGTTCAATGCGCCGGTGCCGTCATTCGGCGATCCCGCCGCCGCACTGGTGATCGTCGGCCTCGCGCCGGGCATGCAGGGCGCCAATCGCACGGGGCGGCCGTTTACCGGCGACTATGCCGGCGACCTGCTGTATGCGACCTTGCTCGAATATGGTTTTGCCAAGGGCGTCTACCAGGCCCGGCCCGACGACGGGCTGCAGCTGGTCGATTGCCGGATTGTCAACGCGGTGCGCTGCGTGCCGCCGCAGAACAAGCCGCAGCCTTCGGAAATCAGGACCTGCCGGCCGTTTCTCGCAGCCGACCTCGCGGCCATGCCAGGGGTCCGCGCCATCGTGGCGCTCGGCCGCATCGCCCATGATACGATGCTGAAAGTGCTGGACCTGCGCAGCGCCGCCGCACCTTTCGCGCATGGGGCGGTGCACCCGGCAGGCGGCGTGAAGCTTTACGACAGCTATCATTGCTCGCGCTACAACACCAATACGCGGGTGCTGACGCCGGAAATGTTTCGCAGCGTGTTCGCGAAAGTGAAAGCGGATCTGGGACGGGATTGAGCCTGTCCCGGACCCGGTGCAGCGCCACTTCAGCGATGCACCGCAGAGCCTGGACCCGTGGGATTGCCGACAAGACAGGCGCCGGATCTGCAGCGCACCACGCCGCCATTGCGGGCGCCCGGCGCAGCATCCGGGGCACGCAGCCACCCGGTCAAACCGGATTTTCCCTGAGCCACGCCAGCACGTCCCCGGCGTTCCGATCCGGCGGAAACACCGGATAGAATACGTGCGTGATGCGGCCGTCATCGACCACCAGCGCCAGCCGCTTGATCATGGTCAGTCCAGCCACCTCCATGGTCGGCAGCCGGAGCGCGCGCGTCAGATTGAGCTTCTCATCCGACAATACCGGGAACGGCAGATGCAGCCGCGACGCCATCTCGGTCTGATAGGCGTTGCTTTGCGTCGACAGGCCGAACACATGGCTGGCGCCGGCGGCTTTCAGTTCCGCGAACAGGTCGCGGAACGCGCAGGTCTGCGGCGTGCAGCCGCGGGCGCCGGGGATCATGTCCCAGTCGTCGACCAGGCTGATCTTGCCGGGCTCGCCGGTGCGGGGATAGGCGAACACCACGTTGCGCCCCGGCAGCGCCGACAGCGTCACCGACGTGTCGTCGGTCGCCACCAGGCTGATCGGCGGGATCGCCATGCCCTTCAGATGCGCCGCCGCGCCGTCGTCGGTCGGCGCCGGGATCTTGCTCCAGTCGACGTCGAGCAAATTTGGTTGACCCATTGTCGTGCTCCTCAAAATGGCGAGTGGCGAACGGGGATGAAATAATGGCGACTTTCTCCATTCGCCACTCGCCTCCTCTATCCCCGCGCCCGCAGCAGGCGGCCCTTCTCCCTGCCCCAGTCGCGCTTCTTCTCGCTCTCGCGCTTGTCGTGCAGCTTCTTGCCCTTGGCCACCGCCAGCAGCAGCTTGGCGCGGCCGCGCTCGTTGAAATAGAGCTTCAGCGGGATCAGCGTCATGCCCTCGCGATCGACCGCGCCCATCAGCTTGTTGATCTGCTTGCGGTGCAGCAGCAGCTTGCGCGGCCGCTTCGGCTCGTGGTTGAAGCGATTGGCCTGCAGATATTCCGGGATGTTGGCGTTGATCAGCCAGATCTCGCCTTCCTTGGTATCGGCGTAGGATTCCGCAATGGTGGTCTTGCCGTTGCGGATCGACTTCACCTCGGTGCCGGTCAGCGCGATCCCCGCTTCCACCGTGTCCTCGATCGCATAGTTGAAGCGGGCCTTGCGATTTTCGGCGACGACCTTGATCGCGCGCTCGTTCTTATCGGCCATGATGCAATCGTCCTAGTATCCCGGATCCGCATTCGTGCCATCCCGAACCGCCGGCCAAAGCGCCAGCGGTAGCACCCGGTCCCGCTCCATGCACGTCAAGTCTTTTTGAGCAGGTCGCGGATTTCCTCGAGCAGCACTTCCTGCCGGTTCGGCGGCGCCGGCGCGGGTGCTGCTTCGTCCTTGCGCTTCAGCTTGTTCATGAAACGGATGACGATGAACAGCACGAAGGCGATGATGATGAAATTCAGGGTCAAGGTGAGGAAATTGCCCCACGCCAGCACCGCGCCCTGTTTTTTGGCATCGGCGAGGTTGGTGGCGGTGACCTTGGCCGACAGGCCGGTGAAGTAATTGGAGAAGTCGAGGCCGCCGGTGATCGATCCGATGATCGGCATGATGATGTCGCCGACCAGCGAGTTGACGATGGCGCCGAACGCGGCGCCGATGATGACGCCGACCGCGAGGTCGACCACATTGCCCTTCATCGCGAATTCGCGGAATTCCTTCAACACCTGCAGGCCCCTCTCTTCAGCTTCGCGAACCGGAACAGCCATGTTGCGAGCGCAGCGGCCTAGTTGATCAGGCCGGCATGCACCATGGCGCTGCGTACCGCCACCCGGGTCGGCTCGGACACCGGCACCATCGGAAGGCGCAGGGTCTCGTCGATCTTGCCGAGCAGCGAGAGGGCGTATTTTACCGGCGACGGATTGGATTCGATGAACAGGTTGGTGTGCAGCGGCATCAGCTTGTCGTGGACCTTCAGCGCGGTGGCGACATCGCCTCGCCGCCAGGCCTGGTGGAATTCCGAACACAGCCGCGGTGCGACATTGGAGGTGACGGAAATGCAACCGTGCCCGCCATGGGCCATGTAGCCGAGCACGGTGGCGTCCTCGCCCGACAACTGGTTGAAATCCTCGCCCAGCACCGCGCGCTGTTGCGAAACCCGCACCATGCTCGCGGTCGCATCCTTGACGCCGGCGATGTTCTTCAGTTCGAACAGCCGCGCCATGGTCTCGACCGACATGTCGACCACCGAACGCGGCGGAATGTTGTAGATCAGGATCGGAATCCCGATCGCATCGTTGATCGCCTTGAAGTGCTGGTACATGCCTTCCTGGGTCGGCTTGTTGTAGTACGGCGTCACCACCAGCACCGCGCTGGCGCCGGCCTTGTCGGCGTGCTGCGCGAGTTCGATGGCTTCCCTGGTCGAATTGGAACCGGCGCCGGCAATCACCGGGACGCGCCCCCTGGCCTCGTCAATGCACCATTCGACGACGCGCCTGTGCTCGTCATGGCTCACGGTCGGGCTTTCGCCGGTCGTGCCGACCGGCACCAGGCCGTTGGTGCCCTCGGCAATCTGCCAGCTCACCAGCGCGCGGAACGCTGCCTCATCGAGCGACCCGTTCCTGAATGGCGTGACCAGGGCGGTAAACGATCCCCGGAAACTGGTCTTGGCTGCCATGGACTTCCTCCGCACGCTCATTGCACGCCGGCTGAACCGGCGAGGGATCAATTCATATCGGGTCTGGGGTTGCCGGGAAAGGCCCGCGGACCCCCGGCTCCAGCCGCGATTTTGCCGCTGTCCTGGCGCAGATAGCGTCAACCTCCCAGCGTATTTGGTATTTTGTCCACATATTCAATCAAATAGACCTAGGGCTTCAGCGATTGAATGATTCGCCGCGAAGGAGCGCCGTGACCCAGTCCGCCCGCGCAGCCGCATTGCGATCGACGGCCCTGGCGGCAAGCCTGGCGCTGGCGGTCGGGTTGTCGGCATGGGCCGCCGCCGCGGCGGCCAAGCCCACCGTTCCGCTGCCAAAGCCGCGGCCGATCGCGCGCAATCTGGCGCCCAGGAACTTGGACAAGAACTTGGACAAGAACTTGGACAGGAACTCGGCGAAGAACCTGGACAAGAACCTGGCAAAGTCCTTGCCTGCGCCCAGGAGCACCGGCAGAAATACCGCCCCCCCGGTTAAATCAAGCCTGGCGGCGCCGGTAATCGAACCCGCGACGCGCCAGCATGCGGCCTTGCCGCCTCCGCCTGCCCGCAAACCGCTCGCCCCGGCGGCAATGGCCGCGACCGCGTCGACCCCGCAGGCCGATGTCGAGGCGCTGGAAAACGTCATCGAGCTCCTGCGCAGCCACAAGCCCGCGGATGCGACCCAGGCCGAAGCGGCCATATCGGACCCGGTGGCCAGGAAACTCGCCGAATGGCTGGTCCTGCGCAGCGACGACAACGGCGCCTCGGTCGAGCGCTATCGCGCCTTCATCGACGCCAATCCGAGCTGGCCATCGCAGAGCTTCCTGCGCCGGCGCGGCGAGGCGGCGCTGTGGGACGACCATCGCGACGACGCCACGGTGTGGGCCTGGTTCGCAAACGATTCGGCGATATCGGCCAAAGGCCGGCTGGCGCTGGCGCGGGCGATGATCGCGCGCGGCGACCGGGCCAATGCCGAGCGCCTGGTGCGCGAGGCATGGCGCAACGATCCGATGTCCGAGGATACCGAAAACACCGCGCTCGATCTGTTCGGCGCGCTGCTGACGCCGGGCGATCAGAAGGCGCGGATGGACCTGCTGCTCTACGGCAGCGAGCATGAGGCGGCGTTGCGCGCCGCCAAGCGGCTCGGAAGTGCCGAGGTGGCGCTTGCCAAGGCGCGCATCGCCGTCTCCCGCAAGGCCTCCAACGCTCGCGCGCTGCTCGAGGCGGTTCCGGGGGAATTGCATGGCGACCCCGGCTACCTCTTCAGCAAGATCCAGCTGCTGCGCCGCGAGGAAAAATTCGCGGAAGCCGCGCAGCTGATGCTGAGCGTGCCGAAGGACCCGGCCCGGCTCTACAATCCCGACGAATGGTGGGTCGAGCGGCGGCTATTGTCGCGCAAGATGATCGACCTCGGCGAGCACCGCACCGCCTATCTGATCGCGCGCGACGCCGCCCTTCCCTCGCGCGACATCTACAAGACCGAGCAGGAGTTCACCGCCGGCTGGATTGCGCTGCGCTTCCTGGGCGATCCGGCCACCGCGGCCCAGCATTTTGCGCGCATCGGCGTCGGCAGCGTCAACCCGACCGCGCTGGCGCGCGCCGGCTACTGGCAGGGCCGTGCCGCCGAAGCCGCCGGCCGCGCCCAGGATGCCCGCGCCGCCTATACCGCGGCCGCGGCGCACTCGACCAGCTATTACGGCCAGCTGGCGCGCGCCAAGCTCGGACTGCCGCAGATCGAACTCAACGACGCGCCGGCCGCGCGCGGACGCGGGATCGAACGGCTGGAGATCGTCCGCGCGGTGCAGTTGCTCTACGCGCTGGACGAACGCGACATCGCGATCCCGATATTCGCCGACATGGGCGAGAACGGCGACCCCGACGCCCTGGTGGGCCTCGGCGAACTGGCCTCCCGCAACGGCGACGCCCGCGGCATGCTGCTGGTCGGCAAGGCAGCCCTCAATCGCGGGCTGCCGTTCGATTTCTACGCCTATCCGGTCAACGGCATCCCGCCGTTCAAATCGATCGGGCCGGATGTCGAGCAAAGCATCGTCTACGCGATCGCGCGGCAGGAAAGCGCCTTCAACCCCAACGACGTCTCGCCGGCACAGGCCTACGGACTGATGCAGGTAACGCCGGATGCGGGGC